>ERZ1673699.5-NODE-5-length-381678-cov-115.835665_pt1 | contig 381678 bp, 528 predicted proteins | sample MGYA00580229_ERZ1673699 | MGnify/ENA primary metagenome ERZ1673699 (study PRJEB41218, sample SAMN15661785) | gut metagenome | host: Homo sapiens | place: Canada: London | collected 2015-08-20/2019-03-30 | study: EMG produced TPA metagenomics assembly of... | reverse complement strand
GGATGAAATTTATTATGCTAAAAGTCCAGCAGCCGCAATTCAGAAATTTTTATCTTCTGAATATGGATATGATTCATCATTTAATGACTGTAAAACACAACGTGTTCCAAGTGATGACAAAATTGAATATAATGATGGCATAGTATTTAAAACAGGATTTAGAAGTTGTGTTGAGGATAATATGGAAGAGCTTGAACGTATGAATATGATTCGTAAACTTCCTGATGATACAATGTTTTACATACAAGATAGAAGAAACTATGTTGGCAATTCAGTTCTTTGGTGGGGTTTAAATAGTGGTGGTTATGTTACAGACCCAAAGAAAGCAATGAAAGTATCAAAAGAATATATTTTAAAACATGTATGGAGAAAAACTGATATTATATGGGAAGCGACTGAAGTAGAAAATAATATTACATCACATGTTGATGCTCAATATCTTAATAAAAAGAAAAGTTTTTAATATGAAAAGAGGTGACAAAGTATTAATTAAAGAATGCCCTATTAAAAAATATGTAGGAAAAGAAGGAGTTATTACAAATGTAATTTGTAAATGGAATTGTGAAAAATTGTATAAAGTAACAATTGGCAATACAACAATTAAAAATTGGGCAACAGATGATTGCCTTGAATTAATTGTTGAGAGGAAAGCAACAGCAGAATTGTATGATACTGAAACTGAAGATATTAAACAGAAAAAAGAATATAAAGTAAGTGAAGAATGTTATCATTGCAAATATAAATATAATATTCCAGGAAATGCTCATATTGGATGCCGTAAATATTGTGAAGGAAACACATTTGCGTCTTATGGTATTGCAAATGGATGGGTTATTAATATTCCAACATTAGGAATTTCTTGTTTTGACCCAATTTGGAAAGATACAAAGTGTTCACATTTTGAAGAAAAAGAATAATATGAAAAAAGTTGATATTAATAGAATTTTAACAGATGTTTTATCTGTTGTTTTTAACAATGAAGGTAGTAACTCTCCTGAAGATATTACTGATTATGTAGATTCAGAAACAATTCTTGATTATATGTTAGAAGATAATGATTATTTTTTAAGTAATTTTTTAACATATCTTGAAAGTGCATATATGAATGGTAAATATCCATGTAATGATGGCGATAAATGTTATTATAATGTGTTATTTGTAATGATACGAAATCCTCATTATAAAGAAAAATGCCAAGACTTCATGAATCGTTATGGGTTTGATTTAGATATAATTAATAGAGATTTTTTGTAATATGCTTAAATTATCTGATATTAGAAAACCATTAAAAATTGATGTTCAATCACCTTGTATTATAACAAGACTTGGGAAAATTGAAAACAGATATGACATTGATTGGGATATTATATTAAGCGATGGAAAACCATTACAAAGAGATTTTTGTTGGTCGCATGAACAAAAATCTGAATTGATATTATCAGTTCTTAAAAATATTCCAATACCACCTTTTAGTTTTATAATTGGTGGTAAAGATGACAAAACATTAAGAGTTATTGATGGTAAACAAAGATTATCAACTTTAATTGATTTTTATAAAGGAGTAATTTCATTTCATTATGAAGGGAAAAATTATTTTTATAAAGATTTAGATAAATCTGCACAATTTGAATTTGAATATTTTGATATTATGGCTTCAGTGGCTTATGAGCCTTTTGTTGAAGATACACAATTAAGAAAAACAGAAAAATGTGTACCATTTAATGATGAAGATATTATTGAATGGTTTAAATTAATCAATTTTGCAGGAACACCTCAAAATAAAGAGCATTTAAATTATTTAAATAGCATTATTAAAAATAGTTAAATTTTATATTAATATTTGGTAGTATGAAAATTTTGCTATATATTTGCACTATAAATTAATAACAATAATAAAAAATAACATGGGACAAATAATTAACAGTATTCTTGACACAGATTTATATTCATTTAGTATTCAGTATCTTTACTTACAAAAATTTCCTCGTGCAAAAGGAACTTTTAAATTCAAAGATAGAAGTAACACAGTTTATCCAGAAGGGTTTGCTGAAAAAGTAATGTCTGAAGTTAGAAAGATGGATAATCTTCAGCTTCAAGATGATGAAGCTGAATGGATGGAAAATAAGTTGTATTATTTTCCTAAATGGTATATTACAACCTTTTTAAAAGGTTATCGTTTTAATTCTAAAGAAGTTAGTTTGTGGCAAGATGAAGAAGGACATTTACATGGAGAGATAAAAGGATATTTGTGGAGAACACTTTTTTGGGAAGAACCAATTTTGGCAATTGTATCAGAACTTTATCATAAAGAAATAGGAGAAGTAGCTGATTTACAAGAAGTGGCTGAAATTACACGAAGAAAATTTGAAAAATTCCAATTACATGGCATTACATTTTCTGATTTTGGAACACGTAGACGTTTTTCATTTGCTGTACAAGAAACTGTTGTGAAAGTATTTGATGATTTATCAAAACTATATGCTCGTGGCACATCTAAAGATAGAATCTGTTTCAAAGGTACATCAAACACATATTTGGCATTTAAATATGATTTGACACCTATTGGCACAATGGCACATCAAATTGTATCTGCAATTGGTGCACTGTTTGGATATAAAGAAGCTAATTATTTGGCAATGGAAAATTGGTTTGATGTTTATAATGCAGACCTAGGAATTTTTCTTTATGATACCTATGGGTGGGACGCATTTGAAAAGAACTTTGCTAAAAAACATGCACTTCTTTATGATGGATTACGAGTTGATTCAGGTGATAATATTGACCAATTAGAAAAAATTATCGCCAAATATACATCTCTTGGAATTGACCCATCAACTAAAAGTGTTGTATTTTCAAATGCACTAACGACTGATGATGCAGTCCAAATTCATTTAAAAGTACGTGGGCGTATTAAAGATAGTTATGGAATTGGTACACATTTCACTTGTGATATTCCAGGTGTTAAACCGTTGAATATTGTTATTAAATTAGATGAAGTATCTATTACTGAAAAAACAGAATCTAAAAAAGCAGTAAAACTATCTAATGATTTTGGAAAATATACTGGAGATGCTGATGAAGTACAAATAGCATTACTAACTTTAGGTATAAAAAATAAAGAATAATGGGTATTATGGATGCAGTACTAATAACATTATTTATAATAACATGGGTTGTATGTATAGTTATTGTAAATGTGTTTATATATGAGTCTTATAAAGAAGAACATGATGGAATAACAACAGGTCAAACTATTGTAATGAACACTATTGGAATACTGCCACTTTTTAATCAATTGTATGCAATATATTGGTTAATAATGAAAGCATATCGTAATAGAAAAATAATTATTAAAGGTTTTTCATTGACAAGTATTGTTAATTCATTTAAAGTATTAAAATTATAATATATGTGGATATTAGTATTTTTTTGGATATTTGCTATTGCAATACTCTTGTTTCTTGTAATAAATTTTGTTAATTTTCTGTACACTAAAAATGTTAAATACAGAGAATTAAAAAGAAGATACAGAGAATATGTAAATTACATTAAAGCAAATCAATATATTTTTGAAACTGCAATCAAAACTTTTGATGAAATCAAAGATGACAAATTTGATGAAATGTTATCTGATGAATCTGTTGTTTTTGGTATAAGAACTAAAGATGGAAAATTAGCTTGTTTTAACTCTGATAATTTAATGAATGTGAAATTTGGGACTTATGTATTTCATATACCTTATATTAAAGAATATAGAAATACAATAAAAAAGTTACAATTTCATATTAATCATATTTCTCTTGGCAGAAAATTTAATGCTGATAAAGAAACAATTGATAAAGCACATAAAATTAAAGATGATATATTAAAAAATAATTTATAATTAAATGAATAAATTAAAATTCTATAATGAAGAAAGACTTACTAATTTTAAAGAACATTTTGGTAAATTAGTAAATAATTGTAAAGCATTTGATGATATGTTGAATGAGTTATTGCAATTAGAAGATAAGAGATTAACATATATCATCATCAATAAATTTTGGTTTATTGAACAACAAAGATGCCACTATTGGAATAATTTACCAAAAAACGTAAAGAGTTATTATAGACCATATTTTATGAAAAATATGAGAAATGTAATGATAACTACATTAAGTAAATGTAGTCATATTGATATAACTGCTCATATGATAAATGAAGAGGGAAAACCTGTATGGGCTGATGAATCTGAAACTACATACCAATTTAATAAATCAAGATGTCATGGTTTTATTTTAAATGTTCTTTCTACTTATTTTAAAATAAGATGCAAAGTATGAAACGAATTTATATAGATTATACCCATATTGGTGGTAATAGTTATCAAATTGGTCTAATGGATGAACATAATTTATCAACTATTTATTTTATGACAGTTATATGGTCAGACGATAATAGTCCACAAATTATAATTCCTTCAACAAAATTATTACATAAACAATGTTATGATGAAATTAGTAGTATATTATATTCAATAAATTCTGACCAAGAAGATATTTCAAAAAAGAAATTATCTGATATATTATTGACTAATGGCTATACAAAAAATCCACTAAATTAATCAATTTTAACGAGAATTCTTTTGGATTCTCGTTTTTTGTTTGTATATTTGCATTATAAAATTAAAAACAACAAAAAATAATATTGTATGAAAGTAGAAATTATTGACCATATTTCTGGTAATCAAGAGATTGAAACTAAAAGTAGTGGTATTCTTGTTTATGATAAAGATGGAAATGAATATCATATAAAAGAGAGTCAATGGGGTGGATTGGAAGTTTATTCTACAAACGATAAATTATCAATTGAACCATGTTATAGTAATTTAATTTATTTAAAGACAAGAAAATGAAACTGAGAACACAAAAAAATTTTAATACCAGAACTCATGAAACAGTTTATGGTGTAAGTATTATGGTGGATGGTAGCCGTATGTATTGTAAGTACCCAATTGGTTATCAAGAGTTTAAGACAAATAAAGATGCTAAAGAAGCATTGGAAAAAATAAAAAACATATTAGATAATGGTGGAACAATACAATATGCTCCATCAGGAAGTGCTGGATTAAACAAATCTGAATATGTTTTAATTAAAAACAAAGAATAATGAAATATCTAGTAATTCTAATAACTTCTATTTTAATGAGTTCTTTTTATATAGTAAATGATGTAGAAGAATTTCATATTAAGATGGAAGGCAAAGAGAATGTAGAAACATTTAAGAAAAAACACCCACAGATTATAAAAGATAGAGCCGTTTATATAGCTTATTTACAAAAATATTATAAAGGTAATGAAAATGAATTTATATCCCTTTTAAAACATTAATTATGAAGAAATTTTTAGTATATATTTTTTGTGGTATGTTACTGTTTTCATGTACAACAGCAAGGATTCACAGGATGGGTAAACAATATGTGACAATATATCACATATTTCCGTCTCCTGATAAAATAGGACTTGATTATGCTCGTGTATATTTGGCTGATGATACACTTTGTACTAAGCCATACTTTATTTATGTACCAAGTAGGTTCAAATATGAAGTCGGAAATACACTTTTGTATAATTTTGAATATTATGACTTTTTAACTAAATAAACTTGTGTTGATGCAAATAAAATGTTATATTTGCATCATAAAATTAAATAATAAAAAAAATGGAACAGCACGAAAAATTAATTAAAATTACGCCAAGTTGTTGGCATTACAGGCTTATTAAGTACATTTGGAAAATTGACCCCAAGATGTTTATGAATCTTTGTCCATATTTCTGGTTGACAATAGCATCTTTGTTTGTATTACCATTTGTTTGGCTTTATAATGTAATAAAAAACGGTTTTATCACTTTTTTTGATAAAATCAGTGAACATATGGATAAAATTTTCGATAAAGAATTGGAAAATTGGGTCAAGACATTAAACGAAGCTCAAATTATTGAACTTGATAAGTTTGGCTGGAATTCAGAGGATGTTAGTGTTCCTTATAGTTTTAAGAAAAAGGCTTCACCTTGGGATGCAGTTCATAAATGGTGTAAATTACATAATGTGTCAACCACTGAACTTTATAAGAAAGTTGGTCTCTATGAAGAATTTAAAGAGAAAATGCGTCTTAGAAGAGCAGAATTGAGGAAAGTAGCAGCCGAAAAAGAATCACGTAAACAAGCTATTACTGATAAACGTAAGGCTGATAGAGAAAAAATGAATAAAGTTATTAAAAATACAAAACAAATAGCAGGTTTCATTATAACTCTTTTCTTAGCATTTATATTTTTCTTTATCGTAAAACTGTTTGTATTCATTTTTACATTGTTTGTTGAATTTGTAATATTAAATTCAGTAGAATGCGGATGTGCTATTGGTTATATGGCTTTGGTGGCATTGATTGGCTTTATCATATGCCTCTATTGTATGAGAGTTGGTTCAATTGTTGATAGAATTACTGACAAACAACATGCAAGTTTTAAAGAATGGATAATGGCAATTCCTGCATTAATAGTTATTGGAATTTGTTATGTGATATTCTATTGCATTATATATGTTTTCTTGTGGAAATGGATTATATATGCAACTTATGTAGGACTTAGAAATGCATTTTTCACATTTACAGGTATATTTGGAGAATATTTTGGAGCATCTTATTCAGACTATTGTCCAGGAATTGAATGGGATGAAAAAGAGGAAGATTAACATTAAAAACAATTAGTATGTACACCTATATTTTAATAGTAATTTTGTCGTTTATAATTGCATCATGTATTAAAACTTCTTTTCCTAAGAAATTTGTTTTGATAGGATGCGCATTAATTAGTTTGGCAGTTTGTGTTCTTATCAATTGTGTTTATTATGGTGTTAATTATAACACTATGGAAACAGTTAAAAACGCTAAAATTAAAATTATTTCAGATGAAGAATTAGAAATGAAGATTAAAAATGATTCTATCATTAGAATTGAAACTGAAGCTTCAATATATAATATCATCATTAATGGTACTGAAGAAGAGGTTGTTAAATTAGACACTATTAATAGAGTAATGACAATTAAAGATGAATTTATTGATAATAATCAATGGATGATGATTTCAAGCTATCCAACTAAACAATCAATCACTATTATTGGACTAAAAAAAGATAAATATGATGTATTTAAGACTTATCAAGATTCTATTTGCAAAAGAAAAGATACATTATCAAAGAATGGGTAATCTTTTTTTTGAACTTGAAAATATAGGTGGCAAATTAATTGCATATCCAATTATATTCTGTTTAATAACGTTTTTCCATTATTGCTTCGCATTTATGCATACATCATTTGAAACTTTTATGTTTTTCTATAATAAAGATAGATTTGCATTAAATGTGGCTAATATGGAAAAACGTTTAAATAAAAAAATACCATAATTGATTTAATTAAAATGAAAAATTATATGGACAATGTTAATGAACATACACTAAATAGTCTAAAAAAACGTTTTGTAAGCGATTATAGTTTACCAATTATAATTTTTGAAGAGCCTGATTTTGAATATTTTCTTAATTTATATGAAGAACAGTTTGGTGCTAAAACTAAATGGGATAAATTGATAAATGTTATTGACGAAAAATTCAATGGTAATCCTAATTTGTTTCTTGAAGAGTTTGCAAGGGTAAGAAACAACATGATTGAGAGCATACTCAATAATAAATATTATCAAGAATTTAACGAAAATCAATGTGTTCTTTCTAAATATAATTTACCTAAATTGAATTACCCAAAATCTAATGTATATAAAGAAACTAATAATGGAAGATATTTCTTATCAGTTGACTTAAAAAAAGCTAACTTCTCAGCATTAATGTATCATGATAGTCGAATATTAGGAGAAGAAACTATAATTCCTTATGAAAATTGGGTTAAGAAATTCACTGATTTAGAGTATATTATAGAATCAAAATATACTCGCCAAGTTGTTTTTGGCAAATTAAACCCTTCAAGACAAATTAAAGTAGAAAACTATATGATTTATCAAGCACTTCAAAAATATTTAACATTATTTGAGTGTTTAAATATTAATGTTGAAGTAGCGAGTTTTTGTACTGATGAAGTTGTATTTGATGTAACAGATAGCTTTAAATATATTCTTGATAATATGTATGCAATTAAACATTTGCAAAAATGTTTAAAAGATGATGACAAAATCAATGTTGATGTTGAGTTTTATCGTTTGAGTTTACAAAAATTCAAAACTTATAAAGATGCTGAAATACCTGTTTACATGAAAACTTATCTTGATAATAAAGAAAGAGGTAAATTTAGTGCTGTTGTATATGATTTATTTTCAGTACCATCTTTTTACTATGCACAAGTATATAAACTTATTCATGGTATGAGAGTTACTGAAACTGATATGAAATTTTATATGGAAGGTCAAATTGCTAAATTTTATCATCCATTAATTTATGTAAATTCAATTTTAAATTATGATAAGTAGAATATTAATAAAAAAAATCAAGAAACATGGATTTAGCAAAAAAGATTCTTTTACTATTATTGATGTTGCTCCAAAAGAGTATTATAAGTTAGTCAAAATAGACAAATTATATTTTGCCAAAATTGTTCTTGGTTTCAGGAAAATTCTAGAGAATATTAAGCCACATGATAACATAATTGAAACAATGCCTGATGGCACTTTATGCAAAACTATGGTAGGGAATGAGTTTGTTCTTTCTTTAAGTGATTTAATTAAAATAGCAGACTCTTTATATTTTCCGCCTAATAGTAATAAGGAAAATGAAGAAAACTCTAAGTATTATAATATTCTACATAAAATAATACAAACAGTTCAAAAACATGGCTATCATAATAGAGTAATATTTGTGTTGGAAAAGAATTAATGGGATTAATTAATCCCATTAATTTTACATACAAACAGCACTATGAGAAGTGGAATATAAAAAGTTAGTTAATAATTTTCCCAAAGATTCATATTTTTCATCTTTAGGTTTTAACATTAAAAATGTTGAAGGTGAATAACAATCAAAACAAGAATATTCTTGTTCCACTTTTATCATCCATGCAGGTTTTTCAATTTCGCCTGTTAATATTTGGTCAATTATAATTGAAACGTAATTAATTTTGTCACTTGTTGGAGTCATATTAGAAATTAATATATCAGGAACATCAATATTATCAGTATTGTAGGTTTCCCAATCAAAATTTGCATATGTTATATAAGCACAGAATATACCAAAATAAAAAATATCATCGGCTCTTAAAGGATTTGATGATAAATCAAACATTTCATCAATTAAATTTTTAACTGATGATAAAGTACCACTTGAATAAGTGAAAATCATTACACGATTCATAATCAACTATTTTTATGTATAAATAGCTTTAATAATGTTTATAAAATGGATAAAATAATAAAATATTTAGATAAAAGTGAAGAGACTATTAACAAATTAATTAATCTAAAGCATGAATTAAAAGAAGAAAGTCCTGAAACTCAAAGGTATATTTTTTATGACTACAAACAAAATCAAAGGTTTTCTTTTAATGGTAATTCATCATATTCACCAATAACTAAAAAATATAGTGAATTGCTTGATGGAAATCCCTTGCGTAAATTTATACATGATGATGATAAAATTTGTGTTTGTACATATAGTTACACACCTATGTTTAATAAAGTTATATTTTTTAAAAGTAAATGGGAAGCGGGATTAACATATGATAAAAAAACTAAAAAAGTAAAACTTTGGGGTGCTAGTACACTAGATAAATGCTCATATTTAATTAAAAATATGTTAATTGAGCTTAAACATGAATGGTTTCTTTCACTACCAGATTTTTTTAAAGAAAATTTGACTAAAACTTTATTAGAAAATATATTAAATGGTAAAATTACAAATCCTGAAGATTATATTAAAAAATATATGAAAACTTCTCTTAAATATTGTTTTCATTATAAATTAATTAAAAAATGGTTTGAAGTTGATGGATTTTATTTCAAAAAAGACGAAAATTTTGTGATACCAAAAGGTAAATCTGTTTATGATAAAACATTCTTATCAGAAAATAAGAAAAATTTCGTTTTTCTTTCTCAGCATCATGAATTTAATAGAGGGTTAAATATGAAATATATTAAAGATTATACTGTTGAACCTAATTTTTCTATGCAAAAAATTTTAAGTGGTGAGCTTTCTCAAAGTTATTTAGAAACACTTAATGATATGTTTAACCAATGTAAATTACTTGGAGAAAAAGTCAATTTACATTGGTCATACAATAGATTACAAGAAGAACATTTGAAGTTTACTAGAAAAATAGCATCTATTAGATTTATAAATGCTGATTTAGAAAATGTAAAATATTTTGGAACTACAACAAACCCTGAATTGATAAAATATGAAATTGTTAATAATGAAAAAATGGCTTTTGAAGAAGGAAACGAAATGCACAATTGTGTATATACAAATTATTGGTCAAGAGTCAAAGACAAAGAATATTTTATTTTTAAGGTAACTTATCCAGAACGATGTACAGTAGGTATTTCTAAAACATATTGGGCTAATGATAGTAAAAACAGATTTTTTATTGAACAAGCTTATATTAGGCGTAATAGACCTGTAAAACCTGAAACAAAATTACTATTAATTGGATGGATAAATAGTAAAGAGATGCAAAATTTTTTCGTTATGAATTATAAAACATATGATGAAAAAGATATTAAAACATTGGAAGAGATAGAAATAGAAGAATTAAGTCTAAATAAAAAAGCTATTTAATATATTTTAACCATATTAATTTTGCACTTTAAATTATAATGTTTACATTTGCATAAATAAAAATAAAGACAGTATGAAATTTTTTATACAAACAATAAAAGGAAAAATAACATTTGATTTCGCATTAGAATTAGTTAATGCAATTGAATCACATAACTATTTTTACCCTAATGATAAAATAGAATATATTCTTGATGATAATTACAAAGATTATGCTTGGGGAAATAAATTTCAAGAATGGTGTCCTATTGGAAGTGTAGAATTTGTATGTGGGTGGCTTAAACATTTTTATGGGGAAAGCATGATTCCAAAACCAATAAATGTACCAAACGCATTAAAAGACCAATATTTTACACGAAGATTTATTGATGAAGAAACAATTAATGATGAATTTAGAAAGAAAACAAATTCATTTGTCTTGAAAATATTTGCAAAGGATGTAAATAAGATTAAATCTGAAAATAATGGATTATATGAATTAGGATATAGAAATATTCCAGATGGAACATATCAAGTTTCAAGTTATATCAAGGAAATTAAAGCTGAATTTAGATGCTTTATATTTGAAAATAAACTATTAGATGTGCGTTTATATAATGGTGATTATAAAATATTACCTGACTTTGATAAAATACAGAAAATGATTGATACATATATGGTTGATGCTCCTGTTGCTTATACTCTTGATGTGGCAGTAAATGAAGATGATGATACTATTGTTATAGAAGTGCATGATTTCTTCTCTTGTGGATTGTATGGTTTTATGGAAACAAAAAGACTTCCTTATATGTTTTGGAGATGGTATTATAACCATATAAACAAAATTAATTATTCCAAATTAAAAAGTGGCTTATGAATATAAAAGAATTTTATCAGCTATTATCAGAAAATAAAATAACTATTGATGATAACCATCATGCATTTAATCTGACAAATTTTATATATAATCTTAAATTTAAGATTGAAGATTATGAAGAATTATGTGAAGAGCATAAAAATGATAAGTTTTTTGAATATTATTATCATTTTTTAAATAAACCTATTAATCAGTTTGATATTATAGATGCTGGTGATAGTAATATAAGATGTTATTATTGTAATCAGCCATTATGTATGATATATTTAGGAGATAATAGTGTAGTAATAGTTGATTCAAAAATAGCTTATAATTGTTCTAAAACAAGAGAAAAAATCTCTGATTATATACACACTTCATGTTCTTTATTTGAAATGACTAATAAAGGTTATTTAGAAGCTAATATACATGTAAAGAACGGACAGTTAGTTTTTGCAAATTTTTTCGAAGATGAAAGGCTCTATGATTTTGATGAAGATAAACGTTATAAAGATGAAACTAATATTTGTTATGTAACTGGGCGTAACAATCTTATGCAACATTTAGCACGCAAGAATGTTGGTTATGGTCAAACAGGAAATATGTATATAGGAGTTTTTGTAAGTAACGATAAAAAATCAATAATAATTGCATCTCCATATGATGATGAAGGTGAAGATAATAAGATAGAAGGTTATAAATTAGATGGAAAAATATCTTGTGACGTGTGGAGATGGCAATGTGCTGATACATCAGTATTAGAAAAATATGGTACAACTATTGATGAAGGCTTTATGGAAGATAATATTGTCATAGAAGTTCCAAAAGGAGAATGGAATATTAAACATTATTATGATTTAATTTCAGATGAAGATTACAACAAAAATAACAGAATTATAGCAGTACTAACATTTATTGAATAAAATTATGAAAAGACCAATAGATAAAGCATTTGAAAATCTTACTATGAAACAGATTGCTCAAATGGTTGAAGAATTTAATAATGAAACAATTAGTTCTGATGCATTAATCAGGAAAGTTACAGCCGAAGTTTTTGAAGTTGAAATAAATAAAACTTCTATTATGCAAATGCAATTAGTTGTTATACATTGTGCTATTTATATGTCACGTTTTATTTTAAGATTAGATATATGATGAATGAATGGTCTGAATTAAATAAATTGATAATCACACCTGATGTTAAACAAATACATTGTGATACAAGAGATTTTTATTGTTTTTTATCAAAAGATAATTTAAAGTACTACAAACACAGTCGTTTAGATGAACAAAAAAGAATAAAGAATATTATTAAAGCTATAAGAAAACAAGTAATTAAAAATTGTTTTCTTATTGAAGAAAATGAAATTATAACATGGTTAACTAATATGGAATTATCTTCTCGTGATGGCTGTAAAAATACTGTAACATGGAGATTTTTATCATTTGAGCATTTAGATGGTATTTGGCTAAAATATATTAGAATGTATCGTTATAATCCAACACAATTTATTGTTTGTGATTCATATAATAATATGATTGTATGGAAAGATTGTAATGAAGAAAATTTGTGTAAAAAATATTTAAACTCTCATTAATATGGTAGATGATTGGATTAAAATTGATGAAGTGGAAATCACTTCAGAAATAAATTGTATTCATTGTGATACAAGAACATTTCATGCAAAATGTAACATTATTGATTTCAAAAAAATTGAAAATGATAGATATTATGAATTAACATATAACAAATTCATTGATTTTCTTGAAGAAAAAAAGGGTAATATTGATGAAAAGTATTTAATTAATATTAATGAAATTATACCATTTTTGTTAAATCTACGTGAAATCAAGAATTATGCAAATGAACTGATACTACGTTTTAATGGCGTTTTAGGATGTGGTTTTTGGCTTAAATATGTTCGTATGTATAAAATTAATGATAACCAATTTATTGTATGTAATTCAGATTGTGTTCCAATTGAATGGAGACTTTTAAGTAAGAATAATGTAGCTATTACTAACTATGAAAATAAATAAGAATGTAACTTTAGAATGGCTTAGAAAAGAATTTCTTTATTGTAACCATTCTAAATATCGTAAGTATGTTGATGAATGGCTATCAAATCTAACAATGGCACAAATTGAAGGATTTGAATTGCAAAGAATTGGTCAAGAAACTAAATCTAAATGTATATAATAAATTATATTAATAATAATTAACAGATAAAATTTTAATATATGAAAAATAATTCGTATATTTGCATTGTTAAATTTTAAAACATATAAAAATGAAGAAAAGAGCAATTTTAGGTATTGACCTACAAAACGATTTCGTTTTAATTAATGGTGCTTTGAGTGTGAATGGTGCAGAAGAAGATGCAAAACGTATTGGTGCATTTATTTCTAATAATAAGAAAGATATTCATCACATTTCTCTAACACTTGATTCACATCACCCTTTGCACATTGCAAACCCTATCTATTGGAAAGATAAAGATGGCAATCATCCTTCACCTTTTACAGTGATTACTTACCAAGATATTAAAGATGGTAAATGGACTACATCTATTAACCCACAATGGTCTTTCCGTTATGTAGAAGAGTTGGAAAAACAAGGAAGCCAACTAACAATTTGGAATCCTCACTGTGTTCTTGGTACTGATGGATGGGCAATTGTTTCTTCTGTTATCAAAGCATGTATTGAATGGGAAGAAACTAATTGTAAGCCTTACAATTTGTGGTTTAAAGGAAGTAATTGGTTTACTGAACATTATAGTATTTTTAAAGCTGCTGTAACATATCCTGGTGCTCCTGAAACTGATTTGAATCAGCAATTGATTCAAGTATTGAATGAATATGATGAAGTATTTTTGGTTGGCGAAGCTGCGGATTTCTGTGTCGCTAATTCTTTGAAAGATATTGTAACTTATGCACCTGAATTGGCTAAGAAAATTATTGTATTGGAAGATTGTATGTCATGGATTATTTTGAATAATCCATCTGCAATTAAAATTTATGAAGATGCAAAAAATGCAGGTGTCAAATTTGCAAAATCAACAGACAATTTGTTTTAATATAAAAAATATACAAAAGATGAACGAACAAGAAACTTTTCAAACAACAATGGGTATTAATTTTACCAATTTTGATGTAAATAATATCCAAGAAGCTGAAACTATCAATGTAGTATTTGTTATTGATAAATCATCTTCAACAAACCGTTTTATCAATGACTTGAACAACACATTGAATGAGTTTTTACATGAATTTCAACGTTCTCATGTAGCAAGTAAAATGCTTATCTCAGTTATTGAATTTAATGATAAAATTGATGTTGTTTCAGCATTTCAACCTATTTCAGACTTGAAAGACTTTAATGTTCAACCTTATGGCTGCACAAATCTTTATGGAGCAGTTCTTGCAGGTCTTGAAAATGCTGTACAATATCGTAAAGACCTTGAAAATAATGGAATTAGTGTAAAAACACTTGTTTTCATTATTACTGATGGTGAAGATAATGAAGGAGTTGACCCATCATTGGTTAAACAAAAAATTGATGAAATTTATCAAGATGAATCAAATTGTTTTAGCTTCACTGTTATGATGTTTGGTCTTGGCGATGAAGCTAATTTTGATGAAGCTCGTGAAAAAATGGGTATTAAACCTGAAATGCTTGGTAAACTTGGAGCTACTGCTAAAGATTTGCGTAAAATGGTGTCATTTATTTCAAGTTCCGTTTCTTCAAGTGCAAGCGGACAAAATGTTTCTGCAATCACATTCTAAAAGATTGCAACACTTTATGGTGTTTTTATAATTAATTATAGTAGTAAAACCATTTGTCTGTGAAGATAGATGGTTTTTATTTTTTTAACTAATAAAATTTTGATATTATGAGAAAATATACTATATTTGCATAAGAATAATAAAACAAAAATTAAAATTAATTATTAAAAAAATGGAAAAAGAAAAATCATCTAAAAATTATACCATTATTGGTATTATTATTGCAATTGTGTTTATAATTGGTATTGGATTTGCAATGAATATTAATTATAGTAACAAAGAAGTTAAACTGACTAATCAGTTTAATATGGAGATGAAAAATCGTGAAGCGACTTTTGACAATATGTTTAAAGTAGTTAACCAAACAGCACAAGTTGCTGAAAAGTACAAAGAATCGTTTAAAGACATTTATGTTCACATTACATCTGAAAGATACAGTAAAGATGATGGCGTATTAATGAAATGGATTCAAGAAAGTAACCCTAATTTTGATAGTAAATTATATGACAAACTAGCATCTGAAATCGAAATTAAAAGGCAAGAATTTCTAATGGTTCAAAGAAAACTTATGGATATTGAGAACCAACATAATAATTTACTTGATATGATTCCTTCTTCATGGTTTTTAAGTGGTAAACAACGTCTTGAATATAAAGTGATTAGTTCAACTCATTCTAAACAAGTTATGGAGACTGGTGTAGAAGATGATATTGATTTATTCAACTAAATAAAATGACTATATGATTTTTTTATTAATTATCTTATTTGCAACATTCATTTATATAATTACAGTACTATTAATTTGTATTGATAGATACAGATTTTTTAGTGGTGGAAAAATAAAAGATTATTTTAATGAAGAATATTATGGAGATTCTTTATACTCTGATGAAATAACAAAGATTGCAACATTTATGCCATTTATGAACGTTTTATTTGCTTTTATTAGATGTATATATTTGTTTGTTGAACTTATAAAATGGATTTTAACCAAAATTGGCGTTGCAAAATGGTATAATCATTTTATTAATCTAGATTTAAAGAAATGAGTAAAATTTTATGTGTAATATTAATAGCATATATATTACCAACAATTATAACAACAATTGGATTTTATCTTTATGATTTTAAAGGTCATACAATAGGAGAATTTTGTGAATATCTTACAACAGAAGAAGATGACATGAAACCATTACCTTTTATAGTATGTCCTGTGGTTAATATATTATTTGGTATTATTGCAATAATAATCATATGTACCAAATTGGTAATATTACCAATAAAGATATTAAATAAGAAATATAAACTTTGGAGTAAAATACAAAAAATTAGAATAAAATGATAACAGATATAATATTTTTAATAATATATTTTTATATTATTCCATTTATAATTGTAATTGTTGGATATTATATAGATTTTGAAGGTGAAACTTTAGGGGAATTTAAAGAAGATATGTTTTTTATGGATGAACATGATTATGACCCTCCAGCATCAAAATTTATGCAATCTACAATACCTGGTATGAATATAATGGTAGCATTTATATTTTTAGTTATTGGTATTTACAGATGCATAAAATTCCCATTTAAGATTATTAATAAAAAGTTTGATGTTTGGAATAAAATTAAAAATTTAAAGATTAAAAAACATATATAATGGAATATCTAATTTTAATTATACCTATTATTGCTGCTATAATACTAGCTGTAAAATTTAGAGAACAAACTGTGTGGTGGGAATATGGGTTATTGTTAATTCCATCAATTATTATTGTATTTACTCTTAAATTTTCGTTTGAAGCTTATGAGACTTCAACTAAAGAATATTTAAGTTATTACTACGTAAAAGCTCGTCATACTGATGAATGGAATGAATGGATTCATAAGACGTGTACTAGACGAGTTCCTAATGGTAGAGATTCTAAAGGAAATACTACATATCGAACTGAAACTTATGATTGTTCTTATTGTCAAACACACCCTGAAAGATGGATTTTAATTGATAATACAGGTAATGAAATTTATACTAATAAGACCACTTTTGATAGAGTAAGAACAAAATGGAAAGCTCCAATGATTTTTGTGGACATGAATAGGCATTATTACACAAAAGATGGAGATGCACAAGATTATTATTGGGATAAACAAGAAATGACTGCTGAAACTTATACAGTTGCAAAATCTTATTCTAATAAAATTAGAGCTTCTAGGTCAGTTTTTAATTTTAAAGAAATTAGTAAAAATGAAGCTAAAGAATTAGGTTTATATGATTATCCTGAAATTATAAATGACCATCAAAACCCTCTTATTGGATATAAAAATCCACGTTCAATTGATATTAATAGATTAAGATACATTAATGCTTTTTATGGTAAAACAAAACAGTTTAGAACATTTGTTATAGTATTTTATGATAAACCTGCATCCATAGCTGAAATGCAAAGGTCTTATTGGTTTGGTGGGAATAAAAATGAATTTGTAACATGTGTGGGAATAAATTCTCAAACAAATGAAGTTGATTGGGTTAATGTTTTCAACTGGTTAGAAACTCCAAAAATGAATATTGAATGTGAATATTATTTTTCAGGTAAAAAATATTTTGACCCATGTGAATATGCTGATTGGATTCATAATAATATTAATCAATGGCAAAGAAGAGAGTTTAAAGATTTTGATTATCTTGAAGTAGAATTATCTGACACACAATATATGTGGATGTTTATCATTACATTAATATATAGTATTGGGATTTCTATATTCATTGTTATGAACAATGCAAGAAATGATGAAAAAAACTATAAAAGAAATCGTTACAGATATTGATTATGGAAACAATAAATGAAAATACACGCATTTGTCCTTTATGTGGGAAAAAAATTCATTACAGAAACGTTTATGAAGATGGTTCTGATTGGTTAGGTCATCAAAGAGGGTCATCAAAATCATATACTATTGGTTATGAATGTACATGTGACAATATCAAGTTTAAAAAAATGTGTTTAAATTGCTCGTTTTATCAAACTGATACTTGTATCAATAAAAATGTAATTGAAAAATATAAAAACACTATTGAGACACTTGATAGTCCTTTTTCAGTTGAAAAAATTTCAATTACTGTAAAAAAGCCAACTAATGCCTGTGATTGTTGGAAAGTTAATTCTGAAATTATTTCAAGAATTTTTAAGCAAACAATTTAAAACCTATTTATTATAAGTAAAAACATATAATAATATGGCAAACACATTAAAAGTTACAAGAAAAATTTTAGAAAATATAGTAGAAAATACCATTAATGAAGTAATGAATGAAATAACTGCTTATCATGGAACTGATGCTAATTTTGATAATTTTGATTTAGCATATATGGGAACAGGAGCAGGTAAACAAGATTATGGATATGGTATCTACTTATCAATACTCCCTGATGGCACACAACAATATGGTAAAAATGCTTATACAGTTGAAATCCCAAGTGATAATAAAAAATATTTAATAGCGGATAAAGTTTATTCTCCATCTTTTGTTAATAAGCTTAAAAATAAACTTTATCAACTTATTATCACACAAGATGATACCTATAAAGGTGCAGAAAAAGAATTAATGCAAGATTTGAATATTACCTTCAATGATATTAATGGTAATAGTATATATGGTAGTATTGAAACTTATTTAGGGAGTGATAAAAGAACTTCAGAATTCCTTTATTCAATGGGTTTTATTGGTCTTAAATATCGCAATGGAAAATATGAAAATGTAGTTATGTTTAATCCAAAAGATATTAAAATTATAAATAAGAAATTGGGATAAACAACAAAAATATCTATTAAAATTTGCATTTTAAAAAATATAGTCGTATATTTGCATTGCTTTTTGAAAAAGAGCAATATTGTTTAATTAAAAAAATAGATTAAAAATGAAGAAAATTATTTTATTATTAATGGCACTAGTACTTACTGTTAGTATTAATGCACAAGAAAAAGCTATTAAAACAAGTCAAGTGACTGATAATGTCTTTGTTGGTGTTAATGGTGGTGGTTCATGGTCATTAATGAATAGAGATTCCAAATTCTGGAACAATGTCAATCCAATGGCTACAATTAATGTAGGACGTTACATTACCCCAATAACAGGCTTACAAGTTTCATTTGAAGCAGGGGCAAGAGAAGGTGGCAGATGTTTCATAGACCATACTAATTTGACTTTAGATGGTTTATTAAATATGTCAAACCTATTTGGTGGATATAAAGGCTCACCACGTGTATTTGAAGTTGTTGGCGTGTTAGGTGGTGGATGGTTTCACACTTATGGAAATGTAAGTAATAGTGCTTCTGTTAAAGGTGCTGTGGAATTGAATTTCAATCTTGGCAAATCTAAAGCATGGCAATTAAATATTATTCCAAGTTATACTTATTTACCAGCTAAAGCAATTGAAAATTCATATGCAGCAGTTTCAGCAGGTTTTACTTACAAGTTTAGAAATAGCAACAATACACATAATTTTGTATTAGTGGATGTAAGAAATCAAAATGAAATTGATTTACTTAATCAACAAATTAATGCTTTACGTGAAAAAGCTGAATTGTTAGCTAAACAAAACGAAGAAAATAGTTCTTTGATTAAGGAACAAATGAAAACCATTGAAGAATTGACTAAATGTTGCCAAAAAGCAAGAGAAACAAAACAAGTGGTTTCTTTAACTAATATGGTATCATTTGAGATTGGTAAAGCTAAAGTAGGTGAACTTCAAATGGCTAATTTGTCTCAAATTGCTAAAGTATTAAATGAAAATTCAGATTTAAACATTGAAATTAAGGGATATGCTGATAAAGATACTGGTACAGCAGAACTTAACCAAAAACTTTCTGAACAACGTGCTTTAAATGTTAAAAATGTATTAGTAAATACATTTAATATTGATGAAAAGCGTATTTCAACAGTTGGAGTAGGGGCTACTGAACAACTCTTTGATGAAAACAATTGGAATCGTGTTGCAATCTTTGTTAGTAAGTAATCTTATTAACGTTTTGAACAAATTAATGATATTTAACGAGAATCTCTTCAGGTTCTCGTTTTTTATTTGTATATTTGCAAAAACTAATTAAAAACAAAAAATAATGGATATTGATAACATCTTAGCAAAAAGTACAAAGAACGGGGGTACTATATTAACACAACATTTATTGAATGTTGGTTGTATATGTAAACATATGGCAAATATTCTTGGATTATCAGAAGATGATAAAAACATTCTCATTATGTGTGGTTTGTTACATGATATAACAAAATGTTTCTCAAACTATCAGGAATTGTTTAATGGCAATGAAAATGATGAAGATAATCTACGTCATAATGTAACAGCATGGGCTTTATTGAGTAATAAAACAATATTAATTAATGAGGAAAAAGTTGATATTAATAAGGTTATTAAGCCAATTCTTTTTCATCATTCTATCAATGATGAATATAACAATACAACTCCTGAAACAATAATTGACCAAATTAAAGAAGAAAATATTGAGAATATTAAAACTTTTAATTCTTTAATAGAAGAAATAGTGTTAATAGCAAAAAATAAATTTGATATTAATCTATTAATCAAAGATTCTGAAAATATAAATACTAATGAATTGCCACATTATTATGAAAGTCTAAATAGTAAAAATATACTTTCCCCATTAACCCGTAATTCAAGATTGGCATTGTATAGACTTTGTTTGGTTTCTGCTGATAGATATGCATCTAAAGCTGAATCAGAAGGTGTAGAATGTAACGAAGATTATATCAATCAATTTATAAATAGTAACGTTTTTTATCAAGACATTACACCTAATTTTCCTGATTTTGATACTATACGTTTTACAAATCAAAAAGATTTTGCAATTAAATCAGCAAAAGAACATACTTCTATAATAACAGCCCCAGCTGGATATGGTAAAACTTTGTTAGGGCTATTATGGAATAATCAATTAAATAATGGCAAAAAATTATACTGGATTGCTCCAATTAATGCTATTGCACGTAATTGTTATACATCATTAAAACGTGAACTGGAAGAATTTGGCTTTGATAAAAATATTACAATAGGACTATTAATCGCCAATAAATTTGAAGAGGGTGATGCCAACTCTGATATTATTGTAACCAATATTGATAACTGGTTAAGACCAACTTTTAAAGGTGATAAAGAAATAAATTCATTTGAATTATTATATTCAAATGTTGTATTTGATGAATTTCATATGTTGTTATCAAGTGACCCTTATTTCAGTGCTTTTATTTTATATATGAATTGTCGTAATAAACTATGTAAGAAATCAAATACGTTACTTCTTAGTGCAACTCCTAACAAGTTAATAAATGAATATTGGGATGTTGACTCTTGTAGAAGTGCTGTTTTCAATTGTGATTCACAAATTAGTAACCAAAAATATAAATTCACTTTTGATGGAAAATTACCTTCAAATAAAAATTGTTTGGTTTTAAAAAATGCAATTAAAAGTAGCCAAATCTCATACTATAATGAATATGATAAAGATAACAATGTCCTAATTCATTCATCTTTTATTGATAGTGACTATGAAAATAAATTAAATGATTTGTTATTAATACATGGCAAGAAAAATATAAAAGATAACAAAATTCCTTTAAATACCATTGTGGGAACAAGATGTATTAGCACTTCTTTAGATATATCGTTTAAAAATGGAAGTGAATCTATTTGTAGTCCTGAATATACATTACAATTTGTTGGAAGATTGGGACGTTTTGGTGAATATATTGATGATATAATATCTGTTAATGTAACAAACGAAACCCATGATAAAAATGGAAGTGAGAGAGGTGCTGTTAGAATATTGTATGATACAAAGTTGACTGATTTATGGTATAGTTTTTTAATAGATAAAATACATGGAAATATAATAACTAACAAAGAACTTTACCAAATATATAATGAGTTTTATGAAAAATATCATAAAGATATACAAAGATTAATTGAGCAAAAATTAATAACATCTTTCAATTCATTAGTTAACATGAATTATACAGTTGGGGAAGGGAATGGAAAAAGTAAAAATAAAATTAGAGGGAATAACAATAATACAATTTTTATTTACCCATTAGATAATGATTCGGACAAGGAATTTATTAAAGAACCATTAAGCATAGAGATTTATTCAATTGAAGAATCTGAAGATATTGCAAATATTAAACAAGAAAAACAATTTAAAACTATATGTAATTATATCAATTCGCATGATTTAGCTAAAAAATATTTTAATACAAAAGAAATATATGTGAAAGATGCACTGAATAGGATTAATACCAAAGTTAATCTTATGGTTCGTAAAGCTAGAGATAGAGAAACACCATTGTTTCTTACTAGTAGAAGATACAACGAAAAATATGGCTTATATGATAATATAGCTGAAAATTTTATTTTTAATATAGATTAACAATAATAATTTTGTAAATACATTAATTAAATTTATCTTTGCATAAAGATAAAATATATGAACCTTAAAATAATAATTTAAAATGAACGAAATTTCAACAATTTATTTCCGTGCCAAGGGCAAAGGATATGGAGTTTTTCAGAGTGATTCAAACAATCAAAAACAAATGTTAATGGGGCTTAATAATTATACTGCACTAAGTAATGATGATAATCAAGGTCATTTTAGTAAGAAAAATTTTACTAGAGATGATGATAATAAAACTTCATTTAAATTGAAAATTACAGGTGATTGTGTTAAGTATTATATGAGATACAATGAGTCAGGTGAAATACAACGAGCAACATCAGAAACAATGAATATGGAAAAAGCATTTTCATGCGCTGTAATGGCGCATCCTTTTAATTTGTTAACTGGATGGATGATGACTAAAAATGAAGCTCTTTCATTTAAACGTCCTAGCGCATTACATATGTGTGATTTTATTCAAACTAATGACGCAGTTCCTTATATGGAAGGACGTTCTTCAAGAGATTTAGTAACTCAGAATCAAAAATCTTTTTTTTATGAAGAAACAATTGGGGATGTTGAATATGCACTTGAACGTGGTGCAATTTCAATCAAAGATTTGCAGTTTATAATGACTGAAGAAAATACATGTAATGCTAGCATACCAACTGATGTGGAAACAATTAATACGTTTATTACTATGTTGAGAATGAATTTTCCAAATTCAGACTTTAAAGACACATATTATAAACAATTAGGTTCTACTGGAGAAAAAAATATCCCGTTTAAAGGCGTTTTCTTGGATAATAATTGCATTAATATAATTGTTAGAGACTTTTTCAAACGTTTATATAAAATGAAAAAGAATAAGAATGATTCTTATTTCGAAGTTACTGAAATCGAATACAAAATGATAAACAATCCATTTGACAATCCTTATGATAGTGAAGATGGATGGGTGAAAATCAATTCTGTTGAAGATATTGATAATATTAGCTTTGAATGCAAAAAATATTTCGAAGAAATTAAAGAAGAAGAAATGCCTATTTATAAAGTATTTTTAGGTAAAATGGAAATTATTAAAAAAGCGATTGAACAAGATAGGGCAGAAAAAAAAGCTAAGAAAAAAGAAGAAAAAGATAAAGCCAAAACTAAGAAAAAGAGTGAAAACGAAGTTGAAACTATAACTGAAACTGAAAATGAGTAAAATAATACATTTGGGCTTTGATGGTAATATATTCCTGGATGAACCATCCAGGAATAAACTATCATATTCTAAAGGCTTAGTAGAATTTAAAAAGACAGGTTTACAATGTTCACCTTATTTCAATAAAGATTTAATATGTAAATCAATGTTAAAAAATGCTATTGTTAAAATGTGTGGAGAAATACCATTTTCTACTTATAACGTTGATTTCATTGGGGAGATATATCGAAATAAAGATGAATTTAATTTTGATACTTCTGTTTATGAAGAAGTATCAAGATGTATAGATAAATCTTTATATAATATATCAGTCTATAAGAGATTTGATGGTGAAAATGATAGATATAATATTGAGTTTATTAAAGGTTTGCCTTCAACTAAAGTTAGTGGATGGGACACAAAAACTTATACATTATTTGATGGAAAATATTCTTTTATTAACACAAGTGCAATTACATTTGAAAAAATGAAATATCAAACTGATGTTAATAAAGAAACATTTGATGACTTTTGTGATTTAATGTATGAACTTTCAGGATTAAAGCCTTATGATTATGAATTAACTGATATTATAAAAGTAATTCATAATCAAGAAGATAAAACACTTATCAAAGAAAAAATAAATTTATTTAAAGAAAACCATAAAAAATCAACTTATCTTTATAAAATGTTGGATTTTATGATAAATCCTCTTATTGGAAAGGTGAATGGAGATAGATACGAAATTGACATTCGATTAAATAAAGGTAAACGTCCAGTTTTAAATAGAACAAGTGTTAAATATGCTATGCCTGTAAATGGAGAAATCTATTTTTATGCTTCTGATGAACTGTTTAAAAGAATGAAGGAATGGTATTGTGAACCTCGTTTCTATGATGGTGGAAAATTATATGTAATAGAAACAATCGAAGAATGTGAATTTAATTCCAATCTTCTTATCGGAAAAGGTTTTAAAAGATGTAATCAATTAAAAGAAAAACATTATGAGATTTAAAATTAATTTCACCCAAAATACAACTCCAATTTCAATTGAAAAAAGTTGTGAGATATTAAATTCTTATATTCATAGATGTTTGGGAGAAGATAACCCATATCATGATAAATTTAGCCAATATTCTATTTCTTCTTTTCAAGGGGGTAAATTAGGGAAAGATGGTAATCTTGATTTTAAGGATGGAATGTATATTATTGTCTCAATTCCTGAAAAGAATACAACATTTTTTTCTGATTTAATTAAAGGAATTATGTCAGGAGTTGAAGTAGGGTATGGAATGAAATTTATTAACATCGAACCTCTTACAATTGAAGTTGGTAAAAAGTTCGATTATGTTCAAACAATAAGCCCTATTATATTAAAGAATAAAGAAACTAATAAATTTTTAACTTTTAATGATGGGAAATTTATTAATGAATTAACTAATAGATGTGTTAAAAAATTACAATATTATGACGAAAATATAAACCTATCAGATTTTAAAATTGAGGTTGTTAGTTTATATGGAAAGAATAAAATTAAGAGAATTAAAGTTAAAGATTTCAATAATAAAGCAAACATGGTTAGATTAAAAATTACAGGAAATGCAAATACAAGAAAAATTCTTTATGAATTGGGTATTGGAAGTTCAACAGGTTCTGGTTTTGGTGCAGTAAAAACGCTTACAAATTCCTATAATAGAGACAAATACTAAGAATGAAATGTTTTTACATACAATTTTAGTATGAAATACAACCTTCCTGATTACCTTTGAAAGTATCAAATCAATGTTTTTACATATAATTTTAATATGAAATACAACTAAATCGGAAAATTTGATGAACAAGCATAAAATGTTTTTATATACAATTTTAGTATGAAATACAACTTTCAAAGAAAGAAGAATCAAATGCAAGGTAATGTTTTTATATATAATTTTATGATGAAATACAACTCAGTATTATACTATCGAACCAACAACATAAATGTTTTTATATATAATTTTATGATGAAATACAACCAATATTCAAACGAACGTTTGTTTAATGCCAATGTTTTTATATATAATTTTAATATGAAATACAACTGGAAGGTAAAGGCTTAGAGGTTTCATTTGAATCTTTTTACATATAATTTTAATATGAAATACAACCAGTGCCATTAAATTTATAAATATCGTCTTAATCTTTTTACATATAATTTTAATATGAAATACAACTGAGTGGACTAATAAAATGTACATGTGGAAATGTTTTTATATATAATTTTATAATGAAATACAACTCATATATTAATATATATATCGTTCTTTTAATGTTTTTATATATAATTTTATAATGAAATACAACTAGTCTTGCGTGATAATCGTGACAATTCGAATGTTTTTATATATAATTTTAATATGAAATACAACCGAAGCTGACTTACTTCTATCTCTTAATATTTTTATATATAATTTTAATATAAAATACAACTCTACGTGATAGACGACTTAATTCTGTTACAATGTTTATATATATATAGTTTTAGTATGAAATACAACTTTTGTTGTATCATTCAATTGTCGATACTGAAATGTTTTTACATATAATTTTATAATGAAATACAACTGGCTTTGGAATCGAAGCTCAAAGAGATATAATGTTTTTATATACAATTTTAGTATGAAATACAACTAGAACCATACGAATTAATCTGCAATTGAAATGTTTTTTATATACAGTTTTATTATAAAATACAACTTTATCATATTTATGATAATTAGCAATACTAATATTTTTACATATAATTTTAATATGAAATACAACTCTATGTGCATGTATATAATATCAACTGTAAATGTTTTTATATATAATTTTATGATGAAATACAACATATTCATATCAATACTTTGATGAAAATGTAATGTTTTTATATATAATTTTACTATGAAATACAACCTGATAAAACGACCAAATTAAGAAGCGAACAATGTTTTTATATATAATCTTGGTATAAAATACAACTTCGACAGACCCAATCGAATGGTTAATATAAATGTTTTTATATATAATTTTAATATAGAATACAACCTTTTGTAAATTGGAATTGACTTTTATTTCAATGTTTTTATATATAATATTTTTATGAAATACAACTGAGTTATTTAAAGATATATCAACTATTTATGATATATAAATAACATAACAATGGATATTTTCAAGAAAAAAGAAATAATAGTTGCAAATATAAAACGCTTTAACGCTAATAACATTAATCCAAATGATGTTATATTATGCAACACTGATGAAGAGTTATTAAAATTAATTCTTCGCCAATCACCTAATTATTGGTTCAACAATTATGTTTTAACGTTAGAACAATTTGTTGATTTCTTCTCCGATTTATTTGAAAAATATAATATTTTTACAACAGGAGAACATCATTTGTATGGAAGCCATAAAGGTTACGCATTTGGAGATGCAATATTATATGTCTATAACAATTATGAATTGTATGCTTATCAAAAAGCAACTGTATATGCCTATACACAGTCTCATATATATACTCATGATTTTACTAAAACTGAAGCTCATAATTTAGCTTGTGTTGATATGTTTGATGCAAATTGTCATACTGAGTATTTTGATGAATCATGTGGTTATATTCATAATGGAGAAGCTATATCAAATGATAAATCAAGTATAGTTTTAATTGAAGGTACTTTAACTTCTCATAATTATTCACATATTAAGACTTTACCTGGTGGTTATAAAAATGTAACTGCAATGGATAATTGTACTCTTGAATTACATGGTTCTCCTTGTGCTGATTGCTATAATCGTTGCCAAGTAAAAGCATATGATATGTCAGAAGTAACTTGTCATAACAACGTTTGCGTTGAATCATATAATAAGTCACAAGTCATATTAAATGATTTATCTTCATGTGTTGCACATGATACTTCAATAATCCATATATGTGCAGCAAAATGTGTTAAACTAATGGATTTATCTATTGGCTATAATTATCATGACATTGCAATTCAAATGGATGTATCAGGCACATCTTATTTATGTGATTTAACCGATACGTTTACGCAAGTACAAAATAATGGTACTATTAAATGGGAACAATCAGGAAAAATATTCTCAAACCAAAGAAATTTAAATTAACCATTTTATTTTAACTATATTTAACGAGACTTCTTTTGAGGTCTCGTTTTTTATTTATACATTTGCATAAACAAAAAATAAATAGAATATGAATAATTGGAAATATGTTAATCAGTTTTACAAAATAAAAGACTCAAAATTTGAAGAACCATCAATATGGGTTAAGGGGGATGAAAATGATGTAATGTCTATACTTAATAAATGTGAATACGAAAATTTTAAAAAGAGTTTAGGGAATGGGATATTTCAGGAAGAAGCATTTAAAGTAAAACCTAATTCAATGATGGAATTTATTGATTTACCAAAGGAAGAAATGGATAAAATCAATGAAGAGTTTGCTCGCCCATTAGAAAGGATGACAGAAAAACGTTTTATTGAATGTGCTTTGTATATTTTAAATATTAATCCATATTTAGGTTCTTCTACATGTTTAGGATGGGAAGAATATAACGATTATACTAAAAATCCTAATTGGATGGGTGGGGATTATATTCTGCCTGACAATAATAAATATCTTATTTGTTTACATAAAGGAACGATAAGGATATACCCAGGTGAAGGAAACCCATTCTGTACTTGGATAACCAAAGAACCATTAATTGAATTTAAAATTAATTTGAATGAATGGGCTGAAAGAGTGACTAATAATAAAAGTACAATTAATATAACACAATTAAGTTGCGAATAATTATGGACAATAATCAAATATATCATTTTGTTAAAGTAAAAACTAAAGGTGATGAAGATTCAAAAGGAACTTGGTTACTTGAAGCTGATTCATTAAGAGTAATTAATGAACACTTTAAAAAATATGTTGGAGCAGAAATTAAACAAGGTATGAAAGAAATCATATCTCGTATTAATGGTAAAGTAGGTCATTATACAAATAGTTTTGCTAGTACTGTTGATACAATTATGCAATTTGGTGAAAAACCTTATTTAGTTGTTGCTACTGAATTGGAAAATGAAATGCTGCAAACCAGAATAAAAGGTTATCTTAATGATAGAAAGCAATATCTATCCGATTCTTTATCTGTTATTATCATGTCTCCACACTTAGAGATTATTGATGAAGAATATAAAGATGAAATGGTATATCCTCATGAAGCTAAACCATCATTAAATGATGTAAAATATATGACATGGTATGGTGGAAAGCATTGGTATGCTAAAATAGGAAAAATTGATATTGTTGATAGAGATAATAATCAGAAATGGAACACTCGTAAAGAAGCTGAAGAAGCAGCTAAATGGTATATTGAAACATTCTATTAATTATGAAAAAACATATAACTTATTGCAATCAATGCGATAATTGTAAGGTATATCCTGACCCAGACTTTGATGATTGGTTTTGCCATGATGATATAAAAATTGTCTGTAATGTTAACAACATGACAATGGCAAGTGCGTGTCGTCCCTATGAAATAAATTCATTTAAAGTACCAGAAACTTGTCCATTAATGAATAAAATAGAAGAAAAGTCTATTAAAAATGCTAATGATTTGATTAGAAAGTTTATGAAGGATAATAATCTTGAAGAGATGCATATAGGTGCATTTATTCTTGAAGAATACAATAGTGTATGTATCAACAAAGATGATATAGATAAGATAAATAATATAATTAACTTTAATAAATAAATTATGTCAGAAATTAAAATTACAACAGAAAAAGTAAGAGAAGCCTACAAGAAAGGTAATGATTGTGTAAAAGGTGTGTTGCAGAATCTTTTTGGAGAAGAAGTATGTGCTCCTAAAAATGTAATGGATAGAGTGAAAACATTTGAAGATGCTTGTATTGAAACAGGTACAGATATTCAAGCATTCAATGAAATAACAAAAAATTTGGATGAACATGTGGTAACTTACATGAAGCTGAGTATTATTGTTAAAGCTCTCAACGAAGATGATAAGTTTCCATATTTTACAAAAGAAGAATGGAGATATTACCCTTATTTTTGGCTATATACCAAAGATGAATATGAAAAAATGAACGCCAAAGATAGAGAGAAAGTCTCTCGTGTCCTCTTTCGCTCGTGTAACGGTGCGGGTTCGGATGGCGGTGTTGCGTTTGCGGATGCGTAGGACGGTGCTTCGAGTACGAATCGCTATGTGGGTGCTCGGCTTGTTTTCCGAACAAGAGAACTTGCATTGTATGCAGGAAAACAATTTATTGATTTATATGTAAAACATATATTTGATGCTGACATAATAAAAGATTAAAATATATTATGAAGAAAGAAAAAAGAAAATGGGTAAAAGATGAAAAAAGATTAATCAAGCTGTTATATAGAACAGGTATTATTGACAAATATACATCAATTGATTCATTATATTGGGATTATTCTGGGAAGTTTCCCAGAATAATTTATACTAAAAATGATTATTTAGATAATATTAATGATTATATTATTGTTGATATAGTTAATAGTGAGGAATATGGAAACGTTTCACGAAAATCATTGATTAAATCTCTTAGTAAACTTCCAATTAAAAACAGTAAAACAATAAAAAACATTTAATAATGATTGAAACTGTAATTTTAATTGCCTTAGCAATGGTGTATTCCATAGGATGTATAACAGTTCGCATTTATAAATGGAATAAAAGACGAAAAAATTAAGAATAATTAACGAGACTTATTTGCAAGTCTCGTTTTTTGTTTTTATATTTGCATTATAATAAATTATAGAAATAGAATGGAAAATTTTACATTAAAAGAATTAAAACAATGTGTTGAATATTGTGGTGGAGATAAAAAGAAAGTGAAAGAATGGATAAAAAATTGTAATCCATTACCAACAACATTAAAAGAATTATTATCATATAATAAACTAAAAACCGTTGATTATGGTGATTTACCCAATGATATTCAAGAAGATATTACTCATTGTATATATACATTCGAAAAAGGATATACTACTAGTTTAAATAGGGTGTTTGAGCAATTCTGTGATTATTTTTTAGATGATGAAGATGAAAATGTGTGGGATGATGAAAAAAAAGAATATAATTATGATGCGTTGGAAAAAGCATTTAACAAATATATTCCAGGTTTCGTAAAATTTCTAATTGATAATCAAGTAGGAGCAATTAGAAATTATTGGTAATATAATTGGAAAAATGAAAATCATTGATTATATATTACTCAGTCTAATTTGGCTAATTATATTGTTTTTATTTGGTTGTGTCTATTATGTAATGTTTATTATTAGATATTAAAATATGGAAATTGAAGTAAAAGAAACTGTAACAAGGAAAATAAAAGTTTATCCTTGTATTAAATGTGGAAGCGAAAATATTGAAATCTATAATTGTGGTTATAGTAGTTTTAATTGTGCAGGTGGTGAATGTAAAAGATGTGGTCATACAGTTGAAACACATGCTAGTTGGGATGTTAAGAAATCAAGTTTGATTAAGGCTTGGAATAAAGAAAATGACCCATCAGTACTTATAGAACGTTTGGACAAAGAAAGACTTAAAATAATTGATGAAATCAAACGTCTTAAAAAATTAAAGAATAAAATGTCTAAATTAACCAAAGATTAAAAATATGATAGATATAGATTTTAATAAAGTAATACATGGAGAACAGATATTGTTTAATAAATGTAAAGGAAAAACAATAAAAGATACCTATATTGGTAATGAAATTTTGTGCATTATATTTGATGATAATAGTTTTGTATATTTAGAAGAATACGATGATTATGGAAATATATCCAGATTTGAAGATGTAAATATTAATTATTCTAATCTCAAAGATTATGTTGGGTATAATAAAGATGGTGAATTATATCATAGTGATGTTATGTCATTTATGATAAAAAATGAACTATTTGTAGAAAATGAATTAAAAGAATATTTGTACCCTCTTTTTGAAGAAGAAAAAAGAAAAATAATAGAACGAGAACTTGCTGAGTATGAAAGAATTAAAAATAAATATAATTTAGATTAATTAGTATTATTAAAGTTAAAATACATGAAAATTGAAATAGAAGTTGATATTGAAGGTTTATTAGCACAATCTACACTTCATAAATTAAAATCAGGGATTTATCCATTTCCTAAAGAATATGCTAAAATACCATCTGTTAGAAAATTAATTAATAAAAGAATTAAAGAGTTAGATATTGAAGGTATTAAATTTATTCCAATTAGAAGAAAGTTATTAAAAAACAAATATTGGAAAATAGTTGAAAGATGTTCTAACGCAACAATTGTAAAATATGTCGAAATATGTTCTTTAAAAGAAAATGATGAACGAGGTGGTCGTTTTGTGGGCAATATTTTAACTTTTTACCGATGGTTTCGTGATATATCAGATATTCATACAAATAAAGACATGAATATTGAATATAAACGTTCTTCTACTGAAGATTTAATGCGTTTTTTTTCATTATGGAAATATATTGATGACTATAAAAAATCATCAATTGATTATTATTATTATAATAAAAATTTAGATGCAGAAGAATTAATTCCTTTAACTAAAAAAGAATATGAACAAAAAATAGAAGAAATATCTTCTCTAATTAGAATTGAACATGAAAAAATTTTATAAATATTAAATAATACAAATATGAGAAAATTAATTGGAACAATTGTAGTAATATTATTGATTATTGTAGGTTTTACAGGTGTTAATTTGAAAGTGAATGGAACTGCATTTAAAATTCCACCTTACATTAAAAATGTAGTAACTGATAAAAAGAAAATGGAAGAAGCAAAGAAAGTTTTTAATACTGCAAAGGAAAAACTTTCTGATGAAATTAAAGATGAAAAATAATCATTTTAAGACGTTTTAAAAGACTTTATATTCTAAATGAAGAAGTTATTGAGTTTATAGATAAAGTGCCTTAAAATTAAAATAAATCACATTATGGATTATATTATTAATGGAGAAAGAGTTAATTTGTTGGATATTGTTGAATGTGATATTCCATTTCAGCTAACAGAAGAATATGTTAATGAGTTCAATTATTTAAACACTGATGCTGGATTTACTAAAAATATATTAAAAAAGGAAGATATAGGAAAATGGATTTTTATTATAAAAGTAGAAAAAGATAGTTTTAAACGTTTAAATAATATGGGTAGCTTATATCCAGCAAAAATCAAACAGGATATTTGTTCTAAGCCATATGGGACAGAGAAAAAAGCATTTAATAGTTTTGAAGCATTCTCTAAATTCCTCAAAAAAGAACTTAAAAAGAGAGTTACTGAAATTTAACATAATTTGTTTGCAACTTACAAATTAAAACATATTAATATTATTATAAATTATATTATAACTAATATTATATATTTTGTAATAATATATTAATATTATAGAGGACCAATATATTAATACCAGTTATTTTTTAATTTGCAAATTTGAATGATTAAAAAAGATTAATTTATGGAAAATAAAACGTTAGATGAAAAAGTAGCTGATTTAAGAAATAAGCTTACTCCATTGTATAATTTAGCAGCTTTAATGAATGAAATAATCATTAATAAGGGAGAAATTGAAATTAATGATGTGGTTAAGAATTGCATTATTGCTTCTAATGATTCTCTTCCAATTATCAGGAAGGTAATTGATTCCATGTTATTTGATGAACCAATGACTAAAGAGCGTTTAAAGAAAATATCCAAAGAGTTTGCTAATAATGCTTGTATGCCTTATTGTTGGGAAGATGTTTATAATAGATTAATTGATGGTAGTGCATTACCTTTTAAAATTGAAACAAGATGAATGAGTTTATTGGGACGATGGTATCAAGAACAATATATGCTTATGTATCAGAAATTGTACTTGGTCCTGGATATGATGAAAAAGAAAATAATTGGTGGGTGATTGTTGATGTTATTTGGAATGATAATGGTTGCCCAATGCGAGAAAATTGTAAAATACTAAAGTTTGATACTGAACATGAAGCAAAACAAATTAAAATTGGCACATGTGTTGATTCAGAAAAAAAAATTTCATGGATAGATTAAATAAAAAAGATGTTTGGCATGATAATTGTCAGCCAAATGTAGGGCAGTTAGTAATAGTAATTGACGAAAATAATACAATATATGACTTTGGTTATTTTTGTTTTAATGGTTATGTTGATTATAAACATGGCTTTAAATGGGCATATATGAAAGATTTAGTAAATATAACAAATGGAAAAGAGGAATAGAACATCATCAGCGATTGTATCTTATAGATATGGTAGCATTGTATATGGAACAGATAATGAAAATTCAGATGAAGATATGATTTCAATTATATCTGATGATTTTGAAGATATGACTGAAAATGAAGGTCAAGGAAAAATTGGTGATTATGATATAACTTTTTATAAAGAAAGTTATTTTATTGAGAAAATTAAAAATCATTCTATTGATGCTTTAGAATGTATCTTTCTCCCAAGTGATATGATTATTGGAAATAATAAGTATCTTCAATATTTTCAACTTGATTTACCAACTTTGAGAAGTTCCATTTCGGCTATATGTAATAATTCTTATGCTAAAGCAAAGAAGAAGTTAACAGTAAAAAAAGACTATGATTTCTATAAAGCAATGAAATCATTATTTCATTCAATTAGGATTTTTGAATTTGGTAAACAAATAGCAATATTTGGTAAAATTACCAATTATCAAGCTTGTAATCATATATGGCACATGATTAGCAAAGAAACATCTACTGATTGGGAATATTATCATAAAAAATATAAACCAATTTGGAATGAATATCATAGTGCATTTGTAAAAGTAGCAAGGAAGAAGCTTACTTAACAGTTTTTAACTATAATATTTTTGGAATTTAAAAAATAAATTGTATGTTTGCATTAAAATATAAAAAATGAAAGGTGTAATTAATTTTTTTAATATCATTATAGCACCATTTTCCATTCTTATGGGATTTGTGCTTGAATTTAAATATATGTGGCTAATAATAGCCTTATATTCAAGTCTTATGCTTGTTAATATCACAATTAACACAATAGTTACTTCTATTATTGAAAAGAAGTATGAAGAAAGTTATTCAGCTTTCTGGAGAACATTATTTGTGATTATATCAGCAATTAGTTGGACATTTGTAATTTATTCTTAATTAAATAATAAAAATATGAGTAATATTATATTAGATTTCTTTCACAACATTACAAAAAGGAGTAATCCAAGGTTAAATGCAAAAGATGCATATTTGAAAGCAAAATATCAACGTATTCAAACTGAAGAAGAAAGATTAAATGAATTTAAATTTAATCTTGATACTTTAATCTCAATCAAGTGTGATTCATGTACATGTTGTTGTGTAGTGGAACTTGAAGAAGATTTGTCCAAGCATTTGGATGATATTATCAAAGAATATCGTGAATTAGGTTATACAGTTATTAATTTAAAAGATGAAGTAGAAGATATTGATAATAATTATCTTTTTCTTTGTTGGGATAAAAAATATTGATATAATGACTACACAAGATATTATCAATGTTTTAAATTCCATTAATGCTTCAATTCCACCTAAACCAAAATATGTGTTAATAGCATCTGAATTTATAGTTGATTTAATAGTAAAAAATAGTGATTCTGCATTCAATTTTGAATATGATTTCTGGATATATAAAACACCTTATCATAACATTAATATTCGTATAGAACATATGTTTCAAGGTTATGAAGCTATTTTATTTAAAGATGGAAAAGTAAAGGTCACTATTGACAAAGAAGGTAAAGGGAAAATTTTTGCATAAAATATAAATTAATATTATTTAACATTTTGGTATTTGCAATTAATCACTTTAAGTTGTATATTTGCATAAAATAAGAGAATAAATTAAAGTGATTATGTCAGAACAAATGAAAAATAATACAGTTGCTTTTATATTTGAAGGTAAACTGGATGATTTGTTAACAGATAATGGAAATATTAAATCAAGTAGATTGATTAAATTTGGGAATGAAACTGAATATGGGAATGAACAAAATTGGGACATTCAACTAACATCTTATAATAATATTGAACCTAAACATGAGAAGTTTGATAGTTTATTAGGGAAAAAAGTTAGAATTATTGTTGAAACCATAGAATAAAAATACAAAGATTGTTATGAATATGGATAGAACTTGGATGAAAAAAAAAATTACAATGAGTTATGAAGATTTATTTAATTATGTGATTCAATCAAGAGTTCTTGGGGATATGTTAAACGAGAATAAACTAGCTGAAGTGGGATTTGAAATCCCACATCTAGTTTATATACAAAAAAATAATAAATCACCTTATATGGAAACTGAAAAAAAGTCTAAAGAAATATTATATACTAATGGAGATGCTACTTCTCCAAAAGGAGAAGGTAAAAAATATATAGTACATGTTTGTAATGATATTGGTGGATGGGGACGAGGATTTGTACTTGCATTATCAAATAAATGGGATTCTCCAGAAAAGAGTTATCGTGAATGGAATCGTAATGGGTTTTATGAATTGCCTGATTCAACTAAATGTAAATTTGAACTAGGAAATATTCAAGTAGTCCCTGTTGAAGAAAATTTATCAGTTATCAATATGATTGGACAACATGGTTGTTATCCAATAATAGTTGATGGAGAAAAAATACAACCAATTCGTTATGATGCTTTAAAAGAGTGCTTAATGAAGGTAGCAAAACTTGCTAAATCTACAAATGCTAGTGTTCATATGCCTATGATTGGAGCTGGACTTGCAGGTGGTGATTGGTCTATTATTGAAGGAATAATTAATAAAACTTTAATATTCCTTGGTGTTGATACAACTGTTTATATATTTGATGAAAAATAATATGGAAAAACCTATTATTAATGAAGTATTTGCTGATAATGGTGAACATTCACATTGGGAATTAATAAACGCTGAAACAGGAGAGTTATTATGGAGCGAAGATACTTTTAATGAGTATATCCCAACTGATGATACAATTGAAGAAGTATTAAAGCACATACCAAGATATTTTGCCTTTGATAAAGTTTCAGGAAAACTATACAATAGTAATTCTCAGTCATATGAAGGAATTGATGGTGATACTGTTGTTTATACAACTTATATTAAAGGTGAGAAGAGAAAACTTAAAGGTACTGTTAAGGGTTATACAGAACATCAAATTGTTATAACATACGAATATGGGACAGATATATTAACAGCCGAAAATGCTCAAAGAAAAGAAATTATTAAAAATAAAAAGTGGATTAAATGACAGAAGTAGAGAATTATACAGATGATTTCTTTTATGATGGTGATGAAAGAACTATTGGAAAAAATGATTATTGCAATTTCATGATTGAAGGTAGTGATTTTTTTCCTTGTAAAAAAGTCAGTAAGTCACTACCAAATGGATATTATACAATAAGAAAAGATTATACACGAGGTATTTTTTTTAGAAAAAAAGAAGTTAATTTAGATAGATTAGTCAAATTTGACTCTTATCCTATGTATCAATTAATTTTAAAAGATATTGAAACTTTTTGGAATTCTGAAGAAGAATATGTTAAAAGAGGGAGAGTTTATAAAAGAAATATGCTTCTTTATTCTCCACCAGGAATGGGTAAAACATCTTTAATTAATTTATTAGTTGAAGATTTAGTAAAAAATCGTAATGGTTTTGTATTGTCATTAACTGATGATAATGATATTTTAAATTTTAATGATGCAATGTCTTATATTAGAGCAATTATGCCAACTAAGCCAATTATTGTAATAATTGAAGATATTGATAATTTCATTGGTGAAGGTGCGGACAATAAATTAGAAACTGAAATTCTAAATATGCTTGATGGTATTAATAAACATAGTAATATTCTTACTATTGCTACAACAAATTATCCAGAGAATTTGACTGAAAGATATTTGAAAAGACCATCAAGATTTAATCGTAAGTTTTCATTTACTTATCCTGACGAAGCATTAAGACGTGAGTTCTTAACAAAAGTTAACTTAGCTGAAGATATTGCGAAAATAGATTTAGATAAATGGGTTAAAGAAACAGAAGGGTGGACAGTTGATTATTTAAAAGAATTAAGTGATTCTGTATTTATTAATGGTTATACTGAAGAAGAATCATTTAAAGAAATCAACGAAATGATTAAAACTAATATTGTCAAAAATGACAAGCCAAAAAATAAACAAGGTGGTATTGGTTTGAGACCAACAAATCCTTGTATTGTAAAAAACATGTAATCTATGAGTGTTAAAACTTATAACTATTATAACAAAAGAGCCTATGTAGTCGGTGACATACATGGGCATTTTGACATTATAAAAAATCAAATAAAAACTTATAAAATTACAGATAGTGTAATTATATTTGCTGGTGATATTGGGCTTGGATTTGAAAAAACTGAACATTATAAACAAATATTTCCTAAACTAAATAAAGTAATGAAAACACAAGGAAATGTTTTATTGTTTGTTAGAGGAAATCATGATGACCCTTCTTATTTTCAAGAAGAAAAAATAAATTATTCCAACATAAAATCAATTCCTGATTATTCAGTAATTAATTTTTATCAAGATTGGGATGATGAAATGAAAGAATCTCCTAAATTTTCAATACTTTGTGTTGGGGGTGGTATATCAATAGATAGACAATACAGATTGAATGCTGAAGAAGCTTCTGTTATTGAATACAAATATTGGCATCCAAACGCTTCTAAAAAAGATATAGAAGAACATCGTAAAAGATATTATTGGAGTAATGAACTTCCGTTTTATGATATTGATAAGTTAGATGAAATAACAAAAGAAGGGTATAATATTGAATATGTGGTAAGCCATACTGCTCCTGATTTTTGTTATCCCTATACTAAAAAGGGAATTGAATCTTGGATGCAATTAGACGAAAATCTTGAAAAAGATGTTGATTTTGAAAGAAATACAATGACAAGTATTTACAATTATCTAATTAATCATAAACATATATTAACAGGATGGTATTATGGTCATTTTCATTCTCATTATGAATCATATTATGATAATGTAAAATTTACATTACTTGATTGTGAACATCATAAGTGGGATATGATTGAAATTGGATATAAACCAATGGAGATTAATATATGAAAATAAAATTCAAAAAAATCATTAAAGCAATATATTGCTTTTGTTTTGGTTGTGACCCTATATCTTTTGATAAAGAAAATACTGTAACAACAGATTAAAATTTGAATATATGGTTGCTAAAAAAAATAGTAAGACAAAAAAGAAACTTACTAGCTCTGAAATTATGGAGCGAGTTATTGATGTTGAGGAACTTGAAAAACGAAAACAAACATTAATAAAAGAAGAAGCTTTTTCAAAAGATGAAGAAGTAGTTACCATAAAAGAAAAACGATGGTGGGAACTTCCAATGAAAAAAACGCTTTTTAAAACTGAAAAATATAAAGGTAAGTTTTATGGACAATATGAAGGATGGAGTGAAAATGTATGGATTGGACCTTATGATACTGAAAAACAGTTGAATGATGTCATCAAGTCATATGTTGAAGAAACTAAAAAGCCTGTAATGGATAGAAATATAGAAAATGTTCACTCTATTGTTTTAAAAATAAAAGAAATAACGTTATAAAATTATGAGTTCAAGTATTTGGGTTAAATGCCCTAACTGTAAAGGTAGTGGAAAACTAGAAGATTTAACAATATGTCCTACTTGTAAAGGTAAGGGAATTATTAGTGAGGTAACAGGTTTACCGCCTGGGGAAAAGGAAGATGTAACAATACAACCATTTACAATTCCAACATTTCCTATCACATATCCAAGTGTAGTGCCACAATATCCTTGGTATGTAAATCCTAATATAACATGTCAATATGTAGGTAATACAGATATGGCTAAAGGTGATGATAATTGTACAATAAGTTTATTAAAAATAGACGAGGATGGCAATATAAATTATGAATTTGGTCAAGAATGTGGAAACGATTTCTTAAAAGCATTTGAGGATATTGTTTCAAAATATGTAAATAAAGATATAAAAAATAATTGAAATGGCAGAAACACATTTTCATACAATATTGGTAATAGGTGAAGAACCTGAAAAAACTATTGCAAAATATAGTTCTGTAACTGAAGTTGAAAAACATTTAAAAATTAAAAGAGATGATGCTCCAAAATTGTTAAATAAACATATTAAAGCAATCAAATCATTTTTAGATAGTGATAAAATTAAACTAACTTCTCGTCAAAAAGATTACTTTAAAGAAGCATATCTTTCTTTAAAAGATATGGATGAATTTGATTATTTCTTGGAAATAACTAAAGGTTGCACTTATGATGAAGAAACAGGAGATGCATACACAACTGAAAATCCAGATGCAATGTATCAAATGTATTATATTGGAGATAAATGCCCATTTGCCGAACCATTCATTTTAAATGATGGAACAACATCTTACAGTGCTAAAGTACAAGATATTGATTGGAATAAAATGCATATGAGTGTTGCTAAAATGGAATTATGCAAACGTGTATGGGCTTTAATCGTAGATGAAGATACACCAACTAATGAAAGAGAAGAAGAATTAGTTAAAAATTGGGAAAAAAATAAAGCATATTTTAGCAACTTTACTGATTGTGATGAATATGTAAAACATACTTGTTCTTTTTGGCATTATGGGGTTACGGATGGAAAAAAATTCTCTGAAGTTGATTACACCATTTCTGACAAAGAATGGGTTGCTACATTTTATGATAAATTTGTTAAAGATTTAGCACCTGAAATATTATTAACTGTGTGTGAAGTAAGAAAATTAGATGATTAATTAGTCATTATACTATTAGATTAAGTACTGTAATATTGGGAAATTTTTCAATAAACGAAATTCTTTATATAATTTTAACGAGAATCTTTTTAGGTTCTCGTTTTTTATTTGTATATTTGCAATATTAATTGATATAATCATGAAAAATACATATAAATATTCTTGTAAAGTTGAAGTAAATGATGAAAATACATTAAAAGAATTGTATAGATATTTACAATGTCATAAATATGTTGTTGATGTACCATATCAATCAGTTGGAAAATATTTAGCAAATATTTTAGTTACAGTTAATGATAAAAGATGGCTTTCATATTATCTTTATTATAAAGAATATGAAGGTTATGCTGTTTTAACAAGAAGTGATGTTGAAGAACATTACACAAATATTATTAATTGTGGTACTGATGTTGAATTATTTAAAAGATTAGTTGTTATCAAGAGTGAAGAAGATGATTTTGATTTTGCTCTTTATAATTTAAACAAAGCATATGAAAAATAAATTATTAACAAGACAAGATTTTAAAGAAGAAGTCTTTAAAAGGGATAAACATAAATGTGTTGTTCCTGGATGTGAACAAAAAGCAGTTGATGCGCATCATATAATGGAAAGGAAATTGCTTTCTGATGGTGGCTATTATTTGAATAATGGTGCATCATTATGTGCTGAACATCATTTGGATGCTGAAACAGGTAAGATAACAGTGAAAGAAATATTGGATTATATTAAGGTAAATATAGACGAAATTCCAATTCCTGATAATATAACGATTTTTGATTATGTAGGATTGATAAAAACTGACTCACTTGATAAGTGGGGAGAAAAAAAGAAAGAAATTGATTCAATTAATGAATGGTGGAAACAATATGAAAATAAGAAAGGTAAAAAAGAAACTAAAGAAAAACAATGATTTCATTAAAATCATGTGGCTTAAACATATTAAAGAATGGTGTAATTTAAGTCATAAACTTTACAATATCTATCCAATAATTACTAAACATTATATAAAATTTTGTAACAATAAAATAAAATGAGAAAAGAAAATATTATAAAAATAAGAATAGCTTTATGGATTATTTTATGTCCTCTTATCCTTATGTGGTTGTGGAACTTTGTAATGCCTAAATTTGGTATTATTGAAATTAACTATATTGAAGCATTTGCATTAAGAATTATTACAAGTATATTATTTAAAACTAATCAATCTCTTTTAAATGATTTTAATGAGATAGGAAAATAAACGAGAAATAGAAATGAAGAAAATAGGTTTATTTTTTGGAACATTTAATCCAATTCATAATGGTCACTTAATGATGGCTAACTATATTATTAATAATACTGACATTGATTCAATATTATTTGTTGTTAATCCAACTGCACCATTTAAAAAAAATGATAATCTTCTTAGTTTTAAAGATAGAATGAGAATAGCTGACTTAGCAACATTTAAATATAGGCACATTCAAGCAACTGATGTAGAAAATAATTTACCATTACCTGCATATACTTATAATACTTTTAGATATTATGTTAAAACATACAAGGAAAAATTTGAATTTGTATTAATTCTTGGATGTGATAATTTAGTAAAATTGCCACATTGGAAAAATGCTACTGAAATTATTGAAAACCATGAAATATATGTTTGCCCAAGAAACGGAATTAATTATAATAAAGAAATTATTAAAATTGAAAATAGTTTTAAAACTAAAGGTATTAAAGTAATAAAAGATGTCCCAGAATGTAATATTAGTTCAACATTAATCAGAAAAGAAATAAAAGAAGGTAAAAATATTGAATCTTATGTACCAATTGAGGTTAAAGAATATATAGAAAATAACAAATTTTATTTGTGATTAGTCATTTTTTAATTTAGTTTACTAATAATTAGTAAACTAATAAAACAATGGCAAGCACTTTTACAATTTTCCAAGAGGGAAAACTTAAAGATTATGATATTACAGTAGACTTACATACTGATGGGGATGCTGAAAGAGTGACATGTAGGATTACATGGACTGATAGTGATGGTAATACTGGTAGTCAACAATTAGATACTGACAAAATTTCATCTTATACAATACATGTCAGTGCTAATAATTCAATTTCTATAATAATTTCAAGGGTTGATATATCATATTATCATAATGGAGATGAATCTGAATGTTGTAATACTTCTGTATATGTTGAATGTAATCCACCACTTACATGGTCTGAGAGTGTAAATGAAATTTCAGGTGAATATCCAGGTGGAAATGCTTCTATATATGGTTATGGAGAAATATGCTAATAATGTAATTTAATATAATTTAACGAGAATTCTTTTGGATTCTCGTTTTTTGTTTATATATTTGCATTATTAATTAATAAGCAAAAAATATGAGGAAATTTATTGTAGCAAACATATCATCTTATATTGGACAATGTGTTGAAGCAGAACATTATTATTGTACTATCTACAAAAACATACAAATTGATATTGATAAAAATATATCAGTTTTACATCATTGTAGAACTTCTTTTGAAAAAGAAGAACTTTATAAAGTTCTTAGTAAAGAGGATGCTGAAACTCTTAATAAGAAAGATAATTATTCCTTTTGGGAAGAGGGTAGTAAAGTTACTCGTTTCAATTCAATTGCTGAAATTAAAGAAGAATTATTAAAACAATTTCCTAATGATAATATTGTTACATATGAAGATTGTGAACCTCATAGAGAAATGCTGATTAAAATTGATGGTGAAATAAAATCAATTGATTTTTTAGGTGAAATTTGGAACACAGTACCAAATTCAGTATGGAAAGATTTACTACCTGAGCATTTTAAAGTTAAATGTGAATGTGGCAAAGAATATAGTGAAGAGGAAGTACAAGAACTTATTTTCACTCATAAAATTGGAAATAGAGAACTTGCTGTTTTTGATATAGATTTTTGTTACTGTTGCAAAAGACCTTATTTAATGTGGAATGTAGTATTATGAAATATTGGATATGTACTTATACATCTACCAATGACCAGGGATTAGGGGTTGGAGTTGTTACAAAAAGTGAAGAAGAACCAAGAATTGAATGGGAAAATGTTGAATGGAAAGAAATATCTGAAGATGATTATAATAATTGTCTTGACCCTGTTAATAGTAGTCGATTTATTAATTCAATTCTTGATATACCACAATATATCATCACAGATATAGTGGGGAAAGTTGTTTATGAAGGCTCTTATATGGCTTGTGAATGGTATAAAGAGAAAGGTGGGGATGTTAGAACTTTTGGCGGAAATATTGTTCTAAGAAAAACGTATATTGAAAACATTGTCAAAAAATCAATGAAAAGTGTATGGTGGAATACAATACAACATATGATTGAAATTGAAGGTGGAAAACTTAATTCAGATACTATTAAATTTGTTGATAGGATAATAACTGATAAATTAGTGCCATATAAACATCAATTATCACAAGATAAAGCTGTATTGAGAAGTTTTTTCAAAACTAAATTTATAACATTTAATGATATTGATACACCTGTTGAAAACAGACAAATAGTATATGATTTGGGAGAGTTTATTCGTTTTAGATTAACATTTGGAGATAGACCAATTAATCATGAAGCTGTTGTTGAAATTAATATAAACTTATTATAATATGGAATTACCAATTGAATTTAGGTTAGTAAAAATCAAAAACTTATATCAAATAGAATATAGGATTGTTGATATTTTCAAAAGTGTTCCAACATTTTCAAATTTTCTAAACAAGAGTAAAATCAAATGGGAAACCATACCTTATTATTTTATAGAAGATAATAGAGTGAAAGAAACTACTTTAAAATATAGAGATATTGATGGATGTTGCATGTTTATCAGTAAACATCAAAAAGGCTCAGATATTAATAATTGGTGTTTTAATATGAAAAACATGTTAGAACAAGAATTATATCAAAAGAATATTGTAAGTCAAGAAGATAACGAACTATATGATAAATATAGAATTGTTGAAATTATTAATGGAGATTAAACATAAAATTAATATAACAATGAGATACCTAAATAAACTTAAAGAAATTATTAATGATTGGTTCAGAGATAAAACAATGGAACAATATGAAAAATATCTTCTGAATAATAAAGGTAAAAAATGTCGTTTTCATATTGATAGAGGTGACTATGGAATAATTCGGCTAAAGTTTAATGCTGAAAGCAAACATGGTTGGATAACTTTTACTCATTTCTATTGTTCTTCAACTGAAGAAAAAATTGAATATTATGAACAAACATTTGGTAATGAAAGTGTTAATGAATTTATTGAAACCCATTCAATGATTGATGATATTTTAAAAGAATTTGAAAGGGATAAGGAGCGAATTGCAAGAGAAATACAAAGACAAAAAGACTATAAACGCTCTTATAACATATATTAACTTTAAAAGTTTTTGTATTATACAATAATTTAGTATATTTGCATTATGAAAGAATATATAAAACGTTTTTTGGATAAATGGTTATGTTGTCATCAATGGGAAACATATGAAAAGATATTAGTTAGAACTGATTTTGGTGGCTCTTATTATCGTTATATCCTTATTTGTAAAAAATGTGGAAAAATAAAAAGATTAAAAAGCAATAATTAAATGTTATATAAAGGTTTAAATATAGTAAATTGTGATTGTATAAGATACTTTCAATTAATGAAAGATAATCAATATCTTGCAATCATTGACCAAGAAGGCATTATAAAAGCTTCATTTATTAAAATGAATGGAAAAATTTATGAATATTTTGATATATTCACAATTAAATGTCTTGATGATTATAAAGAATTTGCTTATCCGTTATCATTTTTGTTTAGAAATGAACCTAATGCAAAAACATATATTTACCATATCTGTGATGAATATGAATGGAATGAAAGATTAAAAGCTAATAATCTTAAATGGGCTAGAGAAAAGCTTAAAGATAACAATTCTAATGCCAAACTAATATATGAAGAAATTTTAAAAGATGGTGGTAAATTTGTATCATTTGGGTCACTACCCAATGATGTGGGTTTATTAGTCTGTGCAGTTTCAAGTGATGAAGATTATTATTGGGTTTACATAGAAACAAATTTAAAGGTTCATTTATCATCTTGTGTTGGTGGCTATGAAATTATTGAAGGTAATGAAGTAGAGTTTAATATACTAAAACATTTAATAGAGAATGACCCTGAAAGTTTATATCTAAGAATATTGGAAAACTTTAAAGGTACAAGTGATGCAATATTTACTCCTATTGTTATTAGTGAAACGTTTAAAAAAGAATAAATAATATGTCAGTAATTATCACAAAAAATAAAACAATATTTTATTGTAATACTTGTAATAATACTTTAAGTGGTGGTAATTTTGTTGCAATGCAACAGATAATTTTTAATTGTGGATGGGTTATATTGCCGAATAAAAATTGTTATTGTGATAAGTGTGCTCATAAATACAATATCATACATGAGCCAAAAATTTGTGTAATTGAAAAATAGTAATTATATGGAAACAACTAAATATCCACGAACATATCATCTTCCTTTTTCTGAAGGTTTGCAAAATGATGACAGAAAAGTTGAAGATGGATGGTGGGAACATTTAAAAGGAAAAACTTTAGTACTTACTGAAAAAATGGATGGTTCAAACAGTTATATTTGTAGAGATGGCGTTTATGCTCGTTCTCATGCAACTGTTACTGATAATCCTTGGGATAAGAATCTATTTGAAAGAGGTGGTACATATGACCAAGTGAAAGGATGGCTTGCAGAAAATGAAGGAATTTATGGTGAAAATATGTATGGTGTCCATTCAATTGAATATAATAAGTTGCCTTCTTATTTTTTCATGTTTGCTGCTCGTGATGATAAAAGATGGTATTCATGGAAAGAAGTTGAAGAACTATCATCCATATTAGGTATCGAACACGTACCAGTTCTTGAAATAAGACGTTTTGAGACAGTTTCAGAACTTGAACAAGCAATTGCATTTCACATGAAAAATGGTAGCAAATATGGGGACACAATTGAAGGAGTCGTTGTAAGAAATATTGAATCATTTCTATTAGATGATTTTTCTAAAAATGTAGTTAAGTATGTTAGAAAAAATCATGTTCAAACTGATGAACATTGGAAAAAAAATTGGAAAAGAGCTAAATTAATATATGAATATTAAAATATGAATTCATTTATGATTGCTGTGTACATAGTTATGATTTTTGCAATAATTATGTATTCATTACTTGACACAAGAGACAGTTTTTTTATTAAGAATAAAAAATTTAAGAGGTTTCCATCTAACATAATATTTCTTGATGAAAATGGTAAAAAAGTTAATAATTCTGAAATATATTGTATTGAAGGCGAAAATTTAGCTTATAAAAATTTTCATGATGGCGATTTTGTTCACATTATGAGAAATCACTCCTTTAAAAAAGGAGATATTGTATTAACTAATGATTTTGAATTATTTGAAGTTAAAACAAGGCATAAAAATAATACAGTATCTTTATACAAAAATAATAATAAAAAAAGAGTTGATATAAAAGAGATAATAGGAACTGTTGTTGGGTATTACAAATATAAATAAAAAATATGACAGAACAAGAAGCTTTAGATTTTTATGGGGATTATGTGAAAAGTAATCCTCAATTTAATCAAGTGAAATGGGAACGTTGTGAATTTGAAGAATATCGCAATTGTTTATCTAAGTTTCTTAAATATCCACAAGGGCATAGATGGAAATTTCCTGAATGGTTTGATATTCAAGATGTTGCATTTAAAATACTTGTTGATAAAAGAAAAATAACTGAAGAAGAATATAAATTTTATTGTCTAAGATTTAAAATATAAAAATGGGAAGAGTAATTAAATGGGTTTTGGGAGCTATTTTGATAGTGTTAATCATACAAGCTGTTTTTGTTGTAGTTCCTTACACAATTTCTACATTCAATGAGCAAAAGGATATAAGAAATTCTTATAGCCAAAAGGTTCAAGAAAAAGAAGTTATTATGAATGAATTTACATCTTGTTTAACAAGTAGTTTGAATATTAGTAATAGTAATGCTGAATATTTCAAAGAGAATATTCAAATTATCATGGATAACAGACAAGATGGGATGGGATTAATGTGGAAATGGGTTAGAGAGATAAACCCTAATGCAAATTATAAAGAAGTTGCAGACCTATTTAAAAGTATGCAACAAATGTATAGTGAAAAACGTGATATTATTATTAAAGCTAATGCTGATATATTCATGTTACAAAAACGGGATAAAGACTTAATAACTAAGTTTCCATCCTCAGTTGTTATTAAAGTGTTTGGAGAAACTACGCCAATAAAATAGATATGGAAAATAGTTTTATAATTGAAGAATGGGTCTTAGAAGATGTTATTGACACTTTAAGACAAATGAAAAATTATCGAGATGAAGTTTCTACAACTGAAACTGCATTAGATAGAAGTATTGCTAATAGTAAAAAATTGTTAGAAAACATAAAGAATACTAAGCCAATTTTTTATGGTAAATTTCACAAATATTAATATATAAAATTTTGTAGTCTTAAATATTTTGTTTTACTTTGTACCATAATTGTTAAACTAAATATTAAACATTTAAACTTAAAAGAAAATGAGTGAAAAAATTGAGAGTAGAAAAGATGTTAGAAACGTGGCTGTTGTTTTTGGAAACTATGTTATCAACACACCAATTTTGTTGTTTGCAATATTTGTTGCATATTCAATATTAGTTGGTATTATTACATTTAACAATCCAATCCCTGAAATTTTTGGAAATAATGCTAAAGGAGAGTGTACTGGTTGGTTTGTATTTTATTGTGCTATTGAAATTATAGCATGGGCTGTTTATAGTTTTATTTACTTCATGGCTTCATATGAAAGTAATTCAACAGAAAAAGATGTGAAATCAATTCTAATACTTGACATTGCAAATAAGAAAGATGAAGAAGATGTTAATAAAATTAAAGTAAGTTGGAAAAAATTGGTATGGCTTATTATTGCAGTTCTTGTTATTTTTAGCGGATATAAAGCAACAAAATATTCTTTAACTGAAGGTGTGGTTGTGTATAACGAACAGAAAGATATTCGTAACACTTATGAGCAGAAAGTTCAAGAAAGAAACATTATGATGTCTGAATTTATGGACTGTTTGACAAGTTCTCTTAAAGTTAGTGAAACTAATGCAAATTATTTTAAAGAGAATATTCAGTCTATTATGGAAAATCGTAAAGATGGTGATAAACTTATGTGGAAATGGGTGACAGAGGTTAATCCTAATGCAAATTTCAACGAAGTATCTGAAATGTTCCAACATATGCAATCACTTTATTTAGAAAAAAGAAGTTCAATTATTGCAATTAATAAAACATTGTTTGAACTTGAAAAAAGAGATGCTAATCTTAGAACTATGTTCCCTTCTAATATGATTATTAATCTTGTTGGGGAAACAGAACCTTTAATTAGAAAATAACTGATATTAAATCTTTTGTATGATTGATTACAAAATTGGTGATTGGGTAGAAACTTGTCATATAATGCCTGGTATTGTTCAAAGTGTTGATATTAAACAAGGTATTGTAGAAATTTTCTACCCACATTATAAAGAACAAGATGATAGATATATAGGTGGTTCTTGTTGTTCAACTGAACATTGTGGTGTTCATAAAATTACTGAAGAACAAGCTCATATGATGTTATCTATTGGTGAAGAACGTTTAACTCGTTTGTGGGATTTTCTTAAAAGAAATGTTAAAATAAATTCAATTGAAAAACGTATTGAATTTTATAAAAAACAAATAGAAGAAATTTCTGAACATATTGATGATGCCAATTATAGTCATTGGGCTTTTCCTGGAGTTAAAAACGGTAAATCATCTTATGATTGTGCTTTTAATTCATTTAATAGAGGTTTGAAAGAATATGAAGAAAAACTTCATGAAGCATGGAAGGAGCATGAGAAATTATGGAAACAAACTATTGTTGATTTGTACAATGGAGTTGTAAATAATATAACACAAGGTATATGGCTATCTTATCCTAAAGTATATATTGAAAAAATAGAAGGTGGTTTTAGAATTTTAACTATAAGAACTGGAGAACGTTTTCTTGCTAAAAAAATCCATTGTTTGAAATGGAATCAACCAAGTAAAAAAAAGTATCGTAAAAACAAATATGTAATAATTAAAAAAATATGATACGTTTTATAGAAACAATTAAATTTGAATGTTCAAATAGAGGTAAATTACTATGGATTACAACACCTAATAATGTTAGGGTTATCGGATTTTGGAATAATAATTATGAAACTGACCCTAAGAGAAGAAAGTTTTATCAAAAATGGTATAATGACCATACATCATGTGGTGGTTAATAAATTCATTATTATATGGAAAAAATTTTATATTTAACATTGAAAAAACAATGGTTTGACCTTATTCATTCAGGAATAAAAACTGAAGAATATAGGGAGATTAAACCATATTGGATTAAACGTTTAACAAAATGTAAGGGTAATAACTCTTTTGATAAAACAGGTTTCTTTTGTGTTAAAGCTAATTGTTGGTCTTGTTTAACAAGAACTTCAATTGGTTTTCATCCAGCTGATTATACGCATGTGCATTTCAGACTTGGATATGCTAAAGAAGCACCTACCATGAAATTTGAAATTAGTGGCTTCACAATTGGATGCGGAAATCCTGATTGGGGTGGTACAGATAAAGATGTTTTTATTATTAAATTAGGTAAAAGAATATATTAACTATGGCAGCATATTTAACAGTAAATAAAAATGGTGATGAAAGGATATTTGAAGGGTGTCCTACTTATCATAGATTAAAAGAACAGTGGGTTATTGAAACTGAAAGAGAAGGATTGGTTTATATTGACAATTATGATTATTCAGCAGGTACACGATGGGAAACTGAAACTGAATATTATTATGGTGTGCCACTTCCAAAAGGTTCTATTAAAAAACTTATTGGAAAAAATTTAACTGTTATGGATGAACCCTTTTTAATTGAATAGGATGGAAAATAAAATAGAATACAAAGATGTAATAAAAAGTACATCTCATGACCAAAAAGAAATTATGTATAATATCATGCAACTTCATAATGGTGGAAAACCGTTTTATGCTGATATGACATATAGTAGTGGAAAATTTTATGAGCCTAAAAAGGGTGACAAATATATAATTCCTGCTCCAACTGTTAAATTGGATGTTGTGCCACAATTTAATGATGTATTAAAATTAGAACCATTGGGTAAACTTCCATTTGAGGATAATTCTATTGAATCACTTGTTATTGATTTACCTTTTGTTATCGCTCCACGTGATTCTGCTTCAACAAAACTTACAGACCAAAACGGAAGAAATGTTATTATGAATCGTTTTTCGTCTTATTATCCTGTTGCTGAAATGCTTGAAAGTTATTATCATTGGATTAATGAAGCATATAGAGTATTAAAACCTAATGGCATTTGTGTGTTTAAATGCCAAAGTACTGTAACAGGTGGAAAACAACTTATGAGTTGTGAATATAGTTGGCTTTGTGCAACAGCAGCAGGTTTTTATACTTTAGACCAGTTTTTCTTATTGGCTAAGAATAGACTACATAGTGGAAAGATTAAAACACAGCAACATGCAAGAAAATTCACATCTACTTTTTATGTATTTAAAAAATCAGATAAAAAGAAAATTTCTTATATGAAATGGATGGATGATGAAAAACAATATGAATTTATAAAAAATTTACAAGACCAATTAGTATAATTTATGGGACATAGTACGATTATAACTAGAGGAAAAGAATTGGCTTTTCTTCTTCGTCATGATAAAGAATATAAATTTGATAAACATGGATGGAGAGAAGTTTCAGACCTTATTAAAAATCATCACTATACAATGGATGAACTTAATGAAATTGTTGAAACGAATGATAAAAAACGTTATGAATTTTCTGATGACAAAAAGAAAATTCGTGCAAGACAAGGGCATTCAATTGTTGTTGATGTGGAATTGAAGGAAACAACTCCACCTAATGTTCTTTATCATGGGACTGCTACTCGTTTTATTAGTTCAATTAATAAGCATGGTATTTTAAAAGGTACAAGACAACATGTACATCTTTCTGAAACAATAAGCATTGCAAAAAATGTTGGAAAGAGACATGGAAATCCTTGTGTTTTTGAAATTGATTCTAAACAAATGTTTGATGATGGTTGCAAATTTTATTTATCAAATAATGGAGTATGGCTTACTGATTTTGTGGATAAAAAATATTTTTTAAAATGTATATTTTAAATGGAAAATACTCTTATTTCTTTACCATTAGCAGAAAAAAGGCTTATTGCTAATGATATTTTGCTTAAATATCACAGAAGATATAGAGAACGTACAAGTAGTATGTATTATCATTGGACTTATTTAAAAGAGAAAAATGGAAAGTTACTTCTTATAAAATGCTATCAACATAATGATTCTTGTGTTTGTAATGAAGAAAACCCTGTTAATATAGACCAAGTGTTTAAAAATGAATATGATTATGTAATGGCTTTAATAAAAGAATATGGAAAATAAATTATTGGGGTTAAATAAAATTTATAAAAAAATATTAGCAGAAAAAATAATTTGTAAATACATTTACAAATATACACCACATTATAGCGGAATGTATTATCATTGGACGGATATTAAATGTGATAAAAATAATAGTGGCATTATTTTGGTTAAATGTTCAAGCCATGATTATTCCCCTCATATCAATGAAGATACAAGAGAATATATAGATGAAGTGTTAACAGAACATTATGATGAAATTATGAAAACATTAATGGAACATATTGATGATTTTAATGATTCTCCATTAGGTTTTGTATTTAATGATTTAAAAAAAGTAGTATAATACTATGACAAGACATTTTAATGAAGAAATGAAAGATATATGTGAATGGAATAATGGTAAATATATTATTCCAATTTGTGTTGATTTTGATGGAACACTTTGTGACCATCAATACCCTAATATTGGTAAAGAAAATGAACATTGTTTTGAGGTAATGTGTAAATGGACAACTCAATATAATGTAGGGTGGATTTTAGATACTATGCGTAGTGGTGAAGAACTTTCCAAAGCTATTAAATGGTGTGAAGAAAGAGGAATGAAATTTTATGGAATTGGCACTAACCCAACACAAAAAACATGGACAGTTTCACCAAAAGCTTATGGTATGTTCAGTATTGATGATAGAAATCTGGGTGTACCTCTTATTATGGAGAAAGGTCATAGACCAAGAGTTGATTGGAAAAAAATTGATGAAGAATATTCTCCACTGATAGAAAAAATATCAAGAAAGTAATTAACTTACTTTAATAATATTAATTTGTTTCTTTTCTAAAAACTTGTTATATTTGTATTATTAATTTAAATAACCAATAATATGAATAAAAGAGAAGCAAAGATATTGGCATTAGAAGTATTTGCAAAATATGCTGATAATCTAATTGAAGTGGATGAAGTTTGTAACAATATTCGCACAACTAAAGATTGTGAATTAATTAATATTGCTTTTTCCGAATTAGCAATATCACTTAAAAAGAGAGCTGAGAAATTAAAATCTAATAAAACAAAATGATTATGGAATTAAGTTTGGCTAAAAAAGACCCTAAAGAAATGATTTTACTGAAACAAAATGATAGAAAAGCATATGTTATTATGGAATATTATGGTCATTATGAAGATGCTTATCAAAAAGTTTATGGTGTCACTTTGGATAAAGTAAAAGCTGAAATACTTAAAGCAGAAAGTATTGAAAGTCATAAGAAAAAAACTGAATCAGAGCTTCCAATGACATGGGAAAAATTTGGCGAATTGGAAGGAATTTTTCAAGAAAAATTGGAAGAGTTCAATAATAATGAAGATGCTTTATTTGCTTCTGGATGGTGTTTTGATGATTGTACAATGGAAGAGTTTTACATGATGGAAGATTTATATGATGATTATTTTTATAATGATTATGTAATGACTCATATTATTGAAACTGATTTGTTTTAAATGTAATGTTCAGTATTTAAAATTTGTTAAAAAGTGCGTTTTTATTTATTAACATTTGCGTTTTGCTTAAATAAGTCGTATATTTGCAATACAAAAATGTTAATAACTATGAACAATTATAGAAGATTTAAGTTTGTTAAAGAACTAAAAAAGAGTGAAACTGAAAAAATTCCAGTAGGTTCAGAAATTACAGTATTAAATGATACCATATATTTTAATGGTGGAATGATTACACCTGCAAATTATAATTACTTTAATAAATTACTTGCTAATGAGATAGCTTATCCATATTATTTGCAAGAAGTTATTATACCTGTTGACAAGGTTTAAAGAATAATTTAAATAATTTGGGTATGATAGGTGGGGTTAAGAGATACTGTACAGAGAATGTACTTACAAGGACTTGAAGATGAAAGTCTTGTGATGGAAGTAACCAAAAGAAAATTTGGTGGGAATGTAAGAAAGTCTACAGGAAATGAAGATATGAAGGAACATATTGATTTTTGGTGGATTTCTGATAATGGTAATGAATACGGTTTTGATGTTAAAGGCGTTAAGAAAAATAAACGTACTGATAAAGTTGGTGATGATAAAATAAATTGGATTGAATTAATAAATGTTCAAGGAAATCCAGGATGGGTTTATGGAAATGCCAAATATATAGCATTCTTAACAAATGAATCTGTATTATATGTACCAAGAAAAAAATTGGCTTCTTATATTGAAGAAAAAATAAAAGGAAAACCACTTTCAACAGTTAATCCATCTTCTTGTTACATACCATATCAAAGATATGGAAGAATGGATATGATTGTAAAGGTTCCAACAAGCGATTTGAAAGAAATTGCTAAACATGAAATAATGTTAGAATAAAATAAATATTATGAGACTAACTGTAACAAATAGAAAATCTATTTCTGATGATTTGTCAATTTATGATTTTTTAGCCAAAAAGGGTGATTTTATTGAAGTTACTGAATGGGCTAATGGTGAAGGATATGATATATCAGTAAGAGATAAACTAATTTCTTTAACTCATGGGGAAATAGAAGCAATCAATTATTTAATTAAATGTTTAGATTTTTCTGAAAAATAAATAGTTAAAAAATATGAATATTAGAGAAGATGTAAAGTTTGGACAAATTACTTTTAATTGTGTTGCTATCTCAAACTTTAAGCATGATTGTGATGCTGATATTATGCAAGAAGAACATATTAAAAGTGTTGTGCTCAATGAAATAAAGAAATTTATATTAGAAGATTTTGCAGCAAAATTATATTCATTATATGAATCATATTATATGTCAATACCTTATTCGATAACAACTTATAAAATTTTCCAAAATAAATATGGTATTGAAGAAACAATGGTAAAGCCAAAAAATACAATGATTAATTCAATTGACATATCAATTGAAGAAACAATTATATATTGTGAAGAATATTTTGAAAAAATGATTTCAGCAAGATTTCCTAATGGAAAATCTTTAAATTATAATATACGTTCTTTTTTTGGTAATGGTGAGTTTCCTATTATTAGTACATTGGTATTAATATATAAAGATAGTATTTATTGGGCATATGGTATAAGTAGATAAAAATATAAATATGATGAAATATGAAAACAGTTGAAGAATATGAATATTTTCTTTCTTATTTGCGTTATAGATTTCCAGCTATGTCTATATGTGAAGAAGAGTATGAAAAAATTATTCATACATTAAGATTAATAGCTCTTTATTGCCCTGATAATAATAGACTTATTTTTCATTATGACCATATTATAGATTTTATTTGCATAAAAGGAATATTTTTTAGACCTAAAACAAGAAATTCTGTTCCAGAATTTTATGAAATATCATATGTAGATGAATTTTTTTGTATAAAACCAATACCATTTAATCTTAGTTTTGTCGAACAATTATATGAAATAGTACAAAAAGAAGTAAAAAATAATACCGATGAAATTAGTAAATAAAGGTGAAATATTATCTGATAGTGTAGATGATATATATGATATTATCTTTAGAGAATATACGCATAAAGGATTTTGCGATGTTGATTTTGAAGGAGTTAAAGCTATCACAACTAAATTTGCTGGTAAATTGTTTGGTAGATTATATGATAATTTAGGTAAAAAAGAATTTTATAAAAACATTCACATTATTAACATGTCTAATGATGTGAAAATTAGTTATGAAGTTGGTTTAATTAGATATATAAAATATTTTATATAAAGTATGGGGAAATTAAAAGATTTAGCTGAAAAATGCTGTACACAGGAGACTTTTGTAATTGAAAATCCTGGACCTAAACTTCTCGCATTTATTAATGATATGCGAGAACGTAAAAATAAAATGATAGAAGAGTCTAAAAGAGAATATATTAGACATGCATTTCTATCTGATAATAATATGCATAATACTTTTTATTGGTATAAAGATGTTATCAAATATAAGGTTAATTTGAATGATAAATATACCTTACATATATTAACTGAAAATTACCCTGATGACGAAACAGATGAAAAACTTGAAAAAGCTCTTGAATCTTTTGGTTATGAAGGAGATGTTATTTTTCTTAAAAATAACAAAAACGAATATCAAGTGTTTGGGGTTTTTTATAATGGAACTAATGGAAAAGAGGGCTGTATATTAAATTCTATGAAAGACGTTACTAATAGATTAGAAAAATTAAAGTCTAATGAAAATGTGAAATGGTGTCAAATATTAGATACTGCTATTGATAATGCAGATGATGTTTATGCTTGGTATTTAACATTTACTTTAAAATAAGAAACATGAAAGTAAAAATAAAAAATAAATATGGGAACGAACATGACCTTTATTTCAAAAAAGGATATGTTTATAAGGATTGTAAATATAAAAATGAATATTATAGTAATTTACATTCAAATGTTCCTGAATTTTTAAAAAGAAAAATACTTTTCAATGTTTGTTGTGAACAATTAAATGGTGATTTAATTATAAAGTGTACTAAAGATTCTAAGGATGGTTTACATATTATAAAACCACAATGGTTTGATTTAATTAGAATCAAATTATATTATATGTGGGATGGTTTATTTTTTGACAAAAATAATGAGAGAATAAAATGCAGCTTAGTTTCTTTACTTAAAGGATTTAAACAAATTATTTCTTTTGCTTAATAATATATGATTAATGTTTTGTAGGTGAATATGTATTTATACATAAAAAAGCTATGTATAAAAGAAAATGTAATGGATGTGGGCGTGAAATGTTTTATAAACATAAATCATCTTATGATAGGGCTATAAAAAATAATTGGTTATGTAAACATTGTGCAACAATTGGAAGATATAAACATAATAATGTCACAGTTTTATTAAATGAAGAGTTAGAAACTTATTATTGGATTGGTTTTTTATTGGCAGATGGACATATTAGTGAGAATAACAGAATACAAATCTGTTTATCAATAAAAGATTATGATTTTTTATTAAAATTAAAAGAATATTTAAACATTGATAATATTCATACTACTAAAACATCATGTTCTATTAGTGCAATGGATATTGTTGTTATACCTAAAATAAAAGAAAAATTTGATATTAAAAATAATAAAACATACAATCCACCTAATATAAAGATATATAAAAATATAGCCAAAGATAAACTTTTATCATTAATAATAGGTTTTATTGATGGGGATGGTTGCATAAAAAAGCAATATAAAAGAAATGATTGGGTTATTACTATAAAAAATCATAGTTCTTGGATTGATTTTCTTAAATTAATCTCAATAACAATATCCAATAAAGATTATAGTAGAATAAATAATAGTGGTTATTCTTTATTAACCTTATCTGACACATCTAAAACTAAAGAATTAAAAAAGTTTGCCATAAGAAATAATTTACCAATAATGAAACGTAAATGGGACATTATTGATATTAATTATCATACATTTTATGATAATGCTAACATAAAATTAATGAAAATTAAAAAATTATGTAATGGTTTTTTATCAATAAAAAATATATGTGATATACTTCATCTGAAGTATGGATGTGTATATAGAATAGTGAATAAATATAATTTAAATGTAAAAATTGATGAAAATAAATCAAGCAAATATAGAAAGTCAGCCAACGAATCAATCTGTGCAACAGATTTGGTTCACGGCTGACCTGTGAGTCTGCATTTTAATCATAAAAATTTAATTAAACATTGTCCAGGAAGAGCAGTTGCAGGAAATTTTAATATAGATGATATTGAAGCTCATGATAATTGGCTTATTGACAAATGGAATACAACTATTAGTAAAAAAGACATTGTTTATATTATTGGTGATTTTTGTTTCGCAAATAGAGAAGAAACCATAAGATTGTTAGGAAAATTAAATGGCGATAAACATTTAATTTTGGGGAATCATGATAAATCATCAGACCATTTGTTTAATTATTTTAAATCAATTTCTCAAATCAAAGAAGTTAAATTTAGGAAAAGTAATTTTTCTTTTTTAGAAGAAGATTTTGATGTAATTATGTGTCATTACCATATGATTAATTGGAACAGAAAACATTATGGTTCAGTTGAGATATGTGGGCACTCTCATGGCAGGTTAGATGATTATAATTTGGAATCTCCTGACCTTAGAGTTGATGTGGGTATTGATGGCAAATTAGCAAATTATGAGTTTATTTCTTTAGAAAAACTATACAATTTTTTTAAAGAAAAAGCTGAAGGTAAATTGTTTGCTGATTATGCAAGAGAAAAGAAAGATGAAAATATGTTAATTTGATATTAGAAAACATGGAAACAATGAAAGTACTTTTTGTGAAAAATGATGGAAAAAATATTCAAATTACTTTTAATAGTGATGATAATGTTAAAATTGATGATTTTTTTGAAATTAAACTATATAATAAAACATTTACATTTCAAGCCGACGTTATTCAAACTGATGGCAATATGTTAACAATAATTGCTACTGAAAGTGGATATTGGGCTAATAAATTATCCAATATGAACAATATTAATTTATATGATATTGTTAATGCTGAAATTTATTCAATAAAAGATGAAGAAAAAATCAAAAGTCTAAAAGATGAATCTCGTTGGTGCTGATAAAAAAAAAATTAATTATTAACTATAATATATAATAAAATGAGTAGATTTAAAATTGGTGATATTGTGTTAATTAATCAAGACACAATAAATATTGAAGGTTCAATCACACGAATTGAAAAAGGCTTTTATAATAAAGAAAATGGTACATATACACTTGACAAATATTATGTATCACCAACAAATTATTTAAGTACTGACCTTATTTGTAGTAAAAAAGAAATTACATTAAAAAAACCAAAAAATACTATTAGTACTTCCAATTTGGATGAAAATAATGCCAATAAAGCAAATACAATATTTTCTTATAGAAAAGATAATATAGTTGTTGTTGGTATAAGAATAGAAGAAAAAGAAACTTTTACTAAAAAAATGAAATCATCAGTAAAAGTTAAAGGAAGAACAATTTTTGGTACTTTTACTACAAATTACCAAAAACCATTAAGACGTTTTGTTATTGGTTATTCAATTTGCCATTCTGATGATGAGTTTGATATGAATATAGGCATGGAAGTTGCTAAAGAAAGAGCATTACATAAACCAGCTGGTGAATTAAAAAGTAATAATTGGACTATGTTACAAGATGACCAATGTGAAATGCTTGTTAAGTGTGAAGCTGAATATATTTTTAATAATATTAAAAAATATATCAATAGAAAATAAAATATAATAAATTGTTATTTTTTCATTTAGTTTACTAATAATTAGTAAACTAATGAGAAAATGGCTAGTACATTTACAATTAAACAAGAAGGATATGATGACCCATACACATATCGACTTGGTATGGTTGGTAATGGAGTAAGATTATGTATTGCTGCTAAAAAGGAAGGTGGAAGTCAATTATTCAGAAAAGAAGATGAAAATATATGGACTTCCATTTCATATGATAATAATGGAAAATATATTGCTTGTGGTAGAACACCAAATAATACAGGGTGTATAAGTATTTCATCTGATAGATGTGAAACGTGGTCAGATACAAAAATTTTGGGTGATATATGGGCTGGAGTTGCATGTGGAAATGGTAAATATGTTGTTGTAGGCAGAAATGGATATGTTGGTATGTCAACAGATGGTGAAAATTGGAACATATCTCAAATTGATGATAATTTAAGTTGTTTAAGTATTGCTTATGGTAATAATATGTTTATTGTTGTTGGTAATACCATATCAACTCCAACTGTTCCTAAATCTTATGTATTAAAAAATGGTAGTGATGAATGGGTTGAACTTAAATATAGTTCAACAAATTTTACTATTCAATCAATTACTTATAGTGAGTATGCAAACAGATTTGCTAGTGTTGGAAGTAATTTAGTAGCACTAACAAGAGATGCTGATTATTGGGATATTGAGAGAGTTGCAGATAGTGCTGATTTATATGCAATTGCATATGCAAATAGAGAAATTGCAGTAGGTAATCATGAAGAAATTTATTATAATGGTGCAAATGGATGGAAATTAGTTCCATATGATTCACCTGGTAATATTATATGGCTAAGTGTTGCTTATATTCCTGGGATGAAAGCTCATATAGCTGTTGGTACTTCAGGGTATTCAGTTGCATTTACAGATAGTAATAATAGAAGTGCAAAAACAAGGTTTTGGACTAAAGATTTATTATGTGTTATTAATGTTGTTTAATTTAAAGCCCTATAATTATAGGGCTTTATTATTATCCTGATACATCATAAGTGAAACTATTATTTGAATTATCAATTATGACTTTAGTTTCATCATTTGATTTTAATATAATCTCAAATACTTTTGCTGCTCCACTTGGTTTAGGGTCAATACATGAAATTACTCCATTTGGATAATGTTCTGAACTACTATCATCCAAATAACAAGATTCTGGGTTTTCAGTATTAGGGTTTATATGCAACATATAAGAACTATCACCACTATTTTTGTAATAGAATTTTAATAGATTAAAATTATCTAAAATTTCAATATCAATATATTGAAACCAATCAAACGTAGGTGGATTTCCACTATTTGTTTTAGCTTTTATTGGCAATTCATATATTCCACATTCATACCATGTACCATTTAGATATGATGATGATGAATCAATATACGCTGTAACTAATTCTTCTTTACCTGCTTGTATAATTTTAAATGTGCTCGCCATATTTATTTAGTTTACTAATTATTAGTAAACTATTAAGAAAAATAACAATTTTTAATATTTTTTATTCACGCATTTCAATAAAAAGTTGTATATTTGCAGCGTAATCAACATTTTTGCATATAATCACATGTTATGATAATATGCATTATATATGATTATTAATTGATAATTAATGAGTTATGGCAAAAAAACAAGATACTGAGTATAAATATTGGTGTAAATTCCAAGAAGAAAATTGTAGCTATTGTTGGGGAACTGTATTTAATTCTACTCCACAAAAGTTTAAAAACAAATACAATGCAGTATGTTATATTGAAGATGTTGATAAAGCAGTTGGGGTTGGGGTGTTTTTAAGAACTTTAGGTTATAAAATACAAAACATGCATCATCCTAGAATATTTTATGATGTGTGTTCTTTAAATCATACATTGTATGTTGCTGAATTTGGCATATCTTATAATGGGGCAGACAGAGAAAATCCATTAGAATTTATTACTAAATGGGTTTTTGATAGAAACAAAGAACGTGCTGAAGGAAAAGAATTTTGTTATCAAAATGAATTTATTGATTGTGGTGATAATGTGGAATTATTGAAAGCTGTGGCAAGTTTAACGGATATTGATGATTTAAATCAACCATTCATTAGAACATTGCCAAATGGAGAAGAAGATTGGTATATAAACACACAGTGGAAACATTTTGAAACTGATTGTAATGTTGAATGGGCAAAAAAAGCTTGTAGAAAAGCGACATTAGATGAAATAATAAATCATTTTAAGAATAATGGAAAATATTAAAATAGAAGATAGGGAAGTTTATTTGGTATTGAGACCAAATGATTTGATAGAAAAATTATCTATCAATCAATGGAATGATTTTATTACAAGGTATGAAAATGATAAACTTTCATTAGTTACCCCATATGATGAAAAATATGATGGATGGTTTTTTGTTACAACAACATTAAAAAACATAATTGAAAATCATTCATTATATGATTTAAGATTTCTTTATGAGTATAGAACTGAACATCATTTATCTTTTGAAGATAAAAAATAAATTAATATAATATGAAAAAATATACATTTGATGATATTAGAAAAGAGGGGCTGTTAATATATGAATATATTCGTGGCTCTCATGCTTATGGTTTACAAAAACCTGATGGTACCAGTGATGTTGATACAGCAGGTGTTTATCTTGAACCAATTGAACAAGTTTTAGGACTTGGATTGGATTTTCAAGAACAAATTGAAGATGAAAAACATGATAATGTTTGGTTTTCATTAAGAAAATTTATGGAAATGCTTCTTTCTTCAAATCCAACAGTACTCGAATCTTTGTTCATCCCTGAAGATAAAATTTTGTATGAACATCCTATAATGACAGAAATTAAAAAATATAGAAATGCCTTTGTGACAAAGGCATGTTTTAAACCATTTATGGGTTATGCTAAAACGCAAATTATAAAAGCTCGTGGTCTCAATAAGAAAATAGTAAATCCAGTCAAAGAACGTTTAGAACCTCTTGATTTTGCTTATACTTTTTACAATCAAGGAAGTACTAAGATTAAAAATTGGCTAGAATATAGGGGTTTAAAACAACAATATTGTGGACTTGTACATATACCTAATATGCATGATACATATGGTGTATATTATGATTGGGGTAATCATTTTAATAATAATGGTATAACTGTTGAACAATTATGGAATGACTATGTTAATATGGAGAAAGATAATCAATTATCTCATATGTGTGAATGTATTGTTGATATATACCATATAGTTGGTCATGCTGAACTTGAAAATTGGTTTGAAGAACAAAAACCAATTGGTTATAAAGGTATGGTTGGTGAAGATGGACTTTCAAATGAATTAAGATTATCTTCAGTTTCTAAGGGTGAAATACCAATATGTCATTTGACTTATAATAAAGATGGTTATACTAAACATTGTAAAGATTATAAAGAATACAAAGAATGGGAAAGAAATCGTAATCCTGAAAGATATAAAGAAAACAAGGAAAAGGATTTTGACAGAAAAAATATGTCACATAGTGTAAGATTAATGCACATGGGACTTGAAATCGCAAAAACTGGACAAGTTAATGTTGATAGAACAAATATTGACAGAGATTTCATTCTTGGTATTCGTCTTGGTAATTCAACTTATGATGAATTGATTAATTATCTTGATTCAAAAAAGGAAGAAATGGAAAATGCGATGGCAGAATCTACTCTACCAGAGAATATTGATGTTGAATTTGTAAATAATCTTTTATTAAAAATTCGAGATAGGCAATATAAATATTCTATGTGGAATAAATTAAAAGCCAAATATTTTATATGGAATAAAACAAAAGCTACATAAATAAAATGGGGAAGTATTGGTTTACTTCCCCATTATTATTTTATTATTTAAAATATTGGATGCTCAATTGTTAATCTAATATCTACATTGATATTATCAACTTCTATATTAAAGGTTAAAAAATCATCATAATTTCCATCTGCTTTATCTTTATCATATATACACTGTAAATCAGCAATTGCCATTTGATTATTATGTGTAGTCACACAACTCTTCCAGTAATTAAAATTAACATCACTAGAAGATTGATATGGACTTAAATTTGCTTCTAAATGTCCATAATATGAACTTCCTTCCATATATACTCCTATATGCTTTGAAACACTATCACTATCAATTCCAGATATTGTTATATCTAAATAATCTCCATTAATATACACTTCAGTATTAGTATCTTCCATCATTGGAGTAAAAGTTATACCATTTGCGGTTAGTTTGATACTAAAAGTTATGGTTTTTAAATTTCCATCTTGATTAATTTTAAAAGTACTCGCCATCGTTTCGTTTAGTTTACTAATTATTAGTAAACTATTAAGAAAAATAACAAGATTTTAATCAGGATATTGGTAAATTCCATCAGTTGTTGGAGTACAATGACACCACCAGTTTCCTGTTGTTCTAAATCCCCATATATTTGTTTGCCCTTTTTGTACAATTACTGTTTTAGAAACATGTCTTCCAGGGTTATCACAATCAATATACATTATTAATACACTTATGTCAGCATTTGTTGGGTGTTCAAATCTTAAATCATATTGATTACAATTACTTCCTTCATCACCTTCTTTTTTTGGTAATATATTATTCATTGGTAATGATTTACCTGCTTGTAAAATTTTGAATGTACTTGCCATTGTTTTGTTAGTTTGATAATTATTATCAAACTAAATTAAAAAATGCTCCTTCTATTTGCTTAAAATGAAACAACTTACAAAGTAATTTCAGTTAATAACAAATTATGAACAAATATTTATAGTAAAATTATAAAGAGATGACAGAATTTGATTTAAATAATCCTTTTAATGATGCTTCAAAGGATGGTATGTTACCTGATGGTTGTGGTATTTTTGAAAGATATTATACAAGCGGACAAGAAGTAGATTTTTGTGGTCTTTCTCCAAATCCAGATGATTATGAAACCCCACAAACATTATATGAAAAAATACTGGAGCTAGTAAAAAGAATAATTGTAGCTGTTGATTTAAATACTAATGGTACATACAAACCATCTGATTTTGATATTTATCCATTAATTGCAAATGCAACATCAGTTAAAGATGCTGTTGAGAGATTATCAAAATATATTGAAGATTTACAACAGAAAAAATTTGACAAACTTAATCTAAAGTTAAAATATGAAAATGGTACTGTTTCATTAGTTTTTAATGATGATGCATATACAAGTATTAACATACCAGAAGAACAATTTCTTGATAGTGAAGAAACTACATTTATTCCATCTGCCACTACTGAAGATTGGAAGAAAGACCCTTCTGTTATTATTGGTAAACCTTATTTAAGATTAGCTTTTAAAACAATTGATGCAAGTGGCATACATACTATAACATATACATATATTCCAATGAATTATTTGTTTAATGTATATGGTGTGGAAGATACTAATTCAATTGATATGCACATGATGCCTTCAGGAGATACAAATGTGTTTTCAGGTGATTTGAAAGTAAACGATGTTGATAGTAATGCATTAAAGGTAGATGCTTTGGGTGTATATGTTGAGGATTTAAACCCTGTTATTGAAGCTGAGAAGATTCGTGCTGAAGCTGCTGAAAAAACATTAACAGATGATTTGGCTAAAGAAGTAACTCGTGCAACCAATATGGAGTATAACATTATTAATATGGTTAGTAATGAAACTGATAGAGCCATAGAAGCTGAAAAGAAACTACAAGACCAAATCACAACTGAAGTTAATCGTGCATCAAATACTGAACAACAATTATATGACAGAATACAAGCTGAACAAACTCGTGCTGTTAGAGTGGAAGGTGATTTACGTGATAATCTTAATCTTGAAATACAACGTTCAACCAATAAGGATATACAATTAGAAAATGCAATTAAGGCTGAACAGACTCGTGCTGAAGCTGCTGAAAAAACTAATAGTGATGCAATTACAGTTGAAGTTACACGTGCTAAAAGTGAAGAAGCAAGAATAGAAAAAGAATTGAATGATAAAGTAACTGATTTAAATGGTAAAATTACTGATAATTCAACGGCTCTTGCTGCTGAAATTACACGTGCGAAAGGAGAAGAAGCAAGAATAGAAACCAAATTCAATGGTTTAGTTTCTGCTAACACCACAGCAATTGAAGCTGAAGTAACTCGTGCTACAACTGCTGAAGCCACATTAGATAAGAAAATAACTGATGAAATAACTCGCGCAAAGGCTGCTGAAAAGGTTAATACAGATGCAATTACTGCTGAAACAACAAGAGCTACAAATAGAGAAAATGAATTAGATGCTGACATTAAGACAAGGATAAAATCTATTACAGGAAGTAATGGTATTAATACTACAACTGATGCAAATAAGAATGTAACGATTTCAAGCAAAATTAAGACAGGTGATAAAATATTATCGGCTGATAGTAATGGTCTATCTTCTACTTTAGGGATGTCAATAAGTGGTAAAACAATTAGTTTGACAGGTGTAGGTAGTGCTGAAATTGCTAAGATTACTGTTCCTGGTGATGATTTAACATTTGCAGGAAGTAATGGTATAACAGTTGTTAAAAGTGGTGATACTGTGACTTCTACAATTGTAGTAGACCCTAATTCAACAAATCAATTAACTAAGAGCAGTACAGGTTTAATGGTAAGTCCTGAAAACATTACATTAGTTGATTCAACAGGTGGAACTAAAGTATTGACAACAACTGCTAATTTAGTTATTGTTAATGTAACTTCACAGTTGAATTATATTGGTATATCAAATACTAAGCAAGACAAAGTAACATTCTTTAATAATAGTTCATTGGAAGTGTTATTTTCATTTAACAATTCTTCAGCTGGCGCAAATAAATTTGTTAAAGATTATATAATAACATCATTAGCATTACCAAGTAAAGGTTCAATTGATTTTGTCAAAAGGGCTGATGGTTGGCATGTTTCTAACTTGTTTGGTTTATCATACTTTCCAGATTTAGGTAATACTGCTCGTACTGATGATTATGCATTAGTTGTTAAGAAAGATGGTACTGCAACTGTTGAAGAAATTGTTGATATGAAAGAGTGGGATGAATCAATATTAGCTGATTTAAGTGCTGCTCAATTAGAAGCTCGTTTCCCTGATGTGGCTGTTGGTTTTCAATTTGTATGTTACTCTAGTGGCTGTATCTATGAGAAAGCCAATGCATTAGGTGGATGGCTAAAAATAAATTGTACAAAATTATAACAAATGGATAGAATTGGAAAATATATAAAGAGAATACCAAGTCCTAATACAAATAGAACAACAATCTTTACAACTTTCAATTATGCATTTCAGAATTATTATTCAAATGATTTCAATTATATTCCGAACCCTGTTGTGAGTTCGGATTATAATTGTTATATAGCTTTCTATTCAAGAGAACCAGGTGAAGTGACTGTTGATTGGGGAGATGGTAATACAGAAGTGTTTAAAATGCGTAAAGTAAATGCCACATCATATATTGCATCTTGGAGAACATTGAATGTTGATTATAGAAAGAATCCTGCATCAACAGGTGGTGGTTGGAGTCTTGGTATAGACCAAGAAACAGGTGAATATATTCGTCCTTATCCAAATCACCATTATGCGGATGATGATATTGATAAAGAAAGAAGTGTTACTATGACATTTACTTGTGATATAGTAAGTGCGAGTTTCAATACAACTGTGCATCATAGTTTTCCTATATTGGAGATGACAACATTAGAATCATTATCGTTATCTGATAACAAATATATAATGGAAATTCCATATAGTAGAATTACTAAGTTAAAAAATCTTAAAAGTCTTTATCTTAACAGATTAGGTGGCACATTACAATACATACCTGACTCCATTTTTGATATGACAGGTTTAACTTCATTAACTCTTTCAGGCGTTGTGAATTTAACTAATATAGATTCATCTAATATTAGAAAGATTGGTAATTTAAAACAATTAACTAATTTAAGTTTGAATACTACATGGTTGCCACAATATATTAAGGAATTTAATGATTTACCAAATATAGTAACATTAGATATTGCACCTAATTATCTTCCTGATGTATATCCCAAATTTGATGAAGTAACACAAATCAATCAAAATTTAATATCATTGAATTTCATGGGTTCAGGATGGATTGCAGGTAGAACAAGAACAACTTGGGCTGAACAAATTAGTGGTAAAGGTATTGATAAACTTCAAACACTTGATGCTTCTTATGCACCAAATTTAACTTGGGATTTCCCTGAATTCATTAAAGAAATGAGAAGTATGTCATCATTCAGTATAAATTTCTGTACACCTACGGTTGCAAGAGCAGATTTGTTTGTTAATAATTTTTATGCTTATATTACTGGATGGACACAGACAACAATGGACCGTATTGCAAAAGATGGAAAACGTAATCAATTCTATGGGTTGTATATTAATATGTGGGGACCAAGTGAACCAAATACCAATTCAAGACCTTCAGGAACAGAACAAGCTCCGTCAGGATTTGTGAAAGGTTCAAGTAATGGTAATCCTGCTACTCCAATGGAGAAAATATATGTCTTAAAAAATAACTATGGTCAATCATGGAATATAAAACCTATTAATGCTTAATTATGTTAGTTAAAAGTTATAAAACAAGTAATACAAATAGAACAGTATTATATATGCAAGGTGAATATGCATTCACTAGTTTATATTTTTCAACACCATCAGGCACACCAGCTCCTATTACGGGTTCTGACCATAATTCTTTTATCAGATTTATTGGTAATAGTCCTGGTAGTGTAATAGTAGATTGGGATGATGGAAATGTTGAAACTTTTGATTTGCAATATAATGGAAGCTATTATGTAATTGGATGGCGTAGTCAAGATGTTGATTATAATAAAAACCCTGATTCAGTTGGTGGTGGATGGGGTTGGGGTATTGATAAAACAACAGGTGAATATATCAAGCCAAAACCAAACCATCATTATACAGATGGTTCAACAAGAGAAAGGCATATTACATTAACATTTACATGTGAAGGTATTTATTCTTTCACAACTGATACAATGTTAATGTGGGGATTCCCTATTTTAGAGCTGCCAAGTTTAACAACATTAAACATATCTTATACAAGACATATAAACGAAATACCATTTGTTAGATTATTTAAAATTAAGAATTTAACATCATTTAATTTAACTTCTTTGGACAGTGTGTTACAGTATATCCCTGATTCAATATTCGATATGACAGGATTAACAACTCTTTCAATATCAGGTGTATTTAATCTTGCTGACCCAGATTCTTCAAACTTTAGAAAAATAAGTAAGTTAAAGAATTTAAAGAGTTTAACAGCTTGGGTATGTAATATCAAAACTTATATAAAAGAGTTTAATGATTTGCCTAATTTGAATTATCTATGTATTAGTAATGCAAGTGGTGGAGTTGATGGAATACCAACTTTTGATGAAGTGAGTGTAATCAATCCTGCACTTACAAATATGAATGTGCTTGGTGCAGGTTATAGTGGTTCAGGTATTAGAACTTCATGGATGGAAGCTCAATTTGCAGGTAAAGGTTTGGAACATTTACAACAAATCAATATTGAATACCAAAACAATTTATCATTAGTTTTACCTGAATATCTAAGAGAAATGAATAGTTTAAATTATATTTATGCTTTAAATTCATTTAAGAGTCAAGCAAGAGCAGATACATGGGTTAATAATCTGTATGCTTACATGACTAATTGGAATCAAGTTACAATGACAAATAAACTTGTGAATGGTAAGAGAAATCAATTTTATGGACTAACAGTTTCTATGTATGCAAGTAGTTATCCTTATGATTATCGTCCATCAGGAGTATATCAAGCACCAGCTGGATTTGTAAAGGGTTCGAGTAATGGCAATCCTACTACGCCAATGGAAAAGATATATGTAATGCAAAACAATTACGCTCATAATTGGATTATAAACCCAAACTAAAATAATAAAGGGAGAAACAAATTAATGTTCTCCCTTTTTCGTTTTTATAGTTTTGCATTTTTAATATGTTTGAAACACTCTTCTTTGGTAATGGTTGGTTTAGCAAGCCATAGTTTAGTTAAATAATCTAAATAAGTTTTAACCTTTGGACCTGGTTCTATATTCAAATATTCAATAATATCATCACCATTAATCGGAAGTCTTAATTTAAATGCATCCAATCCTTGTTCAACCAATTTATCACTTCTCTCTTTAATAATTCTTACTTGGTTTGGCATACAATGTTCTGATTTATGTGCTCTATTATCAGCATCAATCAAATCCATTGTCAAATCAAAAGTATCAGCAAGAGCTAACTGTAATTTGCGAACACTCTTATCAGTTAGTTTTGCACATTCATCACCGAATGATTTAGTTCGCATATGGGCATTTACAGCCTTTCTAACACGTTTAATTATATCATTCGGATATTTCATTGTTTTCATTCTAACTTCGCTTAGAAAGGCTGAAACGTTCTCATGGTTATAGAAGTGAACTTTACCTTTTTCATCAAAAGTTTGAGTTTTTATTTTTCCTAAATCATGAAACAATGCAGCAACTCTATTTTCAAGAATCGGTTTTGCATTATCAACAACCATCAATGTGTGTTCCCAAGCAGTTCCAAAATGATATTCGTTCTGTTCAAGATTTACCATTTCAACAAAATCAGGAAGAACATATTGAAGTAATCCTGTTTTTTCAAGCATTCTTAAACCCACACTCGGTTTCTTTGTTAAAAGAATTTTATTTATTTCATCAGTAATTCTTTCCTGTGTAATAATTTGTATTCTTTCAACATTATCAATAATACCTTGCAATGTTTTTTCTTCAATATCCCATCCATAACGAGATGCAAATCTTATACAACGAAGCATACGGAGAGCATCTTGGTTAAATATAACATTTGGGTTAGAAGTAGAACGAATAATTTTACTATTTAAATCATTTAGACCTTTTCCAGAAAAATCATATAATTCATCAGTTGATATATTAATAAACATTGAATTAATTGTAAAATCTCTTCTCAAACATTCTTCTTCAATTGTACAACTTTCCACTATTGGATTTCTTGAATCATCTTTATATTTTTCACTTCTTGGTGCAACACATTCGATTTTTTCTCCCATAAAATTGAACATAGCAGTTCCATAAAGTCCATAACAAAGAGGGGGATGTAACTTCATCTTATCACAAAACCAAATTGCGAAATCTATACCTGCATTAATATCACCATCAATCAATAAATCAATATCATTTGACTGATTACCCATAATCAAATCTCTCACATAACCACCAACTACCATAACTCTATTCTCATATTCAGTATTTTTGATAGTGTCTTTAATTGAAAGTAATATTTTATTTTCTATTTTAATATTCATTCTTTTATATGTTTTAATAATTCGTTAACATCATTAATTATATTTTTAAAAAAAGGTAAATTTATGTTAGAATAATATATAATATTAATACCATTTTCTTTACATAAATTATATTTTGAAATATCTTTTGCTCTATTATTTATAAATGCTATTTTTCCGCCAAAATGATTAACAGGTTTAAAATGCTGTATTCCTTGACATTCAATTGCAATATTATAATCAGGGAGATAAAAATCTAAACTTAAAGGATTGTTCAATTTAAGCCAATCAAATTTTTTTTGTGATTCAAATAATATATTTTCTTTTGTTAAAAAAAATCTTATTTCTTTTTCTAATTTACTTTCTTTACAAATTGGACAACCACATCCAGATAAATGATTATGTGGTGTCTGCCAAAATTCACCATGTTTATGGCATATGATGCAGATATTCTCTTCAGTTGTTTTATATTCAACTTTTCTGTAATCATATTTGTAACCATGTTTTTGTATTGCTTTCCATATAAATTCGTTTTTATCTAATTTTTTTGTTATTGATGATAAAAAACAACCATTACCCATTAAATGAGCGTGTGGAGTTTGCCAAAATTCGCCATATACTTTATCAATAATACAAACTTTAGTTTCAAAATTAATATAATTTACTTTTCTATAATCATATTTGTAACCATGTTTTTGTATTGCTTTCCATATAAATTCATAACGGTCCAATTTTTTAGTACCGCCACAGTTGGGGCAACCATCTTTTCGGCTAATATGTTTATCAGGTCTTTGCCAAAATTCTCCATGTTCAGGACAAACAATACAAACTTTTGTTTTATTATTAACATATTTTACTTTTGAATAGTCATATTTATCACCATGAACATCTCTAGCTTTTTTAATAAATTTGTTTATTAATTCCATATATTTATTATATCCTTTTATAATAAATATTAATGGGTCAATAAACAAATTAAAATTAATCTTTAATAACCTTTTCCATTAATTCAACTGTATAATCATCAAGAATATCTCCTGCCATTTCAGATAATTCAGGAAATTTTACTCTTAAATAATTTCTAATTTGCATTCCTTCTCTAAAATGAACAGGATGGGCAGGTAATCCTTTTCTATCCATATTTAGTTTAAGTACAGGAAATACACTACCTTTCAACCCTTTAAGATGCTTAAAATATCTTATATTTTCTTCCCCAAGCCATGTTTTTAATGCCTTGACATACAATTCATCGTTTAACATATAATATACTTTTATTTTATGTTGCAAATATATGACTTTTTATTTAATCAACCAAAAAAACTACATTAAAAATTGTTATTTTTTAATTTAGTTTGATAATAATTATCAAACTAAACAAATATGGCAAGTACTTTTACAATTTTACAAGAAGGATATGTACCATCAAAACCACATATTAATATTCATCTTGAAGATGGAAATTACGGTACAGGAATGGATGGGTTTTTTATAATTGCAACTGCTGAAAAACCTGTTAATAGTAATTTAACAATAAAAGGTACAGTTTATGCAAATGGTAGTCATCTTGAAGAAGAAATATCACAAAACTTTACATTATACATAAATAAATCATCAACAACTGGAAATACACATGTTTTTAATAATACACCTGATATATGGTTAAATTATATGTCTGATTTAAGTGTAACTCCTAGTGAGGATTCATTATATTTTTATGATGTTGATTGGTAATATTAAAAATCAAACTTACCATATTTTACCATAGACCATACATATAGAGGAACTGTTGAAATGTGAATAAAATTCCATATTAATCCTTGTATTTTTGAGCTTTCATTTGTTTCAATATTTCTTCTATATGTAATTCTTTCTTTATAAGATTCAGAATCCCCAGATGATATTGATGTTGTTTTACATTCAACTAATGGTGCTCTAAACAAATCCATTTTAATATCAGCTTGTCTAAACATTTTATGGAATGTTTCAAAATATTCATCTTCCATTAGGCTATTATAATTCTCTTTTCCAAGAAGTTCTAAAAAATAGTACCACATGGCATATTCTTCATAAGGATAATTATTGCCATTATCCTTACCTTTTAAAACATTATCAATTAATTCTAAACTTTTGTTATAGTAATCAACTTCCTTCATATTTTTCACTTATTTTATTTATTATTTCTCTTACTGTATATCGTTCAAAGTTAATATTTTCGTCTAATATAATATATGAATATCCTTTACCTTCAATTTCATTTTCATATTGTATGTATTTAATTCCTATATCCAAAAGAAAATTTCTCAACTCTTCTATTGTTTTAATATTTTGTGTATTCATGTTTGGATAATAATGTAAAAATTGTGTTTTTACATTATCAAAATCAGCCCATGATATACAATCAGGTAATTCTATACAATTTTTATTATCAATATCAATGTTTATTTCATATACATATGATTTGAAAAATGTTTCAGTATAACATTTACCAACATCCATTATACGATATAATGCTTGTTCTAATGTTCCACAATGGAATCCAATATCACAACATTTATATAATAAGACTTTTTCAAAGTAATCACGACTTCCATGAAATATTTTCACTTTCATGTTTTTCACTTAATTAGAATCTTTTTTATAACATGGGCAATCAGGATTGTGAACAAAACCACTAGCTCCATCATATCCAGATGAACTATTAAACCATATGTAATTATGACCTTTATAAGTAAATTCTTTACTATATAAAGAAGTCCCATATTGGTCTTTGAAAATATACTCTTTTTCTAAATTGAGCTTTGGTGCATTGTTGTTTTGGCATGACATTAATCCAAACAATGCAATAATATAATATATCTTTTTCATATTATTTATTTTTTAGTTCTATATTTATTCAAATTCAATATAACCCAATATTTTTAATTTTTTTACATTTTCTTCTCCAATTTCATTTATTAAATCATCAATATTTCCATATTGTTTATTTAATACTATTTTTAATGCTTCAGCATATGATATATTTTCCATTTTAATTGTTATTAAAAGCATTTTCTAATGCCATTATTAATTTATTCATATCAGCTTTATAGAACCCTGCGCTATTGGTACAGTTACATTCTACAATTTTATAACCATTATCAGTTAAACAAATGTCCATTACAAATGTATCATTAACTTCAAATAGTTTAATCATTTTGTTTACAAATTCGTAAGCATCATCGTCTATAAAATTACTTAAACAATAATTACCACCAATATTATAAACACTAGCTGTTATAATTTTACCTTTTACAATCCAAAATCTTATTTCATTTAAGATATTTTTAACTGATGCAACTTGAACTAAAGTATCATCAGTTAATATGCTATTTGGATTAATTTTTAATTTTTCAATAAAAGAGTACCAATCATCTTCATCTTTAAAAACTCTTCCAGTAAACGCTTTGGTATCTTTGGTTGGTCTTGCAAAAAAGGAAGTGTGAGGTGTAACATCTTTTACTTTCATTATTTTTGAATCTGCATTTAGTAAATTATCGCCATAGTATTTACTATATACCTCATAGTCATGATTTTCATTCATGAATGACCCAGGATTCCATTTATATTTACTTGCAATTTTAGCCATTCTAACAGCACCAAATGGAAATATATCTTTTCTATCAGTATGGATGATAATGTTATCATTATTAGGTTGAAGTTTAATGATTTCATAATCTAATTCTAACCTTTCTAATGTTCTTATTAAATTTTCATAATTTTCCTCTCTAAATAGTTTTTCTTGAATTACATAATACATAATCAATCTTTTTAAAATTTATAATGCAAATATACAAATATAAAATGGGAATATGAAATTATTCCCATTAAATAATGTTAATCATTAATTGGCTTATGTTCTTTAAAATCCCATTCTTTATTATAATCACTTTCATTTGAACATTCAGTAACAAAATACTTAATAACCTCTTTGTTGTTTTCTTTAGTTACTTTAACACCTTTTATCTTTAAAGGTTCAATAATGCACCAATTTTTACCATTTATAAGATTTGTTTCTTCATCTATTAAATCATTTATATAATAATACAAACTTTGAGAATCAACCCAATATTTTTCTACTTCTTCATTTTCTATGTAGAGATAAGCAGGTGTAACAAAGCCATTTAAAAATTCATATTTATCTCTTTCCATATTTTTATTTAATATTATTTAACAAACTTATTGCCCGACTAACCATATCAATAATCTCAATTTTGGTCATATAGTTAAATCCTTGACCACCATCATCATGTACAAAAAAGAAACCATCATCTTCACCCAAATGAAACAATGTATAATAAATTGTTTCAGAGTTATATGAAGTTTTTTCTTTATATCCTAATATACAAATACCACCACAAGCACAATTAAGCACATATATTCTTTTGATGTATTCTTCATAACCTTTAACTTTATTTCCAAAAACTCTTTCAATAGTCCCATCACCTCTTTGTGTGACATTTAGATTGAACATTTCATCTGGGTTTAAAGAATACATCCCATCTTGTCCTTTTCCTTGTTCATCCCAAATAGTGCTTATGTCATAACTAATAAGGTCATGGATTCTTTGAAAGAATGTACCATCTTCTTTCAATTTTTCATTAGCATATTCGATTCCATCACGAAAACCTGTTTTATATTCATGTGAATTTTTATCTATTTTATCCTTCTTTATCATTATATAAATGTTTTTGCAAATATACAAATAAAAAACGAGAACCTAAAAAGATTCTCGTTAAAAATTATTAAAACTTTTTTAAAATTGATTTTTCCAGCTTGGTGGAATATTTGAATAATTATTTAGATTATAACATTTGTTAAAACATCTAGTTCCGCTTAGTGCACTTGGATATTCAGGTTTATTAGCTCTTTCCCACAATTCAGTACCATCTGTTCCTGTTGGTGTATTTCCTGTTAAACTAGTACACCCACTAAATGTATCATTAAAAGATAAAACATTTTTATTATTATCAAATAAATTATTTGGTATAGATGCTAAATTTTCACAGTCTCTAAATAAAGCATTAAAATATTTTACATTTGGAGTATATACAAATAAATTTTCTGGTATTGAAACTATTTGAGGTAAATAACTAAATGTGCCACTAAAACCAGTTACTAATATGTTATATTTAAATAAATTTTCAGGTATTACACTTGTTAAACCTCTACAACCACTAAATGTATATTCAAAATCAACTGCATTAGAACAATTTTTAAATAAATTTTCAGGTATTACACCTGTTAAACCTGTACATCCTCTAAATACTCCACCTATTTTAGTAACAATAGTATTATTTATAAATAAATTTTCTGGTATTGTTCCTATAATATTGGTATTTGAAAATACCAAATGGAAAGTTTGTACTTTAGTATTGTTTTTAAATAAATTTTCTGGTATTGTGCCTGTTAAACCTGAACATTCACTAAATGTACCAGTAAAATCAGTTACTTCATGGCAATTTACAAATAAATTCTCTGGTATTGTGCCTGTCAAACCTAAACATCCACTAAATGTTTGCCAAAATGATTCTGCTTTGGTATTATTTACAAATAAATTTTCAGGTATTACACCTGTTAAACCTGAACATTGGTAAAATGCACTATTAAAATATCTTACATTAGGACAATTTTCAAATAATTTTTCTGGTATCGAACCTGTTAAACTTGAACAATAACTAAATGTATTGGCAAATGTTGTAACTTTTGTACAATTTGCAAATAATTTTTCTGGTATTGAACCTGTTAAATTTCTACAACTTCCAAATATACCGCCAAAATTTGTTACATTATAACAATTATCAAACATATTATCATATATAGCAGTGGTTAAGTCTAAACAACTTAAAAAGCACCCATTTAAAGTTTCAAGATTATAACAATAATCAAAAAAACCTTTAGGAACTGTTATTAATTTATTACATTTGGCGAAAGTATAAGATAAATTTGTTACATTTGTAAATGCTCCATAAGTATCTGTTGGAATACTTTCTAAATTAGTACAACCTGAAAACGCATATGATAAATCAGTAATACCCATCCATATACTACCCCAACTAACAACTTTAGTTAATAATTCTGGATTAAAATTATGAGCATCTAATTTATCAAATGTCCCATTTATTGTAATTGTATATGTTCCTGTATTACTATATGTATGGGACGGATTATTATTAGTTACTGTTTGAACTACTGAATTATCTCCCCAATCAATTGTACAATTAACATTTCCTGATATTGGTAAATAAATTAAATTAGTTCCTAATGATGATATGGTATATTCTAATATCATTGGAAAAGTCTCGTTACAACGCCAAACTGGGTCTATCATATGGTATCTATTCAAATTAATATCACGACAAAAACATTGTGCTCCATTAATAGAACTTGGATAACCTGTTTGTCCTGTTCTTTCCCATAATTGTAAATTATTTGTACCTGTTGGCGTATTACCTGTCAAACCTGTACAACCCTGAAATGTGTTACTGAAATTAGTTACTTTTTTGCAAGCATCAAAAATATTATTTGGTATTGAACCTGTTAGACCTGAGCAATTATTAAATAAATTAGCAAAAGTCGTTACTTCTTTATTATTAACAAATAACCCATCAGGTATAGATGTAATATTATAGCATCCACTAAATGTAAAACTAAAGTTCGTAACAATAGTATTATTGACGAATAATGTAGATGGAATAGATGTTAAACCTGTACAACTACTGAAAGCCCCACCAAAAGTTGTAACTTTAGTGTTAGTTGAAAATAAGTTAGATGGTATGGAATCCAATTTATTATCATTTTGAAAAATATTTAAGAAACTTGTAACTTCTATATTATTAGTAAATAATGTTTCAGGTATATTAACCAAACTACGACAAGAAGCAAATGCTGAACTAAAATTAGTTACATTGATATTATTTACAAACAATGTTGATGGTATTGATGTTAAATTTGTACAAGAACTAAATACACCTGCCATATCAATTACATTAATACAGTTATCAAATAATTCTTCAGGAATTGATTGTAGCTTTGTGCAATTACTAAATGTTCCATTAAATGATGACACATTATAACAATGAAGAAATAAATTTCCTGGAATTGATACCAAATTGGAACAATAAGAAAATGTATTAAAAAAACTACTTACATTAATAAACGATTCATAATCATCATTAGGTATTTCAATTAAATTAACACATCTACTAAATGCACTATCCATATTTGTTAATAGCACATTGGAGTTACCCCAACTAATTACTCTAGTAACATTAGTTGAGCAATTATACATCTTTTCAAAATCTCCACTAATTTTTACTATATAAGTGCCAGCAGTTTGATATGTATGAGATGGTCTATCAGATGTAACAATTTCTTTATTATTTCCACTACCCCAATCAATCTCGCAATTAACATTGCCTGATATTGGTAGTGTAACTATCAGATTATCAGGTAATACATTAAATTCTAATGTAAATGGAATTGGTGGAATTGGCTCAATCCAAAAATCGCCTTCTTTTGGTTTATCAGGCGCAGTTTCACTAATAGTTATAGTTGGTATTGATGCATTTATTTTATCCAAAGTATATTGTTTAGAACGAAATGGAACAACATCATCAGCATCATTTTTAACAAATAACGTTTCTTTACCAGTACTATTATTTAATACTAATTCACCATTTTCTATTTCGTTAATATCAGGGAAATAAACATCATTATTTAACAATGTGTTTGAATTTTTGATAATTACTATATCTTTCATTTATATAATATTTTACTTATAAATATCCCAAACACATTCTTACTTTTTTAATTGCTTTACTAATTATTAATAAACTAAATAAATATGGCAAGTTATTTTAAAGTTATGCAAGATGGAAGAGAAGTTGAGTTCTCTTTTTATCTTAATAATCTAGTTGTGAGAGTACCATACACCAATGAATGTTTTTCTTTTGCAGGCGAAACATCTGATTCAATTGGCAGTGTTACAATTGTTTCAACAAAAGAAGGTTTTGATATTCCTTACGCTATATCAATAAGTGATAGTTGGTTAACTTCAGAAACAGGCAAAATTGTCTTATCTGAAAATACAGGGGAAGAACGTAGAGGTACTGTGACAATTACACAAAGTGAAAGTAATGAAGATATTGTGATTACCTTCATCCAAAAAGCAAAACCAGCTGACAATTATACATTTGTTTTTGTAAGCGATGATACTGTTGATTCACCTGCAAGTGGAATGTCATTTAATGTATATATTGAAAGTTATAGTGGTGATACGCAAGACAATACAGTAGGAGCAACACACACATCTTTACCTGATTGGATTACAGGGTGGGAAAGTGTTGATATGGGTACTGGTTATGTTGCATTTACAGGTCAAACAGTTGCAAATGATACTTATCAAGATAGAACAGCAGTAATTACATTTACTCAAAATGAATCTGGAAAAATACTTAGATTTACAATCACACAAAAAGCTAAACAAAAATTAAAAGTTCCGATGTCATGGGATATTAATTTCACCAATGATTCAACAACTCAAACAACTTCACGTTTCTATCTGACATTAAGAGATGGCTCAAATTCTATTAATGCATTCTCTTTACTAAGAGGTCAAATGGGTTCAGGTATAACAGAAAGAGAACAGGGTAGTTATACAAGTGGAACTGAAGAAGCGTTTACTGCAACATCATGCACAATATTATCAACATCAGGTAAAAGGGAGTTATATTCGATTTATTTTAATGGTACATTAGTTATACAAACAACTATTCAGGGCGATGGTAATGAACCTACAGTTTCATTAAGAAATCGTATTCCTGTTACTGGTTTAGAAATGAAATGGACTGGACAAGTAACATATATGGATTAATAGGAAAATCCCTCTTTGGAAAGAGGGATTTTTTTTTTTGTACTGATTTTTGTTGTTTTTTATGATAGTTTACTAATAATTAGTAAACTAAATAAATACAAACAACATGGCGAGTACTTTTAAAATTACACAAGAAGGTAAAATTTCAGAAATATATGAATTTGAATTTTACAGCCCATCAGGGGAAACAGATGTTACCATTAACGCAAATTCATCTTCTGGTGAAGATTCTACAATTAGTAATGTTAAATCATTGAAAAATGGTTCTTATATTGGATATGATAGGGAAATTGGTTGTTCTTGGGTTACTTTTCAAACAGGTTCATTATATTGGGAAAAGAATACAAATGGAACATCTAGAACTTGTGTTATTACATTAACACAAAATGAAAGTAATAAAAAAATGTATATTAGAATTCACCAAGCAGGTGAATATACATTTAAATGGGACGGTACAGATAATACTAATGTACAAGACACTGTGGATTATAATGTAGGTTCTTTTAATAATGGGTGGTCTAAAACAAGAGACGTTATAAGTGAATATAATTATGACAAAATTAGTTGGTCTGCCACAACAGATGTTTCTTGGATAACTCCAACATGGAATTCATCAACAGGTCAAACTAATTACATGACATTAAAAATTAATTCAGATAATACAGGAAGTAGTACACGTACAGGTGTGGTTACATTGAAACAAGATGTATCAAATAAAATACTGACTTGGACTATTATACAGCAAACACAAGCTCAATATAAACCATCTATTTACTTCAAAGTGTCACCATTTAGTACATATATATTTAATATTCAAATAGATACTGAAAAAAGTGCATTTAATGCTAGACCTTATAGTGAGTTACAAATTGAATGTACTTGGCATTCAAGTAGTGGCAATGTAGTTTATCATACTTTAAAATTCCCAGCTGATGCTGAAGAAAGTGAATTTTATTCAATACCTGAAGGAGATAGACCAACTACATTAACGGATGCTGTTACTATTATTAGTATAACCCCATCATTTGATAATGTATATTATTATCGTATTTAAAATGTACTCAATTGAGTACATATAGGCATTAAAAAAGCTATGTGTTAACTTTGGTATGGTTTCACATAGCTTTTTCTTTAATTTTTATAAAATATTTTTAATGATAAAATAAAAACACATCATAAACCAAATTTAATAGACACATTTTTATTAAAAATTGTTTAAATATAATAGTAAAATTATTGTTTATGCTTTTATTATTAAGAATATCTCTTTTTCATTCCCTCAATCCAATTAAGATACCATTCACGAGCTTTTTCTTTAGCTTTATCTTCATCCTCAATACCCTCATAAAATTCATCTTCTTTTGAAAACGGGTCATACTCAATAAATTCTTCTGTCTTACAAAATGGACAAGGAACATGTTCTCCTTTATCATAAAGATTGCCATTTTCATCACAATAATCTAAGTCTTGTAATACACCATTAACACAACATGCATCTGGATAACTTGCACCCCAAAATGGAAATTCAGGGCATACTTCCTCATTTTTACTCATATTTCTACTATTTCACCTATAAAATGTAATATATATTTTAATATGTTCATTTAATATTCATTAACACAAATTAGATTTAATTATATAATTACCTCTGAAGCACAAAAGTGGTACGAAATTAGTAAATTAATTCCATACCACCAAATTTTTATTGTTAAATTTTGTTACGCCTTTGATTTAGCTATTAAATTGCGATAATCAACAGTTTTAATCTTAACAATAATTCTCTCTCCCTGCTTATTGAAAAGTTGAACAGTGGGCTTTAAAACAAGTCCCTCAGCTTCATATTCTGTATTCTCTGCAATTGGAGATTTAAAACCTCTTCTTACCATCTCTTCTGCTTCTTTCAAAGTCATTTGTCCATAGTAGTAACAAGTAGGCAAATTAAGTTTGGCTGCAATATCAAGTTTAGCATCTCTATCAAGCCACCAACCATTAATCATTACATCAAATACACGCACCCCACAATCATTTTTAATGTAATTTCCACCTTTCTGAATTTTCACTCCATACCCCTCTCCATAAATTCTTACATTGAGTTCTTTCTTGTTACCATTTTCATCATATTCAGCAGGAAAAATTTCTTGCATCATTTCAACAGTAACAAGTTCTTCCATTTTCTTTTTAAGATGCTTAGGAATGTCTGCATTAGCTGATTTACCATGAATTTCAAGAGTTGTACCATCCCAATACCAAAATACATTAGTACCATCTACCTTTTCTTCTGCATCCCAAAGACAATTATAAAGGTATTTAAATTCAGGACGTGAAAAATCACCAATAATAATCTGATTTTTTAACGGTCCTTCAGTATAGCGTTTATACAATGTATTAATTTTTGTATAAGTACGATGATGTTGTTCAAATGCTGTTAATTTCTTTTCTTCCATTTTTTAATGCTTTTAGATATATGTTAATATTACTCTTCAATTTCCACAATATCACATGACTTCATAAATGATGTATAATCATTTATAAATGATGTGATATAAGGTTTTATTTTTTCAAAATCACAATTAGAATGTTTCCACATTTCATTTTCCCATTTCTTTATAAAAGTTTCATAAAGCCATTGTTTTTTATTTTCATCAAACATAACCTCTAATTTCATTAGATATGTTTGATAATATTCCCCTTTTTTAAAAATTTTAGTTAATACTGGTTTCATTCTTTTTTAACACTTTATCTCTATTTATTAATTTATCCAAACGTGAATTTAAAGGTCTATCAAAATTTTCAATTGCTTTCTGTAAAAATTCTTCTTTGGTTATTTCAACCAAATCATAATCATAATCAAAAAATACTTTAAAATCTATTGAAGTATCTCTCAAACCTTTACCATAGTCACTATTGAAATCATAGATACCAAACAAACATCTGTTTACAGTTATTAATTTATATGGAAACATATAAATTGTATCATAAAATGCACAATTTTTAAATGTTAATTTAAAATATTTATACAGATTAGTTTGCCAAAAATTCAATATTTCCTCATATTGTTTCTCAATTGGAGCTACTTCTTCCTCATATTTTTTAATTAATTTATCTAATAACTCAACTGATTCGACATCATCTTTTGACTGTTTCTTTTCTCTTTCAAGTTGATTAATTTTTAATCTAAGATTAGTCATTTGTTTAATATCTACTGCCATAATGATTAAAATTTTAAACAAACATTATTAAACAAGCAATTGCAATGATAACAAGTAATCCACCATAGCAAAAAGCAACAGAGTCACCATCTCCACTATCATATCTATATTCCTTTTCAAATTGCATTTTTTCCTTAATAAAATATTTTTTAATAAGGGTTTTATGTGGTTTATATGAATTAATTAAATTTATCATAATTGGCACACCAATTACCAATACTAAAATACCTATTATTATACGTATAATATCTTTCCCCACAAATTTCCATACAACAACATTCATAGCTGTTTTACCTAATGTTGTTTCAGATATTCGTGTTGCAGAACCTTCAATAGCCATCAATGCACTATTAACACCTTCACCAATTTCTTTACCCAAACCTGCCCATTTACCAATAGTTTTATAAGTGTTCTCTTTTTCAATACTTTCTTTAACATTGATTGGAAGAGCATTATATTGCTCTGCTGTAAGAGTTACAGTACTATTACTACTATTCTGTGCAAATGTCACAAAGCAAGTTAAAAAACTAAAAATTAATAAAATTAAAACTTTTTTCATATTATTTTTCTTCTTTTATTTCTTCAAATTCAATACCAAATTCTTTACAATCTTCTATAAATGATTCAAGTGTGGCTGTTTCTAACCATTCATCCATTAATTCGATTACAGATTTTTCACACTCCATGTTCATTAGCTATTAAATATAAATCAATCCAAGCAGCCATAGCTTCATATCCTTCACAATTATGAATTACTTGTCGTTTAGCATTATTAATAGCAAGATATGTGTCAAATTCATTATCTTTTTCACCATCAAATATTTTATATACAACAATGTTTTTGTCGCCTTTAATTGTATGACTTCCCCATTGTGGTCTATCTTTTTGTGCCCATTCAGTTAAGTCTTGTTCAAGAAACCAATGCAAATGATTATTATCTGTTTGAATATATTTACAATTTTTCTTCTCTCTTTCAATAAGTTCTTCTAATGTCATAATATTTTAATTAAATGTAATTACTATATGTTGAGATAAAAATACAATTGTTTCAATTAAAAAACCAAAAAGAAATACACTACCTATAATAGCAAATCTTTTATATTTTTTGATTGAATAATCATTTAATAATGCTGAATTGGATATGTACCATATCCAACATGTAAGTCCTAATATTAAAAATATAATACTTGTTATTGCCATGTTATTTGTATATTATTACCAACAATAAAAATTACAATAGTTTCTATAAAAGTTAGAAGTATAAATCCAATTAATATCGAATTTATAATATACCCATCTGATTTTTCATAAGAAGTATCTGTCATTAATATTTTAATGAAGCAGAACATTATTATAAACGATATATAAAGTACATTTGTTCCTGTAATAAGCATAACTAATTGTTTTTATTATTATGGTACAAAGATATGAACTAATATTTAATTTACCAAATTTAAAATGTTAATTAATCTTTAATTGGTACAATTTTATATCCACAATCTTTTAATGCTTCTTCTATAAAAGCCATTCCACAGTTACTACCTAACCATTGAATAATAGTTGATGCAATTAGTTTATCATTTGGTGACATAACATGATGCCAAGAGCCATCATCAGCAATAAAAAGGTCTTGAAGTATTCCATTCCCTCGATTAATCCAAGAACATTTAGTATTGTTCTTTCTCCAATGTTTAGAAAATGCTTCTTCTCTTGGATTTGTTTCATTCAATCTATGATTATGAAATCCAATATAACGTTTGCCAATTGTTTTAGCTTTTTGTTTCATTTCTTCACTATCCATATATAAATCTATTTTTAATACTATGCAAATATACGAATTAATTATGAACAAAGAAAAAATATTTTAATAAAATATGTGAATTTTTGTGATTAGTTTAATAATAATTATTAAACTAATTAACAACACAGAAAAATGTCATCTCTGTAACCATATATGGCGTTATATGGGAAAATCCCTCAAAATTTTTTGAGGGATTTTTTTTGCTATATAATGTTATTTTTTTAAGTAGTTTACTAATAATTAGTAAACTAACAAAACAATGGCAAGCGAATTTAGAATTTACCAATATGGTAAGCCAAAACCTATTAGCCCAAAATGGACTATTAAAAATAATATGCAAAATCCACCTGCTTGTATTCAATCATTTCATTTTTATTTTAATAATGGAAAAACTATAAATTTACAAGGTGGTGGTGGAATATGTTATGGTGGTACAAGAAATGGTACTATAAATGGGATAGTATCTGCAAGCGATTTTCCACTCACAATAACATCTTATGAATATCAATATTCTAGTAATCCTAATACCTCTGGAATGAACTATTCTGTAAACATTTCATCTTATACATATAGTGATTATCAACAAGGAAAAACATTAGAAATTACAATTAACAGTTATATTTAACCTTATTGTACTCAATTGAGTACATTTAACTTGCTATATAAAAAATAAGATTACCTAACATTAGTTATCACGCTAAAAGTTAGGTAATCTTTTTAATTTAAGTATTATGCTGCAATTAACAAATCAAACGCTTTTTGACATTTCTTGTAAGCATCACCATCAACAAGGCTGTTGAATCTTTCCTCTGCACCATTCTTATACGTTTTGTTGTTATTGTAGAATGATGTAAACCCATTGTACACCCACAACTTAGTACCTCTCCAATATTCTTGACCAACACCATTCTCTATTGTATCACGCAAATCTTGAATCTGATTTTTTGCTCGTGTTGAAATTTCTTCAACTGAATCAATGTTCATGTTTGCCATTTTCAGCAATTTCATTTGTGCATCATTCAAGAATACATTTGCAACAGTTTCTTTAATCTGTGCATCTGTAAATGATTGTTGTGCAAGGTTATTCAAATATGCTTCAACATTTTGTTTGTAAAGCCCATGAAGCCCAAGTACTTGCTTTGCTTTCTTCAAGTTTTCTTCATCAGAAAAATCCAAACGTTCATTAACCTTTGAAGTATGTTTGAATATTAATTTGTTTTTACATTCACGAAGTGCCATATTAAGAGTATTCTCACAGACTACACGAATTGGAGTGAACAATACAGTTACCGCACCCGAACCATCATGTGTATTTGTAAAGAGAATGTAATCTTCAACCACATCTTTGTTATTGCCACCAATTTGGATATTATGTGGCATACGGGCTGTTACATACATTCTTTCTCCAACTCCAAGAACACCTGCTGTTTCAATAATAGGAGCATCACCGCCCAAACGTCCCGAAGTGATAATATCAATAAATTCAAATGCTTTTGCATTCTGAACAACTCCATAACCACTACCAACAACACCAAGTGTAATATCATTATCATCACGAACTGTTGCCATGTGAGAAGTTATAATATCTTTTGGCTTCAAATCCAAGAATTGAGTGTAATCAGTACCTTCTTTGATAGCCCTAATTGCATCATCTGAAAGTCTTACAAGAGTATCTTTACGAACTGAATAGTCAGCACCACATTCGGCTACTGCTTGACTGATAGGTACAGGGGTTGAATAGTTTTTACAACCTTTAACACCTCTCCACGCTCTTTGAACAGGAGTATCATTCATTCTCAAACGGACTACATTGTTATCTGCCATAATACTTATTTGTTATGATTTTTTGTATGAAACTTTAATTGCTAACTTATTCTTGCTGAAAATACAAGGTGTTTGGCTTCTTCTGCCATTAGTGTAACGAGCAATGTTACCTAACATTTTTTCGTCTGTACCATACGTTTGTGGCAAATAAATTGCCAATTCAATAATGTTACCTGTTGCATCATCTTTAATCATCTGACGATTTTTAAAGCCATGAACTTGACACAATTTTGTGAAGTTCAATTGCTCTTTCCTTGAAAAGAAAGGATTCTTTTTGTTCTTAACTATCATATTATTGTAAATTAAATTGTTATTTGTTTTCTTTTTACAATGCAAATATATGAATTAATTTTTAAACCACCAAATATTAATTGATTTTTTAACTTATTTTAATATTTCATCTTCACAGCCCATATTCTTTAACATTTCTTTAACTTGTTCTTTTTCTTTATTTGAATATACAGTTGTTAGCCACACCAATATTAAATGTAAATACATTAATATGTTATTGAACCTTATAATCAGTATCGTTGTTAGCCACACCAATATTAAATGTAAATACATTACAACTGTTATAAAATATTGGTTTTTAACGAATTAACATCATTTTCACATGATGAAAATAGTTTTGCTAATGGGTAAATTATATTAGTTGAGTAATATTTCTCAATTCTACTAATAGAATTATATCCCATGCCCCTATTATAACCACAACAAGTTAAAGGTTCTTTATTTCGATAACCTTTATAGAGGTCTTGTTTTTTTAGAAACGCTGCAAATTCTTTCCAAGTGCTAAAACTATCTGCAACAGAAACATCACTTTGTGTTCTGCTTTTCAAAGTTTTCAGTTCTAAAAAAACTTTTATATTTTTCTTATCATTATTATCTAATTCATAATATTCTTTAGGGCTAAAATTATTATTAATAACTTTAATTGCTCCACGTCTTGCTAAATCAATAGCTGCATTTACACTATCATAATATGGATATGATATATTACCTATAATGGAAGTGTAAGCATTTGGAATTTTATCATAAACTTTAATAGCATTTTTATCACAATGTTTTTTTAATAAAAACATTATTCTATCTTTATGCCAAACTTGTGTAAACAATCTATTTATTTTTTTATTTCTACTTAAATCCCCTTTATTTGAAAGATTTTCAACATTATCCATAATAAAAATGCCTACATTATAATATTTTAGAATAGAAGCAATTTTTTTGCAAATAAGCCCTTGTTCAATTTTTAGTATATTTGCTGTCTTTTTATATTTGTTACTTGTACTTTTTTCATTTTTAATTAATCTTATCTTTTTTAAAGAAAAATTATATGCTTTAACGACTTTAAATTCATTATTTGATAGAATTTTTATAACACTAAATCCTATTTCTTGTGGATTTAAATCAACAGCAGCTACATATTTTTTATTTTTAGAATTATAAATTGTGGTTAATTCATCTTTAATTTTATTTTTAGAATTATTTGCATCTTTTTTATTAAAAGGTGATAATTGATTATGAAGTTTGAATGTGTCAAATGAAAAACAAATATTACTATCACTTAATGTAACTGTAATTGGTAATTGTTTATTCTTATTTGCTTTATCCAATATATCCAAATCTTTATCACAACTTACAAAATCAATTCTAATTTTAGTTTTACGATTAGGCTTAAAAATTGCATATCTTTCTTTTAGAAACAAAGAAAACTGAATATTACAATTTTCCTTACCACCATTTTTACCACTATTTCCTACTGAATAATAAGGAATAACTCTTTTACGTTTATATTCTTCTTTGAGAAGAGGAAGTTTTTTTAACTCTTCTTTTAATGCACATATTTTATTATTAATATCTTTTTCATTTAAAACCCTATTAGGCTGATTTTTGCGTAATTCATTTATAGCAACATTTCGCCATTCTTCTTTTGTTGCTATTTTTACAAGATTTGAAATATAAGAGATTTTCTGTAATAATAATTTACCTCCAAAAACAATCCTATAAGGATTTTTTTCAAAATAAGAAAGTTGCTTATCTAAACGATTTAGTTTTTTTACATCACGATAATATATTACAGCCTTTTTATCTTCTTTTTTATAATTTTCAATATTATCAAATGTGTATTTGTCACTTATGTTTTTTTGTAGAGAATCACGTTTTGTTTTTAATTGTTCAAATCTTGTATTACATTGTTCAATCTTTTCTTTAACTTGTATTTTTAGGTGTTCTATTTCCTTATAAGTTAAGTTAAAATTGTTAACAAGAACATTACTATATTCTTTAGACGAAATATATTTATCCCCATGTTTTGCATAATCATTAAACACCCTATGAAATGCGTATGTCCAATTTTTCAAAATTAAATTTAATTGTTCATTATTTGAAATTGAAGTTATTTTACACTTTATAGTTTCCATATCACATTTGTTTTTTGATTACTATGCAAATATACAGTTTATTTATTAAATCACCAAATATTATTTAATATTTTAACTTATTTTAATTCTGTCATACTACAATTTTAAAATGTACTCAATTGAGTACAATATATTACAAAATTTTATAATAATACTCTTTACTAAGAGATTTTAACGATACAAACCTATCAGCAAGTTCTTTTGTTTCAAACTCATAGTATTTAACATTTTCTTCATCTTCATTATACAGCATGAATGCAGTTCCATATTCAAAACTATCCACTTGTTCAAAAGTATAATGTGTTTTCTTAAACAAGAAAACATAAAACATTATTTCATTTGTAATCATTTCCGCATTCCTTTCAATATTTTTTGACTTATTAACAATCCTGTATCTTCTTCAATCTCCAATGTAGTAAGCATTATTCGATAATGTTTCTCCTTTTGATTTTTATAATCTTTTATCATCAATTCTCTTACCTCTTTAAAGTTTTCATCAAACAGTTTTTGAAGGGTTTTTAATCCCTTCAAACCTGCTGCTTGTTCTTTATTTGTGTATAAGGTAATCCAATTGTTATCAGTTAATATCAAATAACAATAAACTTCTAATTGATAAAGTTGTTTCATTAATTCAATTTTATTTTTAATACACGATTATCAACTTCTCGCATTGTATCAAGAAGTTTTACTCTCTGTTTAACGATTTTCATATTCCAAGAGAGTTTATTTTGAAGCCTGTTCCATGCACATTCTTCACTGTCCTCATGTAAAACATAGAGGGTATTGTGATGCTTGAATATATAAGTGTTCATTGTTTTACTTCAATTGACAAAAGGAAATCATTCTTTAATGTTGGAATCAATACATTTTTGTGATATGGATTATAATCAAACCTAATAAAATCATACAATTCTCTTATTGCATCTTTTTTATCAGAGCAACTAACATACAAAATATTGTTTCTTTGATTGATTGAAAAATCTTTAGCACCTTGACACTTTAAGAAAAACGAAACTGTTTTAATTACTCTTTCCATAATACTATATGTTTTTAAATTTGATACAAAGATAATACATTAATTGAAATATAACAAAGTTTTTTAGTTAAAGTTCATTAATTTCTTTAATTTGAAACTTTTTAAAATCATCAAGTTTATACAAATACCAATAAGTAGGATTGGTATAATCACCCGACAAATCAGTAAAACTAATGATAAGATATGTTTCTCCTGCTTCCAATGATGGCATATCTTTCAGTGAAACATCATATTTTAGTTCCCCATTAATAATTGTTTCAAAAGGAAAATTGTGAACAAAATCATAACCAAGAATTTTTACATATTCTTCAAGAGAAAATTCTGAATTATAAACAAATTTATAAGCCAAATAATGATGGTCAAATCCATCAACATATTTTTCAAACAAATAATCGTTCCCTCTCATATTAACAAAGTTCATTTTATCGAACATTTGTTTTTTAACAAATTCTTTTGCTTTTTCTTCTTGAAGTTTTGTTTCATATTCCAAACATGCTTCTTCTGAATTAAAAACTTTACCATCACAAGCCACAAAAGTAGCTACAATTGTTTTTATCTTCTCCATATTATTTTACGTTATTTATTAATTGTTTAATATTTGGATTTGTTGAGAGTAATCCGATTTTTTCAAACATTTCATCATCATTTTCTGCCATGATGTTAGACAAATTTTCAACTACTTCACCGTTTTCTAAAATGGTTACATCAAAACTGCCAATAACAAACCAATTATTCATTAGTTTAATTTCGTCTTTGATAACATTCTTTGCTTTATCAATAACAACTTGTTTCTTAGCTCTCTGTAACTCGTGCCATATAGTACGAACTGTTCTCTTGGAGCAGGTTACAATTCCTACACAAAGCATATTTGTCACTAAATCAGACACGTCAACAAGAAATGTTTTAGTTTTAATACAATAATGAAGATACATTACTATATTTTCTTGTTTATTAACAGATTTTACAGCTTCTTCTACATTTTGAAAATTATGTTTAAAACCAAAATCAACAATTTTATTAAGCGTTTGGTCTATTACATAAACTTTTACAAGTCCTCTTTGAATTAAAGGATTTTCTATATTCTTATTTGGTTCAATATTCAATGTTAAATTTTTATATCTACTTACTATCATATTTATTCATTCTCTCCTTTCTTAAACAAACACCATTCGCAATTATCATCCATATCTACAAGGTAATTTCCTTGTCTTATCCATTTTGGCAACAATGATTTATGTTTCATTGCATCAATCAATTTGTTAATACATCTTACATCAGTATTATAAACTGCATCAGTAATCATTTTCTGATATTTCATAATAACAGATGTTGAATGTCTTTGTGTTGTGTGTCCCATATACTCGCCACCATATTTAAGCATGGTTTCAAGTTCTGTTCTGTTAATATGGTCTTGTAAACATAAAGTAATTATAGTACTCCAATCAAAACTATTTGCTAAATCATAAGCGATTTTTTTCTTTAATGTTTCAACTCTAATTTTATCCATAACTTTTTTAATTTATATATTATTTTTATGTATATGAAACAATTCTTTATTAGGGTATTTCATTGCAAAATTTACTTTAGCTTCTCCCTCACTAAAACCGTTTACATTAGTAACTCCAATTATTTTTTTTCCGTTTTTTGTATAGTTGTAATAAGCTATCCATCTATCTTTTTTCATATTTGTTCTTTTATTATTATGACACAAAGATAATACATTTATGAATACTAACCAAATTTTTTGTGTTAAAGAACTTTAAACATTTTTTCCCAATATTCATTATATATCTTATCAAAGTTACACTTATTTGAAAGATATTCATCAGAAGTAACGACCATTGAATCGCATCTTAATTTTCCATTTTCATTAATGTAAAGATATTGTACACCTAATAAAGAGTAAACATCAGAAGCTACTTCACGAGCATTTTCATAATCTTTACATCTAATTGCGATTGGCACATAATTACGGTGCATATCAACTACCCACCAAAATGTAACAAATACATCATTTTTATTTTTCTTAAAATTAATTTTCTTTATCATAGTTTATAAAGTGTTTTGTAAATCGACTAAATAATCATCACAATGACAGTGAGGACAAACATAATTATATGAATATTGTGTTCCCTCAATTGGAGCTAATTCCATATTTTCCTCTGTGCCTTTCAATTGATATTTTGGAGCATCTACTTGTGGATTTTCATCAATTAAAATTAACCCACAATTATTACATCTACATAAACATACACCATTAACCGAATCAATAGTATAATCTTTGGCTGAATAAAACGGTATTTCCATTTTGTCATAAATTAATAATAACTACCTCTACATCTTTCAAACACTTTCTCGTCTGTTTCTAATTGGCTTTCAATAGCGTAGAGTAAATTATCTAACTCTATTTCTTGTAAGTCCTCTAATTCAACTTCCACTTCATCATCAGCAAAAGATAATTCACCACAATAACTAATTGATAATAGTTCTTCACCTGCAATTTCTTCGGGAGTATCAAATGTAATTCCGCTATTATCACGCATTAGAACTTCAATCTTTTCAATCAATTCATTTTTTTTCATTATTAATCCTCCTTGTTTTATTATTACACTACAAAGATATGATATTAATTTCAAATCTCCAAATGTTTTATGTTAATGAATTTTAAATTAGATAAATAAAAGATGAAAGAAAATAATATCATCTTTCATATTACAAAAGTAACATTTTAAATTCACTTTAGCAAATTTTATTAGTTAAATAATATTTAATCATCCAATAATAATGACATTAACCAAAGCATAGCCATTATAAAAATAGTTAATGCGTTAACCATTATATAATCTTCTACATTAGCATCTTTAATTTTTGTTGCACAAAATATATTTGCTCCAATAAAACCAATTATGATTAAAAAATAACATATACAATTATTTTTATTTTTATAATTGTTAAATCTTGTAATTAATTTTAAAATATATCTCATAAGTAATATTATTTAAAAATACTTTCGTTAATCACAAATTGAATAAATGGTCTTAATTCATATTCATCATCTGTTAAATAATATAGCTTTTTGTCTCCATCTTCAATTAACATATAATTAACTTTAGTTGTAAAACTACTTTGCCCTTTAAATTTTTTAGAAATATCTCTAACAATAACAGGTTTTTTTTAATGCGTTAATAAATTCAGTGGCAGATTTCTTATTTTCTTTTTTGGGATAAAAATATATACATAAAATGCACCCAAACAACATATTTACCATTAAAATATATTTGTGAAAAGTTTTCATCTTAGTTTTCCATTTTTATTATATCTTGCACTCCAATCTCTATCAATATTATAAATTGATATTTCGTAAATCGGATGAAGCCAACCACCGCCTTTTTGATTAAGTTGTGATATAACAGAAGATATACAAGTAAATCCACTATCATATATAGTTGCCATTATTTTTCCATTTTTATCAAAAGAATGTGCTTTTATACAATCTTTTTTAGTTATTATATTTCTACTTTTTGTCATAATTAACTTTGTTTAAATTGATTTTTACTGATATAAAAAATACAAACATATTGATTTACCAATTCATCAAAAAAAGGAGGTGTTATCATTATATAAAGTTTAAGATAATTAATCAGAAAAGAAATTTGTTTGTAAAGTTCTTTTTCTGAAAGTTCATCAAATGAATCATGTTTAATGCCTGTTTTTGATTCTAAATTTTCTTTCCAATACCTATATTTTACAATCATACTTTTAAAACGTTATTGAAGTTATTTTATTCAATTCTATATCTTCCTCATTACCATTTTTGTCTGCAATAGTAAGTATTCCTTTATGGGAAACATGGATAAATGTTGCTAAACGAGGTTTACTTTCTACTTTAAACTCTATTGTTTCACCTTTTACAAAAGTTTTCAGCACATTATACTGATTAACATTAAACCAATTCTTATTCATTTATATTCTCCTTTCTTTATTATTATGGTACAAAGGTAGAGAAATTTTCTCTACCTTGCAAATTATTTGAGTTAATATTTGTTATAATTTAGATATTCGGTCTAAAACATGACAAATATCTAATCTCACTTCATTTTTCCAAATGCTTTCCATATTAGAAATTTCATTTGTAGAATGACTTACCAAAAAAGGATATGTTTTAAATCCTTTTAGCATATCATCACTCCATTTTTCAAGACTAAACTTTTCATCTTCGCTTAATTCGATAATATGTTTAATCACATTAGCTTTAAACATATTTTTAAATGTTGTTTCATACATGAAATGTCCATATCTTTCAAAATCTTTATGAATTAAGTCTAATCCATTGTTAAACTTTTCATTAGCAGTTTCCAAAATGCTTTGTAAAGCATCAATTTGTTTTTTGTTTACCATTTATAACTTTATTTAATATTTTAATTTTTTCTTCTTGTGCACATTTTTTAGTTGTGAAAAAATTATTAGTAAGTTTTCTCCATTTGTCCGCTTCTTCATCTTTGCCTGTAACAGCACTTTGCACAACTCCTTTTGAAGATAAGAAATAATATATTTCTACTTTTTCTAACCATTTTTCAGCAACACCTTTGAAAGCAAATCTATTACTATCAATAAAACAAAGGTCATACCTTTTTTGCCCATTATCAAAACCTACAACTTCATAAACAATATTTTCATATTTCACATAATCACCACGCTTGAATTTTTCAGTAAAAGGCTCAAAAAATTTTGTATTGTGTAAATCAATATATGGGAATTTTCGTTCTTCGTTCTTTGCCAAGCATGGAGTATTATTTTTAATAATCAAAATTTCACCTTTTTTAAGATAAAGTTCTTTAATATCACATTTTACTATGTATTTTTCCATGAGTTAATTAATATAAAAAGTTTCTAATAGTTTACCTCTCGCAAATTTTCTTGTTATAGGATTAAACTTACAATCCAATTTAAAAATCTTGTTAATATTTGTATCAAAATTATAAGTAAAAGATGCTTTTTCACTTCTACCAATTGTTAATTTTGATAATATTTTACTTTGAATTTCACTATCTAAAGCAAAATATAAACTTTTTAAAAATATAACAAATTCTTTATTGGTGAGTTGTGTGTCATTTCCATACACACAACTCACTTTTTCGCCATTTTTTAAAATTATATTTAAATTACCTATTACTGCCATATATTAAAATCCTGCTTTTTCAATAATACCAACAATTTTATTTAACCATTTAAGATAATCTTCAAAGTCATCTAACGATTGTCTTAATGTAAATGCTTTCTTATAACTTTCTCCTTGTCGATGAAGTTCTATCTCATAATCGACATCAAAATTTTCAACAAATTCTTTAAAATCTTCAAGTAGATTATCCTCATTTTCAAGCCATACAAGCATATTAACACCGCCATCAGTCCATGTTTCCATTTCAAGACCATCCCCATTTGAAAAATGGCAAATATCTACATTAGCAAAAAACAATTCAAAAAATTCTTGTATTTTTTCATTTTTCAAAAGTTTTTTTGCTTCTTTTCGTACTTCGGGTGTAATCTTTTCCATTATTAAATCTCCTTTTTTTTATTATATTGTTATTTCTTATGTTACAAAGGTAGATATTTTTTAGTTACCCACCAAATATTTTGTACTAATAAATCTTAATTAAAATAATATTTGTAAATCTCTGTAAGCATCAAGTATTTCATGGAATTTAATTCTTGAAATTTCGGTTACATTTCTAAGAGAATCATTTATTAAATCGCAAAAATCAATAGTATCGTTTTCTTTAAGTTCATAATTCATTCCATACTTTGTTAAACTTCTGCAAGTGAATTTCCTTTGTAACATATCTATATCAGTAAGATGTACCACATAAATACATTCTTTTGAATTTACCATAGTACTTGTAAACTTAATAATATAGTATTTGTCAATCATTTCACGATACTTCTTTTCGTTATTATCAGAAATTTCTTCTAATAAAAGTTTACGTTCTTCCATAAAACGTTTAATATCGCCCACAGTAATATCATTATCTAATAAATTAACAGTTCCCAATACTTCTTGAACACCTGCCAATGTAATTTCACTAAATTTGTCTCTTAAACTTCCCATATTAATTTAATGTTTTATAAAATTCTACTTGTCTATCAGCTAATTCACGAGCAATTCTATCTTTTGACTGTTCAACCCAATTAGTTAAATCAGTTGTTACCCAATCATCAAAAGATTGTGGTAATGCTTGTTCAGCATAATCATTTGCAATATATTCATTACAATCTTTCATTTCCTCAAACAAAGCAAGTAATTCATTGCTAACATCTAAAAAATCGCCAAGTTTTTTATAGGCAGAAATTAATATTTCCTTTTTATCCTTACTTGTTATTTCTTTGTCTAAATTTTCCATCATTAAATCTCCTTTCTTTTAAGTTATTTTCTTATGATACAAAGATAGACTATTTTTTCTAATCTACCAAATATTTTGTGTTAATAGATGTAAAAACTTTAATTAAAAAATGGCTGATTATATTCCCATACTATCAGCCATATTAACAAATAAAATTAAAGTTATGAATATCAGTGTTTAATTATTATCATCAACAATAATGATATTGTCCTTATCATTATCATTCATAATGTTTTCGATTGCATCCATTATAGGAATGGAAGTTGAAAATGCACATTCATCTTTCAAATGACCTGCAATAAATTCAATAATTTCATTCATTGCATCATTCATTAAATCATCATGTGTATTTTCGTCCTCTTCATCACAATAAAGATAAATCTTTAATGGTTCTCTTGGAATAGGTTCTGTTAAAAACAGTGTTGACAAATTCTGATACAATTCAATACGTCCAATTGTGTTATTAATTCCTACTTTCATGTTTAATTCTCCTTTTTAATTTGATTATATACATTAATTACTTGTTTCATTTTTTCAACCATTTTTTCTCTTACTTTGCTGTTTTCTTAGCATTTTTAATACATTCTTTATAATTGTTTATTTCCATATAACTTTATTCTTATTTGTTTTTTAACTGATACAAAGTTAACATAAAGTTGGAACATTACCAAATGTTTTTAGTTAAAGAATATTATTTAATAATTTCTAAAAGTTTTACAAAAACCAATTTCTCCATTACTTTTACGAATGATTTTAGTTAAAGTAATTGTTTCACCCTTATTAATACCCGAAATATAAACTTCTTCAAGTTCTTCATCAGTCAAAGGTTTTTCATCTTCTTTTTCCAAATCTTTGATATATTCCTTTGCTGTTATTTTTGCATCTTTAAGAGTTGATTCAGTTTCCATCATACCCTCAATTCTATAATATTCTACTCTCATATTATTAGTTTTTTGTTTTTCTATTTGGTACTTCTACTATGTTGTAAATTTTTGAACTGTAATTTTTGCGGATAGTTGTTTTATCGAAAGCCCACAGTGCAACTATTCCATAATCACTTTCAACAAAATACCGTTTCATTACTTGTCTGAAATCCATTGTAACACCCATTCTCATAATACAACCGCATGGAACAAGAATAGGTGAATTAGCTTCTCTATAAAGAAAAACCTTTTCATCATTGGTAAGTTGTTCACCATTATTAATTTTTACAGCAAGTTCATATACTTTATTCCCTTCAACTGCATTTTTATCTCCATGAAAAATTACTTGTGCCATAACATTTTTATTATTAAAATTAATTATCTCATTATCTTATACAACAAAGGTACGAAGAATATCCGTACCTTACAAATTATTTGAGTTAATAAATCTTAATTGGATTTTAATTCATTTGTTAACTGATATAAGCTATCTACTTTTTGAATGATAGTTTCGTTTTGAAGTTCAATAGTATTGAAATGTTTTCTAAAAGGTGTCAAAAACAAATAAATTCCAACAATTAATCCAAGTACAATTAAAAATGCTTTCATATTATTATTTTTTAAGTTTATTACACAATTCTTCAAAACTACCCTCAAAAATTATGTTTCCCTCTTTATCAATGACTTCAAGCATTTCAGTAGTGGAAATATTATCTTCAAAGAAAGTTCTCAAAGCATTAAGACTAAAAATACTAATGCGTGCAATATCATTTTCTTCTCCATAAGGAAAAACAGATACACCACCTGCATTACAGAATGTTGGTGATGTATGACGAATGCCATATTTTTTAATTTGTATAGTTTTCATGTTATTTATACTAATTCTAAATTAATTAATTATGTTTAAAAACAGCTTAAAATATTTGCAAATTAAATAAAAAACAGTATTAATATAATGGTCCTTATAATAGTTAATATTATATAATATTAATATAAATTATATTAATATATTAAGGACCATTATATATACACTTTTTTCTGAATTATGCAAACTTTAGATGTTAAAAATAAAAAATCTCAAACCGTTCATGTCAATAATGTAATCAGCATCATCTTCTGTTAAATCATCACATTCATCCAATTCATCTTGATACATTGAACTAACATTAACTGTTATACCCAAATATTCAAAACTAATTTCATATTCTCCAACAACTGAAAAACTTTCCAATATTTCAGACAAATGTTTTTCATTGTTCATTGGATTACTCAACATAAATGCAGCAATAGTAAGTACAGACCGTTCATCCAAAAGGTTATCATCATCTGTCAGTTCTCCATTGAAATAATTAACTATATCATTTTCAATCTTTTCATACAGTTTTGTACTAATGAATATTTCTTTACAATTCTTTTTCATTTTATTTTCTCCTTTCTTGTACTCATTTGAGTACATTTATAATGTTTTAAAAATATTTAGTTTTGTGCCTTAATTCTTCAATGTAAGAATCAATTTCTTCTTCAATGATAATTACTACACGTTTTTCAGCCACAAGTTTTAACTGATACTTGTTTTGAACAATATAGGAACTTGCATAACAGTAAAGATAATCTTTCAATTCGTTTCTATTATCAGTCAAATCAAAAATTACATGCGCATTTGTAAACAGTATAAAATCATTTTCCAAAATATTAGCAAATATTTCTCTTTCAAAAGCTATGGAATAAACAGAACCAAAATCTTCTACCTTTTCATTAAATTCTTTTCTTGTTTTGAAACGCATAACTTTTGCAAAATCACCATAAATCAACTTTTGCAAGTTAACAGCTAAAGCTACTTTTTCTTCAAGTTCCAACATAAGCATTCTTCAATTATTATTATTGTTTGATATTTTAATACTTCTTTAACATGTTTATCATCTGTCAATACACAACAACAATCACCTACTTTTGTTTTCTTAAACTCTACTAAACCTCTCTCAACAAGTTTATCAGCCACATCATAAGACACGAAGCAAACACATTCCAATTTAGAATTAAACACATCATTAATCCCTTTGTTTGCTCTCTCGTATTCGTCATAGGTGCGATAATAGAGAATCTTATCATAACCAATTTTAAGCCCATTTCTAAGACTTTTATACACTTTTGATACAATTCCTCTTTTCATGGTTTAAATGCGCTTAAAAGCTCTGAAATTGATTTATTTGCAACAATTACATTAGCACCCTCTTTCAAAAAAAAAGTTAATGAGCCATCTTTTTGTTGTTCAAACATTAATGTGGTACAGTTATTGTGCGCATCCACAAAACTTTGCCCCTCTTTTGGCTCAATTAACTTAATAAACACACCTGTTGAACCTTGTACTAATTTTGGAGAACCTTTTTTAGATAAAACTGTTACATCTATTTGTCCCATAATCTTTTGTTTTTTAATTTTTCGATATGCAAAGATAAAAATATTTTTTTAAATTAGGAAATAATTTGAGTTAAAAAATCTTTAATTTTATTATTTCCATTATTAGGGGATGAAACAATTGGAGAAATGATTGCATTATGGGCTGAATAATATTCTTTTAGTTTATACCAAACTACAAATGCTTCACATAGAGAATATTGTTTACACTCATAAAAACTTCTCCACACCCTATTAGAAGTCATTTTTACAGTATAACCCTTATTATCATCCCATACAGCAAATTTGCATGGTAAAGAAGATAAACTTTTCAATCTATAATAAAGTTCTTTAAACTTTTTCAGATACTTTCCAAAAAGTTCTTTTTGTTCTTTGGTTGCTTCATCTTTTAAATGATAACCTAACCATATTTGTGTGGCATCATCACCATTTTTCTTTATCATTTCAAAAAATATAGTCATTAGAGCTTTCCAAAAGTACTTATTAGCACTGTCATTCGGTTGCCAATCTTCACCTAAAAGATTATAAAAGAATTGTTCCCATGTTCTTACACCACTCCAATTTTCATAATTAATTGGGGTAACATTATTAGATGCAACTAACATTTTAAAATGTACATTACCCTCTTTATCTTCTTTGATAGTCATTGATTTAATCTTTTCGTAACTCATAACTATTATTTTTTTAATTATTATACTACAAAGATATAAAACATTCTGCAATATAACAAATTATTTGTGTTAAAGAACTATAATTTACAAATATTTGTTGTTATAGTATCTATATGTTCATCTTCGTCCATTTCAAAAATACTTACATTTACTTCTCCCTCTATTACAATCTTGTTGTTAATATATGGAGCATAAACTTCAATATCATAACATTCTCCATTAGAAAGGGTAATTGTAGTCCAATATGCCCAATTTTCACTATACCCATTATATTGTTCAATTTCTTCATCATTAATTGGAATTTCAATGTTTTCACCTTTGAAATTAAACGAAACATAGTTAAGAGTTTTAACATAATTGTCAAAATAACCCAAAGTAATAAGTACAGTAGTAGAATAAATGTTAGTAAATGCTTCTTGAATATAACCTCTACATGATTGGCTGTGTGCTTCTCCCCACCTTTCCAATATTTCTTTATGGCGGCAATCACAAAGAAATTCATTACAATATAACAAAATTAATGTTTCTGTGGAGATATTACTCCATGCGATTACTTGACACTTTTCTTTATTCATAATATTTCTTTTTATATGTTTAAACTAAAAATCCTTATCTCTATCAACATGGCAAAGATAAGGACTTTATTTGTAACTACCAAATTTTTTGCGTTAATGAATATTAATTGATTTAGCTTTAATAAGCTAACAACATTTGATATAACTTTGGACTTGTTTTTTTCAATTCTTCAATTTCATCTTTGGTGTAAATTGGAAATTTATGTAAAGTAAAATTAAATTTTTTACCTTGTGAATTGGTTTCTGTAAACTTAATAGTTTTTAACTCCATAATTCAATCATTTTTTGTTAATGGCAACACTTTTTTATCAGCTTCCACTATTTCAAACATATTTTTTGATAATTGGGAAAGTAAACTTAAACAAACATAGATTATTGCAGTATCTTGGCTGCAATTATACCATAATTGACGTTTGCCCACTTCTTCAAACATATAAACAATTGATAAACAGTTAATTTCTTTCTTAATCACTTCTTGGCGACTTGAAATATAATTTAACATATAGGCTGCAACTTCATGTTCATTTGACAATGTTATCAATCCATCAGCAGCAAGAGTTTTAACAAGGTCTTTCCACTGTTCTTTATTTTTTACATACCATCCCTTAGAATAAAGGATAGTATGTGATAGCCTTAACTTTTCCATAATACTTTAGATATTACCTCTGTATGAATAACTATCAATGTAACATGGTCGCTTAATATCCCCTTCAAATACTTTTACAATCTCAACATTACGCATGTTGACATTATAATATTCGATAAAGTCATTTACATCTTTGGAAGTCATAAAAACATTATTGCTTTCTAATACAAGAGCTAATCTTCCATTTTTGTAACACTTTAACGGTTTCCCATTTTCTTTAAGCTGATAGCCAATTACTTTCTTTCTCATAACTAATTTGTTTTTTATTATACTACAAAGATAATCGTTTTGCTGATACAATCCAAATATTTTATGTTAATCTACCTTAACAAAATATACCCAATTATTTTCACTATCAATCAAATCACTATTAATATCATCTGTAAACTCCCGAATGTTAGCGTAATCATAGATGAATGTGTTTTCTGAATCAGCTAAAGCATACTCATATAATTGTACATCAGTCAATTCATCAAGTTCACTTCTATCATAAACATCTACACTAAACGTTAAAATTTTTAATTTCATACTTTAATCTCCTTTTTATTTAAATGTTAATTAATCTTTTAAGTGAAAATCTTCTATCAAACAGATAATGTACACCATAGTTTTTATAAGTTGTTGATATTTTATACCAATACCAACCAAAACACATATCAATAAATTGTGTTGGTCTTTCATGTGCCATATTCATGTATGATTGGTAATTTAATTCAGTTACATTATTAGAAACATATTTAGTAACAATATCCCTTACTTCGATGTTATACTGACAATGTGCTTCAATTAATGCAGTCTGTATCAATATTCTTTTCTTCTTTGCTAATGTTAACTTATCCATTTATTTATCTTTTTAATTTTGATATGACAAAGATAATGATTTATACCCAATTAACCAAATATATTGTGTTAATAAAATATAAATTACTCTTACCATGAATATGTTGAACAAGGTGCATTAATATCATGTTTAATTTCAATAATATCAATAATAACTTTCTTATCAAACATTAAAGAAATTTCTTTTGTTAATTTGTCAATATCCCTGCCACCTCTTCCAATTAAAATTCCTGGTCTTTTTGTAAAGATTTTTATATCAATAATATCTTTTTGTGTATCAACATTTATACCATGTATCTGTAATATGTTGGCTGTATTATATATTTTCTCAATGCAAAGATACACAGTTTTTAATGGACTATATATAGCAAGTGTTTTGCTTTTACTTCCATCCATAAAACACTCATTTTCAATCTTAAACGACAAAGCATTCATTTCATTTTTAATGAACAATTGCTTTAATCTTTTTTCAATGAATTGTTTAATTTTTATAATCATAATATTCTCTTAATTTATTGTTATATAAAGTTACTTCATTTCTGTTTGTGATTCCACATTTTTTGTAAAACCTTTCAATTTCAATATCAGAAGATAGATAGTTTGAAAACATAAAATAATTAAAATTATTGAAACGTTCTTTCTTTAATATTTTTCCACAATCATAACAATAAGTAATTTTAATAAGTGTTGGTATATCTTCCAAATCATCATTATCTGTCATTTCATCATAAAGATAATCTCTTATAATGACATAACGTATATCATCATGTGGGCAAATACATTTTTCTGATTTTAACAAAATTCTTTTAAATAATTTTTTAATATATTCCATAGGCTTAAAATGTTAATTAAATATAAAATCATACGCTTTTTGTACACTATCAAAACTAATGTATAAACAGTCATTTCCGATTGAAATACCTAAATCTGACTTGTGCATAGATACATTATAACCTTGTTGCATGATAGCAATTATCATAGTAAAATCATCCATATTATTCAATGTATAGAATTAAAAATTTATATGCTTTCTCCACATTATCAAATGTAAGTAAGAAAAGTTCATCACAAACTGTTATTCCATTATCATAGGAGTGGTGAAGTACAATAAAACCCCTCCCCTTAATAACTTGTATCATTTCATGCTCTTTCATAATTTATCTCCTTTCTTATTTGATATATGCAAAGATAAAGAGAATATATTTCTTATCCAAGTATTTTGTATTAATAATAGTTAAAATAATATTAAATAAAAAATGCTGACTATTTTCACAAACAATCAGCATAGGAAATAAAAAGTATGTTTTTAGTGTAAAATTGTCATTTTAATTTTTTCATCAAATATTAACGTTTTATCAGATGGATGTAATAATATATCTACTCTATGATTAAAACGCTTATTCATTACATCCCTTACTTCATAAGTACCGTAACCATGTATATATACTTTTTTAGGTTTATCTTTAGGGAATAACCAAAGCAAATCACGAGAAATTGCGCACCACTTTATTTTACCTTGTTTCAATTTATTTAAATCAATTTTACTACCGTCAGCCGTAATTAATGGATTATCATCACATTGTTCTTTAACAGGTTGATAACAAGTAACAGTTACATGGGTAATAACATTTTTTGTATTTCTGTTTTTGCCAAATAAAAAAATTGAACAAAAACAAAGTATTGTTAAAATAAATATACTCCTCATTATAAATCTAATCAATCATTAATAATTCTTAAAAACTCTTTTAATCTTACTTTAAGATATTCTTCTAATTCTTCTTTGTCTGATATTTTTCCTGCAATTTCACTTGCAAAAAACTTAGCTTGTCCTTTAATAATCATATTAACATCAGAAGTATAAGAATAAAAATCTTCTACATCACCCAATTCTATTTTCCCACCACTATAATGTGGATTGGAAACAATAGCTATGATGTATAAATCATTTAATTTAGAAACAAAATAACTGTCATTCATCCAACATACCCTAATGCCATTTTCAACGTCTTGTTTAATTTCTTCAAAGCTACTATATTTCTTTTTCATGCTAATTAATTTTATTAAATGTATTTATTAATTATTTTTCTGCTTTTTATTTTTCTTTCTTTTTCTCTTAGCTGCCGAATTTTATTAACAATTACATAGTTAGTAATTAATAATGATGGTTGTACACGAGGACGGAACTCTCCATTTATATAAACATATTTAACTTCATAGTTTTTATAACATAATTCGATATTTCTCTTTTTATTTATAAGATTATAATCATAATATGTATTAGATTTTTTATTTGAAAAATCATTTAATTTTAGTTTAGAAAGTATAGTTCCAACTAACCCATCCAATTCGTTTTTATTACATTCAATGTAATATAATTGTTTTTTATAAAATTTTACTTTAATTTCATTCCAAGAGTAACTATATACAGTATCGTTTAATATTATTTCAGTTTCATCCCAATAAAAATCATCATAGTTATTAATTTTCATATTTATATTATCTATGAATAAATTTTTATTTTTTAAAAAATCAATAATACAATGACGCTCTTTAAATTTTGGTTTATTTTCAAAAAAAGTAACAGACTTAAAAATACAAATTAATGCACTTGCAATCACTAATGCAAATAGTATGTTTGCTTTTCTAAACATAATACTTTATTTTTTATTTAATGGTGACTCTTTAAGTCTTGTTAAATTAAAACCTATCATATTTCCACAAGAGGGACATTTAAAGCCATAATCAGTAGAAATCATTCTACCATTATAAGAACAAGTACAGCAATAAGGTTTCCAACCGTCATACCATGTACCACCTTTTGCTTCTTTTAACCTTTTTAACTTCTCTTCATCAGATAGATTAATGTTCTCTTGAACAGTTTCCATTTGATTATATAATTCTTCTGATACTACCATGTTACTCTTATTTTTATATGACAAAGGTACACTAATTATTCCAATTTACCAAATATTTTGTGTTAAAGTATATTAAATACAGCTACCACAATAAAATTCGTCTGTTTCTTCATCATATTCACTAACAGAATTGTGAATATAATTACCACAGTCTCGACACATTTCAAATTCATCTTCACTGTATTCTTCACCACAGCAATTCAACATAAGACAATCATTTTCATTGTTATACTGTCTTTCCATTACTTCACCACAAATAGGACAAATGTATTCTTCCATATTATTTAACTTTTTATATCAATTCCCAAATAATAAACATATTTAACGCATCCTTATACTTACAAGGTAATTTTACTCTTTTACCATTATTAGAAATAAGATTTAACGGATTATAACCATAAAACAATATTTTTGTTTTTCTATGTTCTTTGTATTGCTCTTTCCATGTTTTAGGTTTGAAACGCTTAAATGTGTCTCTATTTATAATCCAATAGTCTAAATGACTTATTCTACATATAGCCTTTCTTGTTCTTGAATATTTACTCATAATTGTTTATTTATTGATTAATATTTTCTTTTTCTTATGATACAAAGATAATACATCTTATTTAATTTACAAAATGTTTTGTGTTAATTAATATAAAATTACTTACTGTCAAGGTGACTTTTCTTGCCATTATGCAAGAAAAAATAATGCTAACTATCTTCACAGACTGTTAACACCCAACATGTTTAATTTAAAATTCAATTTTGTATCGTATATTAATTATTACACTACAAAGATAATACTTTTATTTTAATCCACCAAATTATTTTAGTTAATTATTTCTAATCTATATGCTTTCCCCTTATTATGCTGTTCTTCAATATCAATACCATACGGAAAACAAACAAAAAGCATTTTGTAATTTGGATATATCATTGTAAACTCTTTTTGCTCAAAGTCATACCAACCCCAATATTCTTGCTCATTTTTATTAGGTGGAGATTGATTTTCAGAAATACACATCTTTACTTCCAATACATCTTCTGCCTTATTTCCCCATATATGCGCATGGTCTTTGTGAATACCAAAGTGAGTATAATAATCTCCATAATCACATTTAACACAAGTTTCAGTAAATGTTTCCATACTAAAATATGAATAGTTTAATACGAATTTTTAATACATTCCAATAGTATTGAAAACGGTTATCACAATATATGTAAATTTCATCATTGTTTGGACGTTTCTCTCTGTTAAGATATATGGTTATTTCGTAATCTTCATTATCGAAATATATATCCATAATATCACGTTTGAAAATACCACGCTTGCCAATCTTAATCATATTGTTTAATTTTTTTTTTAGTAATACAAAGATATGAAATAAATTCAAATCTTACAAATTATCTCGCTCTTTTTTCAAATCTTCAAGCTGTTTTAACATTTCTTCATATTCTTCCTTATCAAAGTAATCGGGACTATATGAAGCGAAAGTGTTTTCCAACTCTTTTATTTCTTCATCAAGTAATTCATCAGTAATACTTAACTTAACACCCTCATAATATTCTTTAAATGCTTCAATAATAACATTTCTAATTTCAACAGTTTTATAATCTTCAAAGTTTAATTCCTTTGTCAAGAAATCAAAAGTAAAAGAACATTCTGTACATTCTTTAAAGTTTACAATTGTAACATCTGTGTAATCACAAGTTCCACTATATTGCCTAACTGTATAGTTATAATAAGAAAAACTATTGTTAAGAGGTGCATTACTCTTTGTTATCTTATCAATCAGTCTTTTAAGTGCCCGATATTTCTTATTCTGTTTCATAACTTATATATGTTTTTAATTACTGATACAAAGATAGGGATTAATAGTGATACACACAAATTATTTGTGTTAAAAGGTATTAATAGAAAAATTTTTCAAGGTCTTTAACTCTAATCATAAAAATTGTATCTTTATCACCACCAACATAACCAATAAGAGTATCAATTAACGTTTTTTCATCATCAGAAACTTTTCCAATAATAAGACCATTGTTTGAAAAGTTCTTAGTCACATAATTTAATAAAATTTCGTTATAAGAAACTTCTGTTAAAACATCATAATTACTTAAACCTTTTTTAAAGGAAATATAATGCAATTTGTTGAAATTGTCAGTCATTGCAAAATTACCTCTGAAAATATAATCTAACTTTTTTATGTTAGAGCATAATTCCTTTAAAGAAATGATTACATAACCATCTAATTTAAAGTATTCTTTTACTTCATCTATATTCATAATTTTAGTTCTTTGTAAATGTTAGTAACATATAATTTATTAGAACATATTTCTTTACCATTTTCACTAATAAAATATTTACTACCTTTTGGTATGTAACATTCAAATAAATAAAGAATACAAAAAGGAGACATGAAATTATAATCATCATCATTTAATGATGAAATACCTTCATCTGTGAAACAATGTAAAAATCCTTCTTCAATGTAATAATATTTTTCCTTTGTGGGATATTCAATAAAAGCATAATTAGGTGTATGAAGTGAAGCATAATTAACAGCATTTAAAAAATAACGACTGTGCCGAAAAGGAGAGAAAAATTCGTTATATATCTTTGTTAATGCTTTGTAACAATGTATATCATGTACAGCAATTAAAGGCTCATTTGATTTACTAACTAAACACATAATATTATCTAATTTTAATAATCAAAAACGGGTGTGCCATTAAGACAACCAATCATTATTTCGTCATTATAAGTACAAAATTGTTTTATAAATTTTGTAATATCTATACGATAATCAAAATATTCGTTAACATATTTTAATTTCTCTTCTTCATCATTTAACGTTTCCAAGTATTCATAGGCAGTAGAAATTATCATAAAGCGACAATACTTCTCATTGGAAACAATTACTTCTATACAATGATATTTTTTGTTCATACGTTATAAAAAATTATAATTTAGTTAATACTGTTAATTTCCTCTTTTCTATATAAACTCTTATTTTGTTCCATATCAATTACTGTTATTTCGTTTAACTGATACAAAGATAAGGATTAATAAGCATATATCAAAATATTTTGTGTTAAAATATCACTAATAAAATAAAATTATTGGTGAAACTCAATCAAAGGAGCAATTACTTGTTTATAAATTGCATTATAAATTTTCTTTTGATAACTGAAAGAATAATCACTGACATAACGCATAATGCCACTATCCGCACTAAGAGAAACTTCACAATCAAGAATATTATACTCTACTTTATATTTAATGCCTTTCAAAATGATGCAACAACTAATTGTTTCCATTTCACCACAACAATATGTGCGAAATATGGTGTTGTTACCATATTCAGATGCTTTAATATCATTCCATGAATTACTAATAAACTCTAAAAGAGTACCTATCAAATTATTATAATTTATACACATAATATTATTTAATTTTTAGAATAAATCTTTTCAATTTGTCTAACAACCCTAATCAAATCATATAAAGAAACTTCGTCAATATCTAATATGCCAAATGAACCATAAAAGCATAATTCGTTATTTTTATCAACAAATAAATGATAAAGGACTACTACATTCCCATCCTTATTAATAAAGGAAATCGGAGAATTGTTTTCATCATAAAGATACCATTTGCGAACAAATAAAGCATCATATTCACTCAATTCAATATGTTCACAAAGTATCTTAAATATATTATTAATCTGCTTCAATAAAGCAACTTCAATATTGCAATAGTCAATATAAGCATTGTTAAATGATATAAAATCTATTTTCTTCATAAGAATAAGTTTTAATTAATCTTTATTAATAACTTCAATATTAAAAGGAATCTCTTTTATCTGATAAAAATCGTTATAAAGATATAAAGAATCACATTTTAATAAATTAGAAACCATCTTATTAATATCTTCATCAGTTTTATAATCTTTAACTTCTGATAAAGATTGAAAATATTTTTTGAGAATATTCCTACTATCATCATTCTTTTCTGAAAATGATAATATGGCTCTGCATATATCACTATCGTAAGTGCAAATCAATAAATAAATTTTTCTCATAACTATATTATTTTGTTTTTATACACTACAAAAATAATAACTAATTCAAAATTATACAAACTATTTGTATTAATTTATGTTAATTTGAATATCAGTTTTATATTGAGTATAATACACATCATAATTATATTTGTTTGAAAAAATACTTATCTTTGTATTTTTTCCTTTTAAGGCTTCAATAATACTAATATCAATTGAATAAACCCTATACTCAATACGTTTGTTTAAACGATGTTTACCCCTTTTATATACATTGGAAGTACAAACATATAACTTTGTCTTATCTTCATTAATCCAACAATTAACATAAAAAAGAGAATCATCATAATAATCGTTTAGTCTCCATAAACCATAATTAAAAAATAGATACCTATCTAAATTCATAAATTTGTAATAGGATTCGTGAACTTTTTTAGGCGGTTTGGTAAGTGGCAATGAAAAATTAAATTCATTATTCAAATAAAAACCTGTATGATGACAATATTTATGATTTTTTAACTTTCCCTCGTGAATAAATTTAACATATAATTCATAAGGTAAATAAAACACTCTATTACTCGGTTTCATAATTTATTGTTGATTATAGTTTGGCTAATATTAATATACTCATTTGAGTACATATCAAAACTTAATATGCTTCACTTCATAACGTTTTTGAAATTCCTTACATTCAGATATTACATCTTTGAAAATATCCATTAGTTCAAATAATTCAGTATTGTAATCATACCAAGAAAATATATCCAAATCCTCTATCTTACTTTTTCCCTTAAAACGCATAACACCACTTAATTTCATCCTAAATGAATAAGAAATGTTATTGTCCTTATCTACATTCTTTGAAAGAAAAATATGCAAGCCACTACAAATACATTGGTAATCGTGATAAACAAGAAAAAATGGAACATAAGGCAACATATAACTTAATGTAGAAGTAACCTTTTCACCCTTATATGTATTGTCACTCTTATAAGGATAAAAACAGATACTATCAAAAATGTTTTTGATTAAAGACATTTCTTCATCAGTAAAATCAACTGTGCCAACTGCTATAAAATCACCGTTTCTCATAACTTGTTATTTTTAATTCGTTATTATATACTATTAGTTTATTATCACACCACAAAGATAACACATTTCAATATACAAACCAAATAATTTGAGTTAATTAATATTAATATACTCATTTGAGTACACCATAACACAATTATATATCACATATTTGTATCTCTGTCTCAAATAACCTTAAACGTTCAGATGTTAAAAGAAGTAAATTTTTAATATCATTCGTTTGAGAAGAATAACTAATCTTAATATTACTATTAATAAACTCAATTACATAGTAATAATAAAAATCATTAATATCTAATCTGTTTACCCTCTTTGACAAACGAACAATCATATCATTAAAAACCATCTCAACATTATTAGTGAAATGCACAGGAATTTTAAAATGATATAAAAATTCTAAATCGTTATTAATATAACGAACATAAGGCTTCATATCCCTAAACTTTATATGTTTAAGAATATCTTTAATACAAGGAACATAACAATCATTAAAATTCTCTAATTCATCACAAATTGACGCAGAATTGAAATCATAACAAACATAAGCCATATATTTTAAATTTAAATTAATAAATAAAACACTCCACTAATAATAAGCAAATATACAAATTTATGTACTCATTCGAGTACATATTATGCTAAATAATGTTATATCTAAACACACAACCATAATTTAAACCATTTTCAATATGATTAAAATCATTTAAGAATTGCTTCTTTATATCCTCACCATTAGTAATAGGATAAAACAATTTACCAAATGTTTTAATGAATTTATTGAATATTTCACATATATTAATATAAGATTGAGTTATATTTTCTCTATATCTTAATGTAGGTATAACCCTATAACCACAATCTTTACCGTTTTCGTAAACTTTATTAACAATGTAAGTGTAATGTTCAAATGTACCATAATACATACGATAAGGAATATTTACTTTAGTTTCAAGATGAAAATGTAACTTCACATAATCATAAGGAGTTGTAAATACACCTTTTTCATACATAGATGTTATATCATCACAAGTAATAAGGTCAGAACCTTTTACTCCCTCAAAACTATTATCACAATGCCATAAGTGATAAACATTCTTTACATTATTATAAATCACAAGCTCATTAAACAAATTGCTATCTGCTTTAATTCCACAACCATTAACATTATAACACACAACTTTACCTCTGTTAACAAAATCTTTGACCTCATTAACAGTATTTAACTTTTTTTAAATTCATACACAATAATTTATTGTTCTTAACATAAAATGCTAAGAAACATTAAAATACACCACACCCTATAAAAAGAGTGTAGCGTATATTTTATTTGACAAAATATTCATCTAAATTAAATTCGGGTGAATAGACTATTCTGTTATGATAGTCATAAATAAGCGTATTTAAGCGCAATTTTGTACCCGTACAATAAATGTAGTATCTATCACAAAATTTGTCTGTATTGTCAAATTTGACAATATAATCACTGTCAGACCAATAAACAGTTTTACCGTTTTTAACACTTTCACAAAATTCTTTTACACTTTTAAACTTACTAATTTTTTCCATATAGTTATACTTTTATTATTTCAGACAAAGATAAGAACTTAATTCCATATATACAAATAAACCAAGTTAAATTATGTAAAAATTTAGATAAATCACTGATTATTAAGCAAGTACAGTAATAAATATAAAATAGCTTGTTTTAAAGCCTTATTTTGATAGATAAACTGTTTTAATACAGAGTATTAGATGATAGGGTGAAATGGTCTGAAAACGGCTTAAAATAGCCTTATTTGGTGTGTGAAGTGATTGAGTAATAAGGAGTTTATAAAAAATGGAAATTTGATACGGAAAGATATTAATTAATTTTTAGTTAAATAACAATATAATGTTTATTAAATATGAAAATAGGACTTAAATAATAATATAATATTTGTTAAAAACAAATGTATTAAGATAGATTAACTAAGATAAAATTTGAATTAATAAGAATTAACGAAAAGGGGCTTTATTTGATAAAAACTGTCTTAAATTAATTAGAATTAACAAAAACAAACTGTGTGCTGTGTAAATTTTAACAATTTTTTAGAAAATTTTGAAATTAGTTAAAAATTTTTAACATTAATATTAATTAACTAAAATTATTTGCAGATATTAAATTGTCATTTTGTCAGTAAAATATAATAAAAGTTAATCGTTTAGAAAGAGTACTAAAAAAAATTGCATAGGATTTTTTTAATGTGTGTTAGCAAAAGTATTAATAATAGTTACAAAATGATATTTTTAAATTTATTTAATAGTCAAAATTTGGTGGTTAATATTTGTTAATTTTAAGTTTATTTAACAAACGAAAAGGTTCATTAACAATTTTAGTTTCTATGTATTGGAGACTATACTTTAGAATATTACTCCTACCTCTTTATCTCTTTTTGTATAGTACAAAGATAGGGAAATTTTCATTCCCTACCAAATTATTTTAGTTAATAACTGATAAATTCATATCCTAATTTTTCAGCAAGTTTCTTTATATATTTTGCAGTTGGGTGCGGTGGATAATAACCATGTACGGGTGTGACTGTTTTATTATGTTCATTTACTAAACAAACTGAATAACCGCTATAATCTTCCATGAAATAACAATCTATCACATCATTTCCTTTGTATGAATATTCACTTCCTTTCACTTTTTTTAATGCTGCCATAATTCATTTAATTTTTAATTGTTAGTATTCTTATTTTGATATATACAAAGGTAGGTATTTTTTTGATACCTACCTAATATTTTGGGCTAATAAAAGTTAATCTTCTTTGTTAAATTCTTCACTATCGTATATATCACCACATATAGACCACAATACCCAAACAGATAATCTTTTTTTGTTCCATTTTTGTAGCTCTGTTTTTTCATGGCAACCATATTCTTGAATATGGTTAATTAGTCTTTCTTTTGGTATCTTATCAAATTGTTTTTTGATTTCGGGTATTTCTATCCACCTTTGGCAATCTTCTTCACAATCTCCACTATGGCAGCAATTTTCTACACATTCTCTACTTAGTTCAATTTCAAAGCCGTTATCTACATAGCCATAAAATAAATTTTCCATATCTGTTATTTTTAATTGTTAGTACTTTAATTTTGATACAACAAAGGTAAATAAAAAAGGTGAACTATGCAAATAATTCACCTTATATTTTCTTCCTTTTAACTATTTTTTAATAATCTCGTATTTGTCTTTACTCCACAGATTATTAAACCATTCATCAGCATTTTTGTACAGACGTAAAGTATTTTTATTCAAGTTTCTATTAACGCATAATAATTGTGGAATTGTTTTGATTGATAAGAATTTCTTAATCATATCAACTGTTAATGTATAATCGTCTCTATCAAGCAAACAACATCCCGAACCATTATCTTTTGTTGGAACATATTCAAAACTACAACTCCATGAATTTAATTCATTTCTACCAATATAAAGTATTGTAGTTCCGTCTGTTACAAAAAACCACATACGATGATACATGGTATCAACTGCATTTTTTTTCTCTTCTTCTGTTAGTTCTTTATGGAAATAAACAGTTAGACCTTCATCTACACATTGTTGTAAGAGGTTTACTAATTCTTTTTTAAATTCTTCTTTTCTGTTCATAACTTATAATTTTTTAATTGTTTATGCAAATGTAGGCATTTTATCAATATAAACCAAATTATTTGAGTTAATAAATGTTATATGTCTGCTAATTCATCATTTACTTTTAAACAAGCATCATATAATGCCCATTGAATAAGCTCTCTACGACCTAATTCTTTAACTTCCTCAAAGGACAATTCACAAGGAATATCATACACAAAACAAGCTAATGTATTATCTTTGATAAATTGGAATTGCTTTTGTATTTCATCATTTTGCATCCATTTTTCAATATTATCTGCATCAAATACAAATGTACCACATTCTTTAACACATTCGATAGGCAATTCTATAAATGTATTATCATCTATTTCAACTTTAATAAATGTTTTCATATTATCTTATTTTATCTTTATGACAAAGATATGAATTAGTTTTGAAATGTGCAAATATAATGTGATTTATTTATGTTAATAATTCTTAATTAATTTATGGTATTTTAACTAAAAAATATTAGATATATTGGAGACTATACTCTATATTGTTACATATACCTCTTTGTTTTTCTTATAGTACAAATATAAGAAAAAGGTATGACACTACCAAATAATATCATACCTTTAACATTATATTAACATTTACTTATTTTCCACCACTTCAATATATACATTACATTTAGGATAGTATTTTTGTAACTTCCTTTGTGTTATTTCAGCCCTATTAAATGATTTATAATACTTTGGTGGGCGTGTATCTGTATAAAACATAGTTGGTGGATTAAGGATAGGTTTATGTTTCCTATCCCACCTAACAAACACATAAGGAGTATAATTATAATTGACAAAAACTAAATATTGTTTCATACTGTATAATATTTACCGTTTTCTAAAAATTCATATATATTAGCTTCGCATATTTCGTTTAAATCTTCTTCTGATATTTCATAAAAGAAAGCATATCCATAATTTTCAAATTTTTTACATTCAGCAAAATACCATGCTTTTACATTTTCTTCAACCTTTTGTAAAATTTGTTCATGTTTAGGATTTTCATAATTATCCTCAATTTCTATACGAACTGTATGTGCATGGCTATAATGATAATCAAACCTTGTGAATTTAATTTTTGAAATATCGTCACCTGCAATTTCTTTTTGTCTCTTTGTCAAACCTTGTGTAAAGATTTTCCAAATACGTTTATCAATACCATAGGTAGAAATTTCACCATACATACAGAAACCGTCCCCTTGACAATATCCCAAAGAGAAACTTACTTTTAAAGTTTCGATACCATATTCAGACTTTAATTCTTCTAAACAATCTCTTTCAAAATCAGATGGGTCTAAATTATTAAGCCACCATTGTTTTACAACTTCTTTTGCTTCACTTGACAGTTCATTAAATTTGTAAACCTTAATTTCTTTAATCTCTGTTCTCATAACTCATATAATTTTTAATTGTTACTATCTTTATTTCTTTATGACAAAGTTAAGGCTTTTATTTGAATTGGCAAAATATATTAGAATATATTTATGTTAATGATTATTAAAATTTTTATATTAATTAACAAATTAAAATTAGATATGTTGGAGACTATACTTTAAGATATTACTCTTACCTTTTATCTTATACAACAAAGGTACGAAATAAATCCGTACCTTGCAAATCTTTTTAGTTAATAAATCTTAATATTGTTTCCAATTTTTCTTTTTGTTTTGGAACTCTATGTTTGCATCTTTCAGATATTGGAACCACTGTGCCCCTGTTCCAACTTTAGATACTAAATCAGTTTGAGTATATGATACTACATATCCATCATTTCTAATGTTCCCACATTTATCAAAGAATTTATATAATCTTTCATTATGTGGTATTGGATTATTACTGTGATATGTATTGCAGTCTTGTATATTTAAAGTCATTTTACCACTTTTACAATATACAATTACTGTTTTATCAACTTTCTTTTTCATTGTTATATCCATAATATTTTTACTTTGTTACCAAATACAATAATAAAATTTACCGCTTCTCACAATTTCACTTGCTTTATCCCAACCATAAAGTTTTTTCATACCTTTTAAACTTCCTGTCGTTGAACAGCTTGTATATTTCTTATTATTTAAATAAGATGATATTTTCTTTGTACTAATATATTTCATAACTTTAATATTTTTCGTTACATATATTTTCTATTTCTTATGATACAAAGGTAGGAAATTATTTTGTTCTTGCCAAATGTTTTATGTTAATCCATATTAAATATTATTGATTTAATACCCTCAAAGAATGATGTTTCGTTAATATCAAAAAGATATAATTCATCTTGTGTTTCATAGGAGTAATCACAATTATTACAAATTTGTCCTTTAGCATTAAGATAAATCATTGTATCAATTTCGATAATATCTTCATATTCATTAATGCTAATATCTTTAGAATAATTTAAATCTTTCCAACCGCCTAAATCATATCCTCTTCCCTCTGAAATAATATTAGACATTTTATATTCATCATCCCTACATGAAAAGAAAGATAACATAGAAAGAAACTCTTTGCTTTCTCTTTGTTCATCGGGGTGTGAATGATATTTGTCATTTGACATTTGTATCATAGGTAAGTATTCATCTTTATAATCTTGATACATATACATCTCAATCAATAAATGTAAAAAATCTACTGATTGGCAAGTTTTACGACCATTAACAACTATATAAAAATTATTTACAGGTATTTCTAATCGTTTCAATTCCTTTAAAATAAATCTAATTGCAGGAATATTCAAAGTAGGTTCACCACCCGTTATTGTTAGACTACCAATAGAGTTAATATCCTCTAATACTTTTGTAATATACTTTTTATGTATATTTCTTTTTTGTGCTTCACCTCTTAAACAATGCGCACATTTCATGTTACATTTGCGTGTTATCTCAATAGCAAATTCATTCAGTTGTAATTTCTTCTTTTCCATAACTTATTATCTTTAATTGTTTGATACAAAGGTATGGATTTTATTTGAATTATGCAAACATTTATCATATTATTTTGTGTTAATAAAACTTAATAGATTATAGTTAAAATTATATAAAATTAACAAAAATGCTACTGATGTATTGGAGACTATACTCTAATATTTTACTATTACCTATCATTCATTTCTGATAATACAAAGATAAGGATAATAAATGGAATGACCAAATTATTATCCTTATTAAATGTTAATCGTATGTGCGTTTAATAACTTCATTACTGTGAAATATTTCAGCAATTGAAATTGCTTTATCATCACTTTCACATCTTATTTGTGTTTTAATTGTTACAAATTTACCATACTCTTATGTTATAATCATTGAAATAGTTTTCAAGCTCTTTCAAGCCCTCTAAACTATGAATGCCACCATTTTTATCTTTTACTTCAATATCAATAGTTTCGCCATAGTCATTTGTTAATGCTATTTCAGAAGCAGAGAAAACTTCTTTTACAATGTTTACTACTTCATTATTATTCTTTTTCCCTTTTACGATGTTTAATTTCATAACTTAAAACTTTTAATTGTTAATACTATATGTTCTTTTTCTATATTACAAAGATACAATAATCATTTGATATATGAAAGTATTTTGTGTTAATGAATATAAATTAATTCTTAAAAAATGTTAACTACTACTTGCGTTGAGGCTTATAAAAATAGGGCTATCTATTCATCACGAACTGATAACCCTTTCTAACAATTAAAAATATTAGTTATGAAAACTAAATTATATTTTCCGTTAAGAATTTTTCCCCTTTTAAGTGCCTTATGTGCCCCTCATTATAAGTCATTGGTTTGGGATTAATAAAACAACTTTCAAAAGTAAATCTTGTATGTTTTCTATTATCTTGATTTTTATCAATGTTTTGTGTTTTAATGAATGAAGAGAAATACTGTTGAGTTAAATCATTTATTTTTACATCACCATTAAATTCCATATCAACATTACCATTTTGTGTAATATATTGTGGTGCTCCGTTTGGTGCTTTTACCAATACACTATCTTGATTATACTTCTTACATAGATTAACTGCAAGATTTTTTAAAGCGTTAAAATCTTTTTCATTTCCATTTCTATCAAAATTTAGTACAATGTAAGAAGTTTCATATACTTGTTTTTCATTTTCAGTTCCTTTGTTTTCAATAAAACCGCCAAAAACAGGTACAAATGAAAATCCAGAATTTTTAATATCATTTAATAATTGTTTAGATAATTGATTATTGGTTTGATTATCGTTTTCTCCACGAGAAGCTGATATGATTATAAAACCATTATTATAATGTTTACCTAACAATCTATCAACCGTCATTTCATTTAAAGGCTGTAAAGGAAATGTATTGGTATCACCTACTTCCATATATTCTTTGATAAGATTATATTGTTTAGCTAAATTAGTATTACATAACTTATCAAATTGTTCATTTATATTTTTTAAAATAGTCATAATTTATCTAATTTTATTATATAAATAGTAGCTTCAACAGGACTCGAACCTGCACAGGCACAATGCCCATAACATTTTTTCTTTTGAAATACTCAATTTTTACCACGATAATTATCAGTTTGTGCATGACAATTTGGGCATAAAATTTGAAGATTCTCAATTCTATTATCTGTCCTATTGCCATTAATGTGATGTAATTCTAAAGGAATAGGTTTTCCTAACCATTCAGTATTATTACATTTTTCACATTTACACTCTTTTAAACCCTCTTTTAAAAGTTTTTTCTTCAATAAAAAACTTTGATAAGTAGAATTTTCTACTAAAATTTTTTCTAAAGAATAACCCTTATTTGGTTTAAATTTCAAACCTTTATTCCAACCTTTACCTAAGAAATGAGATATATCTATATTATATTCTTTAATCTTATCATGAATAGTTTTATAATTACCACCACTAGGCTTTAATCCTAAAATCTTACACATATTAGATATACTTTCACTATTCTTAGCTGCATTTTCATAATCTTCTTTAGTTCTTTTATCTCTGTTCATAAATATCCAATATTTAACAATAAATATTGAACTAATGTTCAAAATTTAAAACATGTCAGAAGAATAATTATCATGGCATTTCTATAAGTGTCACGTGTCTACCTATTCCACCATGAAGCCATTTTAAATAAGGGAAGAAGCGATGATTGTATTGCTGATTATCAATCGGATTAGACATTAAAAGTTATTAAAATGCTTATCTTCCCTTATTATATTTTAGATACTCAATTGAGTACTTTAAAACTTTTTATGCTCATTATACTTGTTAAGTATCTGTTTTGCACGTGAAGTTGTGAAACCTTTCTCATTGTATGTTTCAGCCATAATAGCCACACACTGATTAAAGATACTTTCAACATTGGCAGCACAAACATTTACTTTCGGTGTGGAAAGCTGTTCTTTCAACTTTTGAATTTCAAGTTTAAGCTCTTTATTTTCAAGAGACAATTCCTTGTTTTTCTTTGCCAAGAGTTGTGCGTTTTCTCCGTCTGCAATGTGCGATAAGATATTCATAATAGTTTCTTTCTGTTGATACAGACGTTTGTTAATTTCGTCTTTGTTCCAAATGTTACACATTGGAAGTTTGATAACAAGGTTATCATTGTACTTAACATCTACACTGTTTCCGTTCTTTTCAACTGTGAAGAATGCGAAACTTGTCTGAAATGGAAATTTTTCTGTTGCCATAATCTAATACTTTTAAAATTGTTTTTAATATGTTACCTAACTCATTTGAGTACGTTTATCTTTTATTTTGATATTACAAAGGTAAGAACTTTCTCTGACATATCCAAATTTTATTTGTTAATTTTTTCCCAAAGTTCGTTAAAGGAATTAAACTTTATTGTTTGTCCATCTTTTTCAAAAGCAAGTACAGTTTCCTCTCTTTCTTGATAGGTATCTCCATAGCCTTGAAAAGCATCCACATATATAGAACAATTGTTGTCAATTGTTAAAATGGCTCGTCCTTGCTTACCAATTGATTTCAAGCCTTTTCCTTTTACGCCCTCATGTTCTATTAATAGATTTGCCATAATACAATATTATTTGGATGTAACATCAATCAAGAATGTACCTTTACTAATTGTGGTAGTATTGGTAATGCGGAAATTTCTTTTTTCGCAATAGTCCTCTACTTTTTCATAAGAAGAAAAACGTTTACCATTTACAATGTACTTTTCTCTTTGTTTTGAACCTTTCATTCTTTCAAAATTTTTCATATCATATAATCTTTAATTGTTATTACATTGCAAAGGTAAGCATTTAAAACTTACCTTGCAAATTTTCAGTGATTATTTAACTTTTTAATGCTTGCTTTAACAGATATTTGTTAATGTAAGGAAAAGCATTGTTTAATTCAGTTTCTTCCATAACAAGATTTAAAATATCATAATAAGTTTCATATCGTTTTGCTGCTTCTTTACAAGCATCATTTATACTGTTGATAGCGTTTGTAGTGTACACATTTGAGTACATAATAACACTATTTACTTTATTGAAGTTTTCTTCATCAAAATAATACACATCTTTTCCGTTTGACTGTTTCTTAACTTCAATAAATGAAATATTAAAACATGACATTAATTCAGTTAAAAAATAGCCACATCTTTCAATTTTGATAGTACGCTTTTTACTATCAATTTTTTCAATGATATTGTAAAATTTATTTACCATATAAATTTCGGGATTACAAATGGCAAATAACATTACATCAGATATGTTAGTAACTTTTAACAAATGCAGAGTTCTTTTCCATGTTGGCTCATTGTACATATAATTTACCACAGGGTACATTTTTCTTAATTCAGATTGAAAACGATTATTAAACTCTTCATCTAAATTAAGAGAATAGCCTAAACTTTTTGCATAGGTTTCAATACATTCTTTATCCATTATCATTTTGTTTGATAACTCTGATAAACTATTAATTACTTCTTCTCGATTTTTCATAAACTTATATGTTTTAATTGTTTAGTGCAAATATAAGGCGATTTTTTGAAACCACCAAATTTTAGACATTTTTTTAACTTACTTTCACACATAATTTATTTTCAGTTAATTTTACATAAAAGCACATTTATTGTTAAAATTTATTAACAATAGTCTATCTTTACATAGGTGCAAAGTTACAAAACAGTTTTCATATAAACAAGTGCTTTAACATATTTTAGCATTTATTAACTATTAATGTTAAAATGTGTTGGAGACTATACTTTAGTATTTTACTACTACCTTTTTTTATTCATCATCAAAGATAGTACAAATAATTGATATATGAAAGCATTTAACAGAGATTAACGCAATATGTTTTTATATGGCTTATATCAATGCTAAAAATGTATCTTAATGTTAATGAATGTAATTTGCTTGTGTATGTCAATTATAAACCTTACATTTGCATATCAAAATTAAAGAAGTACTAACAATTAAAGATTTAAAGTTATGAATATTGAAAGTAAAGTTTTTGAAACGGTTGAAAATGCAATCAAAAATGATGTTAGATACAAAGACTATTTTATAATAGTTCGTGGTAGCGATAATTTTTACTATATAGTTGGTAAAGATGTAACTATATTAAACATCATCTTAAATAAAGCGGTTAAAAACGTGTTTCGTTTTGATAGTGGTAAACTTGACTACATTTTATCAAAAGTTGTGCGTAGTGGCTTTAGAACAGTTATAATAAAATAATGTTCCACGTGAAACAATTTAAAGTATGGAAAATAGAGAAGTAAAAGATATTGCAATAATCGCAAATTTATTAGACGGAAAAGTTAAATTTCGTAAAATCGAATGGTCTCAAATATTAATGGGCAAACATGGAGAAAGTTTTAACGACTTGCATTTTATTGGAAAAAAGCATGGAGTGTATTTTTATACAAGTAGAACAAGTTTAGATAGATTATGCTATCTTAACAATAAAGATATACCTACTTATGTAGTTTGTGAAGAAAGTAAAAACGTCTTTAAAATTGAGTAATATTTAAGTTCATTTTAATTGTTGATAGTTAGGGCTTGTGAAAGTCTTAACTATTTTTAATTTTTTTTAACTAAAAAAATTTGGATATGTTGGAGACTATACTCTAGACTATTATATCTACCTCTTTATCTTTTTGATATACAAATGTAAGAATTATATTTGAATTGTGCAAATAATCATCCAATTATTTTCTTTGAATTAAGATTTATTAATATGAAAATTGTTTTGTGTTAATGAATAGTAAAAAAAATAGCAAATGTATTGTAGTCTCAAATAAAGTTCTTATATTTGCAGTGTTGAAAGACAAAAGAATAAATTATATAATCAAACATTTAAAAATTATAGTTATGAAAGAAGTAAATTTTGTATTGTATTTTGGAGCAAACAGAGGTAAAAATGCTTTGAATAATCCTCAAACTGTGACAACTCATGCTAATTGTGATGCGGTTACACGTGAAAAAGAAAATCTTTTTAAAGCGATTTATGGCTACTTAGTTGAATTGTCTGATATGGGTATCAGTTATGCAGATACATTTTATCATCCTTCACAAACTTGTTTTACAGTGTATCAAACAACCTTAGTAGAACCTACTGTTTATGTGAAATCTTTGGAAAATAACCAAGTAGGAATTTTTGTCAAAGGTTTGGAAAGAAAAACCGATATTGAGTTTAACTTTTTGCTTGATATGGAAATACATATCACTACATTAAGAAACCTTTCAAAAGCGGTTTATTTTGCTCTTTTACACGCAAAGAAAGATGCGGCAAATAAAGCTCGTGAAGAAGAAGAAAAACGTCAAAAAGAAGAAAAAGAACTTTTTGAAATGTTTGTAAATAATTCTCCTTACATACAAATGAACTTGAAAAGTCGTGATGAATTGTTATCACAGATTATTCAGTTGGAACAACTTTTGAACAAAAGAGATAGAGAGTTTTTAACTAATTTAAGTGAACACATGGAGAAATTAAGCGGAAAAGAAACTGCAAACCGTTTTGTTAAGTTCATGCAAAACAAGCTAAATTCATAACTTTAAATATTGTTAATTAGTTGAAGAAAGTTCGGTATATATTTGGATATATCGGACTTTCTTTTTATCTTTGTATATCGAAAATAAGAAAAGGTAATAGTAAAATATTAGAGTATAGTCTCCAACAGATAAAATATAAAACTGTTAATGAATGTAAATTTTTTAATAATCATTAACACAAAAATATATCAAAAAATTAGGTTTATATTAAAATAAGCCTTATCTTTGCACATATCAAAATTAAAAACAATAAAGTTATGAAAACAATTCAAGAAGTATTAAATATTATTGCTGCATCCGATTTAATGTATGCAGTTAATTACATTGATTTAATTGATGAAAATGTACCTAATACAAATGCAAGTATAGTTTTAAAATTTAGGTATAATAGTATAGGTTTGTTATTAATGAATGAAATTTTAAGTATCATTCTTACAAATGGTTTATCTTATAATATGGATATTGATAATAAGATAATGTATATATACTATAAAATAGAAAAATAAATCAATTAATATTCTTTAACACAAAAAATTTGGTAGTTACAAATAAAGTCCTTATCTTTGTAACATCAAAATAAGAGAAACCAAAACAATTAAAAATATAAATTTAACAATTAAAAATTTGAAGTTATGAAAAAGAATGAACTTAAAGTTAGCGTGATTATCGAAAATGGTATGGTAAGAAAAGAAATGGTAGAAATCTTTTACAGTGAAGATTATGATTTGTTAAACAATTTCGATGGCAACCGTTTAGGTAGTGACGAACAAAAAGAAAGCGGAAATTATTCTGCAAACGAAATAAAGGCTTTTGATAGTCGTGTTAATAAACTTGTTGCATCTATGCAAAAACGTATTGCAGACGGAAAAGAGGGTTTTGACAAAAATTTTCCTATACTTGTTGCAATCATAGACGGTAAAAAAGTAAACATAGACGGACAAGGTAGAAAAGCTGCTTGTAAAAGGTTAGGTATCGGTTTTTGGTATCGTATATTAGACCAAAAGTTTGATACAATGAAAGATTTGATTAATTATACTATCTCAATAAATACCACTGCATCAAGTTGGAAAATTACTGACAAATATAAGGCTTGGGCGATTGCAAATGACCGCAAAGACTTGTTAGAAATTATGCTTGATTGTACAAAAAAGTTTGACATTGCAGAAAATTTAACATTAATGGTTCTGTTCAAAAATCAGAATGTTTGCAAAAAGAATAATTTCAACATTGACAATATTAAAATTAAAACATATACAGAACAAGCAAAAATCGACTTGTACGAAATTTTGAATTTCAGACAAGAACTGATTAACGCAATAAAAGGTTTGAGAGATAGTGAGGGGCACAAAGTAGCTATCAAGAAAGAAGAATGTTTGCACGCTATTGTAAATTTTTATTGCCAAAATAGCAAACTTAATCGTACAATTGCAGTAAAATATGTGGCTGAATATTATCAAAAAAGCGATATGAAAATTTTTACCGCCAACACTACATTATTTGAAAAATTTTTAAATCGCTGTGCGCTTAATCATGATGAAAAGATTTAAACTTCATAACTTTAATTTTTGATTGAAAAAGGGAGTACTAATAAAAAAAGTACTTCCTTTTTGCATTTATTAACACAAAATATTTGGCTCGTATTGATAAAAGCATTATCTTTGTCATATCAAAATAAGAGATAATAAGTTTAACAATTTAAAAACTAAAGTTATGAATAGAATTAAATTTTTTGGTAGTGTTGGTATGGTAATGTTTATCATGTGGTTGTGCTTTTGGATGTTTGGCGGTTGGTACGTGAAAGGTAGTTTTGAAACATTCTCCTATATTTGGTTAGGTGTTTGTGTGGCTGTTTTAGTTGCTGTAAACCGCAAACTAACTAAAATACATAAAGAGATAAGCAAATAAGTAAATAATTCAAGGTAGGGTAAACAAATAAACCCTACCAATAAAATAAAAAAGTTATGAGTAAACGTTTTAAACTATATGCAACAATAAAAGAAAATGCAGGTTTTCAATGTCCCAAAAGTTGGTGTGGTAGTGATAAAAAATATAATCATGCGCTTTATTTACTTCGTGGAAAAGAAGTAAAAATTGAAACGAAATATTTGTTTCTTAATCAGTTGAACACTGTACCAATTAAGGGAGTTTCTAAACATGGTTTAAGATTGAATTTTAATGATATTCAATCTTTGAGAATTGAAAATCGTACATTTCGCACTATTAAAATGCGTATAAAGAAATTTTATCGTGATAGTTGGAATGAAGAAATTACAGATAAAAATCTAATAGCATGGAAACATTTATTAGGAATTGATTAATGTTTATTAACATAAAATATTTGGTAGGTATTGGGAAAATACCTACCTTTGTTGTGTAAGAAAAAGGTAGGAGTAATATTCTAAAGTATAGTCTCCAATAGGTAAAATATAAAATTGTTAATAAATGTAAAAATTTTAATATTATTTAACATAAAAAAGTATTGAAATGTTTTGGTATATCGAATATTATTCGTACATTTGCATATCAGAAATAAAGAAATAAGTTATTAACCATTGTTCCACGTGGAACAATTAAAAATTTAAAGTTATGGATAATGTATATTACATGGATAAAGAAACATTTGTTTTGAAAAGTAAACAACAAATTTTGGTTTATAATTACATGATTGAAGATTTAAAAAATATTCTCCCAATTGTGCAAAAATTTGACCAAAAGTTTTTAACAAAAAGATTAACTACTGCAATGGAAAAAGTTTTGAAACATTGTATGGTTATTTTACACGCTGATAAAATAAAAATCAAAATACAAGGAGAGTTAAGATACGTTAAAGGTGGTGGCTATATTGAATTGGACAGTTACGATATAGATTTAGATGTTAATAGACTTGGTTGGTTGTTAAATTCTGAAAAAAGTATTGAAAACATTCAATCGACTATTAATTACTTTGAAAAACAGATTAACGAATACCAACTGTGTATTACTAACTATGATGAATTTGTTAATAAACGTTTAGAAATTGAAAAACAAATTGAAGAATACCAAAAACTTGTGCCTTATTGTATGCGGACACATTTTAGTGTATATGGTACTAAATACTATATAGATAAAATGAAATAAATGTTAAATTATTTGCAAAGGTGGATTTCACTTTCTACCTTTGCAAATAATAAGTAATAACCATTTTAAAGCGTTTTAAGACATGAAAAAGTTATTGTTTAATACTTTATCAAAACAAATAAAAGAGCTTGAAAAAACGGCTAAAAACACTATTTTAGCTCTACTGAATGAGATACCAAACAAAACGTATCAGACCGACAAAATAGATGAAGAAAGAATCATAATAACCTATGATAACGAAAAATTTGCTTTTGTAGGCTGTTATATTGATGAAACAAAAGGTACATTCACAAGTACTTTAAATAATGGTTTAAAACTGTTAGGCTATAAAATTGTAGGCGATAATATAACAAGCAAAATTTTATATAACGAATTGTATGAAATAGAGCTTTTTAATATTGATAATGTACAGTTGTTAAATGTGATTTCTTATATTAATGAGATAGAATTTTCAGAGGATTAAGATTTATTAACTCAAATAATTTGTAAGGTAGGGAAAGTTTCTCTACCTTTGTTGTATCAAAATTAAAGTACTAACAATTAAAAATTTAGAGTTATGAAAGAAATTTATTTAGTAGTTGAAAGAATGGAAATAGTAAGCGGAGATAAAACCTTTGTTACTTCAAAAATTTTTCCTTGTGCAACAAACGAAATAGCCATAAGAGTAGCACAAGAAAATGCAGACAAGAAACGTGAAGATATGTTAAAATTATTTGGAGAAGAAAATTATATTGAAAGTGGTGGGTTAATTAATTTTGACAAAGATTTTACTTATTTTGGAAAACATTCAAAAAGTAACAGTTTTTTAGAAATTTCAACTGAAACTCAAAATATTATTAACGAATAATAACATAAAACATTTGGTAGGGAATGAAAATTTCCCTACCTTTGTATTATAAGAAATAAGAAGTACTAACAATTAAAATTTAAAGTTATGGGAGTTTTGAATGTAAAAAAGTATAACGCTATGCAAGCGGAACGAGAAAAGGAATTTTTAAATAAATTAGACCGCAAAGGACTAACAGAAACGGAAATTAAAAAAATGTGTGAAAGCTATTTTCCACGTATTAACAAAAATTATGGTTTTGTTACGTTTGATGACAAAACTTGTGCGACTGAAATTCATTGGTACAAAAGAAAACCTTATTAACAACAATTAACTCAAATAATTTGGTGGGGAAAGAAATTTCCCCTATCTTTGTAATACAGAAAAGGAAACAAAGGTATAAGTAACATTATAGAGTATAGTCTCCAACATATTTAATATAAAATAGTTAAAAAATACTAATTAAATTAATAATTTTTAACACAAAATAATTTGTAAAATACTTGCATGATTGAAATATTATCTATATCTTTGCATTATCAAAATTAAGAAAATTACTAACAATTAAAATTTAAAGTTATGGCAAATTTCATTTTTCTTAAAAACGACTCTTATAATAGTCCCGTAGTTGCAAAATTGGCTGTTATTGAAATAGAGGGTGATTATGATTGGTGGCACATTAAAACACGCCCAATTAAGGCTACAAAACGAAATATAGAGCTTTTAAAACTTTATGCAAGAGAGAACACAACTGATTATATGTGTTGTGATTATGATTGCACAGGTAGCACTAAAAGAACGTATAAGGTAAAAGTTAAAAAAGGTAAATGTTGGCTAATTGAATATGGTAGTGTAGATTGCTAACATTTATTAACATAAATAATTTGGTAGGTATCAGAGAAATACCTACCTTTGTTTCAAACAATTAGAAAGAATAGTTATGGAAAAAGAAATTAAACAATTTGTTAAGCAGCTAAATGAAAAATATCCCGAATATGTAGCATCATACACACAAGGGAAAAAGTTTTACAAAATATGGAGAACATTTGGCGCACAGAAATGTATCTATTGTTTTGTAGATATGGACGGAAATATTTACAAAGCTGCAAGTATTAACGCACCCGCAAAACATATTAGAGGGCACATTTCAGAACCTTTTAAAGACAATTGTTGCGGACGTTACGGAATTAAGTATTTAAAAGGTCCTAACTTCTAATTAAATTTATTAACATTTAATTAACTTTTAAAGTGTATTGTATTAATCAATATTAATATATCACGTTTTATTTGGTAGATATAAAATTAATCCATATATTTGCAATATCAAAATTAAAACAAAGAAGTTATGGAAAAGAATTTAGAGTATTACAGAGAACAATGTCAAGAAATTGCAAACATGATTGCAAATGAAGTAACAGACGCAAAAAGCGTTAAAATTGACTGTGGTGGCTTTTGTCCTTACTTGTGCTTTATTAGGATAGATGCGCTTGACAAAAAAGATTATCTAAACAATATATCAGATAATAGTATCTTTATAGATATTGAAATAGACTTTCAAGAAAATAAATTTGAATTGTTTAAAGATGGACGCATTTATCTATCACCAAAGGATAAGAAAACACCACAATTTAAATATTTAACTATGCGTGGTATGGTTAACATTGCAGAGGAAAAAGGAGTTAAAAAAATGCGTAAAACAAAGCATAAAGACAACAAAACAACCGCTAATAAAATAGCTCTTTATTTTAATGAAGTTATGAAAGCTGTAAAAGAATATACAGGCGGTTATCCTTACAGACAAGGAATTGAAGAGTAATTAACATTTATTAATACAAAACATTTGGTAGGAATGAAATAATTTCCTACCTTTGTATCAAACAATTAAAGATAATAAGTTATGAACAAAGAAAGAATTTTAAATAGTATTTGTGTCGCTGTTATTGGGGCGCAAAGCGGAACTTTAAAGTTTGGTACAAGTGGCTTTGTAGATTTTACTATCACTTGGAGCTATGAGTTAAATTTTGACATTTTTAACGCAAAAACGAAAGTACATTATTTTTGTGGTTCTTTAGATAGAGCTTTACAAATTGTTGAAAAACTATTAACAGAGATATAACATTTATTAACTAATTAAATTTGGTATTATGAAATAAAAGTCGTACATTTGTAATAGAGAAATACAACTGATTAAGTATTAATTTTAATAACGTCTAAAAATGGAAACAAATAAGCCACCGCCCTAAAAAGGTTATTTAAATTTGATAATATAAGATAGAATAATTTAATAGCTACGAAAACTAACAAGGTACGCAAGTTTAAAGAATAAAAGGTTTTAGAGTGTACTGCATTAAGCGAAAAAGCTATGCCACCACAGTATTAAGTTTATAACATTATAATATATAGAGTAATTTAATTTAGAACTTAAAAACATAAATCATGCACTTAATTAGAGATAAGACCATATAAAAAATTATATGTAATATAGAATGAATTTATAAATTAAAAAAATAATACAAAAGCTCTGATAAATGTTAATATTATTATCAGAGCTTTTTTAATTACTATTTTTAACATTTTTTATAAGTATATGACGGAGACTATACTTTAAAGTTTTAACCTTACCTCTTTGTTTTTCTTACACTACAAAGATAAGGATAATAATTCAATCTACCAAACATTATTTCATTTTTAACATTACTTTAACACAAAATACTTAATATGTTAATATTGTGTTAAAGATATGATATTACTTGCATATATGAAAAATAACATATAACTTTGCAATATCAAAATTAAAGTAATAAAGTTATGATTGGAAAAGATAAAAGTTACATTAAAAGTAATGAGATTACAGAAGTTAAACTAAAAGCATTTAGAAACTCTTTTTCAAAAGATATTATTCTTTGTGGGGAAAATATTACAGATAGACAAAAAGTATCTCAAAAGTGCTTAGATTATCTCTGTGACAAATTTAAAATTGAAAAGGTGAAACTAACAGTTTTAAATAAGCCACAAAGAAAAAAAGCAAATGGCAAAACTTTAGGTTTTTATACTGTTGGGAGAAATTATATCACAATATATAATTTAACAGCGACCACACAAAAAACTGTATCTATAAAAACTTTTTATGATACATTATTACATGAATTTATGCACCATTACGACTATAAAGTTTTAAAACTTGAAAACAGTCTGCATACAAGCGGTTTTTATCAAAGAATAAGCGATTTAAAAAATAAACTTCAGTAAATAGAACTTTTTAACACAAAATATTTGGTAGTTACAAATAAATGCTTTATCTTTGTAACATCAAAAATAAAGAAGTTATTAACCTTTTAAATTTTAAAGTTATGTTATATAGTGGTGAAACCGTTTTTTTAAAAAGTACTGATAATGCAGAGCCAAATGTACTTTGCAGACAAATAAATGTGAAATCAGCTCGTAAATTGTATGACTTGGGTGTTAAAATATGGTTACACCCTTGCAATTTAACGCTTAATAACGCTTGGCAAGTGCCTTATCATTATCAAAAAAGTGAAACAAATACAGAATGTTTTGATAGCCTTGTTAATTCTTTCAGATATTATAATTGTGACAGACAGAGAGGTAAAAGAATTATTTTCTTTGCTAAATGTGATAAAATGGGAAAATTACTTCATTCTTAAAAACTGACAATATGATAAACATATTATATATAGGGCTATTTACAGCCCTTTTAATAACACTTCTTTACTTTGCAATGAAAGTATTATCTAAACAAAGAAAAACTAACAGAGAGAGAAAAACTCGCTTTATTTGGGCGAATATAAGATATAAAACATAACTTTAGATTTATAGAACTTAATTTTGATGAAAAAATGCACCCGTTTGTGAAAATAGGTGCATTTTGCTTTTATTAACACAAATAATTTGTATATGATAAATAAATCACTTATCTTTGTAATATCAAAATAAGAGTACTAATAATTAAAATTTTAAAATTATGATACAGTTTAATGTACACCCACAAGTAGTAAATATTACAGGGGCTAATAATAGCAATCAAATAACAAAAGAATACTATAATTTTTTAGTAGGTGAGATTAATAGAGGTACAATCAAAAAAGCTGTTTGTCGTATTGAAAATAAAGTATTTGGTAAGGTGTCTTATCATTTAATATCGTATTAACATTCATTAGTGATAATAATTTGTATATTCAAAATTAAAAATTTAAAGTTATGGATAATAATTTACAAGAATTTAGATTTAATACAGGTGTAAAAGTATATAATTTTTGCCCTCCCGTTCCTTGTGTGGGTGAATATCAAATTGTAGACGGAAATGGAGTTAAAATAATTTTGTTTTATTGTACTGACGTTCCGAAAAATGCTACTTTCTTATTTGCTTGTGATAACCCAAATTTACAAGAATCAAAAGCAAATAATGTAATAGTAAGGGAAATTATAAAAGGCGGCTTGTGCTCCAAATATGCTTATTTTAGAATCAATTAAAATACAAAGTTATGGCACTTAAAAAAGGTTATGAATATTCTTTTAATGGCAATGGAATCAAAGACTGTTATTTTATGACAAATGAAGAAGGATATTCTATTTGCTTGGTAAATGATTTTAACAAAACTGTTAGTCCTGTACATGGTTATTATCCACCAAACAGAGAAGCTAAAAGAATAAAAAAACTTGCTGAAAAATTGGGATATGAATTTAAAGGTTATTAACTAAAATAATTTGGTGGGGAATGAAAAATTCCCTACCTTTGTAATATCAAAATTAAAGAAGTTACTAACAATTAAAAAATTAAGTTATGAAAAAATTTCAATTAAGTTTTCAAGCAAGAAAGATTAATGCAATCGGAATTGTTTACAATAACTCTGCAACTGTGGTTGCAGATAATTTACAAGAAGCGACAAATTATCTTTACACAATCTTTGAACATATAAAAGATATAAAATTGTGAAAGAAACTAAAACAAATATGGAAAAGGGAATTGTTAAACATAGTTAAAAAAATTGTTCCACGTGGAACACCCCCCTACATGGGGGCTACCCCCGTAACCCCCCACTCCGTTCCCCCTACCTTGAAGCCCCCCTTAAAACAGCCAACGGTTTGGCGTGTGAAATTTTTTCCAGAAAATTTTTGCTCCATTTTAGAATGACCCCACCCCCTTCTTTTTTAGTAAGCTCTTTTCAAAAAATTTTCCAGAATTTTTTTGGGGGTTTTAAAAAAGATGTGACAATTTTAATAACTTTCCAATTTAGTTTACTAATAATTAGTAAACTTAAAGAATGGTATGGCAAGTATGTTTACAATTAGACAAGCTGGAAAAGATAATGGGCAAGTTCAAATTTTACGAATAGATGTTACAAATTATGTAACTGCAACTAATTCATGTTTTACTTTTGATTGTCCATATAAACATAATGCGACAACCGAAGTTGTTGAATATAAAGATGTAGTTCCTAATGGTTCTATGAGTATTGTGGCAAATGTTAACTGTTCTACTTTTGATTACATTAGGATTGCTGTGGCAGGTCATGGGATTGCTATGTTTCATTTTCAAGATGAATTTAAAGGAGAAAATAATATAACTGATATATTGGATGTTTTTAAAACATCTGATAAACAATATCATTTATCAATGGAGTTAAAAGATGCAATTACTATTGTTAATGGTATTAAGCAATTAGATATAAGTGTTACATTTGGTTAAACATTTAGTAAAAATTAACAAGAACTATTTGCAGTTCTTGTTTTTTATTTGTATTTTTGTATCGTTAAAAATGTAAATAAATGCAAGTAAAATGAAACCAACGAAAAATTTAGTTTATTGTCATGAATGTTTTAGGACAAAAATGTTATTTGAAAATGAGAAAAAGGCACTTACGTTTATAAAGTTTAATGGTAATGAAATAAAAAATGAGAAAGGTTATTCTCCCACTCGTGCTTATTATTGTGTATCTTGTTGTGGGTGGCATGTGACGAGCAAAGAGCTTCCAAACAGTTATATTTCAACAATATCTGATAAAATTATTGACGCTTATAATAATGATAAAATTAATATAAAGAAAAAGAGGAAAGCTTGTGAAGAAACGAGAAAAAAGTTATTCAGTAATTTAAATGATGTTTTAAATGAGCTTGAATATATTGGTTCTGTGTATAATAATAAGGATTGTTATTATGATTGTATTAATAGACTGAAAAAGATAAAGGATGTAATGGAAGATTTATCATTGATTAGTGGTTGCAAAGGAACTAAAAAGAAGATTAAAAGGTACATTACCTTTTATGATGAATATTTTATGAAAAACAATTTTTTGAATTAAAACTAATTTAAAGATTATGTCAACAAGAAGTAATATTGCTATAAAGGTAGCTAATTCAGAGTTAAAAAATCATTATATCATCATTTATTGTCATCATGATGGTTATATAAATGGTGTTGGTAAGAAGTTATTAGAAAAGTACAATACATATGAAAGCGCATATGAGTTGATTATACAAGGTGATTGTTCATCTTTAGGTTGTCCTTATAAAGAAAATGGAGACCATTATGATATAGACATTAAGGAAAATTTTCCTGAAGTTATGGAAGATTATTTATATGTATTTGAATATGGTGAATGGTTTGTAAGCGATAAAAGTGGCAAATATAAACACACTTTATTGAAATCATGTTTTGAATTATCAGAGGTTAAAGATGAAAATAATGTTGTCAATGCCAGGTCAAAAGTATCAAATAAAGAACACAATGATTCAAAAGTATTAGTTGATAAAGGTTTTCTTTGTGAGTTACAAGGTTTTTTACAAGGTTTGAATGCAATTAGCCCATCAAGTGTATATGAGCATTACATTAAAAATATTGAAGGCTATTACGAATAAATTTTAGTAAGAAGTTAAAAATAGGGATTATAACTTTATAGTCTCTATTTTTATTTAACATTTTTTATATGTATAAATTTTGTATATTAAAAAAATAGTTTTATATTTGCACAACAAATTTAAAAAGAATGTAACATGGAAAAAATTTTCATATTGAGTCAGATTGTTTCTGTATCTTTTCACAAGACAGTGAATCGTAGTGATTTATTTAAATGGGTAAAGAAAGAGAAATACAAGGGTTTTCTTTTTTGGAGAAAAAAGATTGAGTATTATGAATGGAATGATGGTACCAGTAGTGATTTTCTTAGTGAAAGGTATTCTACTGATAAAGAATTATTGAATCATTTTAAAATTTATGTTGGAAGAGATGATTTATTCATTAAGGATAAGGTATTATATCAGAAGCCTTATGTGAAGTTAATTTTATCTAATGACACACATTTGAATAAGGTATTTGAAGATGATATTCTTGCGGAGCAGTATTATGTTTCTGTTCAGGCTGAATTAAGTCGTTGTGGTATTCCTTATAGAGATTTATCAAAAGATTTGTTTTAAAATATAAATAGAAATATTATGATTGATTTGTTATTATTATCTTTATCCATATTCATTGTTTATTTGTCATATACGTTGTTTAGTATTAAGATGATGCCAATTAGTTTATCTGATACATATTATCAGTTAGAAAAAGTTGGTAAACCGAAATGGCTATTTCAGTTATGTATGTTTTTGGCAAGTGCTTTATTGTTACCTTGTTGGCTTGTCATATCTCCTGAGAATATACAATTTTTAGCGTTTTTAGGTTGTGGTGGTTTATTATTTGTTAGTGTTGCTCCTGCATTTAAATTACCATTAGAAGGTCCTGTTCATTATGTTTCTGCATACATTAGTGGTGGTTGTGCAGTATTATGGGTTTTATGGGTGGGTTTATGGTATATTCCTGTGTCTTTATTAGTTGTTGCATTATTGTTTACGTTTATAAAGTATAAAAAGCAGGTAGCATTTTTATTGGAATTGGTAACAATTATCAGCGTATTTATTAGTTTATTAATGATGTATTATAAATGATTATGGAAAATATTGAAAATAGCACAACGACTCTTAGAGATACTAATTGCATTATTTTAAAGAAGCGTGAATATGATGATTTAGTAGATGCTGCTGACAAGGGTATAATGCTTCATATAGGTGTTTCCAATAGTGATAATTATGATGTTGATATTAAGGCACATAAAAATTGTATTATTGTTGGTACTGATAAGATAGCTATTTCCCCAGGTATAAGTAGTCAAATATATCGTATTGCTAAATATATTAAAGAAGAATTTGATACCATTATTAAAAGTAATGATAGTATAATAAGAAAAAATCACATTGATAATTTAGAATCTCTTCAAGATGATTTATTAGATGAATTTAGTCAATTATCTTGGTGGGAAAGGTTATTTTTTAACCCTGATAAGATTAAGAAAAATATAAATGATTATAATACGATAGATGAAGATTTATCTAAAGAATAGAATTTATGACAAGTAGTGTTTCAGAAAGAAATTTATTAAGTGTAATTAAGTCTCATTATTCGGATGCTGTATCACAGAAACGTTTTGATTGGTTAGGCAATCAAAGTTTAGATATATACATTCCCTCAAAAAATGTTGCTATTGAGTATCAGGGTGAGCAACATTACAAGCCTGTTCACATTTATGGTGGTAAAAAGGGTTTCAGGCAACAACAGAGATTTGATAAAAAGAAAATCAATTTATGTAAAAAGCATGGGGTAAATTTATATTATTTTACTTTTGTAGAAGATGCTCCTAATAAGTTACATGGGAAAGTAATGTATAAGAATACTCGCAAATTATTGCGTAGTATTAAATATCCTTGGTTAAAGTGGACAAAGTTTATTATTGAAGAAATATTTTGGTTAATTGTTATACTTTATATGATTTTATTTTTCATTTAATTAAAAAGATATTATGTTAGTAAAAATAGAAAATGAATATTATGAAGCATCTCGCATTCAAAAGGTGGAGAAGCCCTTTTTGTTTATTAAAGTAACTAAATTATCAGATGGTAGTTATAAACTTATTCAAGTAAGAGATGATTTGAGTTTACAAGAGGATTGTGGTTTGACTGATGTTATAATTCGTTATGATAAAAACTTATGTAAGATTGATTTAACTAAATATGATTATGTTGTATCATATGGTTTTTCAGTTCATGTTGATGGTAAAGGTTTGAATATGTTTGATTGTAATTACAAAATATTAGTAAGTGGTTTTAAAACCATGCTTGAAGCTGCTGAAAATAGAGAGAAATTTGTTAAAGAAGTTAATGAAAAAAGTCAAAAATAATATGAATAAGAAAGAAATTATTGAAATGTCTAAAAAGTATTCTAAGAATAAACAATATCAGGATGCTTATAAAGCTGGTTTTCAAGCCGCATGTAACATTATCAGATGTAAGATTAATACTTGTGATAATGGTGAATTTTGTGATGAAATGGAAGAGTTAGCTAATGTTTCATTTATGGATTTAGATGATGATGAATGAAGATAAAATAAAAGGAATAAAAGCTATTGTATCTTATTACAATAAGGCTGAATTATTGAAAGAAGAAATTGATAAATTAAAAAGTATCAGAGAAAGCAATACATTTATAATGACAATATTTCTTGCAGGTGAAAATTCTGTTGACAATTATACCATGAGCATTACATCAGATAATATGATGCAAAACGATTATGGGGTACTTTATCAGGGCTTTATTGATAAACTGATTGAAGGGAAAGAGAAAGAATTGGCAAGTTATAATATGGTATTAGAAAAATTTTCTGAAAAAATCTAAGTATTTTTTGATTTAGTTTACTAATAATTAGTAAACTAAACAAACATGGCAAGTACTTTTAAAATTATACAACAAGGAAAACAAAATATGCGTTTAACTATTTGTTTACAAAAAACATTAGGAGATGTTTTTAATGATGTAGGTATATATGGAACCATTTATTTAGGTTCTAAAAAATATGATTATAATATACATGCTACTGATAATAATCGTTGTTTTTCTTATGAATTGGATGAATCATATGAATCTGAAATAGGAAAAGATATTGAACCTGATATATTTAATTGTACATTAAATGGTCAAGATGTAAACATATCAAAAATAGAAATTAAAACTCCTAATAGTGATAAAGTTACATATGATAACATGGTAGAGTTTTCTTTTGATGAAAATATTAATTAAAAAGCCTGATACTACTCAGGCTTTTCTTTTTTGTCTTTATCCAATAAATCTAACACAGGTCTTTTTAGACATTCAGGAGTATTATATATGCTTCTCCAATTATTTTTTACAAGTTCATAGAACATTTGTATAATATCTTTATCAATTTCTGGTATCATAATTTTAATTATTTTAAATAATATTTTCTTATTTGGTTTTTATTGTTGATACTATCTTTTCCATAATAGAAATCTTGACTATTAACAAACTGTGGCAATCTATATCCTACTGCTTGGAAGAATTTAAGGTTTTCATATTGAAATGAGCCAAAATCAAATAATTCTCTTTTTTCTTCATCACCAATTCCCAATTTATTTACAATGTCAAGCATTTGTAATACTGAAATATTATTTTTAGCAAGATGCTGTAAATAATAGTAAAAGTGATTATCATCTTTACTTTTATGTTTACCTTCAGCCATGCCATAAAGATTATTTATAAAACGTTCTCTATCAGGTATAATATCCCAAAATGATGTTTTATTTGGGTTAGGTATTATTATTTCATTAAAATTACGTCCTTTATAAGTTAAGAATTGGATTTCTTTTTCTTTATCTGTTAATTGGTCACTATCATAATCAGAAACAGTTCCTAATTCAATTTTATATTTTAACGCATCTCTATAACTTCTTAATCCATGTTTTTTAAAATAGTCAGTTAGCAATTTTACTACTCTTTGTGATTCTTCATTTGGTCTCCTTGATAAACCACTAATTTCATTAGACACTTCATCCATAATACCTTTCATGCCGCCATAATAACCACTATTAATGTTATTAATAAGTTGTCCGTTTAAATATTTTTCAAGACCATACTGTTTAAGTAAATTAGCAGCTTCTCTTCCTGTATCTTTTTGAGAGACTTCACCTGCAAATATAAACTTTAATATTTTAGATATTACGTTTGCATAACTTTTTCTATCTTCTTTATCATTAGGTTTTGTCCCATAATATTTATCAAAATTTTCATAATCATCATTAATTTGCTTATTTAATGTATTATCACTTTGTTTATTAAAATCATTTTCATTATCATAAACAAATATCCATCTATTTAATTTTGACATTAACATATGATAAACTAATTGATATTGTTCTTTATCTTCTGGATTGAAAATAACATCAATTCTTTTAATATACTTATGTGCATCATATAGGGCTGGTTCATTTGAAAACATTCTATCTTCAGACTCATTACTTGTATGATGTGCTTTTGAATCTAAATCATCGCTTCTATTACCATTATAATAGCTCATTTTACCCATTGATGAACCCCAGTAGTCAATTGCTTTTCCTTTGAATCTTTGTGAAAGTTTTCTGCCATCAAATTCAATTCTTACACCTGCTGTTCTAAACTTATATGAATAGCCAAAATTAACATTTCTTTGTCTTGTTAGAGACAAATAATACAATTCTTTTCTATTTGTATTATCAGCACTACCGCCTAATGCAGATTGAAGATATATTGTATCAGTATTGGCAATTTTTAAGCCTGTGTTAAGTGATGTATAATGAAACACTTCATCAGACAGTGCTTCTGATAACAAAACTAACTTAGATTCAGGAATAATAATTTTCTTCCTTTCTCTTATATTATTTAAATTTGTATATAGTATCATATTACTTTGCTTGTTTTAAATTTTCTAAAGGTTTTGGTTTAAGAATATTCCATGTTCTTCCATTATCAAGTGAGAACTCCCAGAATGTATCAATCATCCATCCTGATTTTTTTGCTTTATCAACTGATTTATCTAATGTAATAGTTCTATACATTACATATTTTCCATTTCTTTTAGCCCCACCATTTAAAAGGTCAATTGCAGTTCTAAGATTATTTGCACCATAAGCTCCAGAACCAAATAATGACATTGTTGAAGGAATTGTATCATTACCAAAATTTTTTATCTTATATATTGTAAATTTGTTTTGATTTACAATTCTTCTATTATCATCTGTTGCTTGAAAAGTTTCACCATTATAATCATAGGTTGAAGGTTGACTTACAACATCATTGCTAGCATGACCGCCATTGTCAACAGTTAATGGGTTATAGCCAAGATTTCTATTGGTTACTGCTCTACTATTATCAGGTGTAATACTATCTTTATATCTATCTTCATTTAAAATTTCTCGTATTGTAGATTCAATTAAAGAGATAAAATTATTTTTGCTTATTTTCATATTGTTATATGTTATTATATATGATAAATATGATTAAAAATTACTATTTATTGGTATATAAAATATAAATAAACGATGGATAAAGATAAAGTTATATTTCTAAATTCTAGGTTTATAGATGGAAGTGATGCTCGTGTGCCAAATGCTTCAGCAATTGATTATGGTGAAATAGCCATCAATTACAAATCCAAATATGAGACAATATCTTTTAAAAACGACAATGAAGAACTTGTTCGTTTAAAACCTATGTATTTAGTTGATAATAAATTAAATGAAATCAGAAGAGCTATTTTTTATCAAGTAGTCATTCCTGATTCACCTAAGAATGGAGATATGTGGATTGTACCACCGCCAACGATTAAATAAAAAACTATTATAAAAAGAAAGATGAAACAAGAAATTTACAATGATTATGGCTTCATAGAAAGTGATTATTTATACACTCTACCTGAAGAAAGAAGAGATTGGAGAATAAAGATAGAAAACGAGATTGAAGAAGCCAAAGAAAGTATTAATACAAATGTGGATGAAGCTGAAGATAAATTATCTACGGATATTACAGAAGCAAAGGTTGAGATAAACAACAACATTGAATCATCAAAAGATGAAATTATAAATGAATTACATACAACAGTTAATTCATATGTAGTTAATGCTAAAAATGAAGTAATATCTAATGATAATGCTAATAAGGAAACTATATTAACAACTATTAAAGGTTGGCTTAAAATTTAGGCTACCTTTCAAATAATAAATTAATATTTATAGTAAAACAATATATAATGGAAAATTACGCATATTATATAGATAAATATTGTGATAACCGTCCCTTAGTTGGTTATGGAACTCAATTTAAACAATACTTAGATGAAGCGTTAAGTGGCAATACAATTAACATCTCTAAGATTAGTGAAGAATTGAAAGAAGTTGATGAACATTTAACAGATGTAGTTATTAATGTTGAAGGTAATTTAGCAAGTGTTGCTCAACAAGTACAAACTAATTTGGCTGGTGTTATGGTCAATGTTGAATCTAATTTAAGTTGTCAGATGTCTAATTCCACTTCTTCTATTAATGCTAATGTTGAAAAAGCCAAAGAAGAAATCATTGAGAAGATTGATGATATTGAATGTAGTGGTGGTTGCAGTGTTACTAAAGAAGATTTAGAAAATGCAGTTACAGCGATTAATTGGCATAGTGATGAAAATCGAAACGCTATCATAGATAATGCTGAATCTAAGAAAGAAGAAATTATTACTAGTGTTGTAGCTAACAAAGAAGATGCTGTTGTTAGAATTACTGCAAGTGTTAAGACTGAATCTGAAAAGGCTAAAGAACGTTTGGAACAAATTCGTTTAGAATTAATTGAAGCCATTAATAAGACTGGTCAATTAGTTGAACTTGGTTTTGGTAATCTAAATGAACAGATTATTGATAGTAAAAATGAAATAATTAGTGAAGTTAAAAATAATAGTGGTTTACCAATAACAGGTGGTGATGTTGAAGATGGTACAATCATTAATGATAATATGTCTTTACCTATTTTTGGTAATGATATTGAATAATAATAAAATAATATTAAAATAAAAATGAATAAAGTTAATCCGTTTACTTGGGGTTATGATGAATTTGATAGATTTGAATCAATTCCAAATCAATTTAATGCAACATACAAAGAAGTACCAGACAATGTTTTTGATAAAACTGAAAGAGAAGTATTTTTCAATGAAGATACTATTTTAGTTAGTCCAAATATAGCTGCTGTGTGCGATATGGACAGTATATGTGATGCAGACCTTGCAATCGTATAATTAAGGAATTAAATATTAATAAGATGGGCTTTATTGAATAAATTTTCAGTAAAGCCTTTTTTTGTTATAAATGAGCTTTTTAAAAGAATATTTATATCTAAAAGACATATAATATAGATTATGGCAAATAGAACACAAAAAATAACCCTATTGAATGATAGGGGAATAATGGGAGATAACAATCCAAGATTGCCAGACCCATCAAAGATTGACTATGGTCAGTTAGCCATTAATTATTCTAAAAGTAAAGAAACTTTAGCTATTAAGAATGATAATGATGAAATTGTTCAATTCAAAGATATTAAATACATTGAAAGTATAATTAACAATACTGTTGGTTCAATACAAGGTGGAGAAACTGATTCAATAAAGACTGTTGTAACTGATAAAGTTATCACATCTGATTTGAAACTTTCATCTACGATTGATAATATGGTTGTAATCAATCCAGATGGTGTATATGTAACTCTTGATTTAACATATAATCAAGGTGAATTAGTTATTTCAGGTTCAAATGGATTGAAAAAAAGTGTTAATTTACCTTTAGAATCATTTTTATCTGATGGTCAATATTATGAATCATATACATATAATGGTGTAGTTTATAAACAAGTAATTGTTTTAACTGTTAGAAATGAAGCAGGTGAAGAACATCCAATCATTATTCCAGCTGGCTCATTGGTTAACGTTTACACATTTTATGGCGATGGTAAAGGTTTGGTAGTTACTGTTACTCCTTCAGGTAGTGGTGATTCAAACGATTATGATGTACAAATCACATTAAAAATTAACCCTTCTTCAAGTAATATATTAGTAAATGATGTTAATGGTTTATATGTAGAAGATTTCCGTCCATATATCGCAAAAGCAAAACAGGAAGCAATTGATATTGCTCACCAAGATGCAGTAAATATGGATAACATTGTAATTAAACATTGTGAAAAATTTGCGACACAAGAAGCCCAAGATGCTTATGATAGAGCAACACAATTTTTCTTAGAATGGTCAAATCAAATATTACATATTACAGGTGGTACAATGTTAGGACCAATTGTATTTGTTAATAGTGGTTCAACTGTTGGTGGCACAATTTATCATGATGGCACAATTAACCAATATCTAAGTGGAGCAACTACTGAATATAACAGTGGTTCAACTCTTCATATTAAAGATGGTACTAATGTTATTTTTGATTGTGGAGTTGAAATAGAATGGTGTGGCGAAATTATTGATAAAGATATAATTGACCAATGGAATGATATGATGCCAAAATCAGGTGGCACATTTTATGGACCTGTTATTTATGGAGAAAAAACAATTGATGGAGTTAAACATGTTTCATCAAATACTTTTGCAAGTGGAACAACTAATACATTTGCGAATGGTTCAGTTGAAAATTATAATAATGGTTCTCAAATAAATCATAATAATAATTCAAATGAGAATTATAAATCGGGTGCTACTGTAACATATGAAAGTGGTTCTCAAATTGACCATGCTAATAGTTCAAATGAAAATCACAAAAGTGGTTCTATTGATACTTATGAAGCTGGCTCAATCGTTAATTTTAGTGGTTCAACTAATTTTAAAAGTGGTTCTACAACAACATTTGAAAGCGGTTCTATATTAAATCATAATAGTGGAGCAACCGAAAATTATGCTTCAGGTTCTACAACAAACCATAATAGTGGTTCAAATGACAATTATAAAAATGGTTCAACATTAACACATGAAAGTGGTTCAAATGAAAATCATAGTAGTGGTTCTACTGACACTTATTTAAGTGGTTCAAGTTTAGTTCATGCAGGTGGTTCTACTGAAGATTATAATAGTGGTGCAATTGAAAATTATAATACAGGTTCTCAGATAAATCATAACAGTGGTTCAAATGACAATTATAAAAATGGTTCAACACTAACACATGAAAGTGGCTCTACTGAAAATTATAATGCTGGTTCAATAACTAATGTTAGTGGTAGCACAAATTACAAAAGTGGTTCTACAACAACACATGAAAGTGGCTCTACTGAAAATTATAATGCTGGTTCTATTACAAATATAAGCGGTTCAACTAATTTTAAAAGTGGTTCTACAACAACATTTGAAAGCGGTTCAACAATAAGTCATAATAGTGGAGCAACTGATACTTTCAAACAAGGTTCTACTGTTAATTTTCAAGGTGCATCAGTTCATAACAATACATCTACTGATGTGTATGGAACTGGTTCTCAATTGACACATCAAAATGGTTCTGTTGAAAGCTATGAAAGTGGCTCTCAATTAACACATAAAGATGGCACTAAAGAGAATCATGAAAGTGGTTCAACTGACACTTATGAACCTGGCTCAATTGTTAATTTTAGTGGAAATACAATTAATAACAATGACACCTCAATTAATAATGTTGATGTCACTGAGACTTATAATAGTGGTTCTACAATAAGTAATAGTGGTGTTACAAATCATGAAAGTGGTTCAACAATAAACCATAATAATGGTTCAACTGAAACATTTAATAGTGGTTCTACATTACATGTTAAATCAGGAACAACGGTTACATTTGATTGTGGAGTTGATATTACTTGGTGTAGTGAAACTCTTGATGAAAACAAAATTAAGAAATGGGACACAACAACTCAATCAGCAGGTTTCAATACAACTAATGGTGCTTACATACCATCTTCTGAAAGATTTACATCTGGTGCTACTACTGTATTAAGTGCGACTACTTTATTGGATAGAGCAATTCAAACAGTTATTACATCAGCAGGTTTCAACAATGATGGAACTTATAGTAAACCAAATTCTGGTAAAACAGGTTCTTATGTATCTGGTTCAACATCTGTTAAAGGAGCATTAGAAGGATTAGATAATCATGCTGTAAATGTAAATAATTCAATTGGATTGAATCAAAATGGTACAATGCCATCATTTACAGGTAATTATACTTCAGGAGCAACTAACATTATTGATGCTATTAATAAACTTGATACTGAAATAAAACGTTTTGAAACAGAAGCAGGTAATAAATACATGCCCTATTCAGGTGGTACATTTGTAGGTGGAGTAACAGCAAGTACAGCAGCCCCATTTGTATTTAGTGGAACAGTGACTACACAAAATACTGTTACAATCAATTCAGGTGAAACAGTAAACGGAACAATTACTGCTAATGGTACATTAAACTTCCCAAATACAGGGAACAACATTACAGGTAAAGGTAGTGCACATTTTGAACAAGGTGGTTTCCAAGATTATTCTGACATCAGATTAAAGGAAAACATAAAAGATTTGGATATTACATTAAACCAAATTCAATCACTTTCATTAATATATTTTAACTATATTGGTAAAGAGAAAGAAAACATTGGTGTAATTGCTCAACAAGTAAAAGAAATTTGTCCTCAAATTGTATATGAAGATGAAAATGGTATGTTTGCTGTTGATTATAAATTCTTATCTGTAATTGCATTAAAAGGTGTTCAGTTGTTAACTTCTAAGTTAATGGAACAAGAAAATGATATTAAACGAATAAAAGAGTTATTAAAAATAAAATAACATGGCATATATAACACCAACGAATCCCAAATGGGCTACCTGGTATGATGTATCACAAGCCTTACAAGAGCGTACTGGAGATTACACACAAGCTAATACTCAGTACGCTACAAAGGCGTATATAATTGCTAATTTTGATAATATTCATTTGGAAAAACTGAATACAACAAATAACTCAATTGGTATTTCATACTTGAACACTCAATTTGTAAAATGGGCTGATGTTGAAGCAATCGAATATGTTTTTTATATAGATACAGTTGGTAATACTGCACAAACTGTAACTAAAGATTATTATGCTTATAGTCAAACATTTGTTATATATTCCTACAAAAATATATACAAAAATGGTACTTTAGTTACGAGTAATATTCCTGTTGCATGGCATTATAATTCATCTCAAACAGGATGGACTACTAATTCACCAACAGGCGGTACAGCTAGTGCAACAACTATTACACTTGCAATACCTGAGAATAAGACAACAGCACAAATCAATTATAATTGGAGTGCTATTCAAAATGAAGGTAGAACATCAGGAGCAAAATCTATTTCAATTCAATTTCAACATAAAGCCAAATATGGTACAATTGCTTGGAATCCTTCAGGGGATATTTCAGTTGTATCTACTGCAACAACTGTTGATAAAGGAATTGTTGTAACAGGTAATTTCAATGATAATATATCAGATAGTCAAGGTACTGATGCAGCAAACATATTAACTGCTGTAACAATTACAACAAGTGAAACATGGGTTACAGGTATTACATTCTCATTAACCAATTCAAATTATAAGTTCCCAATGTGGACATCTGAAACGGCTGATAGAGTAACAACAATAACATTAACTGTAAATGACCCACGATTAACATTGAGTGGACCGTCAACATTTAAAATAACACAAAAAATGCGTGTTGTTACATTTGATACTTATCAAATCAGAGTTGATTCTTCAACAACAAATTCATTTGGTAATTTTACTTGTATGGGTGGAAGTAGAAATTATACAGTACATTCATACGCTAGAATGTATTATGATGGAACTTTTCAAGGAACTGTTAATATTCCTTATACATGGACACCATTATCTTGGACTACAATAAACAATACTTCAATGGAGACATTCAGAAGTACTTACAATTCAACAAATGGAAGTGGTAAGGGTACAGTAACAATTGGAGAAAGCCCAACTGAAGGTTCAGGAAGAAGTGGAAATGTTAATTTCTCACAAGGAAGTTATTCTTCAACAAATGTTAATGTAAGTATATCACAAGATAAACCTTGTATGGCATATCATTTTGATATATCACCAACATCAATAACAGTACCTGGTCCGACAAGCGGAACAAGTGGAATAACTGTTACATCATATAAAGTTAAAAATGGTCATACAGAAAGCCCAATTCCTGTTGGTTATACAACTTCAACAGGTTCAAATTGGTTAACTGTAACAGGAAATTCTTCACCAAGTGCAAGTGCAACAACTAACACAATTACATATGCACAAAATCCAAGTACTGCAAGAAATGCTATTGTTACATATACACAAAATGAAACAAATGAAAATGGGTCAGTTTATAATAAACAATTAACTGTAAATCAAGAAGATGGTTTTATATATGTTTATAAATTTAGCATAAATGGTACTGAAGGAGCAACAACAACCCCAAGTCCTACTGTTAATTTATCACAGTTTGCATTTGGTGGTGGAAGTCAAACAGTGAGTCTTAAATCATATGCTGAAGTTCATATTGGTTCAGCCACAGGTACAATAGACCATTATGAAGCTATTAATTGGAGTGAAACAACTTGTAATTGGTTAAGTGTATCACCATCATCTGGTAATGGTACATCAAGTCCTACTGATAGCACAACTGTTACAACAACTGCAAGTGCTCAATCAGATTCAAGTAGTGATAATAGTAGATGCTGTGATATTACATTTACACAAGCAACTAGTGGTAAAAAAGTAATTGTTCATGGATGTCAAGAAAAGAGCCAAACAGGTTATACTTATACATTTACAATTGATACAAGTAGTTTAAATTTTGAAGCATGTTCTTCAACTTCAAAATCTACTAATATTACATCATATAGAGAAACCACAAGAAATGGTAGTGTGATTTCTGGAAGTAGAGTTAACATTGGTTATAGTGTTAATACAGTATCATGGGCAACAGCTACTTCAAATAGTAGTCCAAGTGCAAATGTTACAACCACAACTATTACGGCTGATTCTAATTCAAATAACACTTCATCAAGAAGTGGTACATTTACTTATACACAAAGTGGAAGTAACAAAACTGTTACTCTTGGAGTGAGTCAAAATGGTGCAACTTGTGCTGTTTATGATAGAGGACCTTTACAAGTGAATATTGGGGGCGGTTTTACAACTGCTGCAAGTACAAATGTAGTAAGTGGTTCAACTACAATCAATGTTAGTTTCAGTTCGCCACAATATTTAAGCCTTTGTGGTATTAGTACTAACACTAAATGCTCTGATGGTATAGAAAGTTATAAAGTAGAGTCTAAACCATCATGGATTACAAGTAATATTGGTGACAGTTATTCAACAGGTAATGATGTATTAACTGTTTCAAGTAGTGATGTTTCTTCAGAAAGAACTGGAACTGTTGTATATACAAATGTATATACAACTGCATCTGTAACAGTAACACAAGCACAAGGTTTAAGTTATGATTATTATTTCAAGGTAAATAATACTGTATCAAGGAAAATTAGTCCTAATCATGAAACAAGTAGTACATTATCATTTAGTAATACAGGTGGAACAAATACATTTGATATTGAATCATATAGAATTAATAGTATAAGTGGTGCTCGTGAAGCAGTTGGATGGGGTGCAATAGCAATTGGTTCACCATCATATATTACTTATACAAATAGTGGCACTGGTAATACTCAAAATGTACCAATTAGTATGACTGAAAATACAAGTTCTGCAAGAAGTGGTACTGTTAGATATACACAAAATAATTCTATTTATTGTGTTGATGTACCTGTTTCTCAAAATGCTGCTACAATTGATTGCTTTTTAGTTGTGTATCATGGTAATGCTAATGCTGATACGAATGGTTCTAATGTTAGTATTAGTATTGGTTCTTATCAAACTATTAATGGTAAAAAAGGTGCTAATTCTGAGTGGCAAGCAAATGTAACTGGTTGTGCTACTTTAAGTATAACAAGTGGTCCTGGTGGAGATGATATGGAAATTGAGAATCAAAGCATGTTAATAATTCCATCTGGTACAACTGCATGTAGTGGTACTGTAACAGTAACAAATGCTTGTGGTAAAAAAGAAACATTTAATTATTCAAGAAGTGCTGGTGATGTTAGATGGTCTGACCCTGCTGAAAATACTACTAAATCAGTTAGTGCAGATGGTATTACATTTACTGCTTATGCTGACACAACAGGATTAACAGCTTCTCAATGTACAATAACTTGGAATCCATCAGCTAATATTAATGTTGGCTCATTGCAAGGAACAAGTACAGGAACAAAAGCTGTATGGGTTGAAATTACAGTTCCAGCTAACACTTCAACAGATAGTAGAAGTTGGGATATAACAATTGCCCCTAAATAAATTATGTAAAAAGGTGAAGAATTTTCTTCACCTTTTTATTTTTATTGTTCAAGAAATTTTTCAAATTTTTCAATTCCACCTTTTTTCTTAACTAATTCAAGAAGTTTTTTCATCGTTTCACTATCACTATCTTCATTATTATTTGAAGATATTTCAGCATGATTAGTTTCTTTTTCTTCAATAATAGTTGCGTTTTTTAAATTATATTGTGCAACTTCAGTTGCATCCATTATAACTTGTGGTGTTTTATTCAACAATTTACAAATTTTATTTTCAATATAGTTAAGTTCTGTTAATGCTGCTGATGGGTCAATCATACCTGCTGATGGAGAAATTTCAGTTTCAGACACAAACCCTAATTTATATTTTGCTCGTGTATAAGCAACATACATTAAGTTTTGCTCTTGTTCTTTCTCCCAATCTTGGGTTGCAAGTCTGCTCGGCATTAACGTTTTGCATAAAATATAAACATTATTTGCTTCAAGTCCTTTTGCTTTATGGATTGTTGATAAACAAACGCCATCCGCACTTTCAGCAAACACATTTTCAATTCTATCATGTAAATCTCTCGCTGATGTTAAACCTTCAGCAAGAATTTCAAGAGCTTTAATTGAATCATATTTGTTCATAATTTGATTAGAAAGGGTTGCATCTTCTAAATCCATTCCTCTTTTAATCATAAGGCGGTTTCTTTCTTCAAATAAGTCATCATAAAGTCTTGCAAATACACCATCTTTTTGTAAACTAACATTCAACATTATTTGTTCAGTCTTATCAACCATTCTTAGCAGATTTAATCCAATATCTTGCCCTCTGACATAGGATTTAACACCCATACGAAGATAACGCATATAAAGCTTAATAAGTGGCATTTTTGTGCGACATAATACCATATCTCCATCATGAATGTCTTTAATTGATACATTGTGAACAATTTCTCCATCAGGTGCTCCCTCTCGGCATTCCATCGTATCAACAAATTGATTTGCTAAGTTTACTACTTTTTTAGGGCAACGATAAGAAATTGGCAATGGCAATGTTGTTGTATTAGGCAAACTCTGAAGTTTTGCAAAACTTTTAGCATCCGCACCAGCAAACGAATAAATGGCTTGTTTTTTGTCACCAACAGCAATAAATCTAGTTCCACGTCTAAAGCATCTTAAAAACAATTCTCTTTGTGCAGCATTTAAATCCTGACACTCATCAATAAAGATATAATCATATTGTAGCCCAATTGGGTTTAATGTTAATTCATATGGTAGCCATACCATATCAGTAAAATCAATTGAAGTTGTATTTTCTTTACCCCATTTTAACACATTAAGAACTGCATTACATTCATCATCTATAATTGGAATATCATGTCTTGCTGATACTTGTAGCAAATCTTTTTCACATTGTGCAAGATTATATCTCCCCAAATCACATAATTGAATTACATTATCAGTATATTGTTGTATCAATTTTGTGGTCATTTTATCAAAATCAGCAGAAGATAATTGTTTTATATTCTTCTTGATAAAAGTGCGATATTTGTATTCATCAATCTCAATATTAGTACCAAGATTTCTTCGTATCATTAAGAATCCAAGACTATGTAATGTTTTTACCTGAACATTTTTTACACCTTCAAGTTTCTTTTCCAACTCTTTAACAATTTCTTTATTAAAGGCAATAAACAATGCATTACAAGTTGATGGTATAAGTTTTACTGCATTTACAATTGTAGATGTTTTTCCTGAACCAGCAAGAGCATTAATAACTGCATTTCCATTTCCATGTTGAATAAAATCAAAAATACCTTGTTGATATTTACTTGGAACAAATTCAGGCATTATTTGTGCAGGTTCTACTATTTTCTTTTTTCTTCCTCTTTTCTTCTTTGGTAATTCTTCTTCTTTCATTTTATCAAAATTTAAATTACAAATATATTTTATGCAAATATACGATTTTTTTGTATAATATACAATTAAAAAAGGTTAAGAATTTCACAACCCCTAACCTTTAAGAACCATAGAATTCACAAGAATAATTATTTTTAGTTTTTACTAAAAAGTTTCATAAACGAATCAATTGCTTCAGGATTAGTGTCAAACATATTGACAAAAATTTCTAAAGCTTCTTTCAATCTTGGATTATCTGAAATAATAATTCCACACCCAAAAGATTCATTGTTATTTTCCTCTTTTTCTTGTTTTTCATTTTCAATTTGTCTAGCTTCAGTAAGTAGATTTTCTTCTGATGTACCAGAACCTAAATGAAGCGGAGAAACACTAGCAGGCATTACTTCCACTGCCAAATCAAGAGCAATAATGATTGCTGACAGTTCATTCATTGTAATCATATCTGATTTCCCTGACATAATATCTTCAAGAATATCTTCATCAATAGGCATAATTTTACATAATGTTTGGAAACTAATATGATTTTTAATCATAAAATCTTCCAAAATCATTGCAATACTCTCTTTTGCTTTATTAGCCCATTGTTGAGCAATAACAGCCAATTCAAAACTATTTTTTACCATTTTATATTTTATTAATTAGTTAATACTATTTCTAATGCAAATATACAAATAATCTAATATATTTGCAAAATATAATCCTTAAAATAACTTAAATTATTCTAATTCTTTCCAGTTATTAGGATATTTTTCTTTTAATTTATTTATCCACCAATTAGTTTTCACTTTAACCATTGGTAATCGTTGACCTTTAAGCATAGTAGTTCTTTTACAAACCACACCTTCTTTTACTGTTGGATATAAACAATCAGGTTTAGTCCAATCATTTTCATTAATAGATTTAATAAATTCTTGGGTGAGAGAGCCTTTATAAATTATTTCAGGCAATTTAATTCCTGTATTATCAAATAATTCATAAAATGTTTTTGGTTCAAGATAGCCTTTCTTTTTTAAAAATACATCAATTAAGGTTAATGTCATTTCATCACCTTCTTGATGGAAACCACAAAATGAATTTTCTCCACTGTATTCAAAATAGAAATGAATTTCATCAATACTATTAAAGACACCTTTCTTTTTAGAATTTTCTTTAATAATATTTTTGATTATTTCTTCATATTTTTCTTTAAATATTTTAACGCAATTACCAAACTGTTCATGTGTTTCATCAACAATCATCTTTTTTGAGCCAAATGCAATAAACTCTTTAGTTCTAGTATTATATCTTGCAACAAAATTTTGTCCATCAATTTTATTTTCAGCGATAATCATATCATTATCTAATGTATGGTCATACTTCTGATTTTCGAAGCTCGGATAATGTCTCATTATTTTTTTGTTTTATTAAGTTTAAATAATATTCTTTAGCATCGTGATATGTTTTATCATATATTTCTTCAAGACCTTTATCACATTTTTTATTAGAGAAATCCATTACATTAAATATTATATAAGCACTTCTCAAAAATTTATCTAACACTTCAATGTCATCAATAAAAATATGATGTAAGCATAAAAGATTTCTAAATGCAAGTAATTCGTGTTTACTATATTTTAATTCTTCCATATTATTCAAAAGTATCATAATATTCACTCATATCTAAAATATTATACCCTTTAGGAAATAATGACATAGCTTCTTCTTCTTTTATATTTTTAAGAAGTTCTCTTACAATTGTTGAGGATGCTATAATTGATGGGTCATTCATCAAAAATAATGTTTCAATTTTACCAAATTTTTTGTTGAAATCTGCAATAGATTTTTCATACTCAAAATCTATTGTATTTCTAATCCCTCTTAAAATAAAATCAGCTTTTATTTTATTTGCATAATCATATGTCAAATTATCATAAGTGCATATATTAAATTTACACATATTACATATTTCAGGATGAAACTGTGGAAATAATCGTGCCCATTTTTTCAATGCTTCATATCTTTCTTCTACTGTGAAGAAGCCTTTTTTATTTGGATTTATTGCCACAGCTATATCAAACTCAATCTTTTCATTGGTAGAAATTGCATTCTTAAAAATATTAATTGTCCTTAAAATTAAATTTTCATGACCAATTGTAAAAGGGTCAAATGACCCAGGAAAAAATATCTTCATAATTATTTAAAATTTATTGGTCTCCAAGCAACCACTTTATATTCTTCATCATCATTAAGTCCATATACATATAAACCACTACGCCATAAAAACACTTCTTTATCTGTATTATAGAAATGGTCTTTGTAATATCTTCCTATTTTTGCTATATGTTTATTAGGTTTTTTAACATTTTCAAGTGCTATAATAACAGGTTTATTAAAGAAACCGTTTTCTTCCGAAGGAAGTTCATCTTTAGTTTCTATAAAGTCATTACAGAAGTCAAAAGTGGCATTCATCGCTTCTTCGACATTAGTGCTATTCAAATTATTTTTAATATATTCTTTAATAAAATCTTTTCTATATTTCATCTATTTCCCATGAATAAGGTTGTTTAATTCTTAGCTCTCTTAATTTATCCCTCACTGAAAGATAAAACTTACGATTTATTTTAGCTGAATAGCCAATTTTGAAATAAGGTGAACATACATTATAAAATCTTGACATAAACGTATTATAATTACCTTTGTCTTTTAATTTGGAAATAAATTCATTAATGGCACTAACCAATGATGCTGAAATTGATAACTTATATTTGCTTTTATCTAAAACAGATAAAATCATTGCTTTAGTAATATAATATTGAGTTTCTTCAAAATCATCACCTTCTTCATCATACCAATATTCACAACATGGGCTTCTTCTACCTTTTTCATCCAAACGTTCATAATAAAAAGAATCAGGCATACGTTCTCTTGTACCTAAATCTTCTATTTTAATATCTTCATCTGTTTCCCATGCTTTATCATACACTTCTTTTGACCACCAAATAAGATTATTAGCGATTTTAGGCTCTCCATCAAAACTTAAATCACGTAAATTACATGTACAACCACGATTAACACAATCATCACAATACCATCTTTGACCATTACCAGATGGCATATATGTCCATGTTGCAAGCTTTCCGCACTTGCAACATTTTCTATATCTTTTTTTCATCATTATTAAAACCTATTGTTGGGGCTTCATTAATTACTTGCCAAGGCATATAAATCATATTTGGCAAAGGTATATCTTCAGCCTTGTTTAACACTATAATTTCTTCAGTCACCTCTTCTTCAATCATTGGGTAACTATCAGGGATAAAATATTTTTCTGCATTGTTCATGACATTATATTTTTGGTTATACATTAGTTTTACAATGCAAATATACGAATAAAAAACGAGAACTCCAAAAGGATTCTCGTTAATTTATGTTATTTATAAGATATTTTATAAACCAGTTGATAATGGTGCTTTTAAAGCACCTTGTGATACATAATTTTCTATTTTAATATCCTCAAAGTTAAATTCATCAATGGTTTTGATTTTAGGATTTATGTATAATGTTGGTGAATCAAGTACATTTCTTGAAATTAATTCTTTGGCTTGTTCTAAATGATTTAAATATAAATGAGTGTCACCACCATTAAATATTAAATCACCAACAGACATATTACAAACATGAGCAATCATATGTGTTAGTAATGCATATGAAGCAATATTAAATGGTAAACCTAAAAATGAATCAACACTTCTCTGATACCATGAGCATGATAATTCTCTTGTTGGTATATTTTCTTCTTCTAAAAGATAGTCATATTCACCGTTATAAGTATGTTGATTTGTTTGACCATAAACATCAAGATGTGGGTAAGAAAAATTATCATTATCAATTTCTTCATCTTTAAATTTATTATAGTATAACTCCCAACGTTCAGTATTTGACAATTCTCTTGTATAGAATTGGAAAAGTACATGACAAGGTGGTAATGCCACTTCATTTAATACATCAGGATTATATGCAATACACAACATTCTTCTATCATCAGGATTAGTTTGTAATGTATTGATAATGTTTTGTATCTGGTCAGTATTACTTTCTCCGAATCGTCTCCATTGTTTACCATAAACATCGCCTAAATCACCATATTCATAAAATTTTATTAAAGAATCATTCTCTATATATTTAAATCTATGTCCATTTTTGCATCTTGACAAAAAAACATTTTCATTCGCTTTTTCCATATAATTATAAAAATGTTCAATGCCATTGTAATCCACAACTGTTAAAATACCACTTGTGTCAATAATAGAATTGTGTTTATCTATTAATTCACAATACCATCTATAAGCATCATCATTCCAAATATTAACTCCATTATCAACAAGATATTTGATATTTGTATTACCTTTTAAAAACCAAAGTAATTCATATATTATACCTTTAGTAAACATTTTTTTTGTTGTTAAGAGTGGAAATCCTTTTCGTAAATCAATTTTCATATACGTTCCAAAAATTGATTTAGTACCTGTTCCTGTACGGTCTTTTTTTATGTTTCCGTTTTCAAGAATGTTTTTCAACAAATCTTGATACTGTTTATCTACACTATTCATTATTCAGCTTTAATATAAGTTTTATTAAAAATATCACTTCGGCATGGATAAAATTCTCCTTCAACACCTTTTATGATATAATCACCAAATGATGCTTTCATATTTCCTTCTAATGTAGGAATTTCAAAGCCACCTTTAGTTTTAACATCGTTAATCGTTGCCATCTGTCCAAACATAGAAGTTTCCATTCCAATATTAAAAACAAATTCAATACATTCTATAATTGAATCATCATTATCTAATAACTGTACAGCTTCAATTGTTACTGGTCTTTTTGTATATTTTTCAATCATTTTATTTTAAAATTAAGTTTAAGTAATGTTTCAAAATTGACATCATTCATAATAAAATCATTTTCATTTTCAAGAATAATTTTATTATATTCAGTTTCTTCATTTATAAAACGTTCAAAATTGTTATTAACAAATTCAATGAATTTATCTGAATTCCCTCTATCTTTGTATATTTTAAGAAATTCTTTTTTCCTTTTTTTAGACGGATAATATAAAGTAAAATGGATTTTATTTTCAACTAACGCATTTCTAACACTTTGTTGTGATGATACAAATATAATATCAGCTTTATCCATATTTTCTTTTATATATTCAATATAATTAGAAGGAAAATCAGCTTTATCAAAACTAGAACAATCTAAATCCAGAATTGTCAATTTTTTGTTAAGTAATGTATAAGTAGTGGATTTCCCTACACCTGGGAAACCACTAATTATAATAGCTTTTTTCTTATCCATCTTGTTTTTATTTAAAAGTTAATTTTAGATAAAATTGATTCAATTAATATTTGGTCTTTTTTATCTTGTGAATATAATGGCTCTAATGTTTTCTTATATTCAGTAAGTTCTTTAACTCTTTGTGTATAAAGAATTTTTCTTATAAAAAACATAAGGTCATCCTGCCAATCACTTATTGAAAACCCATTCCATGTAAATGGAACAATTTTAAAATCAGGTATTGAAGCTGCCACTATTTTTACTGCATTTTCATAATCTTCAGACTTGCGGTTTACAAATGCAACCATTTTAATCAATTCACTAATATCGTTAATTGTTCTGATATTGATACCTTCATTTGTTGAAGCTTTATCTTGATAACTAAATCTGCAATTAGTTTTAGGTATATAAGTAGATGGCTTTAATTCTTTTTCAATTCTCACCAATTCAGCATCAATCTTTTCAGTTGCAGTTGAAATAATTAAATCTTTTTCCATATTTTTCTATATAAATTATTATTATTTAAAAAATTCAAATAGAGTAAATTTCCTATAATCATATTGCATAGGAAATTCATCACCATTTTTTGTTTTAACCCAATGTTGAGTTTCATATTTTATATCTTCAAGTAACTGTTTCTTTTTTTCTTCTGAAATATTATATTCATCGTAATGATTTTGACTCACATAAGCATACTCATATGTTTTATTATTATTCTTGAATGATTCTGTTTTAAATGCATAAAGCCTATATACTTTAACACTCTCTTTTTTAAAATCTTCAAAGCTTTTCCCCTTATCAGTATATTCTTTTCTCTCGAAATATGACATTTTATCCCAAAAACGATTATTTAACATATATCGTATTTCAAATCCAACAGAAACAATATCACCATTATCAGTTTTGTCTAAAACATAATGTCCACAAGATAAACAACTATCCGAATAATTGCGTTTATTACCTCTTTTTATAAAAGATTTTTCAATCTCATTTGCACTACCATGAAATGTATGTAAGAATTTTTCTTTATAATCTTCGACTTCAGATAGAGATAAAATATTTTCATCTACTAAATGATATAGAGATGACAATGAAGAAAAACCATGAAATTGTTTTTTATCAATATCTACAAATGTTGGAACTGTTTTGCTTGTAAGTTCAAACTTATATTCCTCTTTTTGGTAATAATTATATTTTGATGTGCAACTACCAACAAAACTATACCATATCATTTTACCAATATAAACTAAATTATTAGAAATTTCTGTACTATTAGGTATTTTCCCTTTATAAGAAGCTCCAATTTTTAAAGATTTCATGGTTATTTTTTCAGTACTATCAATTAATTGTTTTGACATTTTATAATCAAGTGAATCAACAGGAAGTAATACTAAATCTTTGCCTGACCATGCATATACAAATTTACCTTCTAACCCTTTACCTTTACTTGATGTACATTCCTGAAGTATATATAAAAGATTTTCAATACTTATTTCAAATTCAAAATCTCTTGGGTCATACACTCTACAATATGTTTGTCTATGATTCCAACCAGTTGAATATCCACCAGCTTTTTTGTTGAGAACAAATCCTTCAGTTGGTACATTATCAAGTTCAAGTGGAGTGATTTTTTCATCTCTCCATCCTTCCCATGATATTTCTTTAGCTAATTTTCCTTTTTTATTAATATATGTAACATATGATAATTTACCTGTGTAAGTATCACCTCTTTCTTGAAACCCAACTTTAATTTTATCAGGTATGTTTAATTTTTCATTTATTTCTGCCATAAAATTTATACTACTGTTTTAATAATTAAATTATCTCTTTCATCTTTAGTTTTAGTTCCACCCCAAAAAGCTTCACCTGATGAAATTATATAACTATCATTATATTCATCTTTGAAACATAATGTATTTTCATAAACAAATAATCCATGTGGATATTCCCCAAGATGCATCTCTTTACCATCCCTAAAATTTAATTTAATTTCATCATGCCAACAATCTTCTTTTTTAAGTTCTTCAACAGCATCTTTTATTTTTTTGAAAATTGAAAAAATATCTAAATCACTAGTATTGACAACTGTAAAACTAAATGCTCTTTGAGTAAAAGAATCATATCCAAGAAGTTTATTCCATTTTTTACGTCTATTATTCCATTCCCTATTTGAAATATTGTCAGGCTTATCACATTGATTTTGGTAATGATAATCTTCAACAAATGGTTCTATCATTTCAAAATACTCTTTCTGATGGTCGGCAAAATAATAACCATAAACATAACCATTTTTCTCTGGTATTAACGAAATTGTAAAATTGAAATTAATGCTTAATAATGTTCTACAATCAGAGTTTAAATCAGTTACTAACGCTTTGTATATCTTATGACAATCAGCACCAATAAGATTATTTAGAATAATAAATGATTTTATTTCTTCAATAGTTAAAAGTTCATTAGCTATTTTAACAGCATCTTTTCTAATTGAAATTAGTTGTTGTAATATGTCACTCATATTACGGGATTTAAAACGAATTCCATTATATAATTTTGTACTCATATTTAATTAAAATAATCATAAGTTACTATTTGTTTGTTTAACTTTTTGGCTGTTGTTGTCTTAGATGATTTACTTTCAATATCATCAGTAACCAAATAATCACAATCTTTTACTGATACTTCATCAACAACATATTCTTTATTTTCCAAGAATTTAATAAATTCCCCCTTAGATGAAAAATTGAATTTTTTTGGTGAACCAGTTAAACATAATTTAATTATATTACCTTCTCTTTTTTTAACAAATTCGATAGGAAGCCCATGCATTACAATATCTTCACATAAATTGTTAAATGTTGTTAATTTAGAGTGGTCATCATCATTTTTATCCCATCCATACACAACTTTCTTTTCCAGACCAGTAAAAGAATAATCAACCCCTGATAACTTCTTGGCGATTTCTTTAACAGTTTTTCCACCAATAGACATACCATCTAAAGACATGAAACTAATCACTTGTTCAACAGTTAATTTTTTAAGATTATTTAATTGTTTAACAAAGTTTTCAAGTATTTTTCCTTCTTTCATTCCACAATCAATTAGATAATCAGTTGTAACATCACCATCATCATGATTTGTAATATAAAATGAAGCTGGTTGTTTAACTTTATTAAATAATTCTTCTAAAAAAGCATCTCCAACCCCATCTAATTCAAGAACATTCATTGAGTTAATGAATTTAAATAATTTTTTACCTTCGCAATCATCATTAGGGCAATGTAAATGAGTATTATTAACGATTTCTAATTGAGAACCACAATGAGGGCATACAGTTGGCATCTCAAACGTTTCAATTGCTGGAACATCAACTGATGTAATTTGTGGAATAATATCACCTGATTTAACTAATGTTACGATTGCACCTACACCAATTTTATTATCAATAATATATTTGTAGTTATAACCACTAGTTTTTGATACTATTGACCCATCAAGTTCTACTGGTTTAAGCAAAACAACAGGTGTGAAATTTCCTGTTTTCCCCATTTTAATTTCAAAGCCTTCAACAGATGTTGAAGCATTTTCAGGTTTAAACTTAATTGCTAACGCCCATTTAGGGTGATGTGTAGTTTCTCCAACATAATCACGTTGTGAAGAATTTATTTTAGCTACCATACCATCTAAACGATATGGGCTTTCATTATGTTTAAAATCTTCATATTCTTTAAAGACTCTTTCAAACTTTTCTTTAGTCATACTAAGATGTTCATAATTTAAACATAAATCTTTATAATGAGCAAATCCCCAGTTTCTAATATCATTAATATCCCAATAAATTATTTTACCATTTAATAACACTTCATGCATTTCAACAGGTATCAAATGAATTTCTGATATTTGTTCTGAAGTTGCGTCATCATTATTTAATAATCCAGCAACATAGTTTCTTTCATTAGAAAATCTTTTAGCATTTTCTTCTTCAGTCAATTCAGGCAAACGGGCATATTTTTCAGCAAATATTCTTTTTTCAATAACAGCTTCACATCTTACTTCAACAATGTTATCAGTAATAGGTATTGATAAAGGAATTTGTGTTTTATCTATTCTTGATAAATAATCTCTACCAAGAATGCCATCACCTCGTGATAATGCTTTTGTTAAAATACCATTTTCATATACTAAATTAACCGCATTTCCATCAAGTTTTTGAGACCATTCGATTGTTACTAAATCTTTACCAATAACAGATTTGATATTATCATACCAAGCTTTAAATAATTCCCAAGGTGCTTCACCTGTTGATTTGTCAGCCTGTATTTTTTCCAATGAACCCATTTTAGATGGATGTGGGAACTTAGCTTTTCTATCCCAAGAGCCAACTTTCTTAACAACTTCTGAACCATTATCTTTTAACCATTGTTCAAGTTCATCAAATGCACTATCTTCCATTATTGGTTCTTCATTATAATACATTTCTTTTGCTTTAATATATAAAGCTTCTCTTTCTGCTAGTTTATCAATATTTGTCATCACTATTTAAATTTGGTATTTCTACTTTAGTAATATCGGCTCTTATGTTCAAAGCTTTTAATAATTTGAAGATTGAAATCTTATTTTCAACTCCTTCAAATACAACTTTATCTTCAAATAACAATCTAACATTATCATTTGATTCATCTAATTCAACATGATAAATAGTATTGTTGGTTTCTTCAACAGATTTATTTCTTTCTTCTATAATCATCAAACGACTATTTTCCAATTCATTCAAATCAGTATCAGGTAAACGAACTACATTATGTTTAGGATTACCATTCGCATCTTTAATAATAATATATTTGTTTAATGCTTTACCTTGTGACAAGTCACTCCTAAACATCAAATAATCATTTACATCTATCTTTTCATAAAGATAACTTCTTCCACCTTTAAATACTATTTTCAAATCCTTCAAATCATTATCTTTATCATAACATTCTGAATATAAGACATTTGAACTATCATACCATGTATAATCTACATTATCTTTATATATGTTTAAAATTGCACTCATATTTTATTCTTTAGTTAATGCAAATATACGACTTATTTTTTATATTTCCCACATAATTCAATATTTTAGGTCATTATCTTTACTTTTTAACCATTTTTATATATATTGTAATAAAAAAATTAGAATATGAATCCAATAAACAAATCTTTCTCAGATGATTTGACTAATATTTTAAAATATATAGAAACCACATTAATCAATGAGTTTCCCTCAAAAAACATAGTATCTGAATATTTCATTGTAGGAGTATTAGAAAATAAAAATTGCCTTGCTTATGCTGCATTAGAAGAATGTTTAATGACAGAAATTATTAAAAGTATTGTTGATGAATATAGTTACTATTTAAGCCAAAACCCAACCCCATTAAATCAATTTGATATACCAAGATTTAGTGAAAATTTCAACGAATATATAATTCAGGCTAATGTTGAAAGAGTAAAACACAATCATGAAAAGGTCAATACATTACATATGATATTATCTATGTTATTTATTGATGGAAAAATAAAAGAAATGTTTGGTAAGGTTGGTTTAACATATGATATGTTTGAAAATTATATTATGAACAATAACCTCGTTGAAGAAGTTGAAACAAAACCAAAACAACTACCATCAAAGGTTAAAAGTATAAGTTCATCTCAAATATTGAAAGCGAGAAAAGCACAAAAAACCACATTAATTGATACATATTCACAAAATCTTAATGATTTGGCTTCAAAAGGCAAAATTGATAAAATTGTCGGAAGAGAAAAAGAAATTGGACAAATGTTTAATATTCTTGGTCGAAGAAATAAAAACAACTTAATATTGGTTGGAAATGGCGGTGTTGGTAAAACAGCTATTTGTCGTCATTTGGCTAATTTGATTGTTGAGAAAAAAGCCCCTGTTGCTTATCATAAGAAAAAAATTGTTCAAATGGATATTTCAGCAATGATTGCAGGTGCTAATTTCAGAGGAATGTTTGAAGAACGCTTAAAGGGGTTTTTAGAAGAAGTAAAAAACGATAAAAATTACATAATTTTTATTGATGATATTCATAACGCTTTAAGTGAAAAAAACCAAGCAGGGGATGTAAATGTCGCATCTATGTTAAACAATGTATTAATTGATGGGGATATTCAAGTAATTGGAACTACTAATTTTAAAGATTATAAAAACACAATAGAAAATAACAGTTCATTATCAAGACGTTTTCAAAAAATTGTTATTGAACCATCATCTATCAATGAATCTATAACTATTCTTAATGGTTGTAAAGAGTATTATGAAACATATCATAATGTAAAATATACTAATGAAGCTATTAAATCATGTGTATTATTAGCAAACAGATATATTTCGGATAGAAACCTTCCTGATTCTGCAATAGATTTACTTGATGAATCAGCATCTAGGGTTGTTCTGAAAATTAAAGACACACCTGAAATAACTAATATTAAAGAAGAATTATTAAGAATTAAAGATGAAAAAAGAAAAATTCTTAGTAATGAAACTTATGAAGGTATTTCTGATTTAAATGCTAAAGAAAACACACTAAAAATTAAATTGTCATTATTAGAAAAAAATAATCGTTATAATACAGAACAAAGAACTGTATATGATAATGATGTTTGTGAATTAGTATCAGAAAAAACATCAATACCTATCACTAAATTAAGCACAACAGAAAAATCATCATTGAAAAATATTAATGAAATATTAAAAAGTAGCATTATTGGACAAGATGATGCTATTGATAAAATTTGCCAAGTTGTTAAAAGAAATAGAGTTGGATTGTCAAATAAAAATAAGCCTATTGTAATGTTTTTAGGTGGTCCTACTGGTGTTGGAAAAACATTAATAGCTAAAAAACTATCTAAAGAAGTTTTTGGTGATGAAAAATATTTGGTTAGACTTGATATGTCTGAATATGCTGAAAAAAGTTCTATTACTAAATTGATTGGTTCTGCACCTGGATATGTTGGTTATGATAATGGTGGTCAACTAACTGAAATCATTAAAAATAAAAAATATTGTGTGCTATTATTAGATGAAATTGAAAAAGCAAATCAAGAAATCTATAATGTATTTTTACAATTGTTTGATGAAGGTTGTTTAACAGATAATACAGGGGCTAAAATTGATTTTAAAAATGTAATAATTCTATTAACATCAAATACAGGAGCAAAACAAGTATCAGATTTTGGTGGTGGCTTAGGGTTAGTAAGAAATGAACAAGTTAATACAAAAACAATCATTCAAAAAGAATTAAAAAAGAAATTCCCACCTGAATTTATTAATCGTATTGATGATATTATTTATTTCAATAAATTAACAGATGATAATATTAAAGACATTATTCGTTTGGAATTACATAATCTTGACAATAGATTAATTGAAATAGGATTTTCATTAGAAAATGAATTTTATAACGAAACATTTGTGAATTTTTTGTTTGATAAAATAAAAGACCAATCAGAATATGGTGCTAGACCTGTATTAAGAATTATTCAAGAGTTTCTTGAAAATCCTATTACTGATTTAATGTTGGACATGGATGATGATGAAGTTAATGACGATAATGTAATAATATTAAAAACTGAAAATTTTATTAAATAATAATGAAAAACGAGAAATAGTTGGCATTTCTCGTTTTTTAATTGTATATTTGCAAGGTTTTAAAAGTAAAATGACACAAAGAGTCATTAAATAATATTTATATTTAATAGAAAATATATAATAATGGGTAAAAAAATAATAATTTCTGAAAATATTGAGAACTTATTCATTCAATTAGCTTTGAATGAAGCGTTTTATCCAGAAGCTAATAAAGTGCTTATAATTAAAAATTATTTAGATAAAAACTTTATTAAATCCACTATTGATGATATAGATAACAATGGTTATCCAATCAAAACAAGAGTAGTTAGTATGAAAAATAGTAATGGAGATGCATTAAATACAATGACAACATCTCAGTTATTTTATTTGATACAAGATAAATTTAAAAATATTTATCACAACAAAGAACAAAGAGATAAGTTAATAAAACAAGTTATCAAAGATTGGTGTGATGGAAAAATAAGTCGAGAAGGTATGCTATCTGTAAATTCTTACTAATAATAAGGAAGTTTTGGCTGCTCTCCCAAAGAAAGCAGCCATTGTTATGTTTACACATGACATCTTCCACACTAAATATAAATTAATGCAAAAACTAAAACACATTTTATTAATTACTTTAATTGTTACTTGTTGTTCTTTAAAAGGACAATGTATTGAAAAAAATTTCGATTGGAATAATGTAATATCAGCAATCGCTTATACAGAAAGTCGTTATGACCCTAATGCGGTATCAAAAACAGGAAATCATGTTGGATATTTACAAATATCAAAAATAATGATACGAGATTGCAATCGAATACTTGGTTATAACAAATATACTTATAAAGACAGATATAGTATTGAAAAATCCAAAGAAATTTTCCACTTAATACAAAAAACTTATAATCCGACAAATAATGTTGAAAAAGCTATAAGAATGTGGAATGGGGGTACTGGTTTTACAAAAGATGGTACTGAAGCGTATTATCAAAGAGTAAAAAGAAAATTAAATGCGTTAGAAAAGAGCAGGGATGAATAATCCTTGCTTTTTTTATTTATTTGCACCATTTTTTTGATATTTATAATAAACAGAAATCATGGAAAAAACTTTTAATGAAATTGAACAAATTGCAGAAGAAAAAGGTATCTTATTGGATGGGTGTGGTACAGATGTAAGATATTATACTTTTGGTGTATTTGTTGATTTGTGTGATTTAGATTATAAGGAACCAGAAATTCCTGATGATATGTTTACTAATTAATAAATATTAAAAAATAATATACAATGAGTGAAACAACTGAAAAACTTGTCGGTATAAAACAAGTATTACTACCTGAGTTTAAAGCAGCCGAAGAAGCTGGCACAACCAAAGGTTATATGTGGTTTGTTAGAGATAACAATATTACGTTACATAACTATATCTATTTAGGTTCTCGTTTATATGGAGAAGCTGAAATTGAAGTTCCATTTGATAGTGTAATAACAAACATTTTATCAGACAATTCAATAGTTGTAACAAAAACTTCTTCAGAAGAAGGAACAACAGTCGAATTGAAAATTAATTTAGACCCTAATGGCGGATTAGCTCTTACTGAGAATGGTTTGCAAGTAGATATGTCTAAATTTATTTCTCAATCTGAATTAGACAAAGTAAAAGATGATATTAAAACTGTTAATGATAATTTAGTAACTTCAATAAATACAATCAATCAAAATGTTGCTGATGGTTTCAACACTATTAATGGTGGTATTGAAAATGAAATTAAACCTGCAATAGCAGAAGCTAAGAAATTAGCTGTTGATGAAACTGAAAGAGCACTTACTGCTGAGACTAATTTACAAACTAACATCAATGTTGAAACTACTGAAAGAAAAATTGATGTAGCAAATTTACAAGGAAATATCAATATTGAGACTGAAAGGGCACTTGCTGCTGAAGCTGCATTAGCTGAAAAAGTAAAAGAAGTTGATGTTGATGAAATTAAAGCTGATATTAAAACAGTTAATGATAATTTAGTGACTGCTGTTAATACAATTAATCAAAATATGGCTGATGGCTTCAATACTATTAATGGTGGTATTGATAATGAAATAAGACCTGAATTAGCAAAAGCTGTTAAATATCAAGAATTTGATACTAATAGAAAAACTATTCAATTAGCCAACTTTGATACACTTTCAGGTATTATGACTGATGGTGAAGGTGTGAATTTAGCAATGGTATCTAAATGGGATAAAGCTGACTTTGGTTCTGCCAAACTTCCATTTAATATGAATGGTTCAGAAGAAAGACCAACATATAATGATACAAAAGAAGTGGCATTAATAGAAGATATTAATAGTGGAATAACAAATGAAGCTGACCGTGTTAATGCAATGATTGATGTTATCAATGAAAGTATTAAAACAGTTAATGATAATTTGGTAGATGCTGTTAATACTATCAATGGTGGTATTGATAATGAAATAAGACCTGCCATTGAAGATTTAAAAGAAAACAAAGTTTCTTATACTGAAGCTGAAAAAGAAGGTAAGAAATATAAAATTATTCAATTGGATAATTATGCTAATTTAGTTGGTGAAGGTGCTGATGAACTATCTGGTCAGACATTCAACATTGGTATGGTTTCTAAATGGAATAAAGTTGATTTAGGTAGTGCATCATTAGAAATCAATTTAAATGGTAAAGCTAATAGACCAACATATAATGATACAAAAGAAATTGCATTAATAGAAGATGTTAATGGAAAAATTTCTTCTGTTGAATTAGTTCAAGATGTTGATAATCAATTACATTATGAATTAATGGTTGATGGAGTTGTAAAAGGGGATATTAACATTCCTAAAGACCAATTCTTAAAAAATGTTGAATATGATGATACAACTAAAGAATTAGTATTTACATTTGATACAACTGATGGTGAAAAAGTAACAAAAGTTAATATTGGAGAATTAGTTGATACATACGAAGCAGGAAATGGTTTAGAATTAAATGGAAATATATTTTCAATAAAATTAGACCCATCATCTCAATCATATATACAAGTAACTTCAGATGGTATTAAAATTATCAATATTGATGAAGTAATTTCATCAATAGATGGAAAAATTGCTATTGAAGAAACACGTGCAAGTAGTGTTGAAGCTAAGTTAAGAACTGATGTTGATTATGAACATGAAAGAGCTTTAGAAGCTGAAGCAAATATTAACAATGCTTTAGAAACGAAAGTAACTTGGGATGAAAGTAAATCTAAAATTGTTTTACCTTCAGGTGGACAAATTGTTGGTACTAAATATGGCACAGATGGTAGTAATCCTGCTGATGGTGCAACTATTGCTCAATTAAGTCAATATGATATAATGGACTTTGGTTCTTCAAAATATCCATTAAACTTAAATGTACCAGCTGGCGTTAGAGTAACAGTTCAAGAACAAGGTCAATCAGGTGAAAATGCCAACAAAGTAGCTTATTTAAGTGATGTTGAAGTTAAAGTTGATAAAGTAGAAGGCAAAGGCTTGTCAGAAGAAGATTTTACGACTGCATTAAAAACTAAACTTGAAGGTTTAAATAATTACAATGATACAGATATTAAAAATGATATAGCATCATTAGATACTGCATATAAAACGGCTGATACAGCATTAGAAGAGAAAATCACTGTTAATGAACAAGCAATTGCAACTAAAGTTGATAAAGTAGATGGTATGGGTCTTTCGCAAGAAAGCTTCACAACTGCATTAAAAACTAAACTTGAAGGTTTAAATAATTATGATGATACTGCTATTAAAACAAGTGTCGAAGAAAATAAAACTAATATTGCAGGTGTTAGAAGTGATTTGACCGCTGAAACAACTTTACAAGCTCAAAATTATGCAGCTTTAACCAGAGATTTAGGTTCTGAAGTAACAAGAGCTACAAATAGAGAAAATACTATTGAAACAGCCGTTAATAACATCATAAACAATGGTTTAGCTTTACAAAATGGTAAATCTATTACTGCATATCCAAACCCATCAGGTTCTAGTTCTCCTGTTGAAATATTAACAATTACATCTGGAAACGTTGTTAATGTTGGTTCTAATATTGGAATTTTAGAGTTGGAAAGTAAAGGTGATATTGTAGCTATTTTAGATGGTGAAAGAAAAACAGTTGCAATTAAAGAAGATGTAGATGCTTTAATTACTACCTTACAAAATACTATTGCTGCATTAACTACAAGAGTAGAAACTTTAGAAGCTAAAAATCCTTAATTAAGATTATATAAATAATAAAGAGGGTAATCGAAGTTGATTCTTTTACCCTCTTTTCTATTATACGCCTTTTTATTTTTATGGGGACGGTCTTTTGCTACCCACCGTCCACCGTTTCTTTCTAGTTCTTCTTCTCTTGAAGCTTTTCTGTTAGCTTTAACATAATCTTCAATAGTTCCAATTTTAGTTTTTGCTTTCATATTAATAGTTTTATATCATATAAATAATTATATTTTTACTTTATAAAACTTTGAAAGATAATCGTCAAGCCTTAAATGATGACTAAATGCCCATTTATGAGAATAAAACCAATCAAAATCAGATGTTAATGTTTTACGTTTATCTTTTTTAAAGATTTTTTCCCACCATTTGAGACCTGTAATTTTTCCAATATACATCCATTTAACAAGTTCAATTTCATCTTTTTCACCACCAATAGCTTTCTCCAAAGAAAAATCTTCTTTGTCATCTGCAAAATAAGCAAAATGTGCACTAACATTTTGTCTGTTTTCTGTTGGACAAGAATTAACTTTTAATAATATAAGTTTTTCTTTATCACCAATAAAACCTGTTTCCTCTTTTAGTTCTCTAAGAACAGCATCTTCCAAAGTTTCATTAAAATCAAGATAGCCACATGGAACGCAGAAATGACCAATATAATCTGCTGCACCTTTTCCACGCTTTTCAGTTAACACAAATAGTTTGCCATCAACTTCTTTAAACACATATCCAACTACTGCCATTGCACGAGAAATCCAATAAATTTTGTCATCAACTTTAACTGGAAAATTTTGGTTTTCTGACAATGTTTTTTCAATTCTTGTTCCTTCTTTCATGTTAATATTTATTAATTAATGTTTCTAATATTTCAAACCAATAGCATTTATTAGTTTTTTCATCTGTTATCAGAAATGGTATCATTCCGATAACAGTTATTACCATAATAATTGTGATAAACATCCATAAAACAATACTAATCGTTATCCCCAAGCTTCTCATTTTGTTTTTTAATCATCTCTTTTAATTCTTGTAATTCTTTCATTACATTATCATTATTATCAACAGCTAATTCATCTGTAAATGATGATGTAACAAAACTCATACCAAACATACCACCAATCAATACTATCAAACAAAATGCAATTTTACTAATTGTTCCTATTAGTGGTGATGTATTGTCAGCAATTGCGTTAGGTATATCATACCACCCTTCAATTGTAAACATTCTAAATACAGTATATATGGATTCAATTGGATTACCAAAATATTCAGGAGCGATTTTAGAATATAAGCTTGATAATATAATTGATATAATAAATATTAATATGAATATTCCAACAATCACACCAATACTAGCTCTAAATGCAATTTTAAGGTTCAATAATAGTCTTTCATAATTTGGTATTGCTCTGAATAATCTTGTACATTTAAAAATCCTAACAGTTCTTAATACCAAGAGATAATCCATTCTTTCCAAATAAGAACCAAAAAATAATGGTAATAAACTAATAACAACCAATATAAAATCAAATGTATTTATATGTTTTTTGAAAAACCGTTTTCCATATATTTTTACTTTAATAGCAATTTCGATTCCAAATATTATTGTTAAAATCAAATCAATAGTAACCATTCTATCATGTAACCACAATGGAATACTACTGAATGCCAATAAAAATGTAACAAAACAGTTAATAACTATTAACCATGTTATATGATTATCATTCAGAAAAAACGAATATATACTTTTTATTATTTTTAGTTTCATATTTGTCATTATTAAAACAATGCAAATATAATACTAATTTCTATAAAACCAAAAAATTAATATCTAATAAATGTTAATCCATAAACATTTTAAGATTTTCAACAATATACGGATTATAAAGTTCAATATCAGGCATTTCTTCTTTCGTTCTTGTCATACCATATAATGTAGTGTATATAATATCATATAAATGTTCATTATTACTATGATAATGAATGAAACCATTTGTTTTATCAATAGCTCCATATTCCAAAAGAATACCTGCTGCCATAGCAGTCTTACATTTCTCCATAGTAAAAGCATAATTAAAACCCATAAATATACGACTATCCCCCATAATTGGGCTTTTAATAGTATCAAGGCATGGAGATAAGCCTAAAACTTTGACCATTTCAATTCTCCAATATTCTCTTAACTTATTTATTTCCATATCATTGATTATAATTCTATCATAATCAAAATCATACCATTTTAATCCTGTTTCAGAATCATGGTTTGAAACATTCATATTAGTTGGTCTTAATATGAAATAAACATCCGCACCAAGTTCTTCCAATGCTTTCTTTTCATTTGGAAAACGACAATCATCAACAATTATTATTTTATCAGTTGATTGGTATTCTTTAATTTCGCTAACTAATGTATCAACATGCCAATTAGGTTCAAATTTTCTAATAAGATTAGTTCCAATTATTTGAAGCATCATTCTAACTGATGTAAAAGTTGTGCCATTAATTGTTTCTCTTATTGATTTTTCATCAATATTTGTTCTTTTATTGATTATTCTAACCCACCTTATATCAGGGGCTATTGAAAATTTATTAGGGATATTTTTTATTTTATTTAATTCATCATATGTTATGTTTAACAATTCAGCACATAAGTTCTTCAACGCATTACCAAAACTAAAAACACTTACATTTTCAAAATTTTCTATGCATACAGAAGCTAATTCTGATTTTCCAGATTGTTTACGCCCAGCAAGCCCAATTATTCTCATATTTTCTTTTTTGCAAATATACGACCTAAAATAGTATTTTACCAATGTTTTTAATTTTTTTTAAAATATTTATGAGTAAAATAAGAACCAATAATGAAGAAATTTGTAGAATATATCAAATTGTTAATAAAATCAAATAATGGAGATTCAAGTAAAAGTTTTTTTCTTGTGTCAGTAACATTAACAGGGATTTTATTACTATTGATATGTGGGTTAGTTTTAATCATTGATGTTTGTTGTACTGGATACATTATAACTGATTTATATGGAGTAGCAACAGTCATTGCTTCTATTGCATCATTATTTGGTGCTGTTGGGTGGACTAAAGTTGCAGGAGAAAAACGTTTTTATGATTACAAAAAATATTATCCAGAAGAAAAACAGAGTTTAAATAATAAATCTTCTAATGATAGCATATGTGTTAAACCATCTGAAGATGATATTGAAAATGCATTAAAATAATATGGCTAAGAAAAAAGTTAAAAGTATAAAAGTGTATGTAAATGGAAAATGGGAAAATGTTTTAAACCAAAAAATCTACAAAGATGGAAAATGGCTTACATTTACAATTGATAGTGGCATTAATAAAGATGGTATATGGTATGTATTATAAAAAAAGGGAGAAGTTATTCTCCCTTTTGATTTAATGTTGTATCTATAAAATTAGTAATTTTGTTTTTATCAGCCCCACCAACCATTTTACCAACTTCATTTAAATCATCATCAACAATAATTAATGTTGGTATATTTCTTATACTATATTTAGTACATAAATCATTTGGAGTAATATTGAATTTTTTAATTAGATTTTCATCTTCAATATCAATTTCGATAAAATCAATATTCTTATATTTTTCATCTTTTGAGACCTCTTTAAAAATTGGTTTCATCATTTTACATGGCATACACCATTGTGCTGAGAATTTTAATATATTCATTTCTTTTTATACTTTATATTTTTATTATTTAAATGTTTATTCATATTACTTATTGCGAATAATGCTAATCTATCAACTAAATACGCTTCTGCAATTTCATCTATTTCAAAATTATTTTTAGCATGAACTCTTAACCAATCCACATAAGATGGATTAATGTCAATTGCATCTTGTATGGTATGATGTTTATATTTTCCGATTAACATCTTATTTTTTAAACTATATTTACAGAGTGCCATTATTATATATCTTCTTCAGAAAGTTCAAAATCATCATCAAAATCATCATCCACTGATTCATCATTATCAGAATCAATCGTTAAAAGTTTAGGGTTATCTTTAATTATAAGTTCATTAATTAATGTTGTTGCATCTATGGTATCAATTTCTAATTTTTTAGTCAATTCACTATTATCATGTTCAACAATACTACAAATTGTTGAAACAGAATGAATTGATTTTTTAATACCTGCTTGTTCCAACACTTCATCAGAAAAGTTAAAACCTTCTTTTATCAATCTAAATATACACTTTTTATCATTTGAAAGTATTTTAGAAACTTTTTTTCCCTTATACTCACCCTTATCTATTATTGAATTTATTTCTAATTTCATAAATTTTTTTATATTAAATATTACCCATATTACGTTAATCTTCATAATATGATTGATTATCATCATATTTTTCTTTTAAATTTTGATATAACTCTGATTCAAAATCATCTTATACATATTTTTCACTAAGACTATCAGGAAAATGTTTGTTATCAATGTTCTTTTTGAAATCATTCAAAACTGTTGCCCCAATAGGTCTATTATGAATAATATCTTCTAAATATGGTTTATCATGGGAAATATAAATGTAATTTATATTATCAGCACCAAATATATTTTTAGATTCTGATTTAATACCAGCTCTATCAAGAACCTCTTCATCAAACAAATATCCTTTATTACATAAGTTAAGAATATTCATCCTATTATTTGATAATACTTCTCTTACAGTTTGATATTCAAATTCACCATCAAGAATATCATCCATATAATATATCTTATTCATATTATTTTTTTAATGTTTTCAATTTAATAATATCACCAATAGGAAAAGTATTTTGTTTTGGTCTGTGCTTTATTTTTGTTTTACGAGAAAGGAATAATGGGATTGTGACTATTGAATATGATGTATAATAAGCTTCTTTAGGTGCTGTTTTTTCATATTCTTGTAAATATTTTTTAGCATTTTCTTTCATATCAAATGCTGCAAGTATAGAATACCAAGTAGGGTCCTCTTCATATTCACCTGTTCCTTTTTGAACAACTACATAAATTTTACTCATTTATAATAATTTTAAATGTTTTGTAAACTTATCAATTTCTTCACTTACCCAAGGTCCAATACCAATACAGGTTTTTGTTTTTACGCCATGAAACTCAGTTAAACCATTATCTTCAATCATTACAATCGGAATTTCAGGGGCTTCTTTTTTAATGTTATTATATAAAGAAACTAATTCATCTTCATTATCAACACAAAGGCATATTTTAGTAAAAATGCCATCTAACCATGAAGATAGTATCTTATCTTCTTTATCCATATCATCACCACTATTCTTATAAGTTAATAGATAATTAGTGAATTTATCATTAGCTTTATCTTTAGTAAACATTGTTAATAATGCCCCTAATGAAGCGTGAGCACCTTGACTTACCATTTTCCCTTTACGCATACCTAAATCTTTGCGTAAAACAATAACTTGTTTACAATTTACCAATGTATTCTGTTCCATATTTTTTAGTATCTATTTCTTCAAATTTGAAATTTATTATATCTTGTTTAAATTGTTCCAATGCTTTTTCCATTTCATCAAATACTTCTCTTTTTTTAATGTTTGTCACTGTGTTAATAGTTTCAATTCCACGATATAATTTACTGATTACTAAATCAGGCAATAATTCAATACCATTAACAGCACTTCTCAAAAGTTTTGCAGCAGTTTCATTGTTATCTTTTGTAAATTTTAGTTCTACAATAAAACTTTCATTTTCAGGAAAATAGCCCATTAATGTGTTATTCCTATCATTTTTTATATTTTTTTCCATACATTAACATATATTTAATATTAGATGCTACTACTTTATTTGTGTTAAGCTGTTAATATATAATTAAGCTACCTTATAATAGTTAAGTAGCATCTTTTTTATTCATTCAAATTATATACCTTATCAAGCATTGATATTATCATATCTTTTGTAATATGAATATTTTTTGTATCTGACATATCAGGTGCTTCATACATTATATCAGTTAAAATTATTTCTAAAATAGAACGTAATCCACGTGCTCCTAATTTCAGTTTTAAAGCTGTTTTAGCTATTTCTTTCAAAGCTTCTTTATCAAATGATATGTTTATACCATCGACAGATAAAAGTTTCTTAAATTGCTTTAAAATTGCATTTTTTGGCTCTGAAATAATTTTGATTAAATCTTCTTCAGTCAAAGGATTTGTATAAGTAATTACAGGGAAACGTCCTATTAGTTCAGGAATTAACCCAAATGAACGTAAATCTTGTGAAGTCACTTGTTTAAGAATATTTCCTTCTATTTCTTTTTGTTTTTCCGTTTTATTTTTAAAACCTATTGAATTAACATTTAAGCGTTTCTTTATGTTTTGTTCAAGCCCCACGAATGCACCAAGACCAATTATAAGAATATTTTTTGTATTAACATAGGTCAATGGGATTTCAGGATGTTTTCTTCCGCCTTTAGGTGGCACACCAACCACATTACCTTCTACTATTTTTAATAATGCTTGCTGTACACCTTCTCCACTTACATCACGAGTAATAGAAGGATTATCACTTTTGCGAGCAATTTTATCAATTTCATCAATAACAATAATACCTCTTTCTGCTAAAGCAACATTATAATCAGCTTTTTGTAGTAGACCAACAACAATTGTTTCTACATCATCACCTACATATCCAGCTTCAGTCAATGTTGTAGCATCTGCTATATAACAAGGAAGTCCCAACATTTCAGCTATTGTTTTGACTAGAAATGTTTTACCTGTTCCAGTTTCGCCTGCCATAATAATATTAGATTTTTCTACTTGTATATCTGCAAACTCTCCATCGTTACCAATACCTTCATCATTCATCAATATACGCTTTAGATGATTATATATTGCCACGGACAATATTTTCTTTGCATCATCTTGTCCAATGACATACTGGTCTAAGTATTCTTTAATCTCACGAGGTGTTTTATCCATCTTAATCATATTTTAAAATCGTTTTAAATTTGAATTACGATGCAAATATACTATTTATTTTTCATTAATCCAAATGGATAATAGAGAATTTTTGGGTATTTATGGTATATTAATCTGTTTTACAATGAGAAAAGTAATTTTTAATAAGGATTATTTAACAATATTAAAAGAAAATTTACAGGAAAACCTATATGATGAAGTATCAATGAGTGATATTAATCTCAATCCACTTGAACCAAAACCACAACTTAATCCAAAATTTTGGATTAACGGAAAACTTAATTCAAAAGTGAGATTAAAATTAATGGATATTGCTGATGATTTCATTCAAACACTTAATGTTAAATGGGTAAAGCCACTTGATATTGTGTTTACAGGTTCATTAGCTAATTATAATTGGACAAAGTATTCTGATATAGATGTACATGTAATTATGAATTATAAAGATGTGTATGAAAATATAGAGTTTGTAAAAGAATATTTTGAAATGAAAAAATATTCTTGGATGCAAGACCATGACAATTTGAGAATATATGGGTTTCCAATAGAGTTATATGTTGAAGATTCAAATGATGCTGCTAATTCAAGTGGAGTTTATTCACTTGAAAAAAACAAATGGGTTGTTGAACCAAAACCATTTAATGATAATGAATTTGATGAACTATATGTAAAGAAAACTGCTGCCAAGTTAATGACTCAGGTTGATGAACTATCTGATATGATTGATGAAACTGATGATGATTACAAAATTGATGTATTATCAAAAAAAGTTAAAAGATTAAATGATAAAGTAAAATTCATTAGACAAAAGTCTTTAAAGAAAGATGGCGAGATGGGAAATGGAAATATTATTTATAAAGTAATGAGAAATGCTGGATATATAGATAAGTTATGGGATTTAAAGTCAAAAACTTATGATAAATTAAATTCATTAAAATAATGAAATATTTATATTTAAAATAAACTAATTATATTATACTGTATAATAGAAAAAAATTTATATACAAAATGACGATATATGAATCACAAATAGAGAAAATGAAAAATCTTATGAGCTATGGTTTAGTGAATGAAAACAAACCAAGTATCAATAAGACAGTTGTTGAATACCATGTTGAAGGTGCAGATGGTAAAACTTATGGAATTATTAGAGAAAATCATAAATTCTATATCAAAACAGCCCCTAAAAAAGATACTGAAGTTTTAGCTGAAGATTATGACTATATAGGTGGATTTATGAACCGTGCTGCTAACGAATTTAATAGTTATGCATTAGCTTCTAAACAATTAGAAATGAAATTAATGTCTTTGAATGAAGCATATTCTTCAAGAAAACCAATTGCTGAACAATTCAAACCTGTTGAAAAAGCTGAATGGGTTATTGAAGAAACTAAAGAAATGCAAAACGAAATTGACCGCCAAAGACAAATTATGCGTAATGCAGCAGGTATTTTAAATGAAGATGCAAAAATACCTATGAATCGTGAAGTTCCTGAAGCACCTGCTACTAACCCTTCTGACAAAAGTAAAAATGGTCCATTTACAGAAAAAGCAACAGCCAAAGGTGATAAAGATTCGGTTAGACCATCTAACAATCATGTAGCAGCAGGTAAACCTTTTGATAAATCTGAAACAGTATCAGATAGTGATATGGAATCAGACAAAAATCCTAAAGGTGGCGCAGATACAAACTCTCCACATACGGAAGCTGCTAAATATGTTCCTGCTGGCTCAGTTGCAAACCAAAAACCAAAAGGAGCAAAAGCTGTTAAAATGAATGAAGGTCATAAAGTAAAAGTTACTGAAGAACAAGTTCTAACATGGAATAAAAACAAAGATTATTTGGATAAAGCTAAAGGAACTGAAATTGGTAGTTCAGCACCATTTTGTGATGAATTAGGTCAAGAAAGTAATCAAACTGAAGCTGATACTGAAAAAATTCAAGAATCTGATGGAGCAATGCACACAGAAGGAGATAACATCAACAAACCAAAACCAGGAAACGGGGAAATTGGTAGTTCTGAGCCATTTGATAAAAAAGTTAATGAAGGCGATGATAATGATGACGAAGATTTGAACGAAGATATTCATATGAATGAAGATATGCCTTTCCCAGGTGTTGATTATACACAAGATGATTTGTCGGAAGATGATGTTGAAAACTTTGCTGGAATGCCTGATGAATATCAAGATTATGGAACACAATTTGACCATGCATGGGAAGCATTTATACAACAAAACCCACAATTTGCTAAAGTTCAAAAACCTCAATTGCCAAGTGATAATGCTTTTGACTCTGAATATTCAAATGCTCAAAACTTACCTTGGGAAAGCAAACAGAAAAAAGGTAAAATTGTTAAAGAGGAAAGTGAAACTGTGTTAGATGATTTTGGAAAACACCCTGCTTATCAAAAAACGGTAATGACATTACCACCTAATAAAGAAGTTGCTCCTAATGGTGCAAAAGATTGGAATGATAAATCAGTTGATGGTGACAAGCCATATGGTTTAAAAATTGGTAGTTCAGCACCTTTTGATGATATTGTTAAAGTAATTACTGATTCAGTAATGAAAAAATTAAGTCAAATGAAATTAACTGCAAGCAACAATTCGGAAAAAGGAAATACTGATGAACAAGGTGAAAAAAAAAAGTAAGTGAGAATATTAGTGAAAAAAAAGTACTAAAAATTAAAACTGATAAAAAAGAGGAAGTACCCCAAGGTGGTATGATGAACAATCAGATGCCACCTATGGATAATCCTCAACCACAAATGGATAATCAAATGCCACCAATGAATGATATGGGTGGAGAACAAGGTAATGATGAACAATTTGATGCTGATTTTGATGCTGGTGTAGAAGCTGATGAAAACAGTGACCCAAAAAGATATATTCAACAATTAGCAGGTAAATTGAGCCAATCATTAAGAAAATATAATGAAGGTTTACCCAATCCAGATGTGGACTTAAACAAATATGTGGCAGGTATGGCTAATGATGCAGCAGTGGAAGGTTTATCACCTGAAGATGTTGAAGAAATCATAAATAAAATAAAATCAGATGAAAATTCTGATTCTGAAAATCAAGAAACGCCACAGGATAATGTAGATATGTCACCAGTGGACAATAATCAGGATATGAGCCAAAATCCTGAAATACCACCAATGGAAAATAAAAAATCTACAAAAAAGTTAATTGAAAATTTAGAATCATATATTGATGAAATAGTTAATGATATTATTTCACAAAAGCCTAATAATGTAAATAATGATAAAATCAAAGTTAACAAAAGTTTTAAAACTAAACCTTACACTTCACCAATGTTTAAATAAACATTAAAATAAATTATTAAAATCACCAAATATTCTTTATTTGGTGATTTTATTTTTTAGATTATTTGTAAGATAATTATATATAAATTACATTATTGCAATGAGAAAAATTAAAATAACTAAAGAGCAACATGAATTGGCTATTAAGGAAGCTGTAAGTTTAACTGTTAATACAGGGTCAACAAATGGCAATATAAATCAGGCTATACAAAATACAAAACGTGATGCGCAAAGAGATGGCATTAACCCAAATAAAGTAGGATATAATATACCAGCGCAAGAAAATGTTGTTGTTTCTAAAAAGGCTATAAAAGAAATGCGTATAAAAAACCTTTTAAAAAATGCAACAGTTTTAACCAAAAAAGAAATCAGTGAAAAAATTAATGGTAAGTTAAATGAAAGTTCTGATTCTATTATGTATAGTGACTTGATTAATAGTGAAGTTATGAGTTTATCAGATGAAATTAAACAAGCAAAAGAAAATTATACTAATGCAATTAGCATGTTTTTCGATACATTATTTAAACAAGGACGTGATATGAAAACGATAAATAAAATTATTAACATGGCTGATTTAACAAAATACATCCCAAAGGCTGAAATTAATCGCAAAGAGTCCGAATTTAAGAATGCTCAAAACATGGCTAAACAAAATATTAAAGACCAACAAAAAGAAGTTAAACAAGGTGTATGAAAAAGATAATAGTTAAACAAAATATGCTTATTGAAGGTTTGATTAATGATGAAAAAGATAATATTAAATTACCAAAACATTTAGTAAAGTCTTTGTCAAGCCATAAGACATCTTTAGGAGACCACCCATCGTTTCCACCTGAAGATGAAGATTGTTTTGACTACAAAATCGTTAATAAAAGATTCAAGAATTTATATGACGAACTGAGTAAATTTGATGACATTGGAGAACTAAGTGAAGAGAATTTAACAAATGTTCTTGGCAAATTAGTACATGAATGTCAAAAGATTGAAAAACCTTTAAAAAATAACTTGGAAAAGCTATGCACTAATTTAGTAAATGATTTATTTAATATACCTAAAGATTCTATATCTTTTAGTTGTGAATTAGTGGATAGAATAGATAATTCTGGAAAAAGATTAACACCTGAAAAAACTGATGATATTGAAGTGGATGGTGTTGAAGATTTAGATAGATTATCTAAAGAGGTTTATAAAAGACGTTTGGTTAATTCGTTAATACAAGGGGCAGCACTTAAATATTCAAGTGATATTCAAGCATTCGTTAAAGACATATATGCGTTGAATTATAAATTGCCAACATTATATGAGAAAATAACTAAAATAAACAGTTTTTTATTATTTTTTAAAGCTGATATTGATGATGAAAAGTCAAGAACTGATGCTGGTAATGTAGATGTTCATCTTGGTAATGATGTTGAACAAGCTACCATTGAAGCAAAAGGTATCATATTTCCAATCCTCTTAAACGAATCATTTAGAGGGTTTTTAGAATTATTTGCTGCACATGGTTTACCTGAGAAAAGAGAGGACGCTTTGTATGTCATTAAAAAATCAGATTTTTTACTAGCTGAACCTTGGGACATGAGATTAGGATATTCATTATGGGAAATGGTTAGTGATATAATAAAAATTGACTCATTTGACCCAGTTGAAGTTGGAATACCATTTATTTTTACAGAATTAGTTTCATTACCTGCTGATGAATTCCATCAATTCATGAAAGAAATTTTTGCAAAGACAAAAAAAGGTAAAGAAGCAATGAAAGAAATGATTCAATTTATATTACACGAAAAAGAAAAGGATGATTTTGATGCATATTTAGATGATAAAAATAGTCAAGTTGCTGTTATTGGAGATGATGAATGTTTTCTACCTGAAGAACTTGATTGCATTTAAAATACTGATTAATAGAGGGTATAGAAGCCCTCTATTTTATTTATATGGGTATTGTTAACTATTTATATAAATAAAAATATAAATATTATGGTTTCATTACAACAAATACAAACCGAATACATAAAAAGTTATACAGATAAAACACGTAAATATTTTATCGAAAATTTTCTATCAACATTTGATGCTGATAGAAGAAAATCTGTACCATTTAAATTATTTCCAAGACAAATTGAATTTTTAAAAAGTATAGTAAAATACCCTAATTCTATTGCTATTAAACATAGACAGGCAGGTATTACAACAGTTTCTAGTGCATGGGTAACAGCACAAATAGTTTTTGCTAGTAAAGATGCTCCTGAAACTGTATTATGTATTGGCAATAAACTTGATATTTCTCAACAATTAGTGACAAAAATTGGTGATTTCTTAGACCAAGTTCCAAGATATTTCTGGGGAGATGAATTTTATTCACCAGACCCTAAAAGTGAGAAAAATAAAAAATCCATTTATGAGATTAGAAATAAGTCTGAACTTCAACTATTTAATGGTTGTAAAGTTGTTGCCCGTTCTTCAGGCGAAAATGCTGCTCGTGGTATATCGGCTGTTTCTATATTAATTTTTGACGAAGCAGCATTTATTGAAAATGGACTTTCTGTTTATGCACAAGCTGTTGCTGCAACTGCATCAGTAAGAGATGCAAAAATCATTATGGTATCAACACCAAATGGTAAAGACCAACTTTATTATCGTACTTATTCCAAAGCATTAGAAAAGAAAAATAATTATAATGCAGTAGAATTTAAGTGGTTTCAAGACCTTCGTTATAACCGTAACTTAAAATGGTATAAGAAAGATAAAGAAACTGGCGAATTTGAATGGATTAAAGAAGAAACAATAGATGCTGAAGGAAATATAAGATATAATGAAGAAAGATGGCGTGAATTAGAAAAAAATGGTTGGATTCCAACATCTCCTTGGTATGAAAATATGTGTCAGAGTTTCAATGGTGATGAAATGAAAATTGCACAAGAATTAAATGTATCTTTCTTGGGTTCATCTGATAATGTTATTTCACCTGAAGTAATAGAGTTTCAACTTAATAATAATGTGGTTTACTTACCTGATGATTGGAATTTAAAAGACCCGTTTGTTGAAGAAACTTGGATTTGGAAAGACCCAATACCAGGACACAGATATATTTGTGCAGTGGATGCTTCTCGTGGTGATGCTGCGGATAAAACAGCTATTGAAATTATTGATATAGATGCTAAAGATGAAAATGGTAATCCATATTTTGACCAAGTTCTTGAATATAATGGTAAAAGAACAGGTGATGAAATTGGTGAAATTGTATTTAATTATGCAACTGCTTATAATAACGCTTTAGTAGTAATAGATTGTGTTGGTGGTACAGGTGATGCAGCAGTATTAACATTAATGCGGTTAAAATACCCTAATTTATATTATGATGACCCATCATTGAAAACTTATATGATTCAAAGAAAATATAGTGAGTATAATCTTAAAGATACTGATAGACTTCCTGGTTTCCATCAATCATCTGTTCGTTATCAGATGTTAAGTAATTTTGTTACAATGGTTAAAAATAATTCATTTAGGGTTAGGTCTATTCGTGTTATTAATGAAATGGAAACATGGATTTTCAAAGGTGAAGCAAGACGTATTGACCATATGGATGGTTGTCATGATGATACATTAACATGCATTGCAATGGCATTATTTGTACTACAATTTTCATTTTTTAAAATGGAAGATACTAAGAAAAAAGATGCTGTAATTTTAAAATCATGGGTTGTTAACAACAATATTAATTCAATAAAACGTCCAACAATTGATAATAAATCAGTTTCGATTGCTCCTGATAGAATTTTGCCATTTTATAATAAAAAGACTTTAGACCAAAAATCTAATAAAGTAAGTGGAACTTATATGTGGCTTATTGGAAGTATAAAAAGATAACTATTTACTTAATAATATAATAAAATTATTTTATAATAAAAAAGATGTCTAAAACACCTACAATATATCAAAAGTTAACCAAAGCCATGTTTGGTGGTGGTGTTCAATTAAATAATTCTGATATGAATCAAAGTAAAAGTATAACTGTAAATTCATATCATATGAATCCTAATTCTGATGATATTATATTCAGAACAAAAGATAAAGAAGAATACGAACAACAATTATTACAAAAGAAGCAACAGAAATTGTTAAATAATATGTGGATTAAAGCTAATGTTCAATTAGCTAATAATTCATTAATGGGGCTAAACCCAATTAGAATGATGTATCGAGATGCTGACTTGATGGATGGTTTTCCAGAAATAGGTGCTGCATTAGATATTGTTGCTGAAGAATCTTGTGTGATTAATGATAAATCAAATATAATTAATGTAACTTCTAAATCTGAACGTATTAAATCTATTTTAGAAGATTTATTTGTAAATCGTTTAGATATTCATGTTATGTTACCAATGATATGTCGTTCAATGTGTAAATATGGTAATAATTTTATGTTACTTAATGTTAATGACCAAAATGGTGTTATGGGATGGAAACAATTACCTGTATATGAAATGGAAAGATATGAATATGGGATGAATAACCCATATTCAACAACTAATTTAAATACTGATATTGGAGATGTTGATACATCAACTAAATTTGTTTGGGTTGGTCAAAATGAATATATTCCTTATCGAAATTGGCAAGTTGCTCATTTTAGATTACTTTATGATTCATTGTTTTTACCATATGGCATATCATATTTAAACAAAGCCAGAAGACATTGGAGAATGTTATCTTTAATGGAAGATATGATGTTAATTTATCGTTTAGAACGTTCTGTTGAAAGACGTGTATATAAAATATTTGTTGGAAATATTGATGATGCTGATGTACCTGCTTATGTTAATCAAATTGCTGATAATTTCAAACGTACCCCAATTGTAGACCCTGCAACTGGTCAAGTTGATTTAAGAAAAAATATTCTTGATGTTTCACAAGATATTTTCATTCCTGTTAGAGATGAAGCTGCTCCAAATCCAATTGACACACTACCAGCAGCACAAAATTTAACAGCAATGGATGATATTAAATTTGTTCAAAATAAAGTATTAACAGCATTAAGAATGCCTAAAACATTTCTTAATTTTGAAGAAACAGCAGGAGATGGTAAAAACCTTTCATTAATGGATATTAGATTTACAAGAACTATATCTCGTATTCAACAAGCCTTGTTAATGGAATTAACTAAGATTGCTACAATTCACCTATATTTATTAGGTTTTACTGATGATTTAACAAATTTTAATTTAACAATGAACAATCCATCTTCACAGGCTGAAATGATGGAAATTGAAAATCTAAGTAAAAAAATACAAGCGGCACAGATGGCTGTTGCTGACCCTGGAAATGGTATTCCAATTATGTCTTGGACAGGTGCATTAAAGAAAATTATGAAATGGGATGATAATGAAATTAGCGAAAACTTAAAAGAAATAAGACTTGAAAGAGCATTAGCAATGGAATTAATTAAAACATCTCAAATTATTAAGAAAACAGGTCTATTTGACCCAGTTGACCGATTATATGGAGAACCTGGTGCTGAATATTCTGAAGGTAATCCTGAAGAAGAAGGTATGGCAGCTGGAGCTGGTGGAAGTGCAAGTGGAACACCTGATTTTGGTGGTGATATTAGTGGTGGAATTGGTGATATGGAAGGTGAAGATGTAGGACAAGAAGGAGAAATGCCAATGACTGATGCTATGAAAGATGAAAGTGGTAACAATACTAATGTACAAGAGCCTAATCTTGGAGAAATGATTACCAAACATTTAAGTGGCACTTTACTATCAGAAAAGAAAAGAGTAATGGAAGATATTAAGAAAAAACAAGAAAAATATTATAACATATATTTAGACCATTTATATAAGAAAGAAACAATAAAAGAAGAAAAAGAAAGAACTCCTATTATTGATAAAACTTTTTTAGTAAATCAAGAGCTTAATGATATTGCTGAGGAACTAGAGAAACATATAAACAAATAACTAAACTAATAAATAAAAGCCTATGTAACAGTAGGCTTTTATTATTTTGGATTAATATTTATATTAAAAAATAATTTATTATGAACGAAAATTTGCAGAAAGCAGAAGAATTAATGAAACAAGCATTAATTGCTTATCGTAATGGAAATTTTGAGCAAGGAGATTTATTAAGACAAAAATCTAATGAATTATTTGATTTAGGAAAAAATGATATAGAAAATACACAAAATAATATCAGTAGTTTATACGGAGAAAATAAAAACTTTGGTATCATTCATAAAGTATTTGAAAGCAATTCACCTGAATTATATAAATCAAAAAGTGGACGTAAAGTGATTGCTTCTTATATTAAGACAATCAAAGAAGATAAAAATCTTTTATCTCAATTTCAATTATATAATACATTGTATAATGTACATGATTTAGCTGATAGTGAAAAATTTGTCAATGAAGCTTTATCTATAATTCCAAATCTTAAATTAAATGATGTATTAGAATCAAATCAAAAATTAATTGATATTATACAAAAAAATAATTTAAACGAAGAGATTGAAATTGATGATAAAACTGAAAATTTATTTGAATCAATTGAATATGTGATAACAAATAAAAAAACTTTCAAAACATTAGCTGGCTACATTAATGCAACAAGTAATATCACATCTTTTATTAATGAAAATAAGAACAACAATAGTAATTTAATTGATGAAAACCAAGATATTGATATTACATTAGATAGTTTCTTACATGAAATGGAAGAAAAATATGGTAATGTACTGACTGAAGAAGAAAAAACATTTGTACAAGAATTAGTTGATGCTAAATCAGATTCAAAAACTGAAAAACAAAAAAAGATATTTACTAAATGCAAAAATGAAGCTTTAGAAGCCATTAATGATGTTTTAAGAGAAGCTGAAGGTAATGTTAAGGAAAAACTATTATCTATCAAAGAACGTGTTTTAAATAGAGAATTTAGCGAATCTTCTTTAGTAAAAGATGTGGCTGAAATGTTGGAAATAAAAGATACATTAAGCGAATAGTAATATGACAGCATATGAACGTTTTCAAAAAGACCAGACATTTCGTTATAGAATTATCGGAATGTTAGCTCAACAAGGATATATCTTTCATGGAACTAATGAAAAGTTTGATGCTTTTGACTCAAATCAAATTAAGGGCGGTAGTAGAGGAAGAGAGGGATATGGAGCATATTTCACAAATGAAGCTTACAAAGCCGAAGAATATGGTAACGAATTTGTAATATTATCGACTAAAGGCATGAATATTGTTGACAGTAATAATACTTTTAGTCAATTAAATATTATATCACCATATGATATAAAAAATAGAATTGAACAATTAAATTATCAATTGGATAATGTTAGAAATAATCGTGAATATGATGCCATTAATAATGAGATTGAACAATATAAAACTTATTTAAATAATAAGTTATTATCAGGTATTGCCTATAACGATTATGAATTATTATCAACATATGACTTTAAGCCATTAAACGGTGATTCAACAATCTATAAAATTTTGTCTTTTGCTTATACCAAGTTATCTTCAACAGGTATGAAAAGCATTAGTCAAATATTACTTAACATGGGAATTGATGGTTATATTATTGGAAATGTTTATGTTATCATCAATTTTGAAAAATTAAATAATAATATTGTTAAAGATAAAGAAAGTCTTATCAATAGTGTGATAAATGAAAATAAAATGAAAAAAGTTGTTACTTTAAAAAGAAAAGACGTAAATGAAATGGTAGAATCTATTATTTCTAGAATATTGATGGAGAATAATAATGAATGTGGAATGGTTGAAGCTGATAATCCAGATACTTCATCTGAAGAAAGAAGAGATAATAATTCACATTATGCTGTTGATAAAAACGGCAAAATATTAATGGGGTGGGACCATGGAGATAAAGAGCCTGACCAATTAAAAAAATATCCAGAAAATTACTTTTGGAAAGATGTAAAAGATTTAGGAGTTGACCCTTATAGTGTTAAAATACATACTAAAGGATGGTTGGAAAAACATGGTTTAGACCCAAATAATGAAAAAAATTGGGATAGAACACATACATCAAACAAAGGCAGCGTTGATTTCAATGAAGGTGTAAATGAGGAATTACATAATGTCATACACAAAGAAGGAGATGATTGGAAAATTAGAGGGCATAAAGGAAAAGGTGACAATGAAAAAGATGGTGATTGGAAAGCAAATTACAAATCAAAAGCATCTGCTGAAGCTGCATTAAGAGGTTATTTTGCGCAAAAAGAATCAAAAAATAAAAAAGGAAATAAAGTAGATGAAGCCACATATAAAATGACTGACAATGGAGATGAACAATCAGCATTATTAAAAGAAATATCTAAATTATGTGATTTTGGTATTGATATGACTGAAAAAGGAAATGTAACTTCTGCTGGTGGCGCATTTATTCAAATAAAAGAATTGGCTCATAAAATTTATTTGTCTAATAAAGACAATGCAGTTTATTCATATTAAAAAAAAAAATCTTTAAAACTATTGACTTTTTTGATTTTTAACATATATTCTATATGTTAAAAATATATTAAAAAATGAAACGTTTAAATAAAGAATATAATATTGATATTAATCCAAGTTTTAAAACTAAATATGGTTCAACGAATCATAAAAAACCAGAGGTGATATATATCGTTGGGAATACATATATATCACCTTCTTTTGAGTCTAATGATTATGTAAGTGAAGTTAATGAATTAAAAACTTCATATAATAAATTGGTTAGTGAATTAATATCTGAGTATAGTTCAATATTTGATAAAAATTGTATATTTGATATTGATGTGTGTGATAATAGAATAAAAAAGGGTAAAAAAACATTTCTAACTTTTGAATTATATCTCAAACAAAAAGATTGTAAACAATTGCCTGAAATAGAATCAATAATTAAAAATATATCCATTAATTTAACTCACAACTTTAAAGAAAAACTATACACTAAAAATTTCCTATGTTTTAGAAATAAAAAGTCTTAAAATATTTGCATTTTAGAAAAAAGTTCATATAACTATATACTAGTTTTATATATTATAATATATTATATAATATACTAGTAATACTTTTTATTTTGATAAAAACAAATTTTTTATCTTAATATTATTTAAAAGCCTGATATATATCAGGCTTTTGTAATTTTACAAATATATTTATTGTTAAAAAATACTTTAATGAATAATAAAATAGAGCTTATAGAAATAAAGAGAAATCAAACAGGTTCAGGTATTCTAATTGAAAATGATGGATATATATCTGCATCAATAGATGGCAACAAAAAATTGTTTGAAACTTTAAGAGAGGGCTTTGAAAATAATAATGAATGGAAAGTTCCCAACCCTTTTATTGTTAGTGCTGTATTTCAAAAATATGGCATTAAAAATGCTAATGGTCGAATTTATCCTGAACAAGTATTAAAAAGACAAGTTGACGAATATTTGTCTAAAATAAGGGATAACAGTTCATTTGGTGAATTAAATCATCCTTCTTCTTCATCAATTGATGGCGGAAGAATTTCTCATATTATACGTGAACTTCACTGGGAAGGTCATACTTTAGTTGGTAAAATCGAATTACATTTATCCCCTGGATATATTAAATTTGGTGTTATTTCAACTATGGGTGATATGGCTGCAAACTTATTGCTTTCAGGCTATAAAATTGGTGTATCATCAAGAGGTGTTGGTTCTGTTGAACAAAACAGAATGGGACAATATGTTGTTGGAGATGATTTTGAACTTGTATGCTGGGATATTGTTACTGACCCTTCAACCCCTGGAGCGTGGATTGCTCCTGATATGGCAGATTTAAAGCCTTATATGGAAAATAAAACCGATAAAGATATATCACTTTTAGAAAAGATTGATAAAATTAGTTCTTTACTGTTGTAATGGAATCTAAATCAATACTTTCAAAAAAGAAAGAATATTTATTATTAAAATAAAATAGTTAATTCATTTCGAAAATGAAAAAAGAATCTAAAATAAGAAGCCCATTTGTAAAAAATGTAATGGAAGATAGAGAAAAAATGGAAAGTATCATTCGTGAAACTACTAAATCTTCTTTACATGGTATATTGGAAGAAGCTGTAAAAAACGAACTAAATAACTTAATCAACGAAGCTGATGAAAGTGATTATGAAGAACAAGAAGTAGATGATACTGTCACTACTACTGATAATGATTCTGATGACTCTATTGAAACATCAACTGAAACAGATTTCGACACTACAACTGATGATGGTGACACTGAAGGTATGGAAGGTGGCGAAGAAGAATTCGGTTTTGATGACGCTGAAGGTGTCGATGACAATGGCGAAGATGAATGGAGTCAATTTGATGATTATAAAGGAGAAGATGGCACGTATGACTTCACACAAGCAGATAGTGATACATTCATAAAAGTTTATAAACTTTTAAAAGATGATGACCAAGTAGCTATTCAGAAAGATGAAAGTGGAAATACTCATATTACTGATAATGAAACTGGTAGTGAATACATGATTGTATCAGATGATAGTGCTGCTGAAGGAATGGAAAGTGGAGAAGGATTAGAAGGAACAGAAGAAGCCTTTACAACTGATGATGCTGAAGGTGAAACTTATTCTATGGATGACATTGCTAGTCAAGAAAGTGATGATGACATGGATGAAGAAACTGTTTTTGAAATTGCATTACATGATGATGACGATGAAGAAGTAAACGAAGAAAATTTAGGTTACACAACAGATTATCAAAAGAAAACTGCAATGACAACTCCAAGTAATGCTGAACCTGCTAAGGCATCACAAACTTACTCAATGGATAAAGGTGTTCCAACTGGAACTGAAAAACCTTGGGTTGGTAATGCAGGAAATATGAAACCTTTTGATGAAGAAGATGAAACTAAAGAGGATGAAGATAATATTAATGAAGAAGATGAACAAGTAGAAGAAGGTACTAATGTTGGTGGTTTTGTACAACAAAATACAACTAGTAAATCACATGTTCCTAATTCTTCTGGTAGAAGTGCTAGAAATGCAAGTATTGCAGGTAAAAAAGTAAAAACTACTGCTCAACCTCGTTATTCTGGAGTTGCTGAAGATGTAATGCGTAAAGCAAATGCAATCTGGGAAGAAAACAAACAACTTAAAAAAGAATTAGTTTCAATCAAAGAATCATTGAAAGAAGCTGTTGTATTAAACTATAATTTAGGTCAAATTACTAAATTATTTACAGAAAATACAACAACAAGAGAAGAAAAAATCAATATAATTAAACGTTTTGGTAGCGAAGCAAAATCTGTTGAAGATAGTAAAAAGTTATACGAATCTGTTTCAAGAGAATTGAAAAAAGTGAACCAATTAAATGGTGTTAATAATATTGATAAACAGTTAAGTGAATCTAAAAGTACTAATTTATTGGTAGAAACGCCAATTTATCAATCAGATGACCTTACTGAATCGTTAAATTTAATGAAACGTCTTAATAATTTATAATTAATAGATGAATTTCTGAAATTTAACTAATATTTATATTTAAAAATAACTAAAATACAAATTCTAATATAATGAGAGAATTTTTAGCAAGTGGTGCAGTCGGTAAAATCGAATACGATGCACAAAAGAAAATTAGACAAGATATTCAAGAAAGATGGGAACGCTTAGGTTTCGTTGATGGATTGCAAGGTCACATTAAAGAAAACATTGCAACTCTATACGAAAATGAAGCAAAACACTTAATATATGAAGCAACTGCTTCTGATAACTCAGGTTCTTTTGAAACTGTTGTATTCCCTATCATCAGACGTGTATTCTCTAAACTTTTAGCGAATGACATTGTTTCTGTACAAGCAATGAACTTACCAATCGGTAAATTGTTCTTCATTTTACCTGTTACTTCAGAAAGACAATGGGATTACCAAGTTCCTGGTCAAATTACTGATGGTGACACAGGTTCTCATGCAGGTTTAATGGGTTATGACCGTGTAGACAGAAATTTAGATGGTGCTGTTACTCCACGTTATTACTTACCTGATGAAGTAGTCCAAGGTATTGAAAATAAATGGGTTGATATGGTAACTGGTACTGAATATGCAACTGTTGAAGCAGGTGTAGCAGCAGGTGTTCCAGCAACTCGTTTAAGAAAAGTTGGTCCTGAAGTTACTCAATACATGAAAAAAACCTTATATGATTTATTCTATAATGACTTCTTGTTTGATAACTCAAAAGGTAAAATCACAATTAAAGTTGGTGGTGCTGTTCCTGTAATATTGAACGCAGCTGGCGAATTTGATTTAGCTAACATAGCAACTTATCCAACTAACGGTTTAGATGGTTCTTTAAGAAACATTATATTAAAAGTTACAGGATTTAGTTCATTTAATGCAGGTCGTTTAACTGGTCCTGATGGTAATGAAATGGACACTGAAGCTTTCTTAGCTTCTTTAAAAGTAGTATCTCAAAAAGCTATTGCTGATGCAGATGACAAAGGTTATTCAACTTTTGCTGCATATGAATCAATTCCATTTAGATTAATGACTCAAAAATATGGTGCAGGTATTGTTGATTATACTTCAATATGTGATGCCAAAGGTGAATTATTCTTGGAATTAGATTTAACAAAACCAGTTAAAGACCAAGGTAAAACTTTAGATGGTTATATTGGCGTTAACCCTACTGCTTTCTCAGGTGTTACAGGTACAACAGAAGAAGAAATGGCAGCAGCTATTAAAGATTTATTTAAAATCGCTTGGGCACAATATGATTCATTAGAATTAGAAACTGAAATTGGTGAAGTATCTTTCAAATTAGATTCTGTAACTGTATCAGTTGAAGAAAGAAAATTAAGAGCTACTTGGTCTCCTGAATTAGCGCAAGACGTTTCTGCATTCCACAATATTGACGCTGAAGCTGAATTAACAGCTATCTTATCAGAACAAATTGCAGCAGAAGTTGACCGTGAAATCTTACGTGACTTACGTAAAGCTGCTCCTTGGCAAGCTCGTTGGGATGTAAATGGTTGGAAACGTCAAGCAGCGTTCTCTACTAACTACACTCAAAAAGACTGGAACCAAGAGTTAGTGACTAAAATCAATCAGATTTCAGCACAAATCCAAAAATCAACATTGAGAGGTGGAGCTAACTTCATTGTTGTTTCTTCAGAAATTTCAGCATTGTTCAATAACTTAGAATACTTCCACGTAACTGATGCATCTGCTGAATCTGACCAATACAACATGGGTATTGAAAGAATTGGTTCATTACAAGGTCGTTACCAAGTAATTGTTGACCCATATTCTCCACACTGGTCTATGATTATTGGACACCACGGTAAATCATTGTTAGATACAGGTTATATCTACGCACCATATGTACCTATGGCTTTAACTCCAACAATGTACAACCCATTCAACTTTGCTCCAATCAAAGGTATTGTAACTCGTTATGCTAAGAAATTAGTAAACAACCGTTACTATGGACATATTAAAGTTGATGGTTTAACTACTTGGAATATCAATGAATTAAGATAATCTTAATTGTATATACACAGAAAAAGGCTTAGAATATTCTAAGCCTTTTTTATTTTAATGTGTGTTTTAATATTTATTAATAAATGATTTATAATAATATGAAAAGTATTAAATTAACTAAAAAAGACATAAAACAGATTGCAGAATCTTGTGTTAAAAATATATTAAAAGAAGATTTTTTTCAAAATAATATGAATAACCAATATGATAATGATGAAGAAGAGTTTGAAACAGATAATGAACCTTATTATGATAGACAACAATATCATAATTTCATATTGAAAACATTAGAAAATTTTACCAATGAAACGGGAGATGGGCAAGTATTTTATGATAAAAAAGAAGATGGATATTGGATTATTCCTATTAATAGTGGCATAGAAATTTTTGTTAGACTTGATGTTTCAACAGGTAAATTGATACCATTTCATGTAAAAGCATCGCAAAAAGATGGCAATATAAATCCTGATGATGCTATGAATTTATTTAAATGGGGTTATGAAATATTAAATAAAATTAATTCATTTAGTGTTAGTAATATATAACAAAAAAGGTTAGAATTAATTCTAACCTTTTTTACTTTTTATCCACATATTATGAAGTTGGTCTATGGTATAGTTTTGTGGATATTTTAAACCATAAGGAGCAAATGTCCATATTTCTCCATTATTAGGATAATAATAAAAATCACATCCTTCACAATACCAACAATCTTTTTCTGATTTAAAACTACCATCAATCCAACATTTTTGCAAATATGCATTTTCTTCAATCTTCAGAGATTCTTTTTTTGAACATAATTTTTTCATATTCTTTTTCAGCTTGTGCAATTATTATGTGAAAATCTAAAGTACCATAACCTAAATTACCAATTATATCCTTTTTAATGTATTCGTATGAACCATCCTCATTGATAATTTTCTTTTCACCTGAATAATAATCATACCAATTACATGAAACATGTTTATATCCTTTTTTCAAAGGAATATAAACTCTTTTAAATGTTTCTTCATATTTTTGATTATGTCGATAATCAAAAGTACCAACTCTATTGGAATCCCATGAATGTTTTTCCCCATATGGAACATGATATACAGGGAGCTTTATGACCTCTCCTTTGTATATAACATAAAAATCATTAATATATCTAACTCTTTTAGCAATACCAATTAATTCTCCATTTGGTGATTCTCTGACTTTTCCAAATATCGGTATTTCTCTTGTTTCATTCCAATTTAATTGCTTATATGTGAATTGTATATATTCTTTATAATCACGTTTGTTCCATTTGTTATAACAGAGAATATTATATTCATTCACATAAAACCCAAATATTTTACCATATCTGTATAAATCCCATGAGTATGAATGTATTGATTTAACATATTCATCCCATTTATCAGATATTTCTTTGGTAGTTCTAAAATGTAATTTAGAAAATTTATTAAATACTTCATCAACATTCTTACCAACATTTTTCAAAAGAAAACGTTCAATATAATTATTGATTTTTTTATTGAAATACCAATATTCGTCATCCCATTTTGATATGTAAGAACCTTTACTAAATGGTATAAATTTAGCATGATTCTTTTTAACATAAGCTCTGTTGTACTTATACCCACAACCTTTACAATTGGTCTTAATTTTAAAACTTTTTATCATATTCTTCTAAGTTAAATGTTAATTTTACCTAGAAGTGATAGTGTTTTATTAGTAATTTTTTATTCATATTTATTTATTCATTAACGCATAAATTATTCCTTTGCGAAAATCAACAGAATTAATTGTTTTTCTTGCTACATCATGCCGACATTCAGTACCAGAAATTCTTTCTGTTGAAACTAATTCTGATGATGGATATTTACCACCATTTTGATGGTACGTTTCTAAGAAGCTATCACGACTACCATAAACAGTTATTTTATCAAAAGAAGTTGTAATACTTTCTATTTGGTCATCAAGATTTCTAACCCATTCCTCATTTGAATCTCTATCTTTTATAAATAGAACTTTAACATTTGGAAATACTGTTGTTATCATTTCTTGTCTTGCATCAAATGGTAAAGGGTTTGAAATTGTAAGTTCATTATTCTTTGGTATTCCTAAGAACAAATAAACTTTTTCATGTCTATCAATTACAGACTGAATCAAATCATGATGCATACGATGCAATTCAGGAACTTGAAATCTTCCAACTATAACTCCCACATTAAATTCTTTAAACCTTAATTCATCTCTTGTTTCCATATTATTTAATTAATTCGTCAACCACTGATTTTGCTTCAATATATTGTGCATTATTAAATTTAACAACAGTTTTGTCCCACAAATCTTTAGGAATTAACACTGTATTACTTAATAATTCATACATATGCTCAATTAAAATCATGGTTGAACAATGTTCAGCATCAAATTTATAATCTATATTATGAGTTTTCATTATATCTCCAATATAATTCATTTTATTCACTAAATCATGATTAACCATATTTTCATTTTTAATGTTTGTGCAAATATACGAATAAAAAACGAGAACTCCAAAAGAATTCTCGTTTATTTTTTAACTTCTTATTATTTTTCGTCCCATCTATCAAGAATTTTTGATATGATTGGGTTTCTAACTATTTCATCTTTAGTAAACTGCATACTTCCAACATCTTCCAAATCACTAAGTTTATCAATAGCATATTTTAACCCACAATCTGATGCACCTTTCTTTATATCTTTATTATCAATTTGGTCTAAATCCCCATCAAATATGTATTTAGAATTATCACCAATTCTTGTTAATAAAGTTTTAAATGCTGATTTTGGTAAATTTTGACTTTCCTCTATCAATACAACAGCATTATCAATTGTTAAACCTCTCAAAAAAGAAACGCACATGATTTCGAGTAATCCACATTTTTGTAGTTCTTTAACAACTTCTTTACCATTGTTACCAGCCGCATTTAATATTTTTTCCATTGTGTATATATGAGCTTGTGCATAAGGCATGATTTTTTCTTCAATAGTTCCTTTTAAAAAACCAATTTCTAAATCAGATTGAACAGTTGGTACAACGATTATAATTTTTTTATAAGCATTATCACCTTTTAATAACTCCAAAGCTGTTGCTAATGCTACATAACTTTTACCTGTACCTGCTGCACCTGCACAAAATGTTACTTCTTTTGATTTAATCAGATTATGTAAAAGTTTTTGTGATTGATTTTTACATTTAAGGTTAATTTTGTAATTTAAGGCTTTCGAACAATTGGTGTAGGAACTTTCGCCCCTATCTTCAGCACCATATGCCATTTTTGAATTGATAAGCTCCAAGTCAGCTTCATCAAGACCTTTCAGGTTTTTTTTACGACCCATAGTTTTTAAATTATTCTTTATTATTAAAAAAGAAAAAGGCGCAATGATAACATTATCATTACACCTTTATAATATAATATTTATGTTTTACAATTTCAATTGCTTTCATAGATTTTTATACTTCTTTTATTAATAAATATCATGTATAAACTTCGGTTACATCATTAATTATATCAAAAGATAAAATATTTTCAAAGTGTTTCACTTCCATATTTGAATATATTTTAATGTCTATTTTATATCTATTTGGTAATAAATCATTTGTGTTAATTAACAAATAATTATGATTCCAACATCTCTCTAATTTTTGCCATGAAATGACATCCAATTCTCTCACACCATCATTTACATATAATCTGTATTCCATATTATCAATTATTTGTAATTGATTTGTTGTATAAGGTATTCTTGCTTCAACTATTACTTTTCTAATATCTCCACGTTTAATTTTTTCATCATAGTTAATACCTCTGATAGATGGTACATATTGTTTTGGTAATTGGTCTCCACTCCCAAATTGATAAAAATCAAATTCAGATAAAGTAACAAAATCAAGTTCCACATCTTTTAATTTTTTTCCTTTATATATAAGATTAGTCCAAGTATCATATACCATTTCTTTATTTCCATAATCTTCTGAAGATAATTCTAACTCAACATAATATACACCCTTTGTCGCTTGTTTAGAAGCGATTTCTGACCCGTTTACACTACAAATGGGTAGTTCATCCAAATTAGTAGGAAAACCGCCTACATTCGAGTAAAAATACAATCTATTAGGTTTATCCAAATAAAATGTTGCTCTATCATCAGAAATCACTTCATTGTATGTTGTTTCTACATAAGGTTCAAAAAATGTATTAGTAAATTGTGTGAAAAAACCAACATATTGTGTAAATTCCTTTTCTGTTAATTCAAGAGTTGGTGAAAAAGCTATTCCAATACCATAATTTTCAAGTTCACCTGTAATATATTTATTAAAAGTTTCTGTAATGTCTAAATTTATATTTTCATTACCAAAATCAAAATGCGAAACACCAATTATAATATTACTTTTATTTCCATCTTTCGATGAAAATTTATCTAATTCTATTGAAAGTTTGTTTGTTGTATATATTCCTTCAGTTTCCCACAAAAAACCATTTTTTGCCTGATACCAATTAGAACCATCTGTTGAAAGAGAATTATGTGAGCCAATATACAAATCTTCCACATAATCAAACCCTCTACCATTATCCCATGTTTGTGGAATTAAAAAAAATATTAAATCAAATGATACTGCTCTTTCTTTTTTGCTATTAAATGTTGATGATAACATTTTTTTATCAAATGTGGAAGCATCTATTGAACCACAGTTAACCATTTTTAATACATGTTTAAGTTTTGAAATATCAGGGTAGGTTTTATCACACACCAAATCCTTCACTTTATTGTGGTCAAAGTGAAGGATTATTCTGGTTAGTAGTTTTGAATAGTTAAGTTCTGCAACAGGGTTTAAACCTGTATTTACAGGACTGTCTTTGATTATTGTGTTGCAACGGTCTAAAAACGTTTTAGTAACTATCATTATTGTAAATTTTATATTCTTATTTACAATAAATAGTTAATTTACTTTGATTGAAGTCGATAACATCTCATTAAAATTAAATGTGGATGCATTTGTTAAAATTGTGTTGTTTGTTGGTGGGTCCATTGGAAATGCATGGCTATGTGTCATAAACGCATTTAAAAATAATTTTAAAAACTGAACTAAAGTATCACCATATACTACTGGATGGGCAGAATCTAATATTTTTAATAATTCTTCATCACTTATTAAACTTGTTGCATCAGTTAAATTGAAATTATCTCTAGATATATGACTTAATAAATTGATTTTATCAGCAACAACATTAATTGCACTTCCAAATTCTTCTTTATTTGTTTTTAGTTTACCTTGTATATATTTCATCTGAATATAGGCTGGGTTAAGTTTGTTAAAAAATAAATTATTTGGTTGTGCTGCTGTTGGTGATTCTTTAAACCCACAACGAATTCTCATTTCATTATCTTTCATAATAATATCACAATTCTGCCTACCTTGTATTGCAATATCACCATATTCAGGTAAAGTACCATTAATTTGCGGATTCATTGATGGTGCTTCAGCAGGTGATATTACTTGATTTCCTTCAAGTAATGAAACCGCAGAGAAATTAAATGGGTCTTTGTTAAGCATTTGAGGTTGAGAAATAACAGGACCTATGTAATATCTGTTTCCACTTTTATCGCCTTGATTAGCTAATATAACAAAAACACATTCTCCTATTTTGGGAGTAACATGTAGCATTTTTGGAATTAAAGGAAATGCATAAGGTAAATCTTTATCCAAAGTAATATCATTATCTTCAGGGGTTAATCTAACTTTTATTCTTAACCCATCTGTGTCATCAATAATTGATTTTACTTCACATAGTCTTACAATTGATGTATCATTTGTCGTCATTTATTCCTTTTTTAAACGTTTATTAAGGATATTTTCAATATCCATGTATTCTTTTTCCAATTCTTCCAGATGAAGCATATATTTAGCCACAAACAATTTTGTTTCATCAAATTCTGTTTGTAATTCTTCTTGTCTTTTTTTCAATTCGGCATTGGTAGCCAAGTTTAAATTTTCCATTATCTTACTATACCATTAGTTACTGTTGGAGTTGTGTTTGTTGAAAACACTGATACTGGTCCACCTGCATTTGCGCCAGTACCAAAACTTGTTAAAACCCCTGGCGGGATTGCCACATCAACTCTTGCATTATTTTTAATCTCATTAACAATTTCTTCAGCCAAAATTCTCACAAAAGCAGTGACTTTATTTTGAGAACCATCATCTAATGCATCTGTATTAATTCCAGCTTCAGGTAATCTTCTTATAATAGCTGCTGCTAATGCTATGGCAGACATTCCAGGACGTTGCATAATAGAACACACCATAATTAATGGTGGTATAGATATTAATGCAGGTCTGACAAAATCAAATGCAGCACCAATACCATCAGCTATTGTTTGTATCCAGCTCATATATTATTATATTTAACATTCATTTATTATTGGTTGGGTTTCAGTCTGGATAATGTCAGCATAATCCACATTATCCATATTCCAATCTTGTGTTCCACCACGTTTTAAACGACAAGCTTTAATTAATTGTTCAATTAACGTTTTATAATATTGAACACTTTCAACAACCATTTTAGCTGATAACATTTCAATCAATGGTTGTAATAATTCCATTAAATAATCAAGTAAAAATTTAATAATCAAATCACGTATCATACGAATAATTTGTATTAACATATTTTTACTCATAGCAATAAAAGATTTAACATCAGGCATTCCAGGAATCCCCATAAGTTTAAAATTTATTGCCAACAACAAATATAATTTAGGTGATATTAATGAACTAACAATCACGCTTGTTAATTCGTTAATAATATTATCAATAAAATTCATTTGAACATTGAAATTCAAATTATTTTTTTCATCTTCATATGTTGTTGATAATGTTTTAGATATTTCAGTTAATGCCCCTTCAATAATTGTTTTTTGTTCTTCCAGTGAAGCTGCTTCACTTATCCCATTTAAACTATTTAAAATATCTTCTGGATTAATTGTTATACTATTGTTCTGTTCTCCATTTATTGAAAATAAACCTGCATGTACCAATTCTGCTTTCTCTAACATACTATTATATTTTTCATTAGAGAATGTAAAAAAACAATCACTTACTTCACTGTCATCAGTTTCAACAACGCTTTTAACAATTTCGCTTACTTCATATTTAATTAATTGTTGGTTAAATGTTAATGACATATCAATTGATAATGCATTTGTTAATTTATCCAACAATTGCGCTGCTACAACTTTTGAATCAAATAGTTTGATGGAAGATACATAATCATAATTAAATTGTATTAACGTTCTTTTCCTATAATAATTTTTTTTGTAGTTATCAGGTACTAAATCACCTGGTAATGCAGGTTTTTTTGTTGTGTCCCCTAACATAACATGAATAATGTTATTGTATGGTACTTGTAAATATCCTTGACTCCAATCACTGTTTTTCAATCCTGATGAACGTTCTATATATTCTATTGTTATAATAGGTCTTGTATCATCATCACTTAATGATTGTGTGCTTTTCTTGCTTCTTTTCAACCTATTATCCCAAATAACTCTCCCATTAGATTTGTTGATAACATACCAAAGAAATGCATTAAAATCTAATGAGCCAACAACTTCTGCTGCTGAATTCATTCCATCACACCCAAAATAAAAATATTTACCAATTTTAGGGTCTAATGGATTTGCTAAAAGTTGACCTGTTATATCAATTTGTGATAAATCAAAACAAATACCTTCTTTAATCAAATCTTCACTAATGAATGGGTTTATAGAACATGATATGAAATCTTTAATATTAGCAATTAAAATACCTTTAATAGCATATTCAATCCCATCCAATTCATATGTAATAAATTTGGATAAAACATTAATTAATCTATCATAACCACCAGCACTTTTTAACAAATCCATTAGAAAATCAAATGGATTCGTTGAAGCATTAATAGAAATAAATGAATCTGTTGTTGAAAGATTCGGATATTTTTCTAATATTGTTTGTGCTGCTGCTATGGTAGCAAACGCATATGCTTTAGCTTTTTTTAAATTTGCCATATTAGTTTAATTTATACTCTTCTGTTGTTGGATTATTTTCAACTGATTGCATAGCTTTTTTAATTTCATCCCAATTCAGACCACCAACTGCTGTATTAGCAGCATTTTCATTAACACTTTTTTCAATATCACCATTATATTTCAATATATCACCCATGAATTTAGCAATTTCAAGTTTTCTTCCAATTGCTTTATCTTTATTAGCAATAAAATCATTCATTGCTTTGGCATATTTAGTTTTAGCATCAGTAATTTCATTCGCAAGTATGGTAGATTGAGAAAGTTTGTTCATTTCTTCTTGAATGGTAACAATCTGTTGACATGCTTGATTATACGTTTCTTGAAGTAATTCTTCTACTTTTTCAACTGAATTTAATTTAACTTTATATCTTTTAGGCGTAACTCCCATTTTTTTTATATTTTTTAATAAATAGTAATATTTACATTTTTTAGTTTAATAAACCTTCTTTCGTATTGAAATATATATGTTTAAATTTTTTCATACCATCTCTAATTTCTTTAGTTGATAATAAGGTGGTTTCTTTTAAAAAGTACAGAATGGATGATTTATTAAACTTGTTACTTCCCATATGAGCCATAATATCTTGCCAATTCATCAATAAATCTAATAATGAATGTCCTATTTTGATTTCATTTTCTGTTAGCTCATGTATCTTATCAGGAAGGAGCATTTGTTGCATTTCCTCAATAGTTTCGTTAATTAATTCTGTATTGAACGTTACTAATGAATCGTTATCAGAATAAGAAAATTTTGAATCTTCATTTAACTCGTTAGCCATATCATCATAAGATGCATTTCTTTTTTGGTTTTTTGTAAATTGATTAATTTTATATATTAAGTAGTTTTTACAAATAGTTCCACAATATGAGTAGGCTTTCTTACCAGTAGTAACATCAAAATTACTAATTTTAGTTAACATAAATGATAGAGTATCATTAAAAGTATCTGTAAACTCTTCAGATGGTGTAAACAGATTATATCGTCTAATGATAGATTCTATCATTTTAGTAAATGCAGGTAATAACTTAGCATTAAAAATTCTATCCTTTTCTTCTTGATTTTCACAATTCATATAATCAACAAAAGCCTGTTCTTCTTCTTCATAAAAATAGCCTGTTCTTTTTTCGGTACTCGGTTTTCTTCCTCGTTTTCCCATTTTGTTGCTTATATATATTTTTAGCGACATCGTATTATCATTTATATCTTAACAATTTAAAATAATTGTTCTTTTCCTTTAAAATGATGCCAAATTATTATTTTAATTCATTAATTTCATTATTTTCAAGTTCCATATTGGGTACTTTTTTCCTATCTTCTTTAAATGGATATTCTCTTTTTGCTAAGTTATACCAAGCAATGCCTTCATTTGCATCAATAGTTGCTGTATATTGAGACATTAAACTACCTTCTCTATTCAAAATATGCATATATCCAAATTTAGGCACTACATATATTTTCAATCCCTTATATGTCGCCCTTAATAAAAATTCATACCAAAATGCAACTTTTATTGATGGTTTTAGTCCACCAATTTCAATGAAATCATTAGTATCAAAAATAGCACCTGTCATATTAAAATCATATTTTGTTTCAAGACATTCACTATCAATAACACCAAGTTCATTAGAAAATGCACTAGCCCATACAATTTCATTACCAAATGAAATCAATTCTCCGTTCTCACTATTTCTATATTCGTTTAATGGTAAACAAATATTAATAGACGGGTCACAATTAAGATACTGTGCTGCATTTTTAAACCATTTAGGCGCATAAGCATCATCAAATTCTAAAATAGAAAAATATTTAGTTTTACAGTTAGCCGCACCAAGATTAATTTGGGAACAGAAATCTGTTTCACCATCATTTGATAAAATATCAATTCCTTTTACTTTACTTATTTTATTTTTTATTAATGAAACAATATCATTTTTTGCTACAATGATGATAGATGTATTGTTATCATCATTTTCTTGTTTTTTAACACTTTCAATCGCATTCATTAATGAATTGCCAATAGTGTCATCATATTCATGTAATGGTATAATTACTGTTAAATCTTTCATTATTCTTCTACTTTTTCATCATTTATTTTACTTTTTGCTACAATGATAACTTCTTCAAATTCTTTCACTCTTTCATTAATATAAGAGTTTATTAAATTATCTAAATTAACTTTATATTCGTCAAATGAATATTTTTTAGCAGTTTCTTTCATTGCATCTGTAATTTCAGATGGAATATCATCATTTATCCATGTTCGTATAACATCAGCAATAATTTTATGCACACTATTAATATCATTAAACCATATTCCATTATCTAATAATTGTGTTTTATCTTCTGATAACATCCATTCAGGTATTAATTCAGGGATTTTACCAATTACAATATTTCCAGATTTAATAGCTTCAAGTGGCGCATAGCCAAATTGTGTATCACTATCAACCCAAATGGTAATTGCACCTTCACGTAAATAATCAGCAAACATTTCTCTTGGATAACTTCTCAAATCTCTAAATGATACCCATTTATACATTGGATATTTCCAATAAAATGGTTTAATGATTTTGTTGGCATCTTTTTGTGATTTTGTTATGATGTTTACAATTAATTTTTTAGGCTCATTTCCTTCATAAAAATAAGAAGGTATATAAGGAGTAAGTACTTTTGTTTTAACATAAGGAAATACAGAGTTAACCAATTCAGCTTGGTTTAAGCAACTAGTAATTGTATCTGTAATACCAAAGTTAGCCCAAGAAACACCTACTTGAATAAAATCTGTAAGGTAGTTGTAGTTTTGTGTTAATACGATTCTTTTACAAGATAATTTTCTTGTTTGGTTCATTACAGAAGAATAAACTTCAGGAATGATTAAAAAATCTGATGGTGATACTTCTAATTCTTCGTTTTGAATATTAGCATGTTCAAGTGTCGCATATTTTTCACCAAGAGACTCAGTAACACCAACAAAAACTCTATTATCATCAATTGGTTGATTCTCTAAATCTAATTTTTTTAACTCTTCTGCTGTATATTCATTATCTAATTGATATAACATTTTAACATTATAGCCAAGTTGTTGTAATGTTAAAGCCATTTGGTATATGTATGATATATACCCTGTTGCATTATTTTTAGCATCAGGTACATAAAATAACACTTTAAAAGATTTATCTTTTAATTTTCCTATTTCAGTTTCAATTCTTTGTACAATTTCTTTGGTATTATCCATGATTAATTTTGTTTAACATTTATTAAAAATCCTTTGTTTAAAAAGGTATTGAATGCAATTGCTTCACCTACCGATACACTTTCAACTAAACTTTCAGTTGCAACATCTTGTTCTACAACTTCACCAAATGGATTTGTTTTAACTCCAATTCCCATGATGACTTCAAGCAATTGTCTTGTTAAATCATATTTGATAGCATCAATATTATTGGCATTATCATTATTTTTATTTTCAGTCAATTGTTTAGTAACAAGTTTTAACTTATTTTCATTATCATTTTCATCAGTTGAATAAACTAATGTTTGAGAACTTTCAACATTTTTATTATTGTGTGGCTTGAAGATGAAATCAATAATTTCATCTAAATCAAGTGCATAAACTTCGTTTTCTATTTCTAAAAACATATTATTATTGTTTTTTAATTTTATTTAAAATATCTTCCATTACTTTTGTCCCACCTTGCATTAATTCCATAAAAGAATCAAATTCATAATCAGCTTCAGATTCAGTGTTATAAGAAGATTTAATTTTGATGCTAACTTTACCTTCAGGTTTATTATCAAGTAACCAAGGGTTAGCTGTAATTAATATATCACATCTGTCCCAAATAGTCAATGAATCTTTAGGAAAGTAATATTCTCTTACTCTTGATGCTATTTTATGTAAGAAATATAAACTTGCTTGAATTGTTAGATTGATTTCAAATGGACTTACTAACATCACATCAGGCTCATTTGGGTTATCATCTTCATCTACAATATTTCTTAGGTCATTTCCAAGCCATTCATGAAATCTAAATTGTAGTTGCCGAGCCATTGGTTCAGCACATCCAAATAACTCATAAGGATGGTCAGTATATACAAAATCTTGATATTCTTCTTCACTATCAAAAGGAAAAGTTTGTGTCAAATCACTGCTTTCAATATTAACATTGTCAATATCAAAATGTGGGTCAATATCTTTTTTATATTGAGATGCAAATTGTGATGTATATGAACGAATTACATCATTAAGGTCAATTGCTATTTTAGTTTTCATCGAAGGCTTTTATTAATTCATTATTTTTATTATAATATTTAACTGTTGGAACTGGTACATCAGTTAATGCTTTAAAATGACATTTAGGGCATTCAGTTGTGATTATTCTTTCAAAATTATATGGATTCCAAGATACACTGTTTAAAGATATTAATTCTTCTCCACATTTAGGACAAAACACATGCTCTATTACCACTCTAACATCTTCTTCAGTTGATATTAAATCACGCACATTTATTTTAGAAACATTTATAAATGGGTTTTCAAATTTTTTTTCTCCTTGTATAGTTGCTATTGGTAAATCGTCAATAGAGTTATATTCCCACATTCTTTTTTTATTAATAGGTTGTTCTATATTTTCAGATATTCCACCCATTTCTTTAATTTTTTGTTCCAGTTGTTTTTGATATTCATCGTCACTTGGTATTTGAGACAAGATTTCATCAAATTCTATTTTTTTTAAATCATTTGCATTATTGTTATGATTTTTAATTGGTTTAGAGAAACTTTCTTTATTAAGTTGTTTTTTAAACATCTCTTCTATATTACTCATGATGTATTAAATTTCTTTTTTGTTATTATAAATGTTCTTCTAAATTGAAATACCTAAAACCTTGAAAACCTTTCATTGGTATTTCTCTTTCTAATGGGTGAAAAGGTCCTGAACGCATAATAAATTTTCCCATCCATTTTCTTCCAGTTGTTGAACAAGTAAATTCTTTTTCTTCCATTCCAACAACTTCCATCCATCCTTTTACTTTTCCATCATGAACAATATAACATTTATCCCCTTTATTAATACCTTTTGGAAAAAATGGAACTTTAAAATTCATTACTTGTGAATAATCTTTAACAGCATCCATTTCTTTTTGATAATCTTCCCATTGTTCTGATGATGGTAATGTAACTACAATTGCACGTTCTGATTTTAGAACATCTTCAAAAATTTTCACTAAATTTAAGTTACTATCTGCCACAGCTTTTATTTTTTATACAAAATATAATAAGAAAAATATCAAAATAAATATTTATTATAATAAATAAAAACATTTATGATGAAAAAAGTATATTTAAATGAAAATGATTTAACAAAAATGATACATGAGTCAATTAAGAAAATTTTGACTTTAAAAGAATCACATGCCCTCAAACAGCCTTATTACAATTTAATACAAGCAATTGAAGATTTTCAAAATGTATTAGAAGTGGAATATGATATGAATGATGAATCAATTAAAAGAGTATATGCTGCATTAAAAAATGCAGAAAGTGAAGTAAGTGATTTGGTAAGACATCCAGAAGGAAGAAACGGTGATATGAAAGTTTGGGATAGAGTAGGGTTTTAATATAAAAAATGTGATATATGACACACTATATATCACATTTTTTTTATTTTTACTTAAATTTAATATTATCATTAATATTGGAAAAATTGAAGTTTGTAGGTGTTAACTCTTCAATTTTATCTAACATTTGTTTTTTATATTTTTTACCAAGAGAAGGTTTTAAATATGCAATTGTCATATGCGGATGATAATCCTTATAATCAGAATGAAGTTCAAAATTTTCTTTTATTTTGTCATATGTTTTATGCATATTTGGGCATTTAACATCAGCTTTTAATACATCATAATCATCATTTTCAAATATAGATATATTATTTAATATACATTTATATTCTTTTAATGGTAATAGTAACTCTTTTAATTTAGTTAAATCAGCATCAGAATCTAAACAAGGGGCTAATGTAACATGACTTTCTTTTTCAAGCCCATATTGATTATCTTTTTTTTCTTCATCAGTGCCAAAATATAATTCGTTTTTAGGTATTTTATTTTGTAAATCTTTAATAAATGTTGGCATTTCATAATCAATCATTAAAAATGCATACTCTCTTGCCATATATCAAATCTTTTTTTCTTTTATTAATTTATTTAAACAATCTTTACATAAAACTCTTCCATATGTTTCTAATGTAATTTGAGCATCGTAGAATGCTGTTTCTTCTTTATCAGTTTCATAGTGTTCAATTCCATCATCGCCAACAATTACTTTATAATTACCACCTTTATTTGGTCTTAAATGAGCTTCGTTTGTAATTATTTTACCGCATTCAGAACATACATATTCTTTATTATCTATTTCAGATAAATTAAAGATAACATCTTTTTTATCATTGTTTTGGTATTTTTCATCCATAGTTTTACTATAAAAGCGAGCAGTTAAATCAACAGGTTCATTTTTTAAATGCGCTTTAAACTTAATAACAAAATTTCCATCAAAAATATCTATTTTCTTAAAGAAAATATTATCAAATTTATATTCCATTAAATCTCTTACTCCATGTGCCTTATGTGTAATAAATTTCAATCCTTGTAAATCAATAACATCTGATTTAATACCACTATCTTTTATTTTATTAACTTCATTAATAAATCCTTTTGACAAATATTTAAATTCATTAGGATATATTGTTGCATAAAAATCAAGCTGTACATGAGTATCATCTATTTTTTTTACAACTAATTTAGTTGTAAATTCTTCTATTCTGAATCTAGGAAAAAAATCTCGTTCCACTTGTAAAATATATTTTGTCTGCTCTCCATATGTATTAACTCGATTAATTTCATCTAGAACCCCTTTCCCCATTTCTTCATTACCTTGAATTAAAATCAATTCATATCCTTCTGATTCATCAATATGTACATGTTGGCTATCTTGTTTTGGTAATACCAAACCTGTTGTGATATACTCTAGTTTTGACGCTTCATCAGCTACTTTATATGTCCTATATCTTAATTCCTGAACTGCTTGTGTTTCTTGACCATTTAACAATGCACGAGACATCTTTTCAGCATCAACATTTTGATTAATTGATACACCTTCATCACTTTGTGCTCCTTTTTGTGTTAGAATTTCAGTTTCAGTAGTTTTAAGACCATACATTAAACCATACCATAAATTTTTTGCTTTATCAACTATTCTTCCCATTAGTCAATTATTTCTAATAACTTATTCTTAATTTGAGCATTAATCAAATAATTAATGTGTTTAAATTTATTCATTTCATTTATTACATTATTATCATAAAGCACATTTCCAAATTGGTTTGTACTATTAATACTAGCGTTATTACTTAAAAAATCACAAATATTTTTTGATGCGATTGCATATTCATTTAATTCAGATATAGACATCTGTTTTAAATCAATTTTTGTTTTTGCCATATTATTTTTTTACATAAAATAATATAAAATTAGTAAAAGTAAATAAAAAAGGAGCTTTTAGCTCCTTTATTTATTAATTACCTGATATGCATTATTTGATATAATGTTTAATGTGACTTTACCACAAAAATCTACCAATTCAAGACAATTTGTATAAGACATTGCAGAGCGTAAATACGAAATGAAATTATCAACCCACCCTTCCATTGTATATTCTACGGGACGGTAAGTAATTAGACCTTCTCCAGTTTTTAATGTTTTATTACCCATTTCTTTTTGCGCCTTTTTGGTGGACATACCATAAAATTCTTTTTCAAATTTATATCCTTTTTTAAATTTACTTAAAGTTTCTTGACTATATTGGTCTATTTTATAAGTAAATCCATTATCATTTATTGATGTATATGCAGCACTTTCCAACATTTTATTAAATATAGAACCACACATTACAAAATGAGCACCTAAAGCTAATGCCTTTATAATATCACCATATCCTTTCATGCCACCATCTGCAACGATAAATGCTAATTCATTTGAATTACACAAATAACTATCATAATATTGTCTACATTTATCAATTAAAGATGCCATCGGATAATGAATGCCTGTGTTTGGAGATGTTGTACATGCACCACCTGTTCCAACTGATAATCTAACATAGTCAGCCCCAGCAAGCGATAAATTAACATATGTTTCTGGGTTTGCAACGTTACCTGCCATTATGACAATTTTACTATTATATTTCTTTTTAGCATCTTTAATATAATCTAATAATTTTACCATTCCACCATTAGCAATATCAATCAATACATACATAGGTTTACCATTACCATTAGCATATGTATCTAAAAAATACAATTTAAATTCAGCTAAAGAGAATGCACACCAAACATTATTCATTTTTTGTAAACGCATTTGAATATCTTCAGTTCTTGGAAGAATAGGATTTATATTATTCTCAATAAACTTATTATAATTTGTTGAATTGACAACTGTTGACATTGGGGCTGTAAATAAAGGTAACATACCATCAGGCATATAAGGATTGCACTCACATCTATGTTCCACCCTAGTTGATGATGATGGCATTATTGCCACATCATTTAACGAATAAAGCATTTTTTCTATAATCATTTTTCTATTAGACATTAAAAATCCAGTATATAAATATACACTGGATTATTGTTAAAATTAATATTATTTAGTACCTGAACTACCAAAACCATTTTTACCTCTACCTGTGTTTTCATCAATTTCATTTACCTTCGTAAGTGAAGTCAAATAGCTGTTATAAACAGGCATTAGAACTCCTTGTGCTATTCTATCTCCATTATGTATTTTAACATAATCATTTGATAAATTTATCATAATAACACATATTTCTCCACGATATTTTTCATCAATAGTACCTGGTGTATTTAAAACAATCAAACCTTGTTTGAGACTTGTTCCACTACGAGGTCTTACTTGTAATTCAGTGTGCTTAGGAAGCTCAAAATATAATCCTGTATGAATCATTCTTCGTTCAAGTGGCGCAAGTGAAATATATAATTGGTCATCCTCACCATCACCACATAAACCTTTCTCACCTTCACAATCAATCCAAGCTCTTAAATCAAAACCACTATCTCCATCGTTTGCATATGTAGGGTCTGGATTATTTGATTTATTAACAAACTTTATATTTTGTGTGTCAATGTATTCCCTTAAAGTATATTGAGCATCTCCAATAGGTGTTTTAATATTTTCAAGCACCTTTATTATTCCAAAACTCATTCTTCTTTTTTAGTTTTTTCTTTTATTGTTTTCTTGTAGCTTTCTCTCAAATCAGCATTGACTAACAAGTTAGTCATTTTAACAATTGTTGCTAAAGGACTTGCATAATATTGAGATTTGTCATCATTATCTTTATCAATAATTCTGATTGCTTCATATTCCTCTTCAGTCAAGTTAATACCATATTTCATACAGATATAAGCAGACCTTTCTCCTGTTTTCAACTGCCCTTTAATTTCAGGATTAAATTCATAAAGAACACCTCTTTTTCTTTGCCAATCAACAGTTTGTTCAACAAACATTTCACATTTTGAAATATGTTGTAGCAATAAAACTTTCAGTAAAGATTCTTTATTAACTTTCATGGACTCACTTAATGTATTGTTTATATTAAATGAATATAAACATAACTTATTTAATACAATATCAAGCAATGAGCCATCATATGCTGAACCACTATCTTCACTCATGCCATAAGACGCTTTTTTAAGCAAATCCCCATAAGTATTTATTAATTCTTCTGAATAACAATTATATGTTTGTAACCTTTTAATCCACTTGTCAAAGTTGGATTCCATTTCTTTATTTGTAATCATTGCATAAAATTTTTCTCATTGCAAATATACGACTTTTTAATCACTTTTACAACTTACTATTCACTATGCTTTCATAAAATTCAGCTCTTTTAACAGTTATAGTTTCAATAGAGTATTTGTCTTTTACTGTGTTGTATAGATTTTCTGCCATTTTATTAATATATTCAGGATGTTGTACCAATGTAGTAATATATTTAGCCCATTGTTTATGGTTCTTTTTTGATTCCACCAATAGCCCATTACCACTTTCATCAATATTTCCTTGTTTAATAAATGGTTTTAAATCAATTGTATAAGGTCCAAAGTTTTGAGCGATAATTGCTTTATGAAAAAATCCAGCTTCAATAACCTTTAATTGTGATTTATATTTATTGAAATCACATTCTTTTAGTGGTACTAATAATACATCAATATTATTATAATGTGTAGCATATTGGTTAATAGGTTTAGTCCAGCATCTTCTATACATTTCTTTATTGTTATATGGATAGTCCATATTTGGGATAAATCTATGCAAAAATGATGAATAAGGCTGTGATACTAATTTATAATTATCAGTTAATACCTTCTCATATCTATACCAAACAGTTTCTTGTGGCATAATGGGTCTTTCACGAATTTGTCCAGTTTGTGCATCTTTTTCTCGATACATACCATTAGTATCAAAACCACATAAAACAAATTGACATTTGGCTAAAATATCTTTGGGTAATGAGTTAGTCAAACCTTGTAAAATATTAATATCGTGTTCATGTGAACTCCCACAAATAATCCCAAAACGTATTTTTTCACTTTTAACATCAATAGGTTGAAATTGTTTTTCACTTTTATCAATTGCATTTGGTAAAACAATTACATTTTTATTATGTTTTTTTAAACAATTAGCAAAAATATCTGTTGTAGTTGTCACATAATCAGACATTCTAATATTATCAATTAATTTTTGTTTAGTATTAGTCGTTTTATAAACAGCAGACATTGGATGAAATGAACCTAAATCATAATAATCATCAATATCCATTACTGTAATTGTTTTTTTATCTTTAAGATATTTTAATACTTCAACACATTTATCATAAGAGTTAGAAATGTTTTTACTAAAATGAATAATATCAAATTCTTCAAAATAAGTTAATGGTTTATTGGTTACATCATATTCAATTGTAACATCAAATTTATCACCATATAATTCACTTAATTTTGTATGAGGATTAAGTGAACGGAAATAACCAACACCAAATCTATCACTAGGTAAGCATAACACTTTTATTTTATCCATATTTATGATTTTTTAGAAAAAATAAAGATAAAATTTCTATTGTAAACAGATATATAATAAAAAAACCTGCTTAGTTTGCAGGTTTTTTATTTTTTTTATCTTTTATATTTCCTTTGAATACCATAGTTGCTTCATATATATTTCCACTACTATCCATAAATTGAAAGTTTTTGCCTAATTTCATCATTTTTAGTGATGTTGAAGAATCTTTATTTACACTTTCACTTAATAAATTTTCTTTTAACGGTTCTATGTATTTTTTGACAACACCTTCAATAATCATTTTCATCGTCTCATAATCAAAACTTGAATTGGTCATTTGCATAGGTTGCTGTATTGGTTGAGACTGTGTAAATTGTTCGGTCAAAGTTGGCTTACGTTGTGGTTGTTGTGGTGTTGGTGGGGGCATTAGATTAGTTACAGATGCTAATTGGCTTGTAAATGCATCCATAGTTGGGTCTGAAGAAAGACCATTAAGAGGATTATTTTTAATTTCATCTAAAATCTGTTTAGGTAATCCTATATTATTACGAGCTGGTTGCATTGAACCTTGTCGAATTCTTTGCATTTCAGCTTCAGCATTATAATTACTGCCACCCGTTTGCATAGGCATTGAGTTAGGATTGTAAGGTAACATTTCAGTTGGTTTATAATTCTCATTTACAATACTATTATCAATAAATCCACCATCATTTAAGCCTTTTGCATATTTATCAAATTCAGGACTAGCAACAACTTTGGTTAGTTGTTGTGCTCTCGCAAAACTACTTGCTAATTGTGCGGCTCTATCATTCATTATATATTTCTATTATTTCGTTTATTTTTATTTTTTTCATAATCCCTTAATACAGATGGGTCTACGAATTGAGGATTGTTTAATTGCTCTTTTCTTCTATCTATCTGTTGTTCGGTATCTGTTTTAAATATATCATTTTCAGGCTCATTTGTCAATGGTTGTTCAGTTTTCTTTTTTGGACCTGTTGATTGTTGAGGATTATTATTGTTTTTAATATCTGCCCCTTGGAAACCATCTTGTGTCTTTTTATTATTCATGTATTCATCTTTATAAACAGGTTTATCAACTTGACGTTGTAAATTATCCATATCTTGTCTAACTTGTTTTTCACCAGGTGGTATATAAACAGGCTCTTCTTTTCTTCTTGGTTCTGTTATAGCAGGTGTTTTAGTATCAGGAACATTATCATTAAAGTTGGCTATATCATATACTACACTCATACTTCTATCACCGTTAGGGTTAAAATCAGGACGAGCTTGTGTAAAATATTGACCTGTTGGTCTCCAATCCAATATTCTATCTAATCTGAAGAATTTCCACGATGGCACTTTAGAAGCAGTATCACCTTGTGGTTGATAGGCACGAATTACTGGATTGCCTGCTTTAGTTAAACCATAAGCATATACTTCAATTATTCTCCACCCCATAGCGATATTTTCGCCATGAGAATCATAATTGATTACAACTCTATACTTTTCATTTATTGCATCTTCAACTTTGGTTTTATCAACTTTTTCTTCTAAAAGTATATTTTCTAATATTTCTGATATATTCAACATATTCTTATTTCTTTATATTTAAAACAATTCCTCATATATATCATAAATACATAATATATATGAGGAATAATAACCATTAATGATTAATTTTCATTAAGGAACTTGATATTGACCTGCTTGTCTATTAACATCTGTTATAACAGAAGTCATTGTATAAGGCTTATCAGGATTATACAGACTTCTTACCATAGCTTGTTGTCTAGCTTCATTATCAGCACCATTACCTGCACCTGAATTTGGTGAAGTATCAAAATTCTGATAATTAATCATACCAATACTTCCATTGCAGTCTGGTAAATAGAATGTGTGTCCACCACTTCCAGTACCTTTACCTTGTGCATCCCCATTAGCTAATGCATCTTTATGTGTTACAGAGTAACGGTCATTAGTATTATAATCACTTCTAACTATTTCTCTTTCTCTTTCATCAATTGACCTTTTTTCTAAACATGATTGCATATTATATAATATATTACTTTCTTATTTTATTATAAATATTAAACTAACTGTTTTGTGATAATAGTTTTATTGTTTCAATAATCTGGTTTTCACTAACAATAACTGTTTTAATATTGTTTCTTGATTCAAAATGTTCTCTTGATATGTTAGATAAAACTTTTGAGCCGCCTTGAATAAACATTGATGACAAATCCCCACGTTGATGATATACATCTAATATTTTATTTATAATAACAAGTGTTTGTTCAGGAGTACTGTTAGAATTATATTCATTTATTATCTCCATAATGGGTTCAATTCCAAAATCTGACCAAGCATCTGAGCCATCAGGTAATATCATCCAATCATATAAACCGATTTCATCTAAAAAGTCACCAACATCTGTCTTTAGGAAAAACGAATTATTTATATATGTAAGTTCATTTCTTTTTTCATGTGAATTGTATATCTTACATATATCAACATATAATCTGTTTTTATTAGTTATATCTAATTGTTCACGGTTTTTATCATATTTATCAACTTCTTGTTGGTTATAAAATAAATCTTTTTGTCCTTTTAAATTACCATAAGTATGAATTCCACTATCTTCATTTTTTAATAATATTTGATTTACAATAGCTTCCTCATTAGGAGATAAATTTAAATCATATAACATTTCATATACTTCCTTAGTTGTTAGAGAAGTTAAAATATCATAATTATTAAGTTCATAAGTTTTGCCATTTTTCTTTGATAAAAGAGGAAGTAAGATTTCTTCTATTTCTTCATAAGGATATGTACTTGTGTGACCAGCCAATTCTGTGTTAGCTAATAACATACTTGTATTTTTCATACAAATACCCATCCATTGATAAACATATTTTGAAGGAAAATTTACAAATCTACCAAATTTAGAAAACTCCATAAGGGCTTTTTGATACATTGATGGGTTTATTAGTACCCCCCAAGGTTCTGATTTATATTTCCCACTACAAAATAAATTAATTACATATTCAACGCCATAATCAAACATATAATCATAAAATGGGTGTACATTATTTTCTTTTATCACACTTTCAAACTTAAATATTTCGCCATTAAAAACATTCGATATTGTATCTTTACCAAAATTAGGTTTAACAGTTGTCACTTTCATAGCATTCTTTGTTAATCTATTTTTAGTATGTGGCTTAATAAAAGCATTGCTCATTCCTGCTTCTTTCTTAGCATTTTTAAAATCTTTTATGGCATTTGTTGTGGTGGATAAAGTATTATTAACCCATGTTTGCATAGCTTTTCCACCATTAAGTTGAAACTCTATACTATCTTCTTTTCCATTAAAATTATCAAAAAAGTTTTTAATACGTTTCATTTCATTATACTCAATACCATCCATTGATAAAAGATTGTTTAGTCTTTTATATCCAACAGAATTTTTATTGCCATTAAAATTATTTAATATTTGTGTTAAATGTTTTCTAATTCCAATTGGCAACGGAAATTTTCTGCCTTTAAGTTCACTATTCCCATCTTCAAACAAATACAACATATATTATTTTTTAATTTTATCATTATTTTTTTCGGTAATTCTACTCCATCTACCATATGGCATCAAAGTTTGACCATAATATGTCTGTTGTGTTTGCATATTAGCAAATTTATCACCTGTTATTGGTTCACCATCTTCTCCTGAAGATAGTTTTCCAGTTGTTGAAGTTTGACCAAGCCCACCATATTCTTTAAAATCTCCATTATTCAAATAATCTATATCATCACCTGCTATCTCTTTTATTTGAGATTCAGTAAATTTCACTTTTTTAGCCATATTAAATTTTGCTTTAACTTATATTATAAATATTTATCAATAAAGTAAATGGGTTGAAATGAATAATATATTACATAATAATTATAACAATTTAAGATTAACCATCAATAATGACGAATATTGGGATTTTTGTATTAACAAAGACTCTTATCAGACCTATTTCCCCAAAAAAGGACTAAAAGAAGAATGTTTAATTTCATATATTGATTCTGATGACCCAGATTGTGTGTTTTTTGATAAATTGTATAGTAAAACTTCATATAAATGGAATAATCTTATTAATAATGGTGTGGAATTATGCAATATTGGCTATACAGGAGTTGACAATGGACTTATCAGTTATCAAAAAGACAGAATAACAAACGAACAATTTCTAAAAATATTCACTGAGTCTAAACTCAAAATAGAAAAAGATGATGTAAAACTTCATTTACATCAAGTAACTGGAAACACAGGTTTATATGATTATCCAATTTCAATTATAATGGAAGATAAATATGAAACAATTAAATTAAATGGTGGTTTTTATCAAGGATTTTTCAAATTGGACAAGGATGATTATCAAATATTACCTGATTTTATAAAATCATCATGGAATTTTGAATTTACATTAAGAAAAAAAGATTTTGAAAAAGAATCAGATAAAACATTAAATGATAAGTATCCAGATAATAAAGGTATATTTTTTTATATAGGCACAAGAGCCGAAAATAAATGGTGGCTTTTATATGAACATAATGAAAAAGAAGGAATAAAGAAAAAATGTGATATAACATATTTTTCAGATGATTATGTCAATGAGGAATATGAATCTAAAAATGGTCATTTATTAAATATGGACTATTTTCAACCAATAGTTCCTGACAAACCAATTGAATATAATGATGATGGATATTTTTCAGGAGATTATTTACATGAATCTTGTTGTAAATGCCCTACAAAACAAAATAGTTATTTTGCAGATTCATATATTAATAATGAATATTATGACAATTTGCGTAGTGATGTAGATTATGTATATGGTGACTATTATAAACCTGATGTGCCAATAGATGTAAATATGAAATTAAAAACTTGTGATGGCTTTTATTTAAACACTCCTAATGTTTATGAAATTAAAACCGATAATAAATTTATATTTTTCAATCAAACATGCACAGGGTTTACTACTAGTACATGGAATAAAGATGATACAGTTATTTTAACAGGCATAACACCACCAAATATCGGAAATTATTATACATTATTTAATAGAACATGTACAGGTTACACAACAGATACAATACATGAACTACTTGATAAAAAAGAAAGAGAATATAATTTATATGGTGACATTTATAATAATGCTTTTGCTCTTAGAATTAAAGATGATGGCTCTTTGGGGTATAGATATTTGATTAAAGATTGTAATGCGGAATTTAACTGGTCAATATTAGAAGAGTATTCACTACCAAATGTTATACATGAGAATGAATGGCATACAATTGATGTTAGAATTGATATGTTAAATGCTGTTAGTGGAGAATGTAAACCATCTTATGAAAGAAAAATGAAAATATATTTTTATGTCGATGGTAAATTAAAATTAATTTCAAAAGAATTACCAGAATTTAATTTTAGAGCTTTAAATGATTTGAAAGAAAAACAAGAAGGTGTACCATTTAATATTTCATTAGGTGGTGGAACACAAGGATTAGCTGAAATGATAACTCTTAATTATATGGCTTATCCTGAATATGTTTTCCCAATAGAAAAACACTTTGCTGGTACATTTATTGGTGAACTAAAAACATTTAAATTCTATGATTGTAATGTTAATTACACTGAAATACAAAATAATGTAGAATTTGAGAAAAATTCTATTAAAAACTAAAATATTTATTAATAAAATAAAATAGTAATGAAAGGTTTAACTTATTTCAAACTAAAATCACCATATCCAGGTGATATAACAAAAAATTGCAGTCTGGATGGCACTGAAATTGACAACAATTTCTTCGAGCTTGAAAGCCGTGATGTGAAAACAGCATACTGGCAAAATGATACGCTAATAATTGAACGTATGAATGGTGATATTATTAGTGTTCCTGGCATTACTGAAGGCTGTACTAAAAATTTAAACATTGCATACGACAAAGAACAAGGTACTTTATACGTTACACAAGATGGTTATACCCAAGCCATTACAGGCTTTATTAGTTCTGATGTTTTAACAACCATCAATTCTGATGATACGCTTACAGGTATGGGAACAAGAAAAAAACCTATTGGTATATCTCCAATGTTTGAAACAGGACAATTCAGACCTGCTATAAAAATTATTGATACTACTAAAGGTGAGAAATTACCTGACCCTAACAGAGTAGACCCACGAAACAGATTTGTTACAATTGAAAATGTTTCTGATTATGGTTATTTATATGATTACAATGGTGTTAGAAAAATAGCATGTGATTTACGTGACTCTTCTTCAGAATGGAGAATACCAACTAAAGAAGATTGGGATGATATGTTAAATGCTGTTGAACCATGTTTAGAAGATAGAAATCATGATAAAGTAACATGTAATCGTGATTTAGGACGTTTTGCTGGAAAGTTATTAAAAAGCGTTGATTTTTGGCGTTTAGAAAGTCTTAATCCATGTGATTCAAATAATGGTTGTAATTGTGGTAATGATTGTAACACATCTAATGGTTGTGGCACACGTTATGCAAACAATTGTGATGGTTATTGTGGTGAATACACTGAAAATGCTTGCTCAAAACCTAATCCTTATCCAAACAGAGGTATTGACAAATATGGCTTTGCTGCCGTTCCTGCTGGTTATGGCGATGATGGTGGCAGATTAGATTACTTTGGTGAAAGAGGATGGTATTGGACTGCAACTAATCAATGTGCAACTAATGCCTATACAAAACGTTTTGAATATAATAAATCATCTGTTTATCAGGAAGTGATAAGCACAAGTAATTTATTATCATTAAGATTAGTTAAAGATTATGATGGTACTAACTTCAGTGAAAGAGAAACTATATTAGGCTCTGATTATTCAACAGTATTAATGCCATCTATCAAATCAGGTAAAACTATTTGGATGTCTACTAATGTTGCATTTTCAAATAGATATTATGGTCCTGTTGTTCCTAATAATGGAATGAATTTAACATATACTAAGAAATTCTTTGTTAATGAATGGGATGGAAAAAGATGGCTTAAAAATGAACTTCGAAATGGCGATTCTATTGTAATATTAAAAGCACCAACAGGTGAAGATAATGTTGAATACAGAGTTATTAATGGCGAGTTATCTAATGTTGCTACTTCAATATATGATGAAGTAATAATTGCCATCAGACCTCAATTAGACTCATTGAAAGGTGCAATTGCATCTGAAACAATTCGTGCTAAAGAAGCTGAAAGAGTATTAGATACTAAAATTGATACTGAAACTGCTCGTGCAGTGCATGTTGAGAATGGTATTATTGACCAATTGACACAAGAAATTGATAGAGCAAAACAAGCAGAAGAAGCATTAAGTGACCGAATTGATGCAATCAGTACAGGTCATACAGAAGATATTGCACAATTAAATCAAAAAATTGATGATGAAATTGCTCGTGCTAAAGAAGAAGAAGAGTTCTTAGACCAAAAAATTGAAAACGAAACTGCTCGTGCTGAAGCTGCTGAAACTAAATTGGATGAAGATATTAAAAATGAAACTGATAGGGCTACATTAGCTGAAGAAGTAATACAAGAAAATCTTGACAATGAAGTAAAAAGAGCAATAGCTGCTGAAGAAGCTAATGAGAATGCTATAAATGCTGAAGCTGAATTAGCTCGTGCAAACGAAGAGCATTTACATCAAATGATTTTGGACGAAGCTAATAGAGCAAGTGGTGTTGAAGCATCTTTAAGAGAAGATTTGACAAATGAAATTGCTCGTTCAACTAATAAAGATAATCAATTAGACCAAAAAATTGAAGCTGAAACTGACCGTGCTGAAGCTGCTGAAGATTTAATAAATAAAAGAATTGACGATATTGGCACAGGTCACACAGAAGATATAACTGCATTAACTAAAAAGGTTGATGATGAAATTGCTCGCTCAATAGCTGAAGATACAAGATTAAACCAAAAAATTGATGATGAAATTGCTCGTTCAACTGAACAAGATACATTAATTACTGGACGTTTAATTGCAAAAACAGGTAGTGTGATGGATGCTGCTAATGGAAGTTTAACTTTAGCAACTGAAGATGCTGCTAATTCAATAACAATAAGTTTAGATTTTAACTTCGGTTCAATCTAATTATAGTAAATAAAATTTAGAAATATAATAAAAAAATGGGTAAAAGATTGCAAATAAGAAATCATGCTGAAGTCTTTGATACAAGAGATTCAGCTTTAGCCTATATTAACGATATATACAAGGGTCAATCATTAGTTGCTGAACCAACAGTTTATCTGTATGGTTCAGCCTTGAACCCTAATATTATTCTTGCTATTGGTTCAGTAGGTAATGGTTCATTAGCTGCTAAAAACAAAGTATTTTTAATTGATACTGCAAGATTAGACGCTGATATTGCACAATTGAAACAAGATGTATCTGGTGATACTGAAAATATTCAAGATATTTTAACTAAATTAAATGCGGTTATTGTTGGTTCAGGTCTTGATTCTGATGGTACTTATCAAGTAGATATTGATGATGATTTATTAAAAAAAGCAACATCGTTAAATGATGCCATTAAAAAATTATCTGCATCATTACAAGCAACTGCCAAAGCAACCGACTTAACAGTTAAAGATAGTGAAACTGTGCATTTAGAAACAACTAAGACAAGTACAGGTGTACTTTTACAGGCATTTTCGAAAATATCAGAATATGGTAAATTAGACCCTGATTTTAATGATAATATCCTTATCAAAATGTCAGATGGTTTATATGCAACAGTTGACTTATCTTATGATGAAAATACTGGTATTTTGACATTCACAGCATCTAAAACAAAAGATGATGGTACAGTAGGTGTTCGTATTATTGAGAAACAATTCAAAATTGGTTTACATACAACTATGAAATCAGTAAGTTATGACCCTGAAACTGAAACTTTAATTTTTATTTTAACAGATGCAGATGGCAATGAATATACTGAAGTTGTAGATGCAACTGGTTTAATCACTGAATGGGATGTTGAAAACAAAGTAGGTTCTGCTGTTTATTTAACTAAAACAAGAGTTAAAGATGGTCAAGATAAACTTTCGGCTGATGTTATTATTTCAAGTGGTGATGGATGGAATATATTGGAAAAAAGTAAAACAACAGGCGGTTTATTTGTTAAAGGTTATGCAAATAATATTAAATATAAAACTGATGTTACTGTTGAAAATGCTTTAGATACTTTAACATTAAATGACCAAACAAATTTAGCTGATGCAAAAGCATATACAGATGCACAAGTATCTGCTGAAACTAACCGTGCCAAAGGTGCAGAACAAGTTTTAACAGATAATTTAGTTGCCGAAGTTACACGTGCAAAAGCTGCTGAAAAAGCTAATGCTGATGCAATTGCTATTATTAATGGCGATAATGATACTGTTGGTTCTATTAAAACTGCATTAAAAGATGCAAAAGCATATACAGACATTGAAACTGACCGTGCCAAAAGTGCAGAACAAGCATTACAAGTAGAATTAAATACATTAAATGGTAATGAAGCCGTTTCTGGGTCTGTTAAAAATGCAATATCAATTGCTAAACAATATACTGATACACAAGTAGATGCTGAACAAACTCGTGCTGAAGCTGCTGAACAAGTATTAACAAATGCTGTGACAATTATAAATGGCAATGAAGCACAAGAAGGTTCTATAAAAAATGCAATAGTTATCGCCAATGAGTACACTGATGAACAATTAGCACAACATGACCATGATTCATTAATTAAAATTGATGAATTAAGAGATGATTTAAATGCTGAAATTAAAAGAGCCACTATTACAGGAAAAGAAAGCAAATCATTATTAATGAATATTGCACAAGGTTCAACAGGAACAACTATTTCAGGTGATGTTAAAATATCTACTATTACAGGTAATATTATATCAGAACAAGATGGTGGTATTTTTGCTTATGTAACATTAAAATATAATGCTGCGGAAAATGCTCTTTATTTTAACAATGGAACGCCTGTTGATACTAAAATCCAATTATCATCTGCAAGTTTAGTTGATGATGCTTATTATGATGCAAGCACAAAAACAATTATAATTGTATTTAATGATGCTGATAAAACAACTGTTAAAATTCCTGTTGGTGATTTAATTCCTACATTAGCTGTTGGTAGAGAAACAGGTAGTGCAGTTATTATGAGATTAGTTACTGAAGAAAATCTAAATACAATATATGCTGATGTCGATATTTCAACTGCATCTGTAAATATATTACAAAATGTTAATGGTGCTCTTTTAGTACGTGGTACTGCTGATAACATCAAATATGGTCAAAACAGTAATGTTGAAGCTGCTCTTGATAATTTAACATCAGCTTCAACAGGTAATTTAGCTGCTGCAAAAGCATATACTGATGAACAAGTTGCTATTGAAAAAGCTCGTGCAGAAGGTGTTGAAAGTACATTAAACACAACTATTCTTAACAATACAACAAATCTTCAAGGTCAAATAACTGCTGAAGTTACACGTGCCACTAAAGCTGAAGAAGCAGAAACCAAACGTGCTGAAGCTGCTGAAGCTGCATTAGACGCAAAAATTGGTGTTAATAGTGATGCTATCACTATCATTAATAGTGATTCTGGTACTACTGGGTCAATCGCAAATGCTGTTGCTACCGCAAAAGCTGCCACTGATACTGCAATTGAAAATGAAAAAGATAGGGCAAAAGCTGCTGAAGCTGCATTAGACGCAAAAATTGCTATTATAAATGGTAGTGGTGTAGGCTCAATGTCTGACATTTTAGATAAAGCAAAAGCATACACTGATACTTCAATTGCCCCAATAGCAGGTCAAATTGAAAATGCTAAACAACAAGCAATTGCTGCTGCTGCAACTGATGCAACAACAAAAGCTGACAAAGCTAAACAAGAAGCAATTGCTACTGCTGCAACTGATGCAACAACAAAAGCAAATTCTGCTGAAACAAATGCGATTTCGGCTGCTGCTATTGATGCAACAACAAAAGCTGACAAAGCATTATCTGATGCAAAATTATTTACAACTTCTGCAACAACACAAGCATTGGCTGATGCAAAAGCATATACTGACGCACAACATATTTATGTAACAGGTGCTAGTGTAAATGCATCAACAAACGTAATAACATTAGGTTTCCAAAACAGTGTTCAAACTGTGAATATTGATATTTCTTCAATAATAGAAGCTGCTGTAACTAAAGCAGTTACACAAGCTGTTGCGCAAGCTAAACAAGAAATTCAATATACAATTGTTCCTACTTCTTCTACAAATGGTACAGTTGATAATAGTAAGAGTCCTCGTGAAATTTCTATTGATGTTACAAATGTTAACAATGGTACATATACAAACACTCCTTAATAAGAGTGTATATATACGAAAAGGAGAGCAAAACTGCTCTCCTTTTTTTATTGCATACTTTCCATATAACTATTATATTTTTCTTCTGAAATTTTATCAAAATCTTTATCAATAATATCAAAAATACTACCAATAGCCACTTTCCATTTTTTAGAAATAAAATTATTTGAATTTACATCTTCTTCAACAATTTTCAATAATGAAGCTGGTAATTCACCTTCTTCCATAAACTCATTTACATCTTCTTTTGTTAAAGAGTCTATAATTTTGTTGTATGCTTCAACCTCTTCTTTAATTTCAGCTTCTTCTAATTGTTTTTGTCTTGTATCATAATCTTCAAGAACTTCCTGCCAATTAATTCCACATTCTTCAACGAATGGTGGTACTTCACCTGCCGATTTCCAAAATCTTATTTCTTTATCTTCAATAGTCATTAATTGTTCATATGTATCTTGGTCAGTTGGTTTGTAAGGTTCTCCTGAAACCAATTTTGATTGGTCAACAGTAAAATAATTTCTATCTTCTGGATTATTAATTAATATTTTATCTCTAATATCTTTAGAGAAACAAACTAATAATGGTTTGATACGTTTATTAAACTGTTCCAAATATTTTTGTACATTATATTCAGTATCTTCATCGCAAAATGTATCATTTTCATCTTCAACCACTTCATTATCAAGCAATATACAATTAAAAATTAATTCATCCTCTTCAGTTAAATTAGGGTATTCAACTTTAGCACACTCCACTTTATCTTTATAAACAGGTAAATCACGTTCATTATTTTTTACTTTTTTTCTATAAGCAGTCCACATTTTATCAACTTCCTTCGTAATTTCAACCTTTTCTTCACCTTCGATTGTGTAGTAATGTGTTACTCTTTTAACATCTGAATGTGATTTGGATTTTCCTGTGTTAATATAATATATTGCATCGCCCATATGAACATTCAAATTATGTTTTATTGCTAATTCATACCAAGCTTGTCTTGCTTTTTTACTACCTGCTGCTGTAACGTTCCCACAATCTTTAATATATTCAGACAAATCTTTTTTAATTTTACCAACTGAAGCAATTTCTTTCAATGGTATTTTCAAATTATATATTTTATCAATATAATCATAATACATAATCAAAAATTCTTGCCCTTTACCAAATAATAATAAATCAATTGCTTTATTCATGAATTTTTCTATATATAATGGCATTTTTTTAGATTTAATTGTATTACCAACTAATTTTGTTTTACCATTTTCCAAATAATCAGCATAATTTTTACGAGAAAAATTAATAGTTGCTTGGGCATATTCATCAATACCAAGCCCCATTTTACCTCTCATAAATAAATCATTAAATTCAGCAACATCAGCTTCTACGCCATGATATTCTTGCCCTTCTTTTGTGTTACGATTAAGACCTTTTCCAATATAATGACGTTTATTTAGTTCTTCTTCAGGTGGCATTTGAAAGTTTACCCCATCAGTGTCCATTACAATAGGCTTATATCCTCTATCTTTAAACCACTTGTTCATTAATCTTAATGATTGTCTGCCAATACAAGTTGTTTTTTCAGCACACATTAAATCACCCCAATTAAATAAATTAGGAGCACCAAAACCACCAAAGAATGAATTACCAAATGTTTTGAATGGCAACTGTTTTTTATCATTAGCTGATTCTTCAGATTCATATTTTTGAAGTTCTTCTTTTAACAGTTTTAATTCCTCAGTTGTTCCTAAAAAAGTTTCAATATATTCTTTTTTCTTTTTAGCCTTTTTGCCTGCAACGCTTTTCAAGCCTTTGAATTTTTCACGTTCAGATAAAATATATTCCAATAAGGCTAACATAACACCTGAAATATCTTCACCTGTTGAAATCATCCAACTTAAAATAATAGATGGATAAAGAGAATTATAGTCCAATTTAACAACTCTATCAACATATCCAACTGATAGAAGTCTTGATAAACCGCCTGTAAATGCTCCAGATGATGCATATGATGGTAACGCAAGGTCATTTTCATAACTCCAAGCCAACATAATCATTTTCCATGTAGCTGCTGTACCCATTGTACACACTTTTCCAAAAGTCGTTGGAAGAAGTTTTCCCAATAAGAAATTAGACTGATTATATCTTAATTCTACTTTATCTGTTTCATATAAGTCATCCAACAAATATCTTTCAACAATATATCTTCCAGTTGTCTTTACATATATTTCGTTTGTTGAATTATCTTTGATAGTACCATCTTCCAATAAAGTATAACGAATTTTTTCTTCAGTAATTTCTTCAAATTTATTACCAGATGCAATTTCAGTTAATTTGTTTATTTCTTCTTCATGTTCTAATAATTCAGTTTTATTATGAATATAACTTTGAATTTCAGTGATTTTCTTTGAAGCGTTTTCAATTTCTTGTTCTGTATAAAAAGTTAACTGTTTCTTATCAATTACCTCATTATAAGTTTTGGAAAATGTCTTATCAGTTATTTTAAACCAGTGTCCATTTTCATCATTAAATGCATATTCATTTACAGTGTCAGCCCATGTAACATTAATATCATTACCTGGTACATAAACACGATTAGGCTTATTTAATTTAGAATATTTTGTGACATATTTCAAATCAGCTTTTTTCATGTTACTGTCCTGTGCTTGCGCTCTTCTAACAGCATGTAATGAATCAGTTACATTAAATCCCCAAATTACTGTTGGGTAATAATATTCAATTTCACCTCCCAATTTAAGAACTGACTGTTTCTTTTTCTTATAAATTGATTTTGGAAAATATTTTGCGCTTTCAATTTGCATAGAAGTTCCTAACAAAGCCAAACGTTTTATTAAAAAGTCCCAGTCAAAGTTCTCAGAGTTATGACCTGTTATAACATCAGGTTTTTCATTTCCAATTATTCTTAAACACTCTCTAATAGCTTCTAATTCATTTTGTAACCGTTCTTCACCTTCACCTGTAATTGTAATAATTTTTTCAAAACCCTTATTTGTTCTAATACCCACCTGATTGATAGCACATCTTTCCGCTTCCAAACCCTGTGTTTCCAAGTCCCATTCAAGACGTTTCAATTGGTCATAATCATCATATCCTTTGAATAACCGTTTACCCGTAGAAATCATAAATTGCTCAACAGGTGTAATTGCTAAAAATTCTTTACTACTTCCTGTTGAATTTTTATCATTAGAATATATTGGCTTTTTTCCTTCAACAAAGAATTGACTAAATTTTTTAAATGGCATTGAAAATTTAGCATAAAACATCACACGATAACCATTTTCAAGACGTTCAGTAGTCTCCCCTTTGTTATTGTAAATATTTAAGCCCTTAGTTGCAATACCATATTCAGCCATCTTCTTCATGAGCAGCTTTCTATCTCCACCATATAATTGTCTTGCTGCTGATTGTTTTGCCCACACAAAAGGATAAAACGCTTCACGTTTCATTCTTTTAATACCTTTTGCATCATTATATATAATGATAGCATCTTTATCATCATAACTGCACTCAATATTAATGATACGTTCCATTGGGTCATGCCCTTCAAGGAATTTATTGATTCTTTCAGAGGTTATTTTTTCTATCATAAATTACTATTTGATTTCTGTTTAAAAGTTAAGGTCACATTTCAATGACCATCATTTTTGCAAATATACAACTTAGTTTCAATTAAAACCACAAAAAAATCGCATATATTTTATTACATGCGATTTTTAATATTATTTAATGATTTACTTTTTTATAACGCCATCCATGATATAAATCATCAATTCATCTTGGATTGGCATAATCAGTTCACCAACTGGGTATGTTTGTTCACCACTCACCAAATCGGGATTAAAGTTGATTTTAAATTGCCCTCGATATATACCAGGTTGTTTTGTGTCCCTTTCTTTCCATTCATATACAATTATAAATTCATCAACACAACTATTATTTTCACGTGGCACTATTGAAGCTTTTGCATTTGCAATTTTCATAATACCATTGTCAACATTAGTCATTGAAAATGTAATAGAAGCGTTTTGTATTGCTTCATAAAATTTGTTAAAGTCATGTCTACCATCATTTATTAACTCCATTCTAAGATGTGGTAAGACCGAGTTTTTATTTATATAAAATTCTTGTGCCATATTAATTCATTGCTAAATCATTTTTTATTATACTATCTAATGGCATTACATTTCTATATATTGCTCGATTTTTAAAATCTACTGAGAAATCATATCTTATTAAATAATCTGAACCAATAATGCCAATTATTTCACGACCACAAGCACTTTTAATATTACTAATTACACCTCTCAAATCTGATGTCATAAATTGATGCTGTATTTTTACAGAATCACCCAATTCGCCTATTATATATGATGCTTGTACATCTTTACCGCCTGAAACACCATGAATAGTCAAATCAATATATTTAATAAATTGAAAATCATTTTTATGCTTCAAATAGTAAGTTTCATCTATTAATGACATATTAGCTCCTGTATCAATAATAAAATATTTTTCTTCACCATTAACAGGAATATTTGTTATTGGTGTGTTTATGCCATCGTTTTCAGTCTGTTCGAAATAATATAAGAAATCAGTATTTTTCTTTCCATTATCACATGATGTTATACATAATGTACATAACACTGATAGCACTAAAAACAGTTTTACAATTTTTCTTTTCATATCTTTTTATATTGTTTGTAAAATTAAAAATTTAATATATAATTTCCAAATTTTAGAAGTTAATAATATTAAATTGCTCCTAATATAAATAGCTTTTTTTAAAGCATAAAATAAAACTATTTATATAAAAACATTATAAAATGGCAATTGATAATGAAAAGAAAAAATTATTTCATCAGGTAAGAACTCGTTTAGGTGCAGGTGTAAGAGGTGTTGAAATTACTGATGACATGCTATGTGATTTGTTAGAAATGTGTGTTAATGATTATGCTGAGAAAGTACAAAATTGGATAATCGAAAACCAATGGGCTAGCTTATATGGTAAAAATTTATCATCAACTGATATGGCATTTGCATTATCAGTTAGAACATTAGATTATATGAAAGATTATTCTTATTGGTTTTCCAAAGAAGTTGGTTTACAACAAAGAGGACCTTGGGAATTAAAAAAAGATTATGTTGAAGTTGAAAAAGGTAAACAAGTTTATATTATACCAGCGGGTAGAGAAATAAATAAAGTACTTTATACAACCCCCCCAACTTCACAAGCAGCTTTATTTGCTAATTATGCAGGTATTGATGTTGGTTTTGGTGGTGGTTATGCTCAGATTGGCGGTGGTGGGGTTGGCTCAGGACCTATTGGCGGATTTTATACAATGCCAGCATATGATACTGTATTATTATCTGCTGACTTAGCATACAAAAACCGATTATTAAGGTCTGATTTAACTTATAAAGTAACAGCAGGACCAAATGGTACTAAATTATTACATTTATTATCTACTCCTGGTTCTAACTTATCATTTGGCTTTTCTGGTCCTGGAATTGGTGTTGGTGCAGGTTTATGGGGAATGGTAGGATGTCAGGTGTGGTACACTTATTATGATGTAAATCCTGGGGACGAAGATGAATGTAGAAAACAAAACCCTGATTTATTAATATCTCCTGACCAAGTACCTTTGGAAGAGATGGATTATTCATATTTAAACAGTCCAACTAAAACAATTGTACGTCAGTTATTAGTGGCAGAAGCAGCCCATACATTAGGTTTAGCTAGAGGTAAAAATTCTGGTAAAATTTCTATACCAATGGCAGAAATGCAAATGGATTATCAAATGTTATTAAATTTTGGTACAGATGAAAAGAAAAATGTAATGCAAAAATTAGAAGAGAGACTGTTAAGGATGTCACCTGCTGAAGTCATGAAGAGACAAGCTGAAATTGTTGAAGCAGCTATGCAAGCAAAACGTGGAGTACCACTTGGTTTATATGTAATATAAAATAAGGGAGCAACTGCTCCCTTATATCTTTATACCCAAGACATTAACAATCCTCTTTTGGCTAAAATTAATTCAACATCCACTAATGGCATACCAAAATGAAATACTAAACGACCCTCTTCAGGATATTCAAAATCAGGGTCATTATCAGGATTATCTAGGTTTTCAGAAGCCAATGCAATACAATTATCTCTACAATCTTGCATTGAAAAGCACATATTATCTTGCGCCAAATCAAATTTTATATTATAAATTTTTAATTCCTTTATAATTTCATATTGAGAATCTTCAAATAAAAAATCACCTGCAATACCACTAGGTTTTTCTTCAAAACCTTCAGCCCAAAATGATTCTTTTTGCGCATCATCGCCAAATAAAAATTGATACAATCTTCTACCATCCACATCAGTTCCTTTTTCCCTAACATATAGAAGTCTCATATCATCATAATTTTCAACATCATCTAACATATTATATATCAATTACTTTGTTATTTTTAATAAAATTGATAAAGACCATTGCACAAGCTTCTGCATCAGCAAGAGCATTATGATAATTTTTTAAATCATAGCCAATATCTTCACATAATATATTTAGTTTGTGTGAATCTAAATGTTTATTATATTTTCTTGATAATTTTAATGTATCAATATATTGATAATCATTGTTAGTATCAAATGCTCTTGAACAAGCATTAATGCAGCTTTTCTCAAATGCAGCATTATGAGCAACAATTGGTGAATTACCAATCATTTTATCTACTTTGTCCCACACTTCAGGAAATTTAGGGGAATTTTTAACATCTTTATATTGCAGTCCATGAGCAGCAACACAATGTTTTTCAAAATATTTTGTCTGTGGATTTATTAAACTATAAAATTTATCTACAATTTTACAGTTCTCTACTATAACAACACCAACAGAACACACAGTTTCACGATAGCCATTTGCGGTTTCAAAATCTATTACTGCAAACCTATTGTTTGTTTTTCTTTTTACCATACATTTTTAAATCTTTTAAAATTTCTGAATTAATTAGTTCTTCCATTTTTGGTGAAAGTTTTCCATATGAGTTTAAACCACAATTAAATGTAGTTGATTCAGAAATAATTTTTTCAACATCTTTTAGAGTTAGTACTCTAAATACATTACTTTTCATTTTCGCTTTTTATAACTGCTTTTATTATATCTTCTTTGGACATTACCTTTTCCCACATTTCAAGGGAAATATCATCATCGAATAGTTGATAATAAACAGTCACATCTTCTGTTTGTGATAAACGGTGTACTCTATCCATAACTTGCCAATTATCAGATGGAACCCATGAATAAGAATTAAATATACAAATATGGCTTTTTGTCAATGTAATACCAACCCCTGAAGCAAGAATTTGACCTATGAAAACTTTCTTTTTGGGGTTATTCATAAATTCATATTCAGCTTTATCTTTTTGCACATTAGTTTTCTTACCATCATAAACAACAGCCATATCACCAAAATGCTCTTTAAATTTTTTTACTTCATTTTCAAAGCAACAAACAATTAACACTTTTTCACCATCTTCAATATGTTCTTCTGCTAATGAAATTGTATTCTCAATCATTTTATTGGCTAAATATCTTCTCACAAGACCACCCTCAATGAGTTCTTGATATTTAGAAACATCAACACCTGTTAAATATTGTGCATTTAAATAATCTTGCCATAATTTACGATATTCAACCATTTCATCATCAGTTAAAGTGTAGTAACGAGTAAAAATGGTTTTTTTAACCATTCCAGGAATATCTTTTTGTAATCGCCTAATATATAAATGTTTAATTTTTTCTCTTAATTCATCCAAATTACTTGCGCCATCACAAATTTTTATCTTAGTTCCATCAGATTTATTTATGGTTTTTGCATCACAAAATCTATCCATATAATAATCATAATTTTTTGCTATATCAGCATCAATTAATTTTAAAATGTGATATAAATTAAGTGGTCTATTTGTCAATGGAGTGCCTGTTATACAATATATTGCTTTCGGTTTCGTTCTATTTAAAAAATCATCTAATGTTTTATATCTGACTGAAGTATTATTAGCCAATTTTTGTACTTCATCAATAATAACCAAATCAAACTGAGCAAGAAACAATTGGCTCTTAGATAAAGCTTCTTTAATTACTTCTTTTTTACGAGATTTTTTCATTTTTGGTTCCATCTCTCCATTTTTTCCCTTTTTACCTTTACATTTGACCATTATAGGAATTTTGATTTTTTTATTTTTCCCATTTTCGTCTTTATATGTTTCAATTTTATAATCAGGTTCTAATGGAATATGATAAAAATTATCCAATATATCATAATTTATTACAGTATATTGTTTATCTGACACCCACTTTTTACCAAAAATAATACCAATGTTATCTGGATTTGTATAATAAGATAATTCTCGTTTCCAAGTACCTTTTAAAGATGCAGGACATATAATTAACACTTTTTTATATCCACCTACCATAGATGCCACAATAGCTGAAGTAGTGTTATGTGTCACTATATAATTTTCTGTCAAATATGAACTATCATCTGAATCTACTCTTATACAAACTGCATCAGCTTTTCTAACTAATTCTACTTTTTCGATATATCTAGAACAATAATTGTTTTTCTTGATGTTATAGTTTTGTTTTTTTCTTTCAATTTTAAAAGGACAAAATTTTATATTAATTTTTACATCATACTCAATAGATTTACTTTCATTAGTTCTATCATAACTATGTATAATTGCATGACCACCTAATGAATATACAAGCATCTGTATATCTCTAGCCAATTTTTCAGAAGTGGTATAATAATGCATTTTATTATTTTTACAAATAGAACCATCAGAATCCATTAACCCCATTAACAATTCTTTACGTTGTTCAATTGAACCATTCATATATTCTTCAGGTATGAATTTGTATTTTCCTAATACATTTAACCCCAAACGTTTGATTTCTCTATTATATTCATTAATTGGTGTTTTTTCTTTTTGAATTATATAGTAATGGGGGCATGATGCATTTCTGTTTTCAGATAAAGTATATTTCTCATTTAATAATTTTTTAATTCTATCTACACTTTCATATTCAAAATTAGGTATTGATAATTCTATTTTATTACTGCACATTGAGCCATCACCAATACACATTCCAAGTATATATGGATGTATAAAATATTCTTTTTTAGAGTAATTAACAGGTTCACACATTGGTATTTCCCATTTATTCACTGGTTTATATCCACAATCAACTCTTTTTTTAGAGGAATTGTATTGTAAACCACTATCAAGTAATTCTTTTAATGATTTAACAACCCACCCTTTCTTCCTCAATCTTCTATTACTATCTCTAACAATCCATAAATGTTCTAAACCACAATTACATTTAACTCCATCAGAAAAAGTAATTTCGTAAATATCTTTTACTCCTTGTGGAAATATACCTATAACATTATGAGATTTTCCGTCTGAACCAAAAACTTTGTCTCCAATTTTTAATTCCCCCATTTTTCTCCATCCATGAGGTGTTGGTATTGAAGTGTTTACATCCACTAGTTTTCCGAGACCTTGTTCATCCGCAAGAATGGCTTTATTCCTTGTTATAAGGAACTTTACTGCTTCTTCTTGATGTGGTTTCAATGAACGATTCAAATGCGCTGTAAGCGCATTATATGGGGTAAAATCAATATCATTTGTTTTATAATCTTTAACAAAAATATCATCCATTAATGCTTTTTTAGGGACAAATGTTAATAATGGTTCTATTACTGATTTTCTATATCTTACATAACAATGGTAACTATCACCCATCTCACCTATAATGGACATTATAAGTAACTTTTCAGGAATAAAATCTAAATCGTTTTTATCTGCAAATGATTTTCCAAACCAATCTGTTATTTTAATGGTTTTGTTTACCTTTATAGGAGCATACTGATAATTTTCCAATATATATTTTATATCAAACTCTGATAATTTTCGATAGCCTTTATCTGAAAGGTTCTTCAGATAAGTTACATATAAATTAGTTCCATCATAATCTCTTATGATGGAGTATGCTTCTTCTATTTTAGATACACTAATTGCCATTATTTTAAACCATGTTTTTGCAAATATACGACTTATTCATCATATTTACAACTATTTATTTTAAAATATTCGATATGGCTAAAGTAATTTTTGCCCCTAATAAACTTGATAAAAATAAATTTACAATATTTTTAGCTGGTAGTATAGATATGGGGAAAGCTAAAAATTGGCAACAAGAAATTGAGGATAAATTAAAAGATGAAGATGTCATACTTTTTAACCCACGTAGACCTGATTGGGATTCATTATGGGAAGAATCAATCACAAACCCACAATTTAGAGAACAAGTGGAATGGGAATTAAATGCTTTAGAAGAAGCTGATATGATTGTTGTTTATTTTGACCCTAAAGGAAAAGCCCCTATTACATTAATGGAACTTGGTTTACATAAAGATGACAAAATTGTTGTATGTTGCCCTGAAGGTTATCATAAAAAAGGTAATGTAGATGTTGTTTGTCACAAATACAACATCAAACAAGTAGATGATATAGATGGATTGGTTAAAGAAATAAAAACTGAAGCATTTACCTTAGATGAATCTATTTGTAATAAATTTAAACAATTGATTAAATAATGAGTAACATAATACCAATTAACAGAAATAATAAGTTTTTCTCAAAAGAAGATTTTGATTTTGAGTTAGAACTTGGGATGGAATATCTTCAAGAAGATGTCAATCAAAGTATTATTCTCTATGAAGTTGATTTAGAAGCCACTAATATGAATGCTGTTTATAAAGAATCTAATCGTAATAATATTAGATTTAAAACCCCAAAAGAATTAACAGTCATATACGAAATAGAAGCACCTAGAACAAAATCATATGAAAATAAAACAAGTGGTGGTATTTATTCAATTAATGGTAATTTAAAGGTTGGTGTATTTCAAAAAACTTTAAATGACCAAAATTGTGAAATCAAAAGGGGTGATTATATTGGAATTGCCATTGATTCAGAAAGAATGGCATACTTTGTTGTTACTGATGATGGAAAATTGAACACTGATAATGCGCATACAATGTGGGGAACAAAACCAATATTTAGAAGTATTGAAGCCACCCCAGTAGATAATAATGAATTTAATGGAATGTAAAATGCCTAGACAATTTTTAAATAAAATGAAACTTCGTGAAAAAGCTATTGGTAGAGATAGAAGGGAAAACTTTGCAAAAGAAATTCTTTACAAAGACACTCCGCTTCCTAAACCATTAGAATATACTGATATTGATGCATCATTTAAAGATTTTGTGAGTGATACATTAGATATTGCATATGAGGGCAAAAGATTACCAACATTCACATTATTTAGTAATCAGCGTTTTTCTGAATATTCGCAAACATGGGAACATGTTGATGAAAATAGAAATTTATTAATGAATTTTAAAACAATAAGCCGTGAAAATAATCCTAGATTTGGTGAAAATCAAGGTGGGTTATGGAACATACCAGGTGAAAGACATTATACAATATTAACAAAAACAGTTCTTGATGATAATGGTACTGAAAGTTTTGAAAGATATTCTATGAAACAACCTTATGCTGTTGATTTAATTTATAATATTAATTTGATAACTAATAAATATGAACTGATTAATAAATTCAATGCACTTGTTAATGAAGCTTTTAAAGCAAGACAATGTTATATTAGACCAAATGGACATTTCATTCCAATGATATTAGATGAAATTTCAGATGAAAGTGAATATAGTATAGAGGACCGTAAGTTCTTTTCTCAAACTTTTACTATTAAAGTAATGGCATATATTATTCATGAAAAAGATTTTCAAGTAGAATCCTACCCAAAAAGAATAATGGTGGTATATGATGGAGATGCTAAAAAGAAAAAACCAAATGTTGATATTGAAGAATTAGATGACGTTAATTATGAAAATAAAAGAATTGACATTTCAATTGATTTCCCTGAATTTATTGAAACTGTAACATTTACAATTGATTGCGATGTTAATGTTGAAAAATCTACATTGGATAATATAAGATATTATAGATTAAATGTTAATGGAACACCAATATTTCCAGAAAAAGGATTTATATTAAAAGAAAATGATGAAGTTAAATTAAGAATTTTTAAATTTGACATTTCACAATCTTCAAAGTTAATATTTCATGGATATGACCCAAATATTCGTTTAAAGAAAAATTACACTCCTGAATTAGTGAGTGATGAAAAATCTAATTATGAAGAGATAATTGTTGACTAAGAATTTTATGTATATTATTTTTTAAATAAAAATGGATTTAAAATTATACGAAATAATAAATTTAGAACAGGCAATTGATGAATTAATTAAATATGATTTATCTTTTACATTTAAAGTTTCATTAGATATAATGCGGAACAAGGAAGCTTGTAAAAATATTACTGATTTATTTTTCAATAGAATGTCAAAAATATTTGATAGTTATGAAAAATTATATGATGCGTCTTTAAGAACTGAAGAAGAATCTATTATATTTAATGAAGCTTTGAATACGACTGTTGATGTACACATTAAACAATTATCTGTTAATGATATAGTAATTGAAGATAATGTTAAAGTAAAATTAGTTTTATTTAATAATCTAAAACCAATGTTAATAGATTATTAACATAAATTTAGCCTGTGTTTTTGTAATTACAATAGATATTTATATTAAAATAAAATATAAAAGAACATATGGCAACAAATAATAATAGTGCAAGACAGACACATGTTAGCCCTGGTATATATACTAAAGAAACTGATTTAACTTATGCCGTTAAATCATTAGGTATTACAACTTTAGGACTAGTAGGTGAAACTGTGAAAGGACCAGCCTTTCAACCACTTTTAATTGAAAATTGGAACCAATTCACTAACTATTTTGGTGGCACTAATCCATCACAATTTAAAGGTAGTGGATATTTGAAATATGAAGCTCCATATATCGCAAAATCATATTTAAGACAATCTAATCAATTGTATGTCACACGTGTATTAGGTCTTTCAGGATATAACGCTGGTCCTGCATGGGCTATTACTGCATATGCACCAGCAGGTAAAGATGGTAAAGATATGTTAATTGCTATCTTACGTTCAAGAGGTGAATATCAAAAAACTGCTTTTGTTTCAACTGCAACTGAAGAACAATGTGAAGATGTTTATGAATATGATAAATTAGTTTATTATGTTAGTGATGTTGATAATGTATCATTAGTTCCAAGTAAAACATTTAATTTAGGCTCAGGATGTGATAAATTCTTTGGAGTTACAACTGACCCATCAGGTGATTCATACTTCAATGTAAGCCAAATAAATTATGGTAAATTTACTATTTCTGGTACTACTGATAAAGGCATGACTTTCTCATATGCAGTGTCTTTAAATCCAGGTGATAAAAACTATATTATCAATGTATTAGGTACTCAACAAGATATTGGTGACACCGAATTATATGTTGAAGAATTATATGATGTAGCTTTAGTACAGTTAATCGAAAGTGGTGATATTACAGGTATTAACAAACAAATGGTAGGTTTCCCACCAATTAAAGTTACTCCAGCATACGCTTCATGTAATGATTTATTATTAGAAGATGAACAACTTTTAACCAAAAGAGATATTGGTAAACGTTTCTTAGCAACTCAGGACTCAATTAATCCTGAAACTAAAAAAATGTGGAATGTTCACAAAACTACTGATAATGGCGTGAGTTATGTGGTAACTCCAGCGGTTGCAGGTAACATTTATCAAGTAATTTCATTTGTAACAACAGCAGGTACACGTGAATATTATTACAATGAAACAGGTGAAAAATTAGGAGCTGCAACTCCTGATGAACAAAATGTATTGACTGAAGCTGTTGAAGTTTTATCAGATAATTTGTTCTATGTTAAAGATGGCGAAAATATAAACCCAATTACTTGTGATTTAAATAATTACAAAGAACAGTATAGATTTGCTTCTACTCCTTGGATTGTTTCTGAATTGAAAGGTGATGCCCAAAATGTAGAATTAGTTAAATTATTCAGATTCCATACAATATCAGATGGTAATGCTTCTAACATACAAATTAAAGTATCTATCGAAAACATTAAGCCTGATGATGGTTTATTTGATGTTGTAATCAGAAGTTTTTATGATACTGATTCATCTCCTGTTGTTTTGGAAAGATATGGCAAATGTAATTTAGTTCCTGGAACTGCAAATTATATAGGTTTAAAAATAGGTACTTCTGATGGAAATTATGTTACAAAATCTAACTATGTGACTGTTGAAGTTAATGAAAATGATAGAGTAAAATCATCAATTCCATGTGGTTTCTTAGGTTATCCTGTTAGAGATTATTCAGGTTTAGTTCCTGGAAATGGTGTTACTGGAACAGTTAAACAACCATTATTACAATATAATGTTAATATTGATGAAGATATAAGAGCTAAGAAACAATACTTTGGTTTATCTAATTTAGTGGGTATTGATGAAGATATTTTATCATATAAAGGTGTTGAAGCATATAATGGTTTACCACAAGGGTTAACACCATCTTTCCATTTAGATTCACGTCTTGTATCTAAAGAAGATTTATCAACAGGAACAACAGGCTTTACACAAGTTGTTACGGTTGATGGGGAAACAGGCTATACTTGGGTAACTGTAAATAGAAATAATGTGACTTCTGAAGGTATTGAACCTCGTATTGGTACTGATGCATTGATGCAAGGAACAATATATGAAGATATTAATTATCGTAAATTTACTGTTCTTCCTTATGGTGGCTTTGATGGATGGGATGTTTATCGTACTTCAAGAACAATAACTGATGATTTCAAATATAACAAATATAAAGGAAGTATTAATACTAAGAGTGGTGTAGGTGCAAACTTCTCTATCATAAATGACCCTGTGGCTTATAATTTTGATAGTGGAACAAAAGCAATTACTTCTGACTGGTACGCTTATTTATCAGCAATAAGAACATTTGCTAATCCTAAAACTATTGATATTAACGTTCTTGCAACTCCTGGTATTGACTATGTTAACAACCAAATGTTAGTTGAAGAAGTTATTTCTATGGTTGAAGATGAAAGAGCCGATTCAGTATATGTTGTAACAACTCCTGATAAACCTTTTGGTGCATCTGATAGTGTTAGTGACATGTTTACTCCTGATGAAGCCGTTTCCAATTTAGAAGAAACAGGTATTGATAGTAACTACACATGTTCTTATTATCCAAATATTCAGTACTTTGATGCTGATAACAATGTATATGTTTATTTACCACCCACAAAAGATGTTGTAAGAAATTTTGCATTAACAGATAATACAGCTTATCCTTGGTTTGCACCAGCTGGCTGGGATAGAGGTGGAATTGATGGGGTAAAACCAAAGAAAACTCTTAAACTTGATGAACAAGACACTTTATATACAGGTGGATTGAATTTCGTTCAAAGTTTTGCACAAGAAGGCTTTAGACTTTGGGGACAAAAAAACTTCCAAATTGCAGATACTCAAATGAACAGAATTGCTACAAGACGTTTGTTATTACAATTGAGAAAATTAATTTCTATTGCTTGTATCAAATTGATATTTGAGCCTAATGATAATACAACTAAAGAAACATTCAAATCATTGGTTAACCCAATTTTGGAAAATGTTTTCAATAATAGAGGTATATCAGACTTTAGAATTGATGTTGATGATTCAGTAGAAGCTCGTGATAGACATGAATTACCTGCAAAAATTTGGATTAAACCAATTGGTGCATTAGAGTATATTGATATTAACTTTATGATAACCCCTGAAGGCGCAAATTTTGAAAATTATTAATAGAAACAAATTAATATAAACAATAAGGGTGAGCTTAACCAACTCACCCTTTGTTATTTAAAAATATTTAAATAATCTTAAAGATATTTATTTATAAATAAGTTAGATTATGTCTCATAAAGAATCTCTTAATGAAGAAATAATATCAAAAATCAAAAAAGAATTACATAAAGATATGGACAATTCAACAAAGAAAACTATTGAAGAAATCAAAAATATTATAGGAAAAAAACAAACATTAGAAAGTGTTATTTTTTCTGAAGATGATGAAGAAATGGATGCTCAATCTTTAGGTGGTGAAATACCTACTGATATGGGACAACCTGAGCCACAAATACCACATACTGATAAAGGAATGGATGATGGAAATAATGACATGTCATCAATTGGAGAATTGATGCCTGACATCCAAAATAAAGTAAATACCATTAGACGTATGGCTTTAGAAGGAGTGACAAAATTAGCTGATAAACCATTATCACCTGAATACGACTTTTTTAAAAAAATATTTATGGATTGCGATAAACTATTTGTGAATAAAGACAAAATAAAACAATAATATGTTATTCAAAAAGTCAAAATTTGAATAATTATATATAAATAATAAAATTAAATTAAAGACAAATATGAGCGATTTATTAATAAAAATGCCACTTGAATATGAACCATTAAAAAAGAATAGATTCTTATTCAGATTTCCATCTGATTTAGGTATTCAAGAATGGTGGGTAGCTTCAGGTTCAAGACCAACAATCTCTCAAAATGAAGTAGAAATTCCTTTCTTAAATACATCTAACTGGGTTATTGGTAGATATATATGGGAAGCAATTACAATTACATTAAGAGACCCAATAGGACCTTCAGCTTCACAAGCTGTTATGGAATGGGTTCGTTTACATTCTGAATCAGTTACAGGTAGACAAGGCTATGCGGTTGCATATAAAAGAGATATTGTTCTTGAAATGTTAGACCCAACAGGTGTTGTTGTTTCTCAATGGATTATCAAAAATGCTATGTTGACTAATGTTAACTTTGGTGAATTATCTTATGATGATGATGGTATTGCAGATATTACAATGACAATCAGACCTCAATACTGTATTTTAAGTTTCTAATATTAAGAAAAAATATTAATAAGAGTAAGAATCGACTTACTCTTATTTTTTTTTACATACTCAACACCCAAATACTATCTTTGCTAATTACACAATAATCAACTATTTTATCATTATTATCAACATTTATTTTGTTTTTTATATATTCTATATCATTTTCTGGAATTGTATCACTTACTTCTTCATTTGGTATTTCTACTATATTTTCTGACACTTTCACATCTTCTAACATTTCATTTGGCACACAACTAATGAAATTTATAATACACAATATTGAAATTATTATTTTTCTCATAATTCATCTTGTTAGTTAAGTAGGTAAGAATGTTACCCACTTATTTATTTACTTTATATGGTTTCAAATTAAACTCTTCCGCTTCCACTGAAATCTTATATTCCATCTTGGGATTCAGGTTCACAATGTTGTTTCCCGTATTCAGTTCTATGTCACTGACCTTTCTTCCGTCTTGGAAGCATGAAACAACTCCCGTTTCTGTTGCATCATCCTTTATATTGATGATTAACTTTCCTTTATCCAAACTAATGTCAATAGGATTGGGTGACACATAACCAAAGTATGTCAGGTTCTTGGATAACCCCCACTGTTTGTCATACTTATAATTCAAATAATATTTCTTGCTTGGTGCGACAATCTTTGCATCCTTAAACTTCATGCCAAATGAATTTTCCGAAATCTTTGGTTGCGTTGCAGAGGTTACAATGATGCTATCAAGATTGGTGTTTATCGTTCTGTCCTTGATGATGTCAGAATTGAAAGCATTCTCACCAATGGATTCAAGATTTTCAGGAAGATAAATTCTCGTTGATATGGTATTGACAAACGCATTATCCTTAATCGTTTTAAGGTTCTTCAAGTTGGAGAGGTAGATATAACCATCAAATAAGTCGTTCCAAAAACGTTTTGCGTTTGGTTTATCAGGATTTCCGCTACCATTGTGAAACGAATCATCCCATTGTTCTTCTGAATCCAAGTAAAGGTCAATGATGTTCGCAAGAGCATACTCACCTATTGAAGTTATATTCTTCGGTAAGATGATTGACTTATATTGAGGTTTCTTGTTCAATTTCTTGTTGTTATAACTTTTATCAAAGGCATAAGGCGGTATCTCACCATCAGGATATTCATGATAGCCGTTTAGAGTACCATTTTCGCCCTTATAACCACGAATTTCAATATCACCACACATTCTAACTTCATACAAGTTTGGAAGGCTGTCACGCATGAATTTGAAGTCCTCTGCTGTCAGGTATGTATGATGCCAAGTACCATCTTCGGGATTCTGCCAATCACCATAAATAAGCGTTTTAATTGTTTTCTTATAATCTTCATAATTTGGTTCAATACCATATTCATCCCAATAACCTTCACTTGGGTTATACCAAGTTTGCACTTTATATTGAAGTGATTCATGAGGATATTTTTCACCCATCATAATCATTGCACTTCCCCATCCAGGTCCATTACCAAGGTCAAATTCTTCATCCCCTTTTGTATTCGGGTTTAATCCTCTTGTGTTGACATTATCAATCTTGTACGTTTCAATCTTCATGGACGAAGTTTGTGCATTTGCCAATGGAAGCACAAGCATTCCAAAGAGCAATGTAAAAAGCAGTTTCTTAATCATATAATATTAATTTAAAAGTTATATATTATTTATACTGTCTATATTATCTATTGTTGTGGGTACATTTTGCACCACATCTTGTATTACATTTTGTCAATACACATATTCCAACGTAAGTGTTCCATAAACATAGTTATGTTTTTCTCCCACTCTTGGAGCAATATACCTAAGTTTTGTAATCAAATCCCCATTCTTTTCATATTCATAATGTTCACGAAACTCAGGTTGAAGATGTTTATATCTTTTCAAACCATCTTCGTCACCTTTTAATATAAGATTGGTGTTCTTTCCGCACCATTCTGTACCAAATACAACATCCATTGTATAATCCCTGCCATAACAATAAAATATGAGAAAATTGAGGTTCAAATTTGTATTGTTTATTACTTCTGATTCAGGATAATAGACAAAATTTGCTTTCCCAGGAAATTCATTATCATCATTACGAACTACTTTATCTGAAATTATATTTCCATTTTCCCAATTGATTGTTGTAACTGTTTTACTACTCCAATCTTTATCCATATTCTCACTTGTCGTTTGTGTCAGCTTTACAAGTTCCCTATTCTCGTTGTAAAACAATTGAAACGCTTGTACTAATTTATTTTGAGATGGCGCATACCAATTAATATAAGAAATTAAATTATCTTCATTAAAATTGTATTTACAAATCGCACTGAAATTCTGTTTTCCATTTACATATCGAATGAATTTCAAATATTTTCCATTATCATTTCTTAATGTATATATTTCAGTTATTTTATTATTACCCATTACATATTTTTTGGTAATTTTATGTAACTGATTGGAAGAATTGTATTCCAAATCAATTCTAAATGAACTATACCCCCCATACACTTTCCATATGGCTGTTTTTACCATATATTCACCCCTATTATTTATTCTTTGAGCACATAAACTAAAACTAATACAGATTACTGTTACAATTAATAAAATTCTTTTCATATTCTATGGTTTTTAAAATTTTGATATGCAAATATACAAGATATTTATTTAATCCACAAATATTATTAGTTAAATAATATAAAAAAATCATTTTGAAATATATATTATTATAATAAGATAGACAATGAAGCAAGTAAAAAATAAAATTATCAGTCAAAAATATCCTTCTAAAAAAAGAAATAAACCAAGAGTTAAAAAACGTTCACACCCTCAATATGGAACATCTAATTTGGAAAGAAGATTTGCATCTGATTATTTAGATGTTTTAGGAGTGGAATATGTTTATCAGTTTGAAGCTAAAGATATTGGGAGATTTTATGATTTTTATTTACCTAATGATAATTTAATAATTGAAGTTGATGGAGATTATTATCATTCATATGGTTTAACATATGAACAAATGTGCCCTATGCAGAAACGAAATAAACGAGTTGATGAACTAAAAGATAAATGGGCATTAATGCATAGTATTCCAATTTTACGTTTCTGGGAACATGATATAAATGATAATCCAGAGTTTGTATTTAAAAAATTAAAAGAAATGATACAAATACAATCAAAAAATAAAATAATGATGGAGAAAAAGAAAAAACCACATTAAATATTGATTTTTAATATATTATAAATTACTTTTTAAGTAAAAATATATAACATGGAAGGTATTTTGTATGCACCATATGTTGATTATAATAGTACTGATTCTTTTGATTATAAGAATCAGGCATATGATGAAAATTATATGGATTATTTACGAAAAGAATATGTAAAATATAAATTTACAATTGATACGGTTACAAAAGCTAGTTTAGTTGATGATAGGGTTTCAATGATAAATTCATTAGCAAATAATCGTAAAGAAAATGTTAATCCAAATAATAAAATACATTATAGTTATTATCAAGCCCCTGTAAAATTGTTAGACATTTATAGTGATTCAGAAAGTTTTGATAAATTATTATACTATTTCAAATCAGGAGAAATGTTTCCATTGATTATTGAATTTTTTGATATTCAAAAAGTTCCTGAATTAGAAAGTGATTTCAAAATGTGGGTGAGAGAAACTAATAAAATAAACACAGCAAGAGGGTTAACAGATGTAGAAAGACTTAAATATCTTCCTGTAAAGGATTTGAAAGTATCTTTTGGACCAAATTCAAATGCAGTGTTAGAAAAATGTAAATTGCTTGAAGTATATTCAGTGAATACTTATGCAGTATCAGTTAATAAAATTATATTTGTAAGATAAAAATGGCTAAAACAGAAGAACAAAGAAAAAAAGAGTTGGCAATATTAAAAGCCACTAATGAATTGTTGGCAGAAAGTAAAGAGGAAACTCTTTTAAGAGGACATAAAGATGAAGCTGAATTAATTGAAAAAGCTTCATTAGAAAATAAAAGTAAGTTAAAACTTTTGGGTGCTGATGAAAAAGATTTAGAAAATATTCAATATAAAGAACCATCTTCAGAAGAGGTGGCTAAATTTGAAAGATATTGCAAAAATAGAGGAATTGACCCTAATAGTGTTTATAATAAGTCGTTAATAAATACAGTTGAAAGTTCTGCTTCTTCAATATCAACTATTGAACAATCTGATTTGGTTGAATCAATTATTACTCCTGAAGAAACTGAATATAATTTAGAGGTATCAGATGAATATTCATCTGATGTTCAATATGATGTTTTACCATTACCTTCAAATGGTGAAACTTATTCACATAAAAAAAACAGATTACCTGTTTCATTTCTAACAGCATCCGATGAAGATTTTATCACATCACCTAATTTATATAGAGATGGAAAAATAATTGATGTATTGTTGAAACGTAAAATAATGGATAAAACTATTGACCCTAACAGCTTATGTAAAGGTGATAGAGATGCTATTATATTATGGTTAAGAGCAACAGGTTATGGACCAGAATTTCCAATTACTGTACATGACCCTGAACTTGATACAGAATATGAAACAGTAATTGATTTAACAAAAATTGAGACAAAACCTTTTACATTGAAAGGGGATGCTAATGGTAACTTTGATTATCAAACAAAATCAGGTAATTTAATCAAATTTAAATTTTTGAATCATTATGATGAACTTAGATTGATTGAAATGTCACGTGAAGATAATTTAAATGTTAAACGTTTCAGATTAAACAGAATTGTAGAAGAACTTAAAACTGAATTGAAAAATGATAAAGTTCTAAGTCTAAATGACCGAAATAAACTATCAGCTAGTATTGGAACAATTGATAGTTGGTCTAAAAATATTAAGACTAAAAATATTGTTGAACAAGAAAGAGCAATTACCAATACAATGTTATTAAGTATTGTAGCAGTTAATGGTAACAGTGACAAAGATTATATTAAAAAATATGTTAATACTATGCCAGCTCGTGAAGCGTTTGATTTTAGAAAATATATTATACAGAACGAGCCTGGTATGAACTTTGAAATAACTGTTAACAGACCAGAGAATCTCGGAGGTGGTTCTTTCAAAACCTTTCTTAACATCGACACTTCTATTTTCATCAATATCGCCTAATTATGAAGCGATTTTAAAAGAAGAATTATGGGGATGTCACAAATATATGGGTTTTTCAATCACTGAACTTAAAAACATGACAATCAGAGATAGAAAAACATATATAAGAAAACATAATGGAGAACAAATGAAAAAACAAACTGATTTAAAAAACAGAGGAAGTAAAACATCAAATAATACAGCCCTTATGAATCAGGTTGCTAGAATGAGACAAGAAGAAAACACTAATATGTCAAATAATATGAAAGCTGCTACGTAATGGCAGCTTTTATTATTTGTAATAAACAGAATACTAAATATTTATTTTAAACAAAAGTAGCACGTATATGGTATATGATAAAAGTTATTATGAATTACTATTATTAATTGAGAATAAAATACAATCAATTAAAAATATTGGCAATGAAATTGATTTATCTGATAAAATTATAAAAGATTTAGAAAAAATAGAAACAGCTAGTAATAATGCAGTTACATCTATCGAAAAATTGATGAAAGAAAGAACCAACAAGAACCCATATGGTAATGATAAAGGTAATTTTTCAGAACAATCATTTGAAGATTTAATTCGTAAATATGAAGAATATAGTAAAATTCAGAAAAGTGTGGATGCTGCCCATGCTCTTGGACTGACTGTATCTAATGATATGTTAATAAGACAACAAGAATTAATAACCGAAATTTATGAATTAAAAGATGAATCAGGTGTACAATTGAAAACTGATATTAATGATGCAAAAAAAATATATGATGAATATTCAAAACAAGCTGATATTTTAGAACAACAACGTAGAGAGTTGCTTAAAATATTAGAACAAACCAGAGAATGGAAAAAAAATGTTGATGGTATCAAAAAAGGATATAAAGATTTTACAAGTCATTTAAAAAAATCTTTTAGTATCATCAAAGATTCAACAGAATTTTGGCGTAAACAAGATGAACAAATAACCAAAATGGTTGCTACTTTTGGTTTAACATCTGAAGAGTTTAAGAAATATAGAGATGCATCTTATAAAGCAGGTGTAGAACTTGCTTATCAATATGGTAAAACACAAGAAGATATGGTAAAACTTCAACAAGGTTATGCTGAAGCTACTGGAAAAAATATTGTGTTGACAAAAGATAATTATGAAGCTCAATTTCAGTTACAACAATTAATGGGAGATGAAAATGCATTAGCGTTTACAAGTGGAATTGAACAATTTGGTGTTGGTATTAATGATGCGAGAGATAGATTGTATGAAATATACAAATTAAATAAAACAACAGGCGTTTCATGGTCTAAAACATCTAAAGATTTAAACAATAATTTAAAATTAGCTCAAAAATATAATTTTAAAGGTGGTTTAGATAATATGATGAAAATGACTGTATGGGCTAACAAGATGAAAATCAACATGCAAACTATTGGTAGTATTGCTGATAAAATATCTAACCCTGAAGGTGCTATTGAAACTGCTGCAAAATTACAAGTATTGGGTGGAGCATTTGCAACAATGGCTAATCCATTACAAATGTTATATGAATCTTTAGACAATGTTGGTGGTTTAGCTCAAAGAGTTGAAAAAATGTTTGATGGTATTGGACGTTTTGATAGAGATTTAGGTGAAGTGAGAATAGCTGGACCTGACCGTTTACGTGTTAAAGCTGCTGCTGAAGCAATGGGAATGTCTTATGAAGAAGCTATGAATATTGTTAACAATAAAGCAAGACGTACCGCAGTTGAACAAGATGTTAAGTTTAATCCTGAAATTACAGAAGAAAATAGAGATTTCTTAGCAACATTAGGTCAATGGAATAACAATAAAAAACAATTTGAAGTTAGAACATTTAATGAAGATAAAAAACAGTTTGAAACACATAATATTAATGAATTATCAAATGAAGAAATTGAAAAATTAAGACAAGAGCCTGATGATGATATAAGAAAATTAGTTGAGAACACTTTTTCTATTAATCAAAAATTTGACCAATTAATTCTTGGAATTAATTCACAAAAAGCAGCTTATCAAGATGGAATGAGAGAACAAGTTGTAAAAAGTATTGAAGATGCTAAAGATGTTCTTGGAAAAATGGATTTTCTTGGTGGATTGCTAACTAAAATAGAATTTACAGTTGCCGCTATTGCAGCCGCACAAGCACTTAATGGACTTGGTGGAGTTTTTAAAGGCTTAAAAGGCGCAAGAAGAGCTATTAAAAATGGTGCTGCTTTACTAAAAAATGCTGGTATGTTTGAGACTGGAATGTATAATATGATGAAAAGTGGTGGCAGAGGTGCAAGAGCACTTAAAGGTGGACTTGGTGGAGCAGTTTTAGGCGCAGCAGTTACAGGGTATGAAATATGGGATGCAAATAAAACGGCTGAACAAAGAATGGTTGCTCGTAGTCAGGCTATAAAAAATGGAACATTAAAAGCAGGAAGTAAAGAAGATAAGGCTTTATTAAAAGACATAGAAAATCAGAAAAAAACTAGTACAGGAAAAGCAATTGGTGCTGGTATTGGTAGTATAGCAGGTGGTGCTTTAGGTAGTTTTTTTGGACCTCTTGGTACAATAGCAGGTGCTGGTATTGGTAGTTGGTTAGGTGGTATGGCAGGTGGTTGGATTGCTGATGATGGTGATAAAAACATTGTTAATGATGGTATATCTAACAAAAGAACAGTAATTAAGGCAAATAAAGATGACACTGCTTTATTTGCTAAAAATAATGGTCCATTTGATAAATTATTTGGTAATATCATTCCTAAGATTGATAACATAGATAATGAAATAAAGACTTCTAATAACTCTTATGTGCATAATGATGAAACACATAGTAAAACTATAAATAATTCAACCAGAAGCTCTAAAATACGAAATAATGAAACATATGATAGTGATATAATATCTCCAATAGAATATAATGTACCATTTGATAAATTATTTGGTAATATCATTCCTAAGATTGATAAGGATATGAAAGTTTCAAATGAAGTTTATTACAACAAAAACTTTAAAAATGAAAATGCTAACATTCCTAAAGTTGGTGATATTAAAAACGAAATTATTGAACCTAAACCAATTGGAGAAGATGTCTCTAAAATAAAAGAAGTTAATATCAAAGATAGTGTAAAGCCAAAGGATATTAAAACACCTGATATTAGTGTTAAACCTATTGATATTAACATCAATGGAACATTAAAATTGGATATGGGTAATTCTAATCAAGTTGATATAATGAAAGAATTGAAAAATAATCCTAACTTTATGAGAGAATTAAGCAGAATGCTTGTTGAACAAATGTCAAGTTCTCTTTATGGTGGTAAACCTAAGTTAGACCAAAACAGATTTGCTAGATTCCAAAGTTAATTTAGAATGATTCTAAATTAATAAAATATCTTATTAAAAACTTGCAAGTTTAGCGAAAAAACAGTATTAATATAATAATATATTATATAATATATAAGGACCATTATATAATATTATATTAATTTTAATATATAATAAAATATATTAATTATAAGGTCCTTGTATTAATAATACTGTTTTTTCTTAAAAAAGCAAATTTATAATGTTAAAAACTAATAAATTTTTAAAAATAAATAAAAAATGAGCAAATTATCCAACATAATAGATGATGCTACTTCAACATATAAGGACTATTCAAAAGATTTGGTTCAACAAGTTCAAAAACATTATGTTTTGTCTGAACTTCTTGGAGTGCCTATATCTGGATATAGTAGTTTTACTTTAAGAAATCAATTTTATAGAAATAGATTGATGAATCTTAATATTGAACAGCATAACAAAATATTGAATAATTTTGGAGAAGGTACTATTCCAAGTTTAGGCGATGTATCAGATATTAACTACAATAATGATTTTGCTTCAGTAATAAGTGGTGAAGAATTTGTTGGAAACAATACTACTAGACAAAGAATACAAGGCGGTTCTAATTATGATAATATAAACGATTTGTATTATAATACATCAAATTTATATTATGATGATAATAGTAATGGAACTTTCTCTAATAAAATAAAATTAACCAATCCAAATAGTATATTAAATAAAACCAGAAAGTTATTTGATAAACATAAAATTGATACTATTATTTCACGTTTTCATACTGAAAGCCCAAACGTTGACCAAAGTATTGGTTCTGCTGTTAGCGTATATGGTATGTCTCATGGTAGAAATCTATTGAAAAAAGATGCTGAAGATGCAAAAGCTGGTGTAGATTTTTATACAAATGGATATAATAATCCTTATTGTCGTGTTTGGACACATCATCACCAATATGATGATATAAGTAAATTAATAAGACCATTTACTGATGAAAATGGTACACCAACTTCTATTGGAGATTTACAAAAAGATTGGACATTTATTCGTGGTAAAACAGGTGCAGAACGTTTAAATAAATATAGTGTTTTAAATAAGAATGGTTTTGTTAATATAGCACCAAGTTATGATGCTAACGAAAACCTAAAAGTTGATGCAAAACATTGTATGTTTTCAATTGAAAATTTAGCATGGAAAGGATATGACCCATATTCATTTGAAAAAGCATTATCATGGGAACAAAGAGGTCCTATGGGTGGTAGAATAATGTGGTTTCCACCATACGGAATTGAATTTACTGAAAATGTAAATGTTAATTGGAATAGTGAAACTTTCATTGGTAGAGGTGAAAATGTATATACTTATATTAATACAGAACGAAGTGGTAATTTGTCATTCAAGATGTTGGTTGACCACCCTTCAATAATAAATTATTATGAAGGTAATAAAATTGTATATGAAACTGATGAAACATCAGAAGAAATGTCATTCAAGATACCTTCATCCAATTTGAATAATGTAAAAATAGACCCAATTACTTTAAAAGCATCTCAACCTGAATTAACATATGAAACAAAAAAGCATAAACAAATTGTTGATAATGGTAAGAGAAGTAGGGCAAGAGATACTGATTTATTAAGATTTTTCGCTGGATGTGATACAATTGATGGGTCTGCCAAAAATTTAACAGATGAATATAAAGGAGTTGATAACATAGAAACTAGATATGGTTGGGCGAAACTAAAACCAACTCCAGTTCCAAAACCAATTGTTGTTGAAGAAGTTCCAGAAGTAACAGGTTCAGTTGTTTTTTACGTTTTTTATCCAAATAATTATTCAGGTTCTTATGATACACCTGATAGTAAAGTTGAAGCAATGGCATATTTGCTTAATGGGGCTATTTGTCAGAAACATGGAAAAGAAGATATTCCAATATCATTTAGCACATTACGAAATATTGCAAATGGAACAAATGGTATTGGCACTGGATATGAAATGACAACAAATGAAGGTGTTTCTGATTATAAATCAACATATGATTTCAATGAAGAAGAGATGTGGATAACAGGAACAACAGCAGCTAAAAAGATATGGAAATATCGTATTGATGGTGAATATGATAAAAATGATAATATTAGAAATTATTATAATCAGCAATTAAAATTTCAAACTAATTATTCAGATAAAAATGGTAATGGGAATAATAATAATACTTTAAATTCAAATTATAAGGCTGTTCAATCTCTGTTTAGTGTAACAGAGATTGATTCTCTATATTCATTTGCTGAAATTGCTTATATATTATCTGATAGTGAAGGGTCTAAAAATATTATAGAAGGTAAACTAATTAGAGCATTAGGGGATAGCCAATTGGTTACTGAACGTTTAAATAAATTGAAAGAGTTATTTGATAATTTCACAGTAACAAAAATTAAATCATTAGGTTATTCCAATTCACATGGTAATAATGCTGTTTCAAATATTAATAAAAATAGAAATATTGAATTAGCTATAAATAGAGCAAAAAGTGTTACAAAATGGTTGCTAAATACTAAAAAATTTTTAAATAATAATGATATTGATGTTATCAATGATTATATACCATATTCAGAAGTAAATAATCAAGATGTATCAAGTATTGAAGCTAAAAAATGGCGTTCTGCTCGTGTTGAAATAGAGTATAGAATGTCTGATACTAAAAAATTATCTGAAACTAATCAAATAAATACATCCGAAGATGGTGAAATTTTAGAACAAGGAATACAAGAATATATTGGTTTTAATTCGAAAATAGATGAAAATGGAAATGTTGTGTATGAAGATAGTGAAGGAAAAATATGGACTAAAAATGATAATGGTGAATTAATATATAATTTTGTTGTAGATGTAAATGTTGGTAAAAAAGGTGAATCAGTGCAAAATGAATTTAATAATATAAGATATGACCAAGAATATCGTTTTTTTAATGTATTAAAAGAAAAAAGTCCTTTAATTTTTGAACAACTGAAAGAAAAAATTAAGTATTTTGACCCTGCATTTCATAGTATGACACCTGAAGGTTTTAATGGAAGATTAAATTTTTTACATCAATGTACTCGTCAAGGTAATACTATTGGAGCATCAGACCCTAATACTATGAGAACTGCAACGAATTTAGCATTTGGTAGACCACCAATATGTGTTCTTAGACTTGGGGATTTTTATTATACTGAGATTGTTATTACTAATATGACAATAACATATGACCCACTTCAGTGGGATTTAAATAGTGAAGGTATTGGTGTGCAGCCATTAATTGCAAATGTTAATTTAACATTTAATTTTATTGGTGGTTCAGATTTAGCAGGTCCAATTAAAAGATTGCAAAATGCAATGTCATTTAATTATTATGCTAATGTTGAAGCATATGATAATAGGGCTGATAGGGTTACATATAAAGATGATAAAGACAATAGTGGAAATTATTCACCTTCTTATGGTGAAATAAGTAGTTATGATGCCTATAATACAAAAATGAGTAATTAAAATGAATACATACGATAGATACAGTAAATTTAGAGAGAATGGAACTATAAAAATAGTTCCATTCATTAAAATATCACCAAAAGAAAGTGATATAATTGTAACTTATGAACGTGGGGTTACAAGATTAGATATTTTATCATACAAATATTATTATAATCCTAATTATGGATGGCTTATATTGCAGGCAAATCCTCAATATGGTTCAATGGAATTTTCGATTCCAGACAAAGCTGAATTAAGAATACCATATCCATTAGATTTAACATTAAAACAATATAATACAAATATTGATACATATATGAAAGTCAATGGTTTAGATTAAAGATTGACTTTTTATATATAATAAATTATTTTTTAAATAAAAATTAGATGGCAGAGAAAGACCAAGATACGCTTAAAACATCAAAAAGTCGTATAGTATATACAGAACCTAATTTTGTTAATGGAGCTACAACAGATGGAGTTGATTTATCAGTTCCGTTAGAAGATTTATGCATTGGAGTTAATTTAATAGCTGAAGTCAAAACTCGTTTTATGACTGAGATTAGTGATGGTGGCAAAACTGATTTATATATTGCATCTTGGAATAGTAAAAGTGAGAATGTTTCTTTTTTTTCTGGTATAAAACTAGATAGAAATAGTGATGATGGGTATTTAACATCATATTTTACTGATATTACTTATGATGATGCGAAAGGTAGTCAGGTAATAGAAGGTCTTGGAATTGAATCAATTGATATTAATTTTGAGTCTTGGTTTACTCCAACTGTTGTCATTAAATTTATTGATGTTAGAGGTAGTTCTATGTTAGTTCCAAATGAATATGGAAATCAAGTAGATGATAAAACTATTTTTACTGGTGAAAAATTATATAAATGTTTTTTTACATTTCCATATCCAAAATTTAGATTAGAAGTAAAAGGGTTTTATGGCAGACCTGTTACATATCATTTAACATGTTCAAAATTTAATGGTAGTTTTAATTCTCAAAATGGTAATTTTGAAGCTACTGCAACTTTTATTGGATATAACTATTCTCTGTTAACTGATATTCAGTTTCAATATTTGATTGCTGCTCCATATGATTCATATTATGGTCAAGAATATTTTAAGAAAAATAGAAGTAGCGAAGCGTGGATGTTAAGTGGTGGTATTGAAATGCCAACAATGAAAGAGTTAATTAATAAAATACAAAGTGCAACAGGTATAATTGAAGAAAAGTTAGCAACAGACCCAAATGTTATACAAAATAGAGCGATTGCTAATGAGAAAGATGCATTAGATAATATAATGTTGGCTTTTAGTACTATGAAAAGCCAGTTAATATCTGATTATAACATTATAACTGATGTTAATAATACAAAACAACTTGTAATAGGATTTAATTCTGGGGATAAAATAAATCATATTACATATACTAATGATTTTATTAGAAAATACAATAATTTTATTGATTTAGTTAATAAATACAATGAAAATGATTTGTATAGTAGCCGTAAAATATCTGAAAATGTTTTACCTAATAAGAATGTAGAAACATTAACTGAAAATGCAACATTTTTACCTATAAAAGCTTTTACTATAATAAGAAAAGACAATATCATTCAAACAATAAATGTAGATGGTAATAATAGTGGTGAAGAAGTTGATAAAATTATTAGAAGAAAACAATATAACAATGATAGAAAAATAGACGAATCCTTAATTAAAGAAATAACAACATTATATAAAAATAAAAGTGAAAAAATAAAAGAGTATATATACTTGTTTAATCTGAATGGTTTTGAAAATGAAATAACCAATAAATTGATTGATTGCGATAATAGAGATGCGTCAATACAAAGAGATGTGGATATTTTTGTTAAAAATGCCGTTGTTGAAACTGTTGGATTTGTACCTACCATTGGAAATATTTCTAAAATAATTTTTGCTCATTTAGAAACATTTTTAGCTTCAATGTATCATTGTATTGAAACTATTAATAAACAAGTTAAAAATGGAGAAAGAACTTTAAATAATTATAAAATAAAACTTAATGATACTGACTTAAATTATATTGATTCAAATAATGCTTTGCCACCATTTCCACTGTATTTAGACAGAGGTGTTAAAACTAAATATTGTGGTGATAAAGATGAAAATAAAGATGTTATTGGGTGGATTGGAGATGTTAGAAGTGACTGTGAAGAGGTAAAGTTAATACATGGTTATACCAAAGCTATGCAGACTATATCAGATATGGATAAAGCAAATAGAAGAGAACTGGATAATCATGGAAAAGTTCAAGATTATATTCCTCTTATCCCTCTTGATTTAAATTATGCCGCTGGTCCTTTTACATATTCCAATACTGATGGTGAAACTTTAGAGGATTTTATTGGTCATATTGGTTTGAGAGTTACTTTATTGTTTGGGTATTTATTTAATTCAAATTTTAATAGAAGTTCTATGAATGTATTTGCTGAACAAGCAGGTAAAGCAGATGCATATAATTATTATCTTCGTGGAATGACAAAAGATGAAATAAATGAAAGAATTTTATCAAAATTAGGAAAAAGTGGTGAAAGAAGTGTTGATGATATTATTGAGGTTTTACAATGTTCAGAAGATAAATTTAGCCAATATTTTCAAGGTTCTAAATCATCTCGTTATGTATTTGAATTAATTAATGGTGGAACTCATTATGATAGGGCTAGAAATTCAATGCTTGTTGAAGGTAGTAGTAATTCGTTAATATATAATTATATTTTTGTAAATAATAAAGATGGTTTAGAACAAAATGATTTATTTTTATTACCAACAAGACCAAGTAATTTTAAAGGTTATATAAGTGAATATGTGACAGGTGGAAACCCATTTAAAATACCTTCTGTTATTAGTAATATTAATAATAGTTGTATTACATTAAATGATTATGATATTAAAAAGTATTATAATGGCGATATTAATATGGAAAAATATATTAATCCATCTGTTTGTAATATTTTTAATGATAGTTCTAAAATTGAACAAATAATCAGTTATTATAATTTATTGAAAGATGGAGAAGTTAATATCAGAGATTATAAGAAAAAATCTGATTTATCTTCATTGATTAAAACATTATGGAAAGTATCTGATGAATATATTAGACCGTATTATGTTCCTACATTTGTTGATAAGTCATTTGTTCATTTTGAAGATAATATTGATGGTGATGCAACAAATAATAGTGGGCAATTTGTTTTTGGAAGTTTAAAACCAAAAAATCAGTCAAAGTTATTACCTGAGACTGTTGCAGAAGCTATACAAATAAATTCTACTGATGTATGGTCATTTAGAGATTGGTATAGTAGAATTAGTAGTGAAAGAGATGATGATATTGTTATTAATACAATTAATAACTCAGCAAATGGTATTGAAAGTTATACTATTCCAGAAATACCAATTGCTGAAAAAAGAGTAATCAATTCGTTATTTGGTCATCCTTTTTATTATATGCAAAATAAAGGTTTAGAAAATGAGACTGAATTTGATAAAGTGACAAGAATTACAAGAAGTAAAGCATTATTGTTTCTTCATTCTATACCTATTGATTGTAATAAATTAAATATTGGTAAAGAAATAAACAATGGTGGTATATATAGAATACCACGAGTTGTTACTTTATTAATAGGTGGCTTATTGTGGCGTAATAGATTATCTACTGAAAAGAATTTATCAGATATATTTGTTTATGATGATGGGTTGTTTAAGTATAATGCCCCTGTTTCTGGTTCAAAATCAATGCTATGTCACCCATTAAGATATGGCATAATAAATGTGAATGATTGGGGTACTGAAATTTCTGATTATTTTGGTTATGATATTTTTTCTTTAAGAGATTCTATTAAGAATTTGTTCATTAAAGAATTTGAAAATTGGTCAACTGATAATAATGGCTTTAAAATGATTCAAAAACATTTTGAATTATTTAATAAAAATGGAAGTTCTCTTTCTACTAAGAATTTGATGGATTATAGTAGCGAATGGGCTAAATCTTATAGAAATGGGAAAAGAACCGCAGCATTCTCAAATCCAAAATGGATTGAAAATTTTTTAGATAAATTTGGTCGTAATTTCCTTATGACTTATTCATCATTTTTTTCTGGTGAAGGTAATACTTCTTTTAGATTATTAAATCGTGAAGAATCAGTAGGACAGGAAATTTTGAAAAAATTATATGTTAGTACTGATATATTAACATTGAGTACATATGCCATTTCAGGTACAGAGTATGCTTATCCTAATCAAATATCATTTGATATTGATTTGGCTAAAACTTATTTTGGTTCTGTTGTGAATACATTAGAATCTATTGTTAATGATAGAGGTAGTGTAGACCAATCTGAAAGTGACCCAACTGATTTAAGAACTAATAGGGATATAAATATAGCAATGTATATTTATCTTAAAAATATATATGATAAGTGGTTAATTGGGTATGATACTAACACTTTTACAGTAGAAAACTTTTTTAATAATAACTTTATTATTATTGATTCTTTTTATTGTGATATAAAAGATAAATTAATCATTAATTGTGATTATTTTATGAAAAGATATTATGATATGGCTGATAATAATATTTTTTCATTTTTAGCTGATATATATGCACATCATGGCATGTTATTTTTCCCAATGTCATCTTTTGTTGATTTTTCGAAAGATGATGTTTTGAATGATATGTTTAAGCCATTGCCTTTTAATTCTAAACCAGTTATTGATGAAAGTATTAAGTTTATTTGTATGTATGTATATGAACCATCAAAACATTTACATTTAGGTGAAGGTAATTCATCTTATGGTTATAAAAATGATGGTTTTGATATATGGACACCTGAAGGTGGTACTAGTATTCAACCAAGAATTTTTTTGCAAAATAATAGTAATTTTGTAAATGAAAATACTAAGTATGCATATAACATACCGTCTTTTGGCGTTGCATTTGGTAAAGCAAACCAATCATATTTTAAAAATATATCTCTTAATATGGATAATCCGATTACAACTGAATATTCAATAAAAGCGATATGGGATATTGCCAAACTAGGTTCTGATACAACAAAAGTTCAATTTATTGGTCAAGATTTATATTCTGTATGGTCTAACTACTCATATATGTGTGAGGTTGAAATGTTAGGTTGTGCACAAGTACAACCTTTAATGTATTTTCAGTTATTGAATATACCAATGTTTAGGGGAACATATATTATAATAAAAGTATCTCATAATATATCAGCAGGCAATATGTCAACAAAATTTGTTGGTGTAAGGCTATCTAAAAATGCTCAACCTTATAATACTCAACCATTTGGTATGTTAAGTATTTTATCTAGGAATGGTAGTGGCTATTTTGGAGAATGGACAAATAATTATTCAACATCACCTAATGGGTATTTATCTGATTCTTCAGAAAGTTATTATAAGTTTAATAACCCAGAAGATATAGTTGTGCCATCAGATGATTGTGGTTGTAACAATGGAAGTGGATGGGGTGGTTTATCACCAATTATGAAAAAATTGTTTTATGCATTACGTGATAGTGTTGAAAGTATTCCTGGAAATGAAAATGGAAAAGAGTGGACAATTTGTGTATCAAGTGGTATAAGACCTAATTCTGAAAATACAAAAAGTGACCATATATTAGGAAATGCTATGGATTTACAAATCAAAAAGAATGGAATACCAATTGGTGATGGTCAAGATAAAAGAGAATTGGGTATTGTTTTTGATATAATTGTGACTACATATTATCCTTATATCAAACAATTGATAATGGAATATAGAGATGTAACAAGTATGCAACAGAATTTTAACTTGTTCAATACAATACATTTTGCGTCTCTTGGAAAAAATGTGACAAAAAATCCCACAATTTATCAATCTTATAATGCTAAAGGTAATAATGTAAATCGTATGTATAAAAAAGATACATTTTCCATTTCAGAAGATGTAATTAACAATGATAAAACGTCAACTATTTTATTAAAAGATAATACTAAATTTAGTGAGAACGTAAAAAAAGCACAAAATTCATTAGCTTTTATTTCTCCATATTATAAAAATACAAGTAAAAAGAAAATTTACAGTTATTTACCAGATAATATTGATAAGTTTAAGAATATATTTACGTCATTTAATAGTGTTGATGATACTGTTTTAAAATATTATTTTGGATTAATTGATAATAATTTATTTGGTTTATCATACTTATCAAAAAATAAGGGAGAAGAAGGTTTTCAAAATCAAAAACGTTGTACAGATGTTAATGCGTTTGCTGAAAGATTAGAAGATATGGCTTATATACATAAGTTTAATCCAAACTGGTTGATGATTGTTATGGCTTCTGAAAGTGGTTTAGACCCATCAAGACGTAATAAATCAAGTAATGCTGTTGGGTTGATACAAATAATGCCAGAATATTATAATAGATGGAAAGTGTCAATGGAAACGTTACAGAATATGGATGCGACAGCACAATTAGAATATGTCGGAAAATATTTGTCTGAATGGGAGAATGCTAAATATATTCATCCAGTTGATATGTATCTAGTTACATTAGCTCCTGCTATTTTATTTATTGGTAATCGTAATGCTAGTAGTGTCGTATATTCATCAGATAGTGTTAATCATCCAAGTATAATACCCTCACTATCATCAAATAGTACTTCTGAATATAATGGTAATAAAGGATTTGATGTTGATAATAAAGGATATATAACAATTAGAGATGTTCAAAATAGGTTTGTGAAGAAAGCATATGAATTTGCTAAAACTGAAGATGAAAAAACACAGTTAAATTATATTTTATCTTCATCAACTTATGTTTAACATTTGCATATATGAAAAATTTGTGGTATATTTGCAGTATAGTTATGGATTTTATAAATAATAAACCATGTGTATTGCAAATATAGTCACAAAAAGAAAAGTCACATTTGATTCATTGATTTGTAAATGTAAGAGTATTAATGATATAGATTCAACAAAACCAACTCTTATTATAGGGTGGGAAGAAGTTAAATCAATATATGGGAAGGATATATCCATATTGGAAAAACAAATTAATGAAAAAGTATTCTGGACATTTGATAAAACTGAAAGAAGAAATGATTATGAAAAAGATATAAATGCTTTTTATTATTTCATTATTAAAGATTTAATAAAAAATGTTAAATATTCATTTATTAATGTTATAACAGCACAATATTCCTTAATAAAGAGATTTCTTAATTTTGTTAAGGGAAACAAAACAAAGTATATATATATTGATAATAATAGATTTGTGTTCATATATTGTGATGGTGTTGTATGTGGAATATCTTTGGATGATTTGAGATATATGGATATTAATGTTAATAAATGTTTAAATATATTAAAATCTAATTCAAATAATCATATTGTAGAGAATGATTCGTTTCTTTCAATTAAATTAAAACGTATAATTGGTGATGATAAAATGATAATACCTTATTTATACTCAATTATTTAGATTTATGAAATATTTATCTAAAAAAGTAATAATATATGGCACAACGTTTTTTTAATAAGACTACACGTGTAAAATACGTTAGACCTTATAGTAATAATGCAATGGTGAAAGCTGAAGCTATTGCAGAAAATAAAGAAGAAATTATGATTGATAATAAAAAAATAGAACAAGTAGAAGATTTACTTAACAATATGGAAGGTAAACCAATGCCAAAACAAAGAGTTAAAGTTGATAAAAAAGACAAAGGCATTATTGAAAGAACTGAAAACTCAAAAATAGTTCTAACTGAAGATAATAAGATGGTATTAAACGACTAATTTTCCAATGGATAAAAAGTATTTAAAAGAACATAATCTACTTGAATCCCAACAGAAGTTTAAACAATTATGTGAATATACATTCATTAGTACACCATTAGCTGAAGATGATGATGACATGGATAACAGTCAGAATCCTCAACAGGGCGGTAATAATCAACAAATGCCACCTATGGATAATAATGGCAGCAATATGCCACCAATGAATGATATGCCCCCACAAAATAGTCAAGACCAAGATATGCCACAAGATGATTCTATGACAGGTGGCGAAGTACCTAATGGTGGTGAATTAGGAGATACTTTACCTGATGATTTGGGTGGTGAGGATGACACAGAAGTTGTTGATATGGAAGGTGATGATGAAGAAGTCATTGATGTTGATGATTTGACAAATTCACAAGAAGAAACAGAACACAAGGTTGAAGATGCTAATATGAAAATTCAACAAGTTATGGATAAAATAGATTCATTTCTTGGTGCATTGAAAGCAAATGATGAAAAAATAGCTGATTTGACACATGAATTCCAAAAACGTGTGCCAACTGAAACTGAAAAATTAAATTTACGTTCACAAGCTTCATATCCTTATTCTATAAAACCAAAAGATTATTGGGATGATAAAGCAACTTCTTCTAATTATGATGTAATGTATGATAATGATGTTGCGCCTGATAAAGAAGAGAAGGAATATACAATCAAGCAATCTGACATTAGTGGTGGAAATGCCAAAAGCATAGCAGACACTTTTGATGTTAAAGATGATATGGATTTGGAGAAAATATTTGGCGTATAATAAATATTTACAAATATAATTTGATAATGGTCAATAATTTAATATTTATTGACCATTATTTTTTTTGTAAAAGTGGTAAGTATGGAAAATAAGTCGTATATTTGCAATGTAATTTAAGTCGGCTGAATTATAAATAAATTTTAATAGAATAATAAAATAAAAAAGTTAAGTATTAATGGAAAATGTTAATATCCCACAAGATAGTATTTGGGCACAAAAAGATGAAATAGATTCTAAGAAAGTCTATAAAAAAGTAAATTTTGATACAAAAAATTATTTAAACGTTAAGTTAAAAGACAGCGAAGTTACACGAACAGTAACAATTAGATTATTGCCTTTCACCCCTGAAGGTGGTAGCCCATTCCACTTAATCCATTCACATGGTATTAAGGTTAATAAAGAATTAGCCCCACAATCAGCAAAACCATATAAAGCATATGTATGTTGTAAACATACAACAGAACTACATGAAAAATATGGAAACAAATGTGCAATTTGTGATGCTCATGACGAATTTAGTCGCAAGATGAAAACGGCTGAGACAGAGGAAAAGAAAAAAATGTATTCTGATTTGGAGTTCCAAACTAGAAAATCTGAAAGTTGGATTGTTCGATGTATTGAGCGAGGTAAAGAAGATGAAGGTGTTAAATTTTGGAAATTTAACGTTTCAAAGAAAAATGATGGTATTTATGACAAATTATTTAATTTGTTTAAATTAAGAAATGATGAAGCTTTAAATGATGGTGATAAGGAAGGGTATAATATATTCGACTTATATAAAGGTAAGGATTTAGTTCTTACTTTGACAAAAGCAACAGACGGAAAAGTAAGTATTAGTATTGCTGACGCTGGTAGACCATCTGCTTTATCAAAAGACCCTGAGAAAATAAAGGAATGGGTTAATGACCCAAAACAATGGACAGATGTTTATGGCGTAAAAACTTATGACTATCTAAAAGTTGCTTTAGCAGGAGAAGTACCTTATTTTGACCAAGATTCAAAAACTTTTATTTCAAAGAAAGAATTTGAAGCTAAAAATAAACAGGAAACTGAAAAGACTGAACAAGAAATAATCGAAGAAGCAGCAGCAATTCAAAAAGCTGCAAATGCAACTGAAGATGAAGAATTGAGTCAGGTTGAAACGATTGAAGGACCTGCTGATGACCTTCCATTCTAAAAGAATGTATTATGAGAAATTCTGACCAAAATAATTTTGGTCAGTTTTCCTCTAATAATTAAATGTAAATATGGCGAAATTATATTACTATTACGGAACAATGGGTTCGACAAAAACTCTAACTTTACTTACATCAGCATATCAATTTGAGGAAAAAAATATACCATTTTTGTGTATGAAACCATCAGTTGATACAAGATGCGAAGAAAATATGATTGAATCAAGAGTTGGCGTTAAGAGAACCTGTGTTACTATACACCCATCATATAACATATATTCATTGGTTGATAAATATAATCAATCAAGTGATGCAATACTTCAAGATAAACTAAAATGGATATTAATTGATGAAGCTCAGTTTTTGACTGAAGAACAAATTGACCAACTTGCAGCAATTGTTGATGAATTTGATATTAATGTTAGCTGTTATGGACTAAGAACCGATTTTAAATCTAGTCTATTTCCAGGTTCTAAACGTTTATTTGAATTGGCAGATACAATTGAAGAAATTAAGTCACCTTGTTCATGCGGAAGGAAAAGTATTATCAATGCTCGTATTGATGCTAATGGAAAATTAGTTATATCAGGAAAACAAGTAATGATTGGTGGAGATGACAGCTATATACCTTTGTGTCGTAAATGCTGGAAAGAAAGAATAACAAAAGAAAATACTAACGTTTAAATGGCTAAACAAGCAATTAAAAAGAAAGATGTCAGTGCATTTGACATCAAATCAATTAAAAATGAAATAGGTATTGGGGTTGAAACTTCAAAGGATATAAAGAAAAGTAATTCTGATAAGCCTTTGGAATGGATAACTTTACCAGAAGCTTATCAAGAAGCGGTTAAGTTACCAGGTATTCCAATGGGGTATTTAACATTGTGTAGAGGGTGGTCAGATACAGGTAAATCTACACTTAAAAATTGTATCATTGCTTCAGCAATGAGAATGGGGATTATTCCTGTTATTTATGAAACAGAAGGTAACTTCGATTTCCAACATGCGGTTGATTGTGGTATGGAAGCAGAACCCGTGTATGGAGAAGTAGAAGTAGTAGATGAAGAAACAGGGGAAATCAGAGTAGAAACACAAGTTATAAATTATGATGGTAACTTCATTTATTTTGACAATGATTTGTTAGCAAAAACGTATGGTAATAGAGATTACGATACTTCAACAAATAAAAAAGAATATAGAACTTATCCAGTCATTGAGGATATTGCATATAGTATGAATTGTCTTTTGGATATGCAAGATGAAGGAAAATTAAATAAACCATTATTGTTTATTTGGGATAGTATTGGAACAGTAACTTCTTGGAAGAGCTATAAAAGTAAAGCAGGTGGTAATCCAATGAATGAAGCAGCAGCATTAACAAATGCATTCAATATTATTACAAATGTTAGAATACCTAATTCTAGAAAGATGGCAAACCCTTATACTAATACAATGTTTTGTGTTAATAAGATTTGGAATGATGGAATGAATTCTATGAATGGTTTACCTTCTTTAGAGTTGAAAGGTGGTAAAAGTATGTATTTCAGTTGTCGATTATTGATTCATGTTGGTGGACAAGCAAAGGCTTCAACTAAAAAATTGAAAGCTACATTAAAAGGTGAAGAATATAAGTATGGTATGGTTACTAAGATTGAAATTGTTAAGAACCATTTACCAACTCCATATAATGTAACTTATAAAGGTGAAATATGTTGTGTTCATAGTGGAATTATTGGCGTTGATGACATTGATAAATACAAGAAAGAACAAATTCCATTAATTATGGAAAGATTGAAAGCAAATACAGATGTTGATTTCTCAAATGTGGATGAATCTGATATTAAGTTTGAGGAAGAAGATGAAATGGAATCTTAATTGTTTAATTTTTAAAAATTATAAAAATGAAAGTTTTACTTAAAAAAGAAGGATATTTTGAGTTTGATGAAACAAAATTCACTAAAATTCCTAGTGATGTGTTTAATGCGATGGCAACTACTTCATTTGAAAATGTTGAAAAAGTAGATAGTAATATTCCTGAAGTATTATATTTTAAGAATATGAAAGATTATATGACACATGCTTCAAGCGGAAAATATATTTTTGATAAAACAAAAGATGTTTTTGTTTCACAAAAAGGTGAAATATTTGTGTATTTAAATTCTGTTATAAAATCAGGTAGTGTTATAGTTGATAACAAAGGGTTATCTTCAACAATAACTGCAAAAGATATTAAGTCAAATGCCACAACCAATTCCGAAAAAGATAGTACAGGCAAAGCCTGAGTTAGCTGAAAAAACTTTTAATACATTATTAATTGATGGTTCTAATTTGTTAGAAATATCTTATAATGGTGATAAAAGATGTAATTCTGAAGGGAAACAAGTAGGGGGAATTTTTCAATTTCTCCTACAAATTAAAATATTACTTCAGAAAGGAAATTTTGATTATGTTTATACTTTCTGGGATGGTGATAAATCTGGTCAAATGAGATATGATTTATACCCTTTATATAAAGCAAATAGAGATAAAACGTTTGATGAACCCAATTTATCAGATTATTCTAAATCTGTTAACGAAACAGTAAGACAAATGATGAAGTGGGCTAAAGAGAAACAAGCAAAAAAACGTGAAGAAAATCCTGATAAGTATCAACAAAAATTAAAAGATAAAGAGGTCTTTTATTTCCAAAGAGAAGCTGTTATGAAATGTCTTGAAGAGTTGTTTGTTAGACAGTGTATTTCAGATGGTGTAGAAGCGGATGATTTTATTGGTTATTATGTAGTACACAAAAAATCAAATGAAAGAATTGTTATTTTATCTGGTGATAGAGATTTAACTCAATTGATTCAAAAAGATGTAATCGTTTATTGTCCATCCCCAAATATGAAAACATTCCTGAATCTAGAGAACCATAAAGATTTAATCGGTTATAGAGCAGAGAATGTATTGGTTAAGAAAATTATTTGTGGTGATGTATCTGATAATATAAAAGGTATCAAAGGGGTTGGTGAAGAAACTCTTTTAAAACATTTTCCAGAATTAAAAGAACGAGAAGTGCATTTAGAAGAGATTTTAGAACGTTCTAAACAAATGATAGAAGAACGTAAGGCTGATAAGAAAAAACCTCTAAAATGGACGGAAAACATCATTAATAGAGTTACTGATGGAATACAAGGCGAAGATATTTTTGAAATTAATGAAAAAATAATTAATTTAAGAAAACCTTTACTAACACCTGAAGCAGTTGAGCAAATAGATTCAATGATGTATGCTCCATTAGACCCAGATGGAAGAAGTTTACAAAATTTATACAATATCATTTTGTCTTATGGAATTGATGAATTGAAGGATAGTAATAAATTTGGGAATTTTTTTATTGAGTTTAAGTACTTGATTGATAAGGAAGAAAAGTTTTTTAAGAGAGAAAACTCTAAAAACAAATGATATTTTATTGGCAAATAACAAAAATAAGTTGTATATTTGCACTGCGAAACGGAAATGATAATGGCGTTTTAAAAGAAATTTTATCAAAAATATGTATGTCAAATTTTGTTTACAAAAATTAAAATGGAACAAAAAAGAGAATATCGTCAAGAACGTTTTCAATTTGTATTATCAGTGAATGATAATATTATTTGTCAACGTTATTTTAGAATAAATGGTTTCAATGAAGATTCTTTAAATTCTTTGGAGCTGAAAGAAACAGTTGATGAAATTACAACTGGTATCATTTCATCAATTCCTCTTCAGGGAATGGATAAATGTTTAACAGGGATGGACAAAGGTTTGATAAACTCTGACCTTGTATCAAAAAGTCGTGTTTATTTGTGGTACACAAATAACAAAATGCCAATGAAACTTACTGGTTTCGAAAATCCAGCTGAAGCTACATATATTGAATATGAAAATGCTGAAGCTGATATGGAAGAATGGGTTGGTAAAATGCAAAACCCGTGGGAAATAACATTCAAATTTTCTTTTTTGGTGGATGAAAGAGAAGTTTGTACAAGAATTTGGGATGGCAGTGCATACCCTAAATATGTTAGGGATAGTGTAGACATTACTAATAAGAAAAGTTCATATGAGAATGAAGATGTAAATAGATTATCTTTTTCTGCGAACCTTATCAGGCATATGACTATTGACAAGACTGACTTAGTGTATAGTATTATTGAAAAGTTTTGTGATGTATTAAGTTCAACTTATACAAAACAATATTATTATACAAAAGTTTTGAATTATGGCAATGGTAAACAAAAATCTAAACATGGCAAAAAAACTTACCATTTAAATAACAAATATTATATTAATAGTTTGGAAAAACTGTACGCCAATAAAACAAAACAGTACATGGATTCACTTTATCCATCGAGAAAAGAATGTGAATACTATAACAATTATTTATAATAAAAAAATATGGCAGAAAATTCAAAAATCCGAGATAATTTAGGTTATCTCGGTCCTGAATTTCAATATAAATTAGTAAGGGCATTTATGGATGACCATAAATTTTTTGTAGGCATCAATAACATTATTGACCAAAACATGTTTACAGAAAGTGCACTTAGAACTTATGTTGGAGTGTTAAAAGAGTATTATGAAGTACATGAGATGATACCTTCTTATCAACTCATGGAAATTGAACTTCGTTCAAAGTCTAAAAATGATTTAGAAATTCAAACATATGTAGATACTTTAAAAAAGATTAAACAAACACCTAATGAGGGAATTGATAGTATAAGAGATATTGCTGATAGGTTTTTTAAACAACAGAATTTAACTAAAGCTATCAATAAGATTAGTAAAGTCATTGAAAATGGCGAATATGACAGATATTATGAATGTGAAGATATAATTCGTAAAGCTCTTGAAGTTGGAAGTGAAGAAGATTTAGGAATTGGTGTGTTTGACAATCTTGAATTAGTTCTTTCAGATGATTATAGATGCCCAATTCCAACAGGTATTGGTAAAATTGATGAAACTTTGGAAGGTGGTTTAGGTAAAGGTGAACTTGGTATTGTATTAGGTCCATCATCATTTGGTAAAACATCTTTAACAACTGCAATGGCTTCTCATGCTGCAACTTATAAGTGCGATAAAAACGATTATAAAGGCTTTAAAGTCCTACAAATTGTATTTGAGGATAGAGAGAAGCAAATTCAACGTAAACATCTTGGTAGAATTGCTGATGTTGAAGCGAAAGATTTATCAAAACCGAACTTTAAAGAACAAGTTTTAAAATCTATTAATAATTTTGAAGATTATGAATTAATTAAAAATAATATCAGAATTATTCGCTTTCAAAGTGGTGAAAAAACCGCAAGCCAAATAAGACAGTTTATTAAAAAGTTAATAAATTCAGGGTTTAAACCTGATATGGTTATTGTCGATTATTTTGAAAGTGTCAAACTTGAAGCAGGAACAACAGCAGGTGACAATGAATGGTCAAGAGAAGGCATTACAATGCGTAAATTTGAATCTATGGCTAACGAGCTGGATATTGCATTATGGGTTCCAATTCAAGGCACTAAAGATTCTCTTGGGGCTGAATTGGTTACAATGAGTCAAGGTGGTGGTTCTGTGAAAAAAATTCAGATTGGTCATATTATTATGTCTATTGCTCGTACAATGGAAAGCATTGAACGTAATTTGGCAACCATTGCAATTCTTAAAAATCGTGCAGGTAAAGCAGGTAAAGTATTTAACAATGTTGAGTTCAATAACGGTACATGTAGAATCAGTACTGATAATATTGACGAATTTAATATGGTTGAATATAATGAGGATAAACAAAAACAAAGAGAACAACTTGCCAAAGAAGTGATTAATGGACTTGGTAAGAAATAATTACTAAAAAACGAGTACTAAATATGCTCGTTTTTTGTTTTTATATCATAAAAATTTTTAAAAATTTTTTCTTTTTGATAATCAAAAAATTAAATAGTAAATGTTGAAGTAATTTATATTATAGCTTATAATTTATAAAAACAGATGCTTATTTATAAATTACAAAATTTAATGTTTTAATTATGAGTAAAAATTATTTATATGACCAAGTATATGAAAGTTGCTTGAAGTACTTTGATGGTGATGAACTAGCGGCAACTACTTGGATTAAAAAATATTGTTTAAAAAACAATGATGGAACATATAGTGAACTAAATCCTGATGATATGCATAAACGAATGGCAAAAGAATTTGCCAAAGTAGAACATATCTATGATTATAACACAAATGATGATTTGAAACTAAAATTGTCTGAGTATGGTTATAATAGAGGGGTATTGGATGAAGAAGGTATATATAAGTTGTTTAAAAATTTTAAATATGTCATACCTGGTGGTTCTGTTATGTCAGGTTTAGGCAATCCATTACCTGTTAGTTTGTCAAATTGTTGGGTTATTGATGGTCCTAATGATTCGATTGATGATATATTTAGAGTTTGCAATGAACAGAGCCAATTAATGAAACGTAGGGGTGGAGTTGGTTTTGATATATCAAAATTAAGACCATATGGTTCTATTGTTAATAATTCAGCAAAAACATCAACAGGTGCGGTTTCTTTCATGGATTTATTTAGCCATGTTACTAATACTATTGCACAAGCAGGTAGACGTGGGGCTTTAATGTTATCCATTTCAATAAAACATCCAGATGCCAAAGAATTTATTGAGAAAAAACAAGATTTAACGAAAGTAACAGGAGCTAATATTTCAGTTCAAATTGATGATGAATTTATGAGATTAGCAACATCAAATTATGATAATTTGTATGTACAAAGGTTTCCTATTGATGCAACTAATGAAGAGTTGTTTGGTGTAGATTATGATGATATAATCAATTCATGTGAATTGAATAAATTGTATGATGGTAAAACAAAAAATACTTATTTTAAAATTATAAATGCGAAGGAGTTATGGAATGATGTAATTCATTGTGCGTGGAGTACTGCTGAACCAGGTATCATATTTCAGACTAATCACTATGACTATTCTCCTGATGGTGTTTACCCTTCTTTTAGAGGTTCTTGCACAAATCCTTGTGGCGAAATCTTTATGCATGAAGATAGTTGTAGATTGATACATATAAATTTAACATCTTTTATTGATAATCCATTTACTGATAATGCATCAATTAATGACGAAAAATTATATGAAATCACTTATGAAGCAATGAGACTTGGTGATGATTTGGTTGATTTAGAAGCTGATGCAATACGAAAAATTTTAGCTAAAATTGAAAATGATGGAGATACAAATAACAGTGAATATAAATTATATCAAAGATTATTAAGCCATACATTAGAAGGCAGGCGTTGTGGACTTGGGTTTACTGGTCTTGCTGACATGATAGCCATGTTAGGTCTTAAATACGATTCAGAAGCGTCATTATCAATTATTAATCATGTTATGAGACTAATGTTTATTGCTGAAATGGATTCTCAAATAGATATGGCAATTACAAGAGGGAATTTTAGTGCTCAAAATATAGAGTTTGAACATGTTGGTAATAGATGGTATGAATTTTTGAAAAATGATTTCAATAGTATCTATCATAAGATGCTAAAATATGGTCGTAGAAATATTTCTTTTAATACAGTTGCTCCAACAGGTACAGTTTCTTTGATGGCTAAATGTTCAAGTGGTATAGAACCTATTTTTTTACCATTCTACACAAGAAGAAGAAAATGCATGAGCGATGGTGACAGAGTTGATTTTGTTGACCAAGTGGGAGAAAAATATACTGAATTTGTTGTTGTTCATCCAACATTTAGGAAATGGGCAGAAACTTATTTTAGTGAATTATCAAAAGAAACTCTTAATGAGTGGAAATTAGAAGATTGGACAGCAGCTTATAAATTAAGCCCTTGGTATGAATCTACTGCAAATGATATAAATTGGGAAAAACGTGTTGAGTTACAAGGAATTGTACAAAAATATATCACCCATTCAATTTCTTCAACTGTTAATTTACCTAATAGCGTTACTGAGGATGAAGTTTCAAATATTTACATTAAATCTTGGAAAAATCAATTGAAAGGAATTACTTGTTATCGTGATGGATGTCGTAGTGGCGTATTGGTTTCAACAAAGAAAGAATCTAAACCTGAAGAGAAAAAAGATGACAATAAAGTTTGCATAAATAATCAACCAATATCCAAAAGACCTAAAGAGATACCATGTAAAATTTTTAGATTTAGTAATAAAGGTGAGAAATGGGTAGGTGTTGTAGGATTAGTTGATGATAAACCATATGAAATATTTACAGGTATTCTTGAAAAGTTAAATATCCCAAATTGGGTTGAAGATGGATTTATTGTTAGAAATAAAGAAAAAAGAATGGTAGATGGCGAAGAAAAATTAATGTCAAGATATGATATTTGTTATATAGATAAAGATGGATATAAAACTTGTGTTGAAGGTCTTTCAAGAACATTTAACCCTGAATATTGGAATTATGCTAAATTGATAAGTGGACTTTTAAGGCATAGAATGCCATTACCTTATTTGATTAAAATAATATCTTCATTAAATCTTGATGCATCTAATATTAATACTTGGAAAAATGGTGTTATACGAACATTAAGAAAATTTAATGATTCAAATATGGAAGATGGACATTATGAAATTTGTCCTGAATGTGGTGGAAGATTATTAAATGAAGGGGGTTGCCTTCATTGTTTGGATTGCGGTTATTCAAAATGTGGATAATTAAATTAAAATAAGGGAGATTTAAAAAGTCTCCCTTATTTTTTTATTTAACTATTTAAATTGTTAAGATTGTTATATATATTATTATAACAATAGTTTAGTATGGCAAAAAAATATGATAGATATTCTTTTATATGGAAAGCAATACAGAAACATGGCTATAAATATGATTATAGGAAGGTTGATTATAAGGGTAGTGAAACTAAAGTATGTATAACCTGTTCCATTCATGGCGAGTTTTGGCAAACGCCACAACATCATTTAAGAGGTTGTAATTGTTCAAAATGTAATAAAAATTACATGTTAGATACTTTAAGTTTTATTGATAAGGCAAAAGAGGTACATGGTAATAAATATGATTATTCAAAAGTGAATTATATAAACTCACAGGAAAAAGTATGTATTGTTTGCCATGAACACAATGAATTTTGGCAGCTTCCATCAAATCATTTGCAAGGTCAAGGATGCCCAAAATGTGATGGGAGTTATAAATTTACGCTCACAGAATTTATTGAAAAAGCAAATTATGTTCATGAAGGAAAATATAGATATGATAAAGTTGAGTATATAAATTGTGATACAAAAGTATGTATAACTTGTCTTGTTCATGGTGAATTTTGGCAAACACCATATACTCATATTAATGGGTGTGGTTGTCCTATTTGTAGAGAAAGCCATTTAGAAAGAGAAACTAATAAATTGTTAAATGATAATAATATAAAATATGAACGTTTTAAACGTTTTGATTGGCTTGGTAGACAAAGTTTAGATTTTTATCTTCCAGATTATAATATTGGCATTGAATGTCAAGGTGAACAACATTTTAAACCAATAAAATATTTTGGTGGAGAAGATAAATTTAATAAAATTGTTGAGAGAGATAAAAGAAAATTAGAACTTTGTCAAAATAATAATGTTAAATTATTATTTATAAACTATAATAATAAAGAAAAAGATTTAGAAAATGCCAAAAATACAATATTATGGAATACATTATCCATTCACATCAACAGGAATAACTAAAACATTTGTTGATTTAGATAGTGACCCACAAAAAGCTATGCAAAGTGATATTATGAGCGTAATTTTTACACCAAAAGGGCAACGTATTAGAAATCCCGAATTTGGTACTAATCTGATAAAATATTTGTTCAATCCTAATGATAATGAAACGTGGACTGATGTAAAAGCTGAAATTAAAACAGCAGTAGCACAATTCGTACCAAATGTGACATTGACAGACTTAAATGTCTATGCTAATGGTAGTAATGGTCATGGATTGGTTGTTGAAATAAACTATTCAGTTAATGAAGATAATTTTACTTCAGATTATACAATAATAACAAACATTTAAAGATACAAATGGAAAAAACGATAAGTTATCTTGCGAGAAATTATGATGATTTCAAATCAGAATTTCAAAAATATACAAGAAAATATTATCCTTCAATGATGAACGATTTTCAAGATGCATCAGTTGGAGAATGGTTCATTGACTTGATTAGTGCTCTAGGTGATGACCTTTCATATCATACAGATAGAACTTTTCAAGAAACTGATAGTAATAGTGCGCAACAAAAAGGTTCATTGTTGGATATAGCAAGAACTAATGGACTTAAAATACCAGGACGCAAATCTGCAATGGTAGAAATTGAAATCAGTTGTGAATTACCATTAAAAGGAGACCCAAAACTACAATTAGCAGATGAATCATATGCTCCAATTGTAAAACAAGGTACAGTGATTTCAACAGGTTTAATTACGTTTCAAATAATGCATGATGTTAACTTTGCTGAACAGTTTAATGAAGATGGCATATCTGATAGGCAAATTATACCAAAGAGAAATGCTAATGGTTTAATTGAAAAATATACTTATAAAAAATTAGCATTAGCACTTGCAGGGGAATCTAAAATATACCGACAAACTTTAACAAGTAATGATATTGTTCCGTTTATGGAAGTATTATTACAAGATGCTAATATTTTGAATGTGGAATCAATTATATTTAAAGATGGTACTAATTTTAAAGATGACCCACCTATTTCTGATTTTATGATTGAGAGTGAAATATATACACCTAAAGAAAATGGAACTAAAACTTGGCGTTTTTTTGAAGTTGATTCATTAATCGAACAATATCGTTTTGGTGATGTGTTAAACTCTGATGGTGTTCCTCAAAGTGAATTTTACACAATGCCAGGTATTGATGAAAATGGCAATTATTTAGTTGATGATGGTGGAAGTAATGTTTGTGTAAGGACAGCACAAGTTTATAAAGGGGAATGGAAATTTTTAAGACAAAAGTTTATTACAGAATACACAAATAATGGTCAGTTGAAAGTAATATTTGGTGCTGGTGGAAATATGGTACTTCCAAATCCTAACTCAAATTACATTAAATACCAAATGAGTAAAATGGCAAGTAATGATTTTCTTGGAGTATTACCCGAAGCAGGTTGGACTATGTTTATTCTATATCGTGTTGGTGGTGGGGAACAATCAAATATTGCAGCAAATACACTAACAAATTTTGTTTATAGAAATATACAAATTGATGGTAATCCAGATGATACAGATTGTGTTGAAAAAACTAAAGCTGTTAAAGACTCTCTAAAGGTTACTAATCCAAGCCCTTCTTTTGGTGGTAAGGATGAACCAACAGAAGATGAAATACGTTATTTGATTAAATATAATAATTCAGCACAAGACAGATGTGTTACTTTAAAGGATTATTATGTGAGACTGATGAAAATGCCAGCCAAATATGGTACACCATTTAGATTAGGTGTCATTGAAGAAAACAATAAAGTAGTTATTTATACTCTTGGTCTTAATGAATCAGGACAATTAAGTAAGCTGTTACCTTCAGCAATGGTTGATAATATTCAATCATATTTGAGCAATTATCGTATGATTAATGATTTTGTTGAACTTCGTTCTGGTAAAATTATTAATTTATCATTTGAGGTGGATGTTTTCATAAGTAAAACATATGATAAAAGTGAGGTTGTTAGAACTGTGATTGACACTGTTTATGATTATATGGATATTAACAAACATCAAATGGGCGAAGATATTTTTGTTGGCGATTTGGAGAAAGATATTTCTAAAATTGATGGTGTTATCAACTTAATTGATTTAAGAGTGTATAATGAAACAGGTGTGGGTTATTCTGATGATGGCACAACACAACAAATTGTGTCCCCTTATGTTTGCCCTACTGACCCTGAAGAAATGCAAGATACTGAGGTAGTGGCAGGTAGAAGTCAAATTGATTTAAAAGCATCAGACGGATTACTATTTAGTGAATCTAATTCAATGTTTGAAATTTTAAACAAAAGTAAAGATATTAGAATAAGAGTTAAAACTCGTTAATTAATATATTTTTAACAATTAAAGGCAGCTAAAAATAGCTGCCTTTTTTATTGACTTTTAAATAGATAGATTTTATTTTTTATTCAAAACGAAGAATAAAATGGGATGTAATTGTAAAGCTCAGAATAATTTTAATAAGATAGCTTCTAAGTATGGGGATGCTTTACCTAACAAAATTGAAGGTAGAGCAGGTTTCAGAGGGATTATTGATGCATGTATGAATGCAATTGGTCAAATTATTACTGGAATTTTATTGTGCGTGTTATTTATTGTCATAGCAGTTCCAATTGTGTTTTATATTGGTGGATGTATGATTATTGGAAAAGAAGCGCATATAAAATTATTGAATTTTAAAAAGAAAAATAAGAATGACTCAAAATAAAAGTTACCGAATAAGGACTAAAGTTGGTGAAGAACCAGGTGTAATAAATGTTCATTTAGACCAATCTTATGATTTGTTTGAAATTTTATCATTAAAATTGACACAAGAAGATGCTTATAAATTATATACATCTTCGTATGGTGTCATTGTTGGTAGAATTATTGCAAATGGTGGGTTTGGTATTCCTAATGCTAAAGTTTCTGTATTTGTTGAAGTAAGTGATGAAGATTATATAAATAATGAGAAAAATTATTTATATCCATATTTTAGTACTTCATCAGTAAATAATGAAGGTATTCGTTACAATTTGTTACCAGATGAGCCAATTAATGATTGTTATCAGAATGTAGGTACATTCCCTAACAAACGTTTAGTGCTGGATAATGATACTGTATTAGAAATTTATGATAAATATTGGAAATATACATCTGTAACAAATGAAGCAGGTGATTATATGATATTTGGTGTTCCAACAGGTCAACAACAAATTCATGTGGATATAGATTTATCAGATATTGGAGCTTTATCGCAACGTCCTCGTGATATGATTTATAAAGGATATAATATAAATCAATTTGAATCACCTAACAAATTTAAACAATCAACAAACTTAGATTCACTATCACAGATATATACACAAAATACTGGCGTAAATGTTTATCCATTTTGGGGAGATTCTGAAGAAAGTGATGGAAATATTGCAATTACTCGTGCTGATGTTCAAATAGAGTACCTATTTGAACCTACTTGTGTGTTTATTGGGTCTATTGTTACAGATACAGGAACAAATGCAATTGGTAAAAACTGTACTCCAATGACCAATGCAGGTAAAATGGACCAGTTATCAACAGGAGAAGGTTCAATTGAAATGATTCGTAAAACGTTAAATGGTACAGTTGAAGAATATCAAATAAAAGGTAATAGGGTTATAGATGGTGATGGCGTTTGGTGCTATCAAATTCCAATGAATTTGGATTATGTGGCAACAGATGAATATGGTAATATTGTACCAACAGATGACCCAACAAAGGGTATTCCAACACGTACAAGAGTTAGATTCAGAGTTTCTATTGACGATTCCCCTAATGATGCTACTGCAAGAAAAAGATGTAAAATATTAGTTCCTAATAACCCAAGAATTGATGAAAATAATCCAATATTTTCTCAAACAAAAGAGGTTGATTATGAATTTGGTACATCAACACATGAAGAGAGTTATAGAGATTTATTCTGGAATAAAGTATATAGTGTAAAGTCGTATATACCTCGTTTACAGAATAATACTTCATACAAAAATCGTAAACATTCAGGAATTAAAATGGTAAACCATTATGGTGCTAATAATCCAATTCCATATAACAATGTAAGTATTAAATTAGGTTTCATGTTTAGAATGATTTGCGTTATTGCAAAAGTTATTATTGATTTAATTGCATTCTTAAACAACTTGATTTCTATTTTAGGCTGGCTTCCTTGTGAATTGGCTTCATTTAAAATTTGTATTTTTAGATGGTGTATTAGACCATTCGGATGGATGAAAAAAGCAATTCCTACATGTGTTAGATTAACATCTGATTTTTGTGATGATGATATTAATCGTAAAACTTATTATCCTGGTTGTGGTAAACCTTTTGGTTGTGTATGGGATTTAACTAAAGAAAAACATGAAGAAGAAAATAGAAAATTGATTAGTGAAGGTAAAGAGGATGAAACAACCCAACCTGATAATAGTAGGGATAGTTTATTTACTTGTGTGGAGAATGAATTGGCACAAGATAATGAAGTGACTTCTTTTAATTTTGCAAATGATTGGGTTAATGGTGTTCTTTATGCACCACTTTGGTTTAGAAAAATCACGCCTAAAAAAAGATTTTTGTTTGGGTTAATAAAAATTAAAGCTAAAGACCAATGGTGTAGTGCAGCTAAAAATTTTGGCTCTCAAAGAGTGTTTCAACCATGTAGTTTGTGGATGGGAAAAGATGAAAGTAGAGGTGGCTCATATAAAAATAATGAAGGTAAAAATATCACACCTTATTTTGATGTGAATAATGATAAAAATAATAATTGTAGTAAAAATGGATGCCATAAAGCAATCACTACTCTAAATGCGCAGAAAGGTATTATTGTTGATAAGACAACAATGTTAAAACAGACAGTATATTATTATGCGCCTGTTTATTATGATTCAACTGAATTGAGAGATATTGAATTGTTATATGCAACTGATATTATATTACTTGGGAGCTTGAATGATTGTGATTTAGATGGTATTCCACAGTTTTTTAAATACTTAGAATCATCAACATATAATATGCCAAGTGATATTTTGTTTACTGACACAGAAGTACAATTAACTGAGGAAGGGACAAAATTTACAACTGATACTGAAATGACAGGGGCAGATTGGGGTAACTATAATTCAAAAGACCAATGTAATAAAACTGATGGTGGTTTGTTTTATGGTATTGGTTGTTCTTCAATTGAAGTACATACTAAATCTTGTGTTAATTTACAAAGGATTTGTGAATTAGGTGTTTCATTAGATGAAACAATATCAATTAGAAATTTAGCCAGCCAAAGTGATGGAGATAGTGCTTATTCATTGCTTGTTGCTGATGGGTTTGTATCTAAAGATGAATTGGCTGAATCTGATGCAAGAAGTATGTTTGCTACTTTGAATGGTAATAATTTAAGAACTAAATTAGATAATACCAATGGTTTGATTAAATATGACTTTGATTACATATATCCAAATAATTTTGATGGAAGTATGTATCAATTAATGAAAGATAGACAAAGCGGATGCGGTAGTAATATTACATATAGATTTAATTTTAACTTAGAACAGTTTAGTCGTGATTATTATAAATTTAGAATGGGAAATAACCCATATTTTTACAAATATGAAGGCGGTACTAGAGAAAATCCTAATTATGTAATATTTCCTAGATATGAAAATTCGTTTTATTTTTATTTTGGCTTAAACCTTGGAAAAACAGCAATTGATAAATTCAATAGTCAATTTTTTAGTACTTGTTCAAATACATACAATGAACCTTTTAATGTTGGCATAATTACTCTTCCAAGTCCTTGGTGTAATTCAACAAATGGCACAATATTATTAAATTTGACAGATATTTCAACTCCTTATGAAATCATTATTAATGGTATCAGTGATGGGACTTTTAGTAGGGTTTATAAAGATATTACTGAAACTAAAATATATCTTGGAACAAAACCATCTGATTATGCTGATTATCATAATGTAACTGATGAAGATGGAAGAAATGATGGTTTACCAAATGGCGATTATGAAGTTACAATAACTGATAGTGATGGTAGTATTGTACAGAAAGAGATTTCTTTAGTTCCTCAATATTTGATATATAGTATTGATACAATAAATTTCAAAATACCTAATAATATTTTGAAACAAACTTATGGTACATATAATAATGTTCGTGTTGCTAAGTTAGATGGATGGCAGGGAGATGGAAAAGGTTGGAGAAATGGTCAACCAGGAGAGAATAGTGATAGTATTGGTGGACGTATAACAATAGGTGATGTATATGTTAAAGATGTACAATTATCACCTGTTAAAAGTGATGGTACGTTAAAAGATACATCATTAACTCGTGGTTATACAATTCGTTTAACTAAATTGGTTGAAGAAACAACCACTGAATATTATACTGATGAAAATGGACAAATACAAAGCACTATAAAAGTAACAACTAAAAGTGTTCCTATTCAATTAACAGAACAAGAAATTTTATCAGGTATTTTGGAATGTGATGAAGGTGGGCAATCTTATCAAGTTGATGTTATTGAGCTATGCAAAGATGGTAATAGATATACACTTGAAAGTAAAAATATTGTTACTAATGTGATTCATGTTGATGAACCGCTTCCTGTTAAAATGTATATTAATGATGTTGATTATGAATTAATTCAAAATTTTAAAACAGGGTGGGTTAAAAATGGTAATAAATGGGTTCAACAACAAAGCGATTTTTATGGATGGGATAGAATTGGAGATATTAACAATCCAGCATATAATTGGTCTGAAGAAATATTAAAACTTCCTGATGACGAACCTAACAAGTTACAAACAGCGGCTAAAGAAGAATTGATAGCACAAGTAAAAGAAGCGTTTTGGATAACATGTGCTGAATCATCTAAGAATATGAATGTTAATGCACAAACTAATGATTATCCTGTATCTTATGGTATTCAATATCAAGCTGAAACTCCTGACCCATCAGATGACGAAGTTCATATTGTTGACGAAAATTATAGCATTACTGATGCAATATCAGTGTCAGATGTTAAAGTTCCAACATTATTGCCTTTAGATGCAGATAATTCAGGACAAATTGTAGCAAATTATGGTAAATTAAATGCGCAAAAAATACCTTATTTCTTTGTTATGAAAGATAATAATGGCACGATTATACCTGTTGGCTCAAATGTTTCATCTCCTATTGGTAATTCAGACACAAGTAAATGGTTTGGTGTTCATTTAATCAATAAAATACTTAGTGTTGATATGACAATGTGGGCTGGTGTTAAAAATCCTCAATATTTCCAAGATTTACCTTATGGTGGTGGCTCTGAATGGGAAAAAGTAATTAAAGATGGTTATTATAACGGTTTCTTTAGAGGTATTGTTAATAATGGTATTGTAACGAATACTAAAATACAAGATGCTTCGTTTTGTCGTACTTGGTGGCAAGCATTATTCCAATCAGTGACAATTGGTTATTCAAGTCCATTAATCGAAACAACAACATTTAAAGTGGATGAAAGTGGTAATACAGTTCCAAATGAAGATGCTCTTCCAACTAAGAGACGTTTTCTTGGTAGTAAAAATGATACAAGTGTATTTGGTTTCCCATGTGTAGTTCCAAATGGTTATGATTTAACAGCTATTTCAGTTGGATTGATTGATACTGAATTAAAAATGGAAGATAACTCAAATAATTGTAGTTTGACAGAAGCAATTTATGGGGCTATGGAAGTTAATTTAACTAATGGCTTTAATGATAGTAATGATGGAGCAATCAGTAGTTTATCTGTAAGTATTAGTAATGGTGACACGACCAACCCAATGAAATATGTAATGATTACATCATATAATCAAGTGTACCCATATCCTAATCATGAAATTACGTCAATTACAGGAAAAAGTGCGATATATGCAAGTGGTGTTACACAAAATGATATAATAGTTCAAGGTCAGACTGATGCAATTGCAACTTCTAGTGTTTCAGAAGTTAATGAAGATGGTGATACTGTTGCTATACCAACAACAGGTTATGGGGAAACGGGTATATTTGAAAACATTACAGGAACACCAACAGTTTATATTGTTGGAATGACACAGAATAATTGTCGTGTTATTTCACCTGTTTATGATTTTAGAAAGGTAACTGCTTCAATAACTTTGGAAATGAAAGAAGAAGTAATTAATGTTGAAACATCTGGAAGCACAACTGGAGATACTTCAGGTTCTACAACTGGTTCAACAACAGGTGGTACAGAAGGTATTGATGAAGGAGATGACCCAACTCCAACACCAGACCCAGAACCAAGTGACCCAGGAAGCGTTAAAGTGAAAAAATATAGATTTATAGTAACAATAGGAACTTGTGACCAATGGTATATTGCCAATTTTGATTCAGTAGTTTCTATTACTTGTAATGCTGTTAAAAATCAACCAATTGGTACAACTATGACATATAATGAGGGTAATATTGTTGGTAGTCAGTTCATAATAGAAATTACTGAAGAAATGTTTGATGCTATTATGAAAAAAAATGAAAATCCACTAGAATTCCTTACAATACCTTTTGTGCCAGAAGACCCTGATGGTTTGTTAGGGGCAACAACAGTTGATATTACAGATAAATTAGGAATGGTTACAAGATGTAAATTATCATATAAAAATCCAAAACCGATAATTCAATAATGAAAAAGAAAATAAGATTAAATAGTACAAGTTCTGTTAATTCTACTAATGTGACTAACTTTGTGGATGTTGAGTTAAAACAATCCACAAAGTTGTTACCACATATGGACACAGTAGATAAAGTAAATTTATATGAAGTTTTTGAAGAAGAACGAAATAAATCTGACAAATATAGGCTAATTGTCACCATCAATCCAGTATGTACAAATGTATTATTTAATACATTAACTGAAGTTGTTAAATTTGAGGGGGAAGGTAGTAAAACTGATAAAGTTGTTCTTGTTGAGAATGATACAACTGTTTCAGTGCCAGAAGCTATGGGAGATGTTAATCCTGACAGGTATCAAATGATTAAAAATACTGAATATTCAAATGATAAATGTGGATATGTTTATCATTGTGGATATGATATATTTAATAATCATATATTAAGAAATACAACATTTAAACAAGTAAACACATTAAGAAACGAAAATAAGAATCAGACAGATTCTAATCAAACAGGTTCTCCTTTATTAAGTAAAATATTCAATACTATTGGTGATGTGATGCGTTATTCAGATGGTGATATTGTTAAGTATAATAAACGATACAATATATCTTCTGCACCAACAATGAATTTAAATAAACATTTGTATGAATATAGTGATATATTATCCATAACTGATTCTATTAATCAAAATTTAATTGAAGAAAAGGGATGGTTTGGTTTTACAAATGGAATGAACATCAATTCTAAATTATACACTGGCTCAAATGGAAATATTTGGGGAAAAGAATTGGATGTTAATAAAGTGATTAATAGACAAAAAGCATGTGAGTTTATTGATATGTACCCTGACCGTTCATTATTTTCATTTAATCCAAAAGTTAATAAAAAAGAAAAACGTTTAGAATATAATTGGAAAATGTGTTTGACATATCCTTATGATATTACTTATAATCATTTATTAGTTTATGGGGATGGAATTAATGGCTTAGATTGCTATTCTTGTGTTCGTAGTAGTGGTTTAAGTGGTGATGATGTGTTAGTCTTTAGAACGACTTGTAAACATGGTTTAAAGGCAACTGATTCTATCATGTTATATGCAACTACAAGTGATGGTACAACAATTAAGATACCTGATGCTATTACAGTAAAAGATACTGGGGATTTGGATAAAAAATATCGAGATAATTATTTTTATGTTTTAAATTATGATATATTGAATCATATTTTTGGTGATGATTGGGAGAATAATTTTGACCAAGAAAAATTAAATAATATTAATTTTAGGATAAGACACTTAATTGGTGATTTTGAATCTGAATATTATATTAGATTGTTTAAAAAACTACCTAATTTTAAATACTCTAAAAAAGAGTTTACAGAGGAAATAGGGTCTAATAGGGCAAATTTTGATAAATTTGTTAAAGAAAATGCAACATATTGTAATAAAGATATAGTAGGTACTTGTCCTGATGATGACTTGTATATGATAGATTTTAATTATGATTTATATCAGTTAGCATTTGCTTCTACAATATACTCTGATAAATCAAGTCAAGTAACTTTTACTGATACAATTGATGTGTCTCATATTAAAGATAAGAGTGGAAAACCTATTACAGAACTTTATTTAACAATAGTTAAAAATAATGCAGGATGGGATAAGTGGTACTTAGGCGATGCACAAAGAAATGATAGTTCCGTGGAATATTCTCATTGTTTTGGTAAAATAACATCTGGTTTTAATCTTCTTAATATTAAGAAAGATAAATCATCAAGTGTTAAAAATAAAAATGATATAAGATTTTCTGATGTACATAAATTACATAATTTAGCATCAAGTTATCCTATTGTTTCTTCGATACCATTAGAAGAAAACATAACAATTAGTGGTTCTTCAAAATGGTATTCTGGTAATGCTGAACATGATATATTTTGGGGGGATTTAGTTGAATTTAATAAAAGTCAGGTAAAAGAGATAGTACTTGAAAAAGTTTGCCATAGATTTAATACAATTCAACGAGAATTAGATGAACAATATTTTAAAAATGGTGGAAATGCAAACACTTATACTAAATGGAAAACATTTAAATTTGATGAAATAGAAGCTGATGATTATGATAATGCAACTTTTACAATAAAAAATGAAAAGATAACTGATTATAATGGTTTACCTGCTAATCAAAGACCTGAAGGGTATTACTATGAAGCGCATTATCCAATTATGGTAAAAGAATTATCATCACAAATACAACAAGATGCTTTGATTACTTTTTCAGTAGCAAAAGATGGTGTTAATGTTGACAATTATTCTAATAATCCAAATTATGCAAAGATTAAGGTTAATGTAAAACATAATCTTGAAGCAGGTGATTATATAAGAGTGACAAATAGTAGTGATAAAAGTTATAGTTTAGGTATAGTAGAAACAGTGTTAAGTAATACTGAATTTTTAATTAATTATCCTAAAATATATAGTTTTCAAACATTTAAAGAAAATGTTGAAAGCGGTAAATTATTACTTATTAAAACTAACAGCAATATTCCATCTTATGCAACTAATTTAAATGATGGTAGCCAAAGATATTTGTGGAGAGAAGTACAAAGGGTTGGTGATGTTAATAATACTACATTGCCAGAATATCCTTTCACAAATGGGTGTTTTTATATATATGAAAATATCAATTTTTATTTAAGGAGACAAGACCCTCACAATTATAATAATCTATATTATAGTAATTTTCCTAATGATGTGGCAGGTAAAGCCGAAAACGGAAATGATAATTATGAGTATATTAATGAAGATGAAGCTTTATGTTAAGATATAAAATATTAAACAATAATAACACTACTGAATTGGTCAGTATAGATTATGATAGTTATAAAATTGGTGATAATAAAGATACAATAACTTTTAATTTATCAAAAAGTGGTACAGTTCGTAATAATGATACTATTGTTATGAACAGTACTGTTGTTATTGATAATATAGCCAACAATGTAACAAATAATGTTAATTTTGAATTAATTACAGAAGCAATTGTGACTGATGATAGTGAAGTTACGCTTAATATACCAACAACATTTCAGTTAACCCCTGATAAAGTATCATTATATGAGGATAATAGTTCAGGAGTATATGTTCAATATTACATATTAGAGTTTGCGACTCCACATTTTTTTGCTAGTGATGCTAAAAATTCAGATAGAATTATTTATATATCAAACTATATTATAACAAATAGTAATGGTGAACCTATTAAGAACAAAATATATTTTGAATATAGTTCAGTTAATTCAATTTATATACCAACAAATATAAGTCAAATAAGTTATACAAATGATAAGGGTGATAATTTAACTCTTCAAGTTGATAATAAAGATTTTTTTGATAATTACAACACAATTTTCATAAACGAATTTAAAACATTTGATTATGAAAGAGATGATTTTAGGTTCATTAATCCACAAATATTAACTATTAGTAAAAGAAATAGTATTTTTAACATTCCATTAACTATTGAAAATAATTTTGAGATTGATTTGTTTAAAGAAGATTTATTAACAACAAATTTTGTAGAAAAAGAAAAGGAAAAAGCGATTAATAGAATTGTTAATATGGAAAAACAAGTTTATTATCCTGTTTATATTAAAGATGATGGAAGCAGAGATTTTATAGAAAAAATAGTTTTCAATCTACATTTTCGAGAACGTTCAGGTGATAATTGGCTTGTGGAAAATGATAAGTTTTGGAATGGGACAAATTATGACACCAACCCACCATCTGCCCCTAAATGTACTTCAAGTACAGGTAATACAACATTTTCAGTTCCAAGTAATCAATCAGACTTATTATATTACTTAGGAATCACTAATAATGATGTAAGGTATCAAAAAAACAGACTTAAAAAATCATTTTTAAGATTATTGTTTTATGATTCAACAAATCAAACAAATCAAAACTTATTATATACTTCAACTATTTTTATGGATAGTGGAACATTGTTTGGCAAATATTGCAGATATATTGAGGATGAACCTTATCTACATAACAAAGATGGTGTAATAGAAGAAAGTGTTGGAATTAAGGTGGATAGAGAACCATCTTGTGAATTATTAAAAAAATATGACACAACTATAACAAATTGTTGTAGTGAAAAAGCTGATAATGTAAGAGATGAATTAAGATTAAGCACTCAATTAGTTGTTGAGGATAAGTTTAATAATCAAGCATCAAGTGAAGGGTTTTATCTTTATTTATTTGCAGAAGATGACCCAAAATTAGTTGGAAAAAATATTTATATGAAAGTTGAGTTTAACCATGCTGGGTATGGTAGAACATTACCATTTATGTGCCCAACTAACGATGTAAATGGTTGTCCTTTATCATATCAAGACATAATAAACGAATGGTATAAATATAAAAACTCTGATGGGGAAGTAGTTGGTTTTCCTGTTAAAAAGTATTATTCCTATACTTACATAAAATTAGAGTGCATTTATGATAAAACATTAAAAAGACATGTTTATTATTTTGCCAATCAGTGTAGTAGTACTGGAACAGAAGTTAAAAATGTTGATGAAGAAGATAGAAAAATGATAATAAATCTTTATGAAGCTAAAGTAGGATGATAATTAAAAAGAAAATGTCAATGGAGAATCTTGTTTCTAGAATACCAGGGCTATTCCCTTATATTCTAGAAGATTCTTATGGTATAATTAAATTACATAAGGCAATTGATGGAGACAATGGATGTTATGGAATGGTTATACCTGATTTAAAGGTTAATTTTACTATGACAAACCCAGATAATGATAATATTGTAGTGTTTGAGAGTGGTAAATTTTATAGTTATAGAACTTTAATGAACAATTATTATCGTTTAAAAAAATTAAATCGTACTTTAACAGCATCAGAAAGTACATTTATTGCTTTTATTGAGGAAGGGATGGGTATATTCTCTGTACCTTCCTCAATAAAAGGTAAATTAGTTCCATCTTTTATGTTTTTAACAGAAATGCAAGAATGGTGGGAATGGTTTCAAATAATGAAGCCACGTTGTGATTGTTCAAAAGCACCATCTAACATTAATGATAATGATTGTTGTGCTTGTGCAGAATATTGTGACAAAGGTGGAGATGATATGTATAATTTTTTACAAAGTAATGTTAATAAAATTGACACAATTGCTAATAAGTATTATAATTATGCACTAAATAATAGTGGTAATTTTGGTGGTAGTATTAATATGAGTCTTTTATTGACTCAAAATATTGATGATATGGGTTTAGGGTTAATATATTCATCAGAATGGGTTCCAGGAAAGAAATATCATGTTGGAGATATTGTTTTATATAATGAAGAATCTTGGATATTGTATGAGGGTTCTGGTGGCACTAATTTTACTATTTGTCAAATGAATGATAACAATAGGTTTGATGAAGGTTTTGATTATTATGGTAATTATAATGGAAAAACTGATGAAATTGAGTTTGATAGTGCTGAAAATGCTCATTGGAGAAGAAATGTCACAAATGACATGTCATATCTTACAGAAAATTGCAAATATAAATTTTATAAATCAAATACAGGCACAAATATTGACTTATTACCAATAAATTCTTATTATGTAAAAGATAACGATTCATATGATAAATTGCTTGCATCAACTATTGATAATGTAAGCATTACAGGTGCAACTAATTCAAAATTAACATCATTAAGACGTATTAAACGTTTAGTTGATGAAACTGGTCAAGAAAGTGTACCAAATAGTGAATCTAATGTAGATTGGTGCTGTTTATATGAAAAAGGAATTGTTCTAAATGTGCAAACATGGGTAGATGATAATGGAAACATTGTATATTATGATGATTGGGAAGATATGACAGTACACAATATACAATCTCCTGGTAATACAGTAAATACAGTAATATATAGCAATAGTTTAATTGCATTTGGTGATATTTTAGAAGATATAAAATTAGGCGATAATAATACAATAATTTTTAGCTATTGTATTGGTGCTCATTTGATTGGAAACAATATAAACACATTAACATCTACAACAGAGCCAACTCAATATCGTTTTAGTAATTTTACAATTGATTCTAATCATAAAGGTATTCAATATGTTGAAACATATTATTATGACCCTGATACATTTGATTATGATGTAACAAAAAGCCCATCAGAAAATTTAAATGGTGATGGAACACAAAAGAAAGGTAAGTTTTATACAGTAGGCTCTAAGTCATTAGTTAAAAGTGAATTAGGAAACAGTGGAAAGATTTTGAATAACATTTTAACAGATTTTACCACTAAAAGAACAGAACCAGACTATATATATTCAAAGGAATATCGAACAGATGATTTGATTGGAGTTACTTTTGACCCTATTGTTGATGTAAATGTTGTTGTAGATAGAGGTATAAATGCAGCATTTGAGAGACATTTGAAATTGGGAGAGGTAAAAACATTGGATGACCTTGTTAATTATGGGAATAATTTCTTCAATGTGAAGAATGTTAATGAATAAAATATTAATTATAAAAATAATATGTCAAATGGTACATATGGAACTATAAAGCCAAGTTTAATAAATCCACAAATGGATGTTGAGATTTGGTATCATTATAGACCAACAAGAAACAGTGAAGATGAAAGTTTTAAAAATTTTAAAAAAATTGATAATGTTAGTGAAATGTTTAGCAATTCCACTTGTGATACAACATTAAAAGATACTACATTACCAGGGATGTATAATTTAAAACTTCCACTAACATACTTTAATAAAAAAGGAATATATACTGTATATATTAAACCTAAAGAAATAGAGTGTACCATTAAGGATATTGGTGCTTTATCTGCATATCCTGATGTGAGAGGTGTGGTTCTTGATATGAATGATGTTGATACTGAAAATTCAAGTTTATTTGAAAATGGTCAATTGGTCGGATATAGAATTGATTATATTGATAATGGTTTAAGACAAAATTATTATAGAATTATAACATCTAATAATAAATGTGAACCAATAGCACAAAATTTGACATCATCTAATACCAATTCTAATGGTTACAGGTTTAATGATAGTTCAACATTAACATTTTTAACTGTAACCCCATCTACAAGTCCAACATATAAAGCAAATGCACAACCGTTTATTGGTAGAGTGGGACAAACTATTTTCATTACAAACACTAAATTCAATCCTGTTTCAGTTGAAATTGAACTAGTTGAACATGACATTGAAACATTGACTAATGTTGTTGAAGGAAATCAAGTTCGTTCATTGGATAGAGGTTTGGTTACAACATATAACCAAGACGGAGAAATTTACATACAACAAGAGTTCTTCACTCTTAAAGATTCATATACCAAAAGTGATGTATATGAAGTTAGAAAGAAAAAAACAGATAATATTGATTTTACGCAAGATTATGAAAGCATAATGAATAATTAATTTGGGCAATATAACATATGTCAAGATATATTAAATCACATAGTAACTACACATTAAGAAAACAACATCAGCTTGTTAAAAATGGTACTATTTTTGAACGAGATTGGGTGACTATTGGTGGAACAGGAAGGTTTACACCAGGTCAAACTCCTATATATTCAAATGGTAATTTTATTTTTACAATTAATAATAGTCCTAGTTATCAAAAGAAACATAAATATGGACATTGGGTAACTTCGCCTGATGGTGATATTGTATGGACTGATGATGAAGTTGAGGATGTAAATCTTCCTGACACAACTTCTGATGTTGAAGTGAATGAAGTCTCAAATGATTTAAGAGATTTTGCTTACTATGGTTCTTGTGTTGAATTAGTTAGAGCTTCAATTGAAGATATAATAAAATATTTCCCTGCTGAATTATATTTTAGTGGAAAGGTAACACAAATAGTAACAGGAAATACAGAAGATGAAAATCCTTTTCAAACAGTTGAAGGTTTTATTGTTGATAATGATTTTCAAATAAACTTAATTAATAATAATGTTATATTAAGTGAATATGAAAATGATTTACGTTATTTGTCTTATTCATACAAAGATTATGAAATTATAAGTGGTAATACTAAAATACCTGTTACAAGTGTTACAATTATCAATGAAGATGTTGATGTGAATTGTTTGACAGAAGGACAATTATTAAATACAATCACTATAAATGGTAATATTGTTATAAAAGGTCGTTTTGTTAATGGAGAAAGACAATTTTTTCATAACAGTACAATTGGTTTGCATATTAGACCAAAACAGAATAGAATTGACAAATATTTTAAAGAGTTAGATGGATTTGAAAAAGTATTATTAAATCGAAAATCAAGCCCAATTTACACAAATACATTTTTAACGCCTATTGAGACTAATAAAGGTATTACTTTTATTAATCGTAAATATTCATGGGCAGTTGTTAATGGATGGAATTTAGATATATCAAGCCCTAATTATTTATCATTTTTCAATGGTTTATTGGAAGTAGCTCAAATATTGGATGATTATTATTGCGATAACATATATCGGTCAATGACTCATGAAGCCATTAAAAATTTTGACTGGACTTATACAAGAGAATATAATGAAGGTGACGAGCAAGAATATGTTGTTGCAGGTACTAAAGTAGCAAATTTATTAAGGATTTGGGGGCGCATTCTTGATGATATAAAAAGATATATTGATGGTATAAAATTCACAAACACAATTACATATAATAGACAGAATAACATATCTGATTATTTTCTTAGTGACAAATTAGAGTTGGGTGGATGGGATGTTTCAACTGTTGTAAAGACAGGAACAGAAAATAATACAACTGATATTTTATATACAGGTGAATCAACAGGTTATACATATACTGAGGTAAACAATCAGTTTATGAGACGTTTGGTTTTATGCTCTAAGGCTATTTTTAGAGCCAAAGGGACACGAAAAGCAATAGAGATGTTACTTGGTATGTTTGGTATCAACAAGGATTGGTATTTAATAAATGAGTACTATTATACTTGCAGTCCAATTACCAATTCTAATACTATATCATTAATACAATCTATAAATTCAGAAAAAAGCATTGTATTATCTGATGAAGATGACCCTTATAGTGGGTTATTAGTTAAAGAAATTAATGACAATGGAAATATTTATTTAGTTCCTTGGTTTGACAAGAATTTAACATATGATGGAAATCCATATTTTCAATCTAATGGTGGATGGGGAAGTGAGAACCCTCTTCCATTGAATAATGGTAACTTCATATATAAAGAAACAATGCCTTATATTAATGTAGTTCCAACATTAGATGAATTGTTTACTCTTAATATTGGTCGAATAACTCCTAATGATGTATATTATGTATATGACATAAGTAATATTTCAGATTATAATTTTGTGTATGATAATCCAAGTTTATCAGGAAATCCAACAAATTATTTTATATTAGGTAATGACCAAACAGTGACAGATGAAAATACAATAATTAACAATTCAAGAAACGCATCTGGATGGACTTGTGTTACATATCAAACAGTTGGAAATGATAAAATAATTTCTAATGAAAGAGTTGTGTTTTTAGAATCTATTATATCTAAAAATAATGGAAACAATCCTCATATTGGTTATGGACATTATGATATGGGTAAAGAATTTTTTGATTATTTAAGAGAATTATTTAAATATGCTCTTGATAATAGTAAAATTTCAGGAAGTGATAGTGAGTTAAATCAATATAAAACATTAGGCTTTACTGATATAGATTTTAATTCGCCAACTTTAGACCCAATTAAAATACAAAATATTGATGTTTATAAAAGTATATGTGGCTCAGGAAAAAAAAGCACAAAAGCTACTCCTACTAAAATATTTCTAAATACAAAATTGCTAGTTATTGAAAATAAATACACAGGGAATGCCGAATATAGAAAATATTTTATAGATTATGTATTGCCATATCTTGAACAAATAATACCATCGACTGCTATATTTGGTATTAAAGGTTTTGATGAAAATGGCGGAAAATATTTAACACTATCAACTAATGAAGTTAAATTAAATGATTCTATGAACCCTATTAGTTCAAAAGATGTTGTGTTAAATGCTTCAGGAAATTGGAATTCTGCCCCTGTGAGTGCTTTGGTTAATGGTGTTCCATCAAACGGAAGTGAAACTAATTTGACATTTACAGTTGAAAAAAAAAAAGACGAAAAAAAATACGGGAGTGAAAAAATAACATTTATGTTAGATGAAGATAATTCAATTACTTCAGTTTTAAATGTTACAGTTTCGCAAATTAGTGCTTCTGACATATCATTTGATGATGCAACAGGTGGTACTAAGAGTACAAATATAATAGTTGATGGATTAAGTAATAATCCTAATTATTATATTGTAAATAATGTATCGTGGGCTAATGTTATTAAAAATGGAAATACTATTACAGTAACAGCAACTCAAAATAATAATTCAAGCCAAAGAAATGGAACAATTATTGTCTATAACATGAATGATAACAATTGTTATTGGATTATTAATGTTATACAAGTTGGTACTGATATTAGTATTTCATCATCATGTTTATACCAATCAAAAATAAATAATATACCAAATTGTGTCAATGAAGTTCCATATATAGGTGGTATTTATTATATTGATGTTGAAGCAATAGGTGGAGCACAAGATTATAACTATACATTTTTCTCAGATATTACAGGAGCGAATGTGGCAACAGAAAAAATAAGTTCTAAACTATTAAAAGTTACAATTGGTGAAAATCCAACTGTAAATGACATAAACTATACTTTTACATTTACCCATATTAATGATGATAGTAAGAAAGCAACAACAACATTTAAGCTTTTAAAAGCAACTGGTTTAAGTATCTTAGTAAATGGTAAAAGTGAAGCTGAAGGAACTGTACAATATATAGGTGGTAATATTACACCTACATTTGTAGTAACAGCTAATGGAGCATCAAAAACTTGGAGTGTGGATATTTCTACAATTCCAGATTGGTTAGAAGTTTCAATTGATGTAAATAATTTAACAATTATAGCTGATTCACTTACATCAACAACATCAAGAGAAGCAAAAATAACAGTATATCATAACGATGACCACTCAGTTAAAGCTTATATTGACATAACACAAAAAGGTGTTGGGGAATTATCAATTGTAGCTAATCCTGATACTATTACATTTGATAGTAATGGGGGAAGTGTGATAATATCAGTTGATGTATATGGTGGCTTAAAAAATTATACAATAGCTCCATCATGTGATTGGATAACAACAGAAAACAATGTTATTGGTGATTATGGGGATTATACAGAGTACAAACTGGTTGTTAATGCATCCCAATATAAAGATACAACACAAGACAGAACTTGTACATTAACATTAATACATAACAATAATACTTCAATAACAGAAGTAATAAATATTATACAAAATGCAGCAATAGCGTATGATATTTATGCAACAAAAATTGGAGAAATTACACCTGTAACTGTTGTAACAGACATTCCATTTACCCAAACAACTGAAGAAAATGGAAGAAAATTTGATGTTTATGTTTCCCCATCTTATGCTGGATATGTTGTAGATGATGATGTTTCATGGCTTTATACTTCAACAAATGGAAATGTATTAACAGTGTGGTTTGATACTAATAGTTCAAGTACTGAAAGAAGTGGAACTGTTGTATTAAAAAATGCGTTAGATACAACAAAAACACATACTATTATATTTACACAAGCAGGAGCTGGTTTATTATTTATTGGTGGTAAGTTACCAAGTAGCACAGAATATTCTTCTAATATATCAATGCAATTTGAAGCCAATGATAGTGCTAAACAAGTTGATGTTAAAGTGGATGGTGGGTCTGCTGAGTTTATTCTTGATTCAGCTAATGCAGCAAAATATCCGTGGCTACATATAGCACCATCAACAGGAAAAACTGGACAAGTTACAATAAATTGTGATTCTAATACTGAAAATAATAACAGAACGGGAACAATTGTGTTAGTACATAAGGATAATACAGATTATTCTTTTATAATTAATGTTCAGCAAAATCAAGGTTATAATTTAACAATTGAGCCTAATGATGGTGGTAATACAATTAATACAAGTACTGTTGCAGATGTTGCACAATCAGGTATAATTAAAACATTTAATATTGCTGCAACAGGTGGAGATGCTAAATATAAATTTGTTGGGAGTAACGTAGATTGGATTTTAGGTAATGGTTCTTCATTAACAAATTTATCAAGTGGTACATCAGATACTATATTTAAGTTACAAGTACTCCCTAATGATACAGGAGCAGTAAGAAGCGCAACAGTTACATTTGAACATGTAAATGATAGCTCTAAAAAAGTATATATAATTGTTAATCAATTAATTGTTGTTTATGATATTTTAATTGACGGATTAAAAGAAGTTCAATGGAATGAAATTGAATCAATGGAAATAGAAAGAACATTTGCAATAACAATTAGTGGCGGTTCAATGCAATATACTGTTGATGACCCTATTGAATGTACTTTTGATGAAGCAACAGGAACTTATAGTGAATTACCTGGACAAAATGCTGATTGGGTTAATGTGTTTAATCAAGGTAATTCTTTAATACTTGATTTAAATGAAAATGGTTTACCTACAATTAGAGCCGCTAAAATTAAAGTAAAACATAATGATAAACCTAATGATGTTTATGCTGAAATATACTTATGGCAAAAAGCGGCTGAAATTGAATATAAAAATTATAAAATTGTAGTCAATCCAACAGCTACCACTTTTTCTAATGAAGGTGGTAATGCAACAGTTAGAGTGACATCAACAAGAGATAAGTATGTAAATGGCAATTTTATTAAAACAGAGAATGTTTCTTATAAAATTAAAATTGAAGATGATATACCTATTACTTATACAAATATATTTAAAGTATATGGTAAAGAAACTGACCAAAACTATGATATAGAAGCTTCTGGAGATACTATTGACATGGCTGTTGTGTCTGTTATGAAGAATGATACAACAGGCTCAGAAAATTTTGTGGTATGGAACGCAACATCTGATTCTGACTGGATTAACATTGATTTTATTGATTCTAACAGAATTACCGTTTCTATATTAGAAAATATAACTAATTCAAGTAGAAGTGGAAAGTTGACTTTTAAGCAAGATAAAGAAGATGCAAAAACAATTGTTATTACATATAATCAAAATCATTATCCACAAAATGTTATATGGGTTGACCCAACTGAAAATACAACAAAAGAAATTGAATCGGGTGCTACTTCTTTTATTGCATATGCAAATACTACTGCATTAACCTATAATGATGTGGTTGTAACTAAAAATCCTGACGATACATGGGTATCAGTTTCAGCACCTTCTCAGGGAGAAAATGAATATGGTGAAAAAGCTGTTAAAGTTGAAATAACAGTTGAAGAAAATAATGATAGTGATAGAGAATTATCTATCATAATAGATAAAAAATAAAAAATTATGGCAGATTCAACATGGGTAACAACTTCAATAAAAGAGGATGAATGTGTAACTGTAAATAACATTACAGTTACAATAAGTCCTTATGATGGTAAGAAACAAAGAACTAAAAAGATAACATTTACACAATGTGAGGTTGGTGATGATGAAACTCAACCAATACCAACTATTACTGAGTATCACATTACTCAAATGCCACCTGATGTAATTGTTATTCCACCTTCAGATTACATGGTATTTAGATATTTTTGGGGGGCAGATGATGGTCGTGACTTAGATACTGCAACTGAATTTTTAAATACAGGTATTGAAAATGTTGATGACCAACCAGTTGGTTTTTCTATGAGAGGTAATAGTAATCCAATTATAACAGGAAATACCACAACAGAACCACCTACTCTAGGGTTACTAATATGGGCAGGTGATAATATGCAAAGTGGTAATGAATGTGTATATATTAATTTTAAATATCTTTTTGAAGCATATGAAGATGTTTTACCACAATCAACACAGATTGGTATATGGGCAACTTGGTTCGGTGAAATAAAAAGTGGTAATATGACGTTTGAAATTACTACATATTCAGGTGGTACGATGGTAAAAGATGGGTATAATTTTGTTAATGAAGGTGGTTCTCAACAGTTTAGACAAACATATAGTTATAATGTTAATACTAAAAAAGGTTCATCTGATTATAAAAATCAATATACTAGAATTGGTACAGTTTATATTGACAAAGATAGTAAACAAATAACCATGATACTTGGTAATCCATAGAAAAAGGGAGCAACTGCTCCCTTTTTATTTTAAAGGTTTATTAACCTTTCGATGTCATCTTCAACATCTTCATAACTTGATATTTTAAATTTATAGATACTATAATCATTTTCAACATCATGTACTTTATATGTTAAATCTTCGACATTCCATTCCACAAAACCATGCCCAGTAACATTCTCCCCAGCGTCTTTTTGAAATAAAGAACCTGCATATACCATAGGTATTCCATTTTTCCTTATTTCTTGTCTTTTATGAATATGCCCACAAAGAACAGCATCACAACCAATAAAAGAGTTAACATCAATTCCTTTATCTGACATTTTACCAATATCTGTTTTTGCCCCTGGTATTTCACCATGAAATAATCCAAAAACTTTATGGTTAGGATATTTTTCTTTAATTTCATCAATATTTGGTCTTTGGTATTTTTCCCATATTGAGTATAAAGCCCAAATAATATTATTATCTACAATGTAGCCACTTTTATAATTTAGTATTTTATCAGCATATTGAATATTTTTATATGCTCCTTCTACTTCAAATATAGGAGATAGTGCATCTTTTCTTTGTTTATTATTTTCAAGCATATCATGATTTCCTGCAATGATAATTGTAGTTGCAATGGTATTAAGATAATTTAACAGTTTAAAATATATACTATTTGCTTCAGGAGATACTTTATTTTTAAAATCAAATATATCACCAGCAAGAACAATTCTTACTTCATCTTTATTATAATCAGCACAAACCTTACAACATTCAAAAATAAAATTTTCTATCATTTGAGAATATGGTTTATCTTCTTCGACATTTGGAATGTGTACATCGGCAATGTGTATAATTTTTTTTATATCAGTCATATTATTCTTATTTTATGCAAATATACGATTTTTTTTAAATAAGAGCAAACATTTATGCAATATTTATATTAAAAGTAATTAAATTATGGAAAAATGGGAACTTTTAATCAGAATGGTTTTAACTCATGAAGGTGGTTATGCTAATGTGTCAGGAGATGCAGGTGGACAAACCTATTGTGGGGTTGCAAGAAAAGCCAATCCAAATTGGAAAGGATGGAAAATTATTGATGCAAATATGCCTTTAAAACACAATCAGAAACTAAATAATTCTGAATTGGATAATTTGGTTTTTGATGTATATAAAAAGAATTATTATGTACCAATGAAAATTGATATGATAGATGACCTTATGATTTCAGCACATGTTTTTTGTCATGGAGTTAATGCAGGTAACAAAGCAGCCATAATTTTATTACAGAAAGCTATTAATGCTATATATGGCGTTAATATTGCTGTTGATGGAATAATTGGCGCAACAACATTACAATACACCAATAGAACTGATAGAGTTATTGATTTAGGTAAAGAATTAATACAACAAAGAAATAATTTTTATCGTAATATTGTAAAAAATAAACCATCCCAAAAGAAATTTTTAAACGGATGGTTAAACAGAGTTACTGGAACAACTAATACAGTTCTTAAAGCTGAACAAAAACCAGTACAAAATGTTTTATATGCTGATTATCAAGTTAAAGAAAGTGATACTACTAATCTATTAACTTCTATTGGAAAAGGTATTATTAATTTTTTCAAAAGAAAGATTAGCTAACTCATATTCTGATAATTTTATGGTGTTTTGGAGAACTTTACGAATCCCCTTAACACCATATTCTTGATATATAAGTGATGGGTCAAACTCGTTGGGAGTGGGACACAATCTAATCTTATTATATAAATTACCTTGGTTTAATGTTTTATACACAATTTTAGCATTAAGTACAGCATCAGAATCAAGAAAAATATTTATGTTGGCTTTTGCATTAGCCATCAATGTTTTAAATATTGAATATTTTGGGTCAATAGTTTTACCTAACAATGGTATTGAGTTTGGAGTAACAATGTGGTCAAAAGGTCCTTCCACCAAATTAATATCTTCATACCAATTTATTTTTTCTTCATTAAAAACAATATCAGTTTTTTTTACAATATCAGAGCTAGGATTTTTATATTTAAACCTCCAACTTGGGAAAGTATAATCTCTTCCAACCCAATAATTTAATCCCCCAAATCTATCATATGAAGGTATAATAATTCTTTCTTTAAGAAATTTATCTTTATTTGTTCTTGGTATATAACCTATATTATATTTTTCTATTATTTTATCACCAATCCCTCTATCATTTAAATATTTTAATGCATCACTTGAATAATAATCTTTATTTTTAAGAGGTGTAAAACCATCAGGAAGAGAAATTAATATATCATCATATATTTCATCATCATCAATAAAATCAGTTTTATTAAATTTAAGCTCATACAGTTTAGATTGTCTAATTGCATAAAGTTCGGCTCTATATTGTTGTAATATAGATTCATTTCCAAACATTTTAATTAATTTAGAAATTTTACCAGACATTTCATTGGTTTCTCCACATACCCAACATTTGAATATATTCTTTTTAATATTTACTTCCAAATTATGTTTTCCATCTCCATCATACAATCCTTTTTCGATAGAACACATTGGGCAATTGAACTGTATTTGAGTATCATCAGACATGCCATTCTTAGATTTACCAAGAAAAGACTCTAATAATGTTTCAATGTTCTTTAATTCGTTCAGCATTTTTGTACATTTAATAAATTGATTTCTTTTTGCTGCAAATATACGACTTATTTTCAATCTATAATAATCTTTTTTGGTATTTTTTTATCCCAAACTTCCATTAAATATGAAATTTCACTTGATTTAACATTGTCACTACTAGTAATATTGAATTCAGCTTCTCCAAACTCAATTTTATTGCAAATAGCTAAACAAGTTACAAGAGCATCTGATGCATCAAAGTTTTCTTTTTTCAATTCACCTTTTTTATCATACACCCAAGGGATATAGGGATATAGTTCTGATATTTTATTCCATAAAATAAGTTTTTTATCACAATCAAATGGATATTCACCAAATAAAACAAGTTTATTCTTTTTAATTGCTGTTAATATTTTATCTTTTGAATATTCTTCTCCTTTTTTATTGAATTTCCTAATTGCCATCAGTTCAGGAAATGCATATTTCCTTGCATCATAAGATGATATATATTCAGGTACTATACCCAAAATACGATAAACACTATCAGAAATCATACCATTGAATTTACTTAGTATATCAACAGTATTTACATTGTTAGACCTTAGTAATGGTTCTTCAATAACAACTTTGGTGATACCTTTATCTGCATATTCTAATAAGAATTTTTCTTCAAATACACGTTTTTTAAGAAAAAGTTGCTCAATACCTTTAATTTTACTATCTATTTTAGGGGCAACATGAGTAATCTCAATAATTTTTTTATTATTAAGGTCATAAATAGCTACCCCAATACATTTTGTGCTAATATCAAGACCCATAACAATTTCGTTCTTGTTTGACATATCTTTTTTATTATAAAATATTATATAATAAAAGAAAAATAAACAATTAATGTTTTTTAATATTTAAAATTCGCTTTTTTAAAGAAATTTAGTATTAATAATTTGGTCCTTATAAATTTAATATATAAAGGACCATTATGTTATATAATATTGCTTAAATTATTAATTAATAATAAATTAATATCCATAAAATTGGTAAATGCAAGAAAAAAGTAGTATATTTGCAAAAAATATTTTTTCATGTCTGTTGATGAACTTAGAAATTTGATAGAAAATAAAATTTTATATGATATTATCCAATATTGTGAACTTAATGATAAATCACCAATAGATGTTGTTAATAAGGTATTAAAGGATAATTTGATTATAATGAAATATGGCGATAAACCGCCAATGTTTAATAATAAACCTAAATTTGTACAGTTAGAAGAAGTAAAATCGGTTTTACATGAAGAAGAACTTTCTTCTTCTGAAGAAAAGCCAATTTTAGTCGATACATCTCTTCAAATACCTGATGTTTTGCCTGTGTTTGAAGAAGAAGTTCAACCAAAGAAAAAAAGAAGAAAGTTAAATGTAAAATAATATAATATGATTGAAGTTAAAAATACATCTAAATTAGTTTTTGAATTAAATGCATTACAAATTGATTATAATAAAGAAAAAGAAGATGCTTTAATTGAATTTATTTCAAAAAAATATAATGTCCCTAAAAATAGGATTGAATTTAATTTTGTTCCATTAACTGTTAATGATAAAGGTGAAAAAATATCATTAAATAATGATATTATTGAGAATATTCAAGACCCTAAATTTCAGTCATCTTTATTTAAAGAATATTTGGAACTTAAAGAAATTGAAGATGTTGATATGGAAGCAATTAATGCTATTGATGGAGAAGTTAATTCATATATTGATTTTGATGCATATAAAAACTATAAAAGATATATCTTTAAATATGTAAAATGGAGTAATTATTTGTCATATGGTCCTGATAACTATTTTGATTTTACAAAATTAAAAGGGTTGGTACTTTTAAATGGTTCACCTGAAAATCAATGTGGAAAAACAACTTTTGCCATTGATTTATTACGTTTTGCGTTATTTGGAAAAGCTGATAAATCACCAACATTGGATAGTGTTTTTAATATTTACTTACCTGAAGTAACAGATGTTGTAGTTGAAGCATGTATTGAAATTGAAGGTATAGATTATATTATTAAACGAACAGTTACTCGTCCACCATTAAAAAAAAGAACGCCAAAGAGTAAAGCTAAACAAACTATTGAATATTTTAGATTGTTGGATGGTGAAACTGAATTGTTAGAAAATTGTCAAGATGAAAGTGTTGGAAAAACTAACCAGTTGATAAAAGAGAGCGTTGGTACATTAGAAGATTTTAATTTAGTAATGTCCGCAACTGCTTATTCTTTAGGGGAATTGTTGAGAATGGGTCAAAGCGATAAAGGAAGGTTGTTTTCTCGTTGGTTAGGACTTCTTTCTTTAGAAAAGAAAGAAGAGGTAACTAAAAAATTATTTAAAGAAAAAATTCTTCCAACTTTTGAATCATTAAAGTATAATAGAGAAACTCTTCAACAAGAGATTGATGATTATTTGATTTGCATTGATAATCATAAAAATTCTATTATCAAAAAGCATGAAGAACAAGAAAAAAGTATTGAGTCTATTAATAGGTTAGATAAAGAAAAATCTACTATTCTTTCTTCTAAAAAAACTGTTAAAGATGGTTTGGAAAGATTGGATGTTACAACTATTGAAACTCAAATTACCAGACTAACCAACGATTTAACATTGAAAAGAACTAATATGGCAAAAATGAAAGAGGAATATATAACTAATCTTAAAAATGCCGTTTTTGATAAAAGTTCTTTGGATAAAGCACGTAAAAATAAAGAAGAATGGAAAACAAAAACAGATGAAATTCGTTCAACTGTTGTTTTATTGAAAAAACAAAATACAGAAATACAAAATCTGATAAATCAAGGAATGTGCCCTACTTGTGGACAGCAAATTGATGTTAATAATAAAAATAAACATATTGCTGAAAATAATGCAGAAATTGAAAAACTTATTGCTGATGGTATTGCTGCAAAACAAAAGGTTGATGAATATGAGAATGAAATTAATCAATTAGAACTTGATAAAGAAAAAGCAGAAAAAAAAGCGAAATTAGAATTGACAATGACAGCATTAAAAAGTAATATTGACACAATTAAGTTACAAATTGCTGAATTAGAAAGACAAAAAACTGAATTTGAAACAAATAAAGAAAATTTAAAATGGAATAATGAAATTAATTTAAAAGTTAATAACATTAATGTTTCTATTTCAAATGAGACAAGAATTAAAGAAAATATTATAAAAGATATACAGAATCTTAATAATGACATTAAAAATTATACAAAATCTATTGAAGATAGACGTAAATTAATTGATAAAATTATTAAAGAGGAAGAAATAAAAAGAAATTGGAATATTTATCAACAATTAGTAGGTAAAAATGGAATTGTTAAAATAGTACTTAAAAAAGCATTACCAGCAATAAATAATGAACTTTCACGTTTATTAAATGGATTATGTGATTTTAAAGTGATTTTATCAATATCAGATGATAATAAAGTTTGTCTTGATTTATATAAGGATGGTCAGAAACTTGATTTGGGCGTTGCAAGTAGTGGTTTTGAAGGTACTATGGCAAGTTTAGCGTTAAGAGCAGCTTTAGGTAACATGGCAACAATGCCAAAGCCAAATTTCATTGTCTTAGATGAAATTATTGGAACAATTGGTAGTGATAATCTTCCTAATGTTAAAAAATTGTTTGATAGAATTTTAAGTAATTATAATTTTATTATACATATTACACATATGGAAAATATTTACGATTGGCATGATATGACGATAACCGTAGTGAAAAACGGAAATGTATCAACCATTTCATCCACTATATAATAAAAAGAAAAATGAATATAATTTTTAATGAAAACTTCACAACAAGCGGATTATTGTAAAGAAATTCAAACCTATTTTGATGATATTAACAAATATAAACCTTTGTTAAAAAAAGAAGAGAGACGAATTGGTAAAAAAATAAAAGCAGGTGATAGAGCAGCAATTGAAAAATTGGTAACTTCAAATTTAAAGTTTGTTGTTTCTATTGCCAAAAAATATAAAAACTATGGTGTTCCTTTTTCAGATTTGATTGCTGAAGGTAACATAGGGTTAGTAAGAGCAGCTTATAAATTTGATTATAAAAGAGATATTAAATTTATAAGTTATGCTGTATGGTGGATTAGACAAGCAATTCAAGAATATATAAAAAAAGTCACTCTTAGTAATACAAAAGAATTATCTGATATTAGAGTAAATTCTAATTGCGCATCAGTTGATGAAAATGGCGATGATTTATCAGATAGTAAAATAATACCTAATACATTATCAGATGATGAATTTAATGATTTGGAAGAATATAAAAAAAATTCAGTGAATAAATTATTAGAATGTTTATCACATAGAGAATCTGACATTATTTCATGTTATTTTGGTTTGAATAACACTGATGATTTAACTTTAGAAGAAATTGGTGTTAAATATAATTTAACAAAAGAACGAGTTAGACAAATTAAAGAAAAGGCTTTACGAAAATTACGTGTGAATGCTTTGTTATCTAACGATTTTTTAAAATTAAAAGCAATGTAATAATTATATTAAAAGAAATTTAATATGGCTAAAAAAAAGAAAGAAGTAGTTGAACAAGTGGCAACTAATGAAATTCAAGAAGATATTATTGATATGATGAAAGAAGTATCAATGCAACCTGAAGTAGATGTTCCTACTGAAGAAATTGCTGAAGATGTAGATGAATCAATATGTGATGGTGATGTCGTTCCTGTAATTGAGGAAGATGTTATTAAAACAGATATAGTAATTGAAGATACTATTACTCCATTAGTATCAATTGATTTGACTAATGAACAATTAGATAAAATTGATGATTTTAAACAAGAAGATGGGTCTTATGATATGAGAGAAGCAACTATTGATGAAATTGTAAACTTATCTCATGAAATATTACAAAGTAATAATTCTATTGAAATTGACAAATTAATCGAAGAAGTACATAAAAATAATGATTGCAATTGTAATTCAAAACCAAGAATGTCATGGCAACAGATGATGGGTTATGATTGGAATGGGCAAAATTTCGAAATATAATGAATGATTTTGATATAACTAAAAAAATGCTAAAAACCATTAATGAAACTAAATCAAATAATGGGAATTTTAGATTATTAACAGAAGATTATGAAACTTCTAATACTGAAAAATTTTCTAAGAATGGTAAAAGTGAAAATTCAGAAGGTATTCCAGTAACTGATGACCCTAAATTTGGAAATCAAACATTAACAACCCAAAAAGAAGCAGCAAAAGAAATAGGTGCTGATTTTAAAAATTTTGATACTCCATTAATTTTTTATCCTGAAGATGGTGATTTGGTTTTATCAGGAGAAATACCTGATATGAATAACTTAAAATTTCAGTTTAGATATAAAGATTCATCAGGGCAAGGATGTTATATATGGACAGAAGGATTGCAATTAACAGACGATAATGTTAAGAAAATAAATAAAATACAAGGTTTCTATAAGAATTGGAAAGATGATATAACTGAAAATCCATTATTCTAATATAATGGGCTATTAATCCAACTAAATAACTGTTTAGTTGGATTTTTTGTTTTATTTTTAAATATTTATAGAGAAAGAAAATAAACATGATTGATGAAGAAAAAATCAGAATTTTAGTGAAAGAAGAACTTACTAAAGCTGAAGTTAATTCTTTAATTAACAATAAAGTAGATTCTATACTTCAGAGTAATGAATTTAAACGTAAGGTGAAAGCTATTACTGCTGATGTTTTGGAAGATTTGTATAGAACAATGTATCAGAAAAAAGCTTTTTGGCAATCATCAGTTAAACAAGGTTAATATATGAATGAAGATATAAAAAATAGAGTAAAAGAATATATTTCTAAGTATAGAAATTATGCATTGGCTTTGAATGGTTGGGTGAAACTCAAAAATAAAAGTTTCACTACTATGGATGCATTAGAAGCTATTTTTATAGCAGCTAATGGAAAACCTATGGAAATGAATAACATCATTACAGCATTAACTAAAAAAGATAGTGTATATGGAAGAAGAGGTCATGTTTATAGTGATGTCCCAACTACTTCTATTGATATAGATTATGATAATGGTAAACTATCTGTTATTGGCTATAAAGGAGTTATAAATGAGCCACAGACTAATAATATTAGTCCAAGAAATCCAAATATTTTTAGAAAAAGTGATGGTCAAACTAAAGTTCCATACCAAAAGACTGAAGAATTAATTAAAAAGATAACTAAATTTGTTAGAACATATTTAAATAGTTCAAGTGATGAAGATGTTATCAAAAATGTTAAAGCTATTATGAATTATGCTCAACAGCAAAAAATCAGTTATGATAGTGCTATGGAGAAGATAAAAAAACAGATTATTTCTAAACAAAGAACATACGAATCTAAAAAAATAATTGTTGGTGAAAATGCAATTAAAGTATTTGAAGCGATAGAAAATGAAATGACTTATTATTCTTTTTTATCTAATATAAAATCATTTCTTAAAGATTTATTAAATAATCCTTCAACAGCTAAACCTTCTATGGAATTGAAGGCTAAAGGACTTAATCGTAGTAAATTATTATCTTATTTAATAAATAAAGGCATAATTACAAGAGATGAAAAAATTGTTGATGAAGATGAAAATGGTAATCCACAAACGGCTGTTATGAGTGTGAAATATAAAATACCTAAAAAGGATTTTGAGAGAAAAATGCAAAAGTTATATATTAATTTATTTGAAAAAAATTTACCTGAACCAGAATGTTCAAATTTTAAAGATGATATGACTATCATGAAAATGGAAGATGGTGGAGATGGTGCAACAAATGCCGCTTCATCTGGTCAGTTTTCACAACCTGTATTTGATGTTCAAAGACGTGAAATATACAATACCAAACCTAATGATGATATTGAGGAAGCTACTACAACAATGAATACAGGTGATTACCAATATACTGTACCATTTCCAGGGGATAAATCCACATTAAAGCGTAAAAATGGTAAAGATGGGTCAATTTCAATAAACAGAATTAAATAGTTATTTTATGAATAATATAAATATTTATGATATAGAAAGTGAAGCCAATGTTATTGATAAAATTAATGATATTAATTCACAAATAGAAGAAGAATTGGATAAAAATATTGAAGAGGTTGATAAGAAGAAAATATTCCAATTACGATACCAACAATTTATACAAGGTTTAAAACTTCAATATATAAAATAATTAAAAAAACAAAAATAATATAATGGAAATTACTTATACTTTTGGCGATTTAAAAAGAGTTATCAAGGAAAGCACAAATGAGTTCAAACCAAAGATGGGGGTTAATGTGATAAGAGATAACGCTAAAAACAATGTAAAGGCTGTAAAGGATATTGAAAAGGAAGTTAAGGAATATGATGGTGGTCTAACAAATGAAATAGATGATAAAAAAGTCAATACTCCTGAAGATGTGGATTATAACAGAACTACATTAGATGCTGAATTTGCTGATGAACCAGGCGAAGCATATATTGCTCGTGTAAAAGCACAAGCTAATGGTTTTCCTTCAGTTGAAAATGAAAAGAATTCAAAAATAAAAGATGAAAATCAAGGTCTTGATTTTTCTGGTAATGAAAGACTATATGATGATTTAAAGAAACGTAATGCTGAATTTACTAAACGTGAAGTTGAAAGAGCACATGCAGGTTTGAAATCACATAACATGCCTAAAAAAGACTTTGAAAACCCTAATATGTTTAAAGAAAACAAAGATAGTGATATGACTGATAATAAAAAAATGAAGAAGTTATACTTCAAACACACAAAATTCCTTAGTGAAAGTCAAATGATTAAAAAAATTCCTGACGAGTATAAGGTGGATGGAAATAAGTTCATTATGAAAGACGCATCTAATAATGAATATTTGGTAGAATGGACTGTTGATAGTAAATTTAACTATGGTGAAGCTAAAGTTCTACATCACATCAATAAAGAACAATTGAATGAAGATATGAAACGTATCAAAGATATGTTTAATTATAAAAGTTCAGATGTGTTCCAAACGACAAATGCACAATCAAGATTGAATGAAGAAAAAAAATTAGGTTCATTCATTGATGAAGTGAGAAAAATTGACACTAAAAAGAAATAACAAATAAAATATTATAATGCCATGCCTTTAGACGGAGAACAATTTTCTTTTTTGGAAAAAGTTATAAATCTTGTAGAAAAACATGGGTTAGTAAGAATTTTTAAAGCAATTTTTGTAATAACAGCTTTCTTTTTTGTTATGTACAATGGTCAAAATGTGAGTAAAATTGTTGAGAATGTTATTCAGAAACAAGAAACAGAACATAGTGCTGCATTGGAATACAGAAAAAAGATAAATCCTAAAATTGAACTACAACTTAGTGAATTGCTTATAAATACTGGAGCTAATCGAGCGTTTGTTATGGAGATGCACAATGGTACAAGTAATGTGTCAGGCTTACCTTTCTATTATGGAGAGATGACATATGAAAAAGTAACTCCAAATGTGGTTCATATTGATGAAGATTATAAAAGCCTTAATTTATCTAGATTTTCATTCGCATATTACTTAGATGAACATAACTCATGGCATGGTAATTTGGAAGATTTGGCTAAAATAGATAATAAGTTATCTATGAGGATGAAAAGTAATGATGTTTCATATATTATTATAGAATGTATTCACGGTTTAGATAAACCAGTAGGGTTTTTAGGTGTTACTTATTGTGATAATAGAGTACCTGCTAATCTGGATAATGCAATTCGAAGAGTTAATGTAGAATCAAAAAAAATGTCTGCTTTACTAGATATGAAAAGAGCCAATCTTAACAATTAAAACTAATCAATATGGGTAAATATACAAAACAACAAATATGGGATATTATTCAATGGGTATTGATAGTTCTTTTACTTATTGCCTGTGTTTATATTGGCAAAGAGAATTATGATTTGAGTAATAGTTTGGAGTTTAAGATGGGAAATACATATACACGAATATATGATAGTCAAAAAATTGAGTCACTTAAAGCTGAGAATAAAGCACTTTATGATTCAATTAAACATCTTAAAAATGTGGAAAGTGTTGTTGAAGTACGTTATAAGTATTATTATAATACTGATACTGTTTTTGTAAATAATAGTGATACAACAAAAAAAGATAGTATTTATCATTATACATCAAATAGCGATACAATTTCTTACAACTTAGATATTTCAGCCAATCAAGTACATTGGCATAAATTGGACTTTACATTGAACAATAAATTTTTGATTGTTACAAAAGAAAAAGATGGAAAAGTTCAAACTGACATTAACACTGACATGGGTATCATTGAAGGTACTACTATGTGGCATAGAAAAAACAAATCGTTTAAAGATAGATTTGTGATTGGTCCGCAAGTTGGTGGTGGATATGACTTCTTAAACAAAAAACCTACTCTATATGTTGGATTTGGGGTTACTTATGATTTATGGTGACAAAAAAGAAATTATGAATATAAAATGCTGCAAAATATTGACTTTTGCGGCATTTTTTTTATTTTCTTTAAAAGAAAGATTTTATGATAACAAAAATAATAGTATTTATGCTTTGTTTAGCAATTATGAACCTTTTAAAAGAAGGTACATTATTTGGAATTGCAATAAGTCGTGAAACAAAATTTGAAATTTCAAATAATAGATTAATAATATTAGGAGTTTCTATTGCATATATATTAACAATAATATTTACAGGTATAACAATTTAAAGAATGGCAGCAGGAATACAAGATAGATTAATTAAGTTAGCACCATATAATCCAGGCTTTAATCTGTATAGTGGGCAAATAATAATACACGTAACTTATAAACCTAATTGGAGAGTGCTTGAATCTTACGATGAAGCAGTTAAAATTGCTCGTGATGATAATAATCAGTATCAATATTTTTATTATGCATCAACTGAAACAGATTTTAATAGGATTTTTGATGTGATTGACACAACAGTCAAGTTTAATAATGAAGCTGAATTAAAAAGAGAATTATTAATTCAAAAAGTAAATGAATTACAAAAACTGTTTGAAGTGGAAGATTTGGAAACTCTGCAAACTTTGGAATTTAAAGTTAAAAAGAAAAAATCAAAAATCAAAAAAGATAAAGTGATAGAAAATGAAAAAGATAGTACTGAAGTAAGTATAGATGAAGAAACAAATGTTATTGCACAACAAGAAAATGAAATAAAAGATAATAAAGAAGTGGTATGAGCTGGTTAATATTCATTATATATATGTTTACTGCATATGGAATAACTAATATGTTAGTTTATCTAAGGGGACCTCTTGGTGTGTTTGAATTTATTAGAGAAATTGCTAATAAAATTCATTCTAATTTGGGTGAATTATTTTCATGTATGGCATGTTGTTCTACATGGATTGGTCTATTTTTTAGTTTAATAAATATATTAATAATACCTTCAATTGCATTAACACCAGCATTTTTAGTTTTAGGTACTACAACACATTTATGGTGGCTTAAACTAATAATTGACATGGCATGTACATCTGGTTTTGTGTGGATAATGCATAATTTTGAAGAAATGACAGAAAGAATTTATAACAATGAGTGAAATTGATAGACAAATAGAAAAAGCTAAGAATGAAAGAGAAGCGTTATTAGCTGAAGTAACAAATACACGTGATAAGTTTGCAAAATCATTACTTTCAGGTGAAGGAGATAAGATTAAATCAGAAATAAATAAACCAATTATTATACCAAAAAAGAAAAAGTTTATGTATAGGGTTAAAAAGTTTTTTGAAAGAATAATAAATACAATATCTTAATCTTATGGCTAAAAAACGATTATTAAAGATTGCCGAATTATTTGATTTATCTTCAGCAATCAAAAAACAATTAAATGATGATTATGCATATGAGAATATGACAATTGAAATTATTCTAACTGATAAAGAGTTGAGAATGCTTGATGAAGAATTATTTTTTAGAAATAATCCAACAGCTAAAAAATCAGAATTTATACATGCTGATATAGTAACAGCAATTATTAACAACATAAAATATATTTTCAAGACAGAAGAAAAGCCTGATTAATTCAGGCTTTTATGGTTTAGTGGAACTTCGTATCACCTTTTGTTTATTCCATCCAGTTTTATTCATAATCATTTCCATAATCCAATCTTTATTGGATTTTGCAACAATACCATTAAAAAAAACATTTCTGCATTTTGCTTTTTTAGCTTTAACCTCTAATTCATTATATAAACGTATAACATCTTCTTGATTTTTACAAATAACCATATCAATATCAAAATCATATTGGATGATTAGTTTATTTTTAAAAATCATAATGCGTTTGAAATAATTTTTATCATTATTATGTGCTAAAACTATTTCATTTAGTATGTAATTAAAATCTTTTCTTTGTGTTTTTGGATTAAAACCATACACCCAAAAAGACTCTTCTTTATAATATATATGCTTATCCATTATTATCCATTGGCTATTATCAACAATAACGTGGTTAACTAATTGACCATATTCATTTCTTAATTGAGTAACATCTTCACCTTCTTTTTTTATTTTTAAAAGAAGTATTTCATAATTTGATTCAACAATTCCTTTGGATATGTTTTTGTTTGAAATATACTTTACGGGAAAAATAATGTTTTTTTCATTTTCATCAATAATTTCATTGAATTTTTTATAAGCACTTTGTTGCAAGTTACTTTTATATAATATATCAATAACTTGTTTATGCGAAGAAAGAGCTATCATACAAAATTCCCTTTTCAGTTTTTTTATTTTTGGTTCTTCTATAATGATTTCATGTTTTGGTTCAATGCCATTTAAAATATCTTTTTCTCTTTTACGTTTGGCATAATATCGTTTATTTTTTAACGATTTTGCTAATTTACGTTTTTCTTCCTGTTTTTTAGATAGTTTCCTACGTTTCTTAGGAGTTTTCTTTTCCATAATATATTGTTAGTTAGTTAAATTATAATAAAATGGTCTTTTAAGTAAATATTAATTTGGAATTTAAAAAATTAAGTTGTATATTTGCAGTGAAAATGAAAAACAAGAGTGAAATTAGTTGTTAAACATTAAAAATTTAGAAAAATGAGTAAATTAGGTAAATTGTCAGATGAAACAAATGACATGGTTATGGAATTAGCTTCAGAAATGGGCTTGGAGAATTTTATTATTGTTGAACCAATGGCGGTACAAAAATCTAAGCAACTTATCAAAATTTCAAAAGCCAATCCAACCACAGAGTTTTTGACTAAGAAGCCCGATACAGTATGTTTGTATATTTATGAGGAAGCATTTCTTCGTCTGGAAGAAGCACAGCGTAAACTTTTGTTAAGAGACGCAATGTGTACAATCGCATATGATGCAGAAAAAGATAAGATAATTATTGGTGCACCATCCATTACAGTGACAATTGGTGGTAGAGCAAAATATGGTGATGACTTGATTAATGCTGCTGAAACTGCTGTGTGGGCAATTCAACAAATTGCTGATGAAGAAAAAGCAAAGAAGGAAGCTGAAAAAGAAGCAAAAGCTGCTCGTAGAGCACAAAAGAAAAATAAATAATGGAGTATAATATTCTTTTAATAATTAAAACAGAAAGCGGTGATGAATATAAATTCAGACTAAATAAACCGCTTTCAGATAAAGATTTTGAAATATTCATCCAAGATAATTTGCCTGATGAATATGATGAAGAGTGTGGTATGTCTATTTCTGAATATGAGTTTATTGACATAAATTCAATTAAAAAAATTGATATTTAAAATGAATAATATTAAAAAAGATTTTAGAACATTTGCAAAAAGTAATGGTACTTCTATGTCAGTGTTCGATTCATTTACATCAAAAATGAATTTTAATCCAATAGCAGGTTATATTAGTCCAACTATTCTTGAAGAAAGACAGTTGAATGTAACTCAAATGGATGTTTTTTCACGTTTGATGATGGATAGAATTATTTTCTTAGGAACAGCAATTGATGATGATGTATCTAATATTATTACATCACAATTGTTGTATCTTGACCAATCAGATAAAAACGATATACATCTATACATTAATTCTCCTGGGGGCGTTGTGTATGGTGGATATGGTATTTATGATGTCATGCAATATATTGAATCTGATGTGGCAACATATTGTACAGGAATGGCAGCATCAATGGCAGCAGTATTATTGGCAGCAGGGCAAAGTGGTAAACGTTATGGTATGCCACATTCAAGAGTGATGATTCATCAACCTCTTGGTGGCACAGGTCATGCACAAGCATCTGATATTGAAATCACTGCACGAGAAATTACTAAGATTAAAGATGAATTGTATAAGACATTAGTTTTACATACTGGTCAAGAATATGATACAATTTTGAAAGATGCTGACAGAGATTTTTGGATGACAGCAGAAGAAGCTAAAAACTATGGAATGATTGATTCAGTTCTTGTAAAATAAATTAAAATAAATTTTAAAAAATGAAAGATAATTTTGTAAAAATCGTTTTTGTCATTGATGAAAGTGGCTCAATGAGTTCATCAAGAAGCGATGTAATTGGTGGTTTCAATGAGTTTATTAATGACCAAAAGAAAGAAAAAGCAGGGGATGTAAATGTATCTTTGTACACTTTTGCTTCTACTGTTTCGACAGTATTTAACAATAAAAATATTGCTGATGTTCCTGAGTTAACTATGGATAATTATCGTCCAGGTGGTTCAACTGCTTTGAATGATGCTGTTGGTAAAGCAATTAATGAAACAGGATATGAACTTGCTGCTATGCCTGAAGAAGAAAGACCTTCAGTTGTTATGATGGTTATTATGACTGATGGAGAAGAAAATAACTCAAAAGAGTTTAAGAGTGCTGAAATCAGAGATATGATTAAACATCAAACTGATAAATATAGTTGGAAATTCATTTATCTTGGTACTGACATTACTACAACAAGAATGGCTGATGATATGGGTATTAAATGTAGAGGTTTTTCAAGTAAAATGGATTTGATGAAAACAATGAAATGTGTTAGTGCAAATGCTGCTAATTATCGAAATATGGATGTAAAAGATGCTGATATTGTCTTAAATTCTGCTATGAATTGCATGACAAAAGAATACGAGAGTAAACTTGGTCGTAAAATTAGTAATAACTAATAAAATAAAAAAGAACCGCTTACTTAGCGGTTCTTTTAACAACTCTTTTTGCAGGACTGTTAGTAGTCGTTGTAGGCTTAGTAACTTGCTTGATAGGTTGTGTTGAAACTGTTTTTGATTTACAATTACATCCCATAGTATTATTAATTTTTTTCGTTTATTATATTGAATTTTCCATTTTATAGTTGGAAATTTTATCAAATGAACACATATATACTAATTGAGTTAGTTCACCTTTGAAATCATCAATTAAACTAACAACTCCTGATAGTTTCTCAACTTTATCACATTCAGTTCTGATAGGGGCTAATATGTCCATGATACGTCCAAAAAGTTTGGCTAAATCATTTTCATAGTATATGTCTAAATCTAGCTTGAAATCAGTAAATTTTGGCTTACCATAGTAACCATATATCTGTTCGGCTAATTCATCTATTTTATCTCTAATTTTATCTTGGGCATCATCACAAAGTGAATGTTCCCAATAAATTTCAGTTGATAAATGAATGGCTTTAATCATATCTGCGTATAAATACATACGCATGATTGAATCGCAAAAATTTTTTATATCCATTTATATGTTTTTACATATAAATATGGTAAACATAACAAATAGTAAACTTTAAAATAGAAAAAATATGCTAAAAATTTTAGAAAAGGAAGATGTCAAAGAAGTATTTTGTAACCTTCTTGAAAATAATGGAGAGGTCACTTCCAAAGAAGTGAAAGATGAATTGAGAAACAGGGGATTTTGGGCAATTCAGGCACAAGTATCTTGGTTTATTAAATCAAATTATAAAGATTGGGGAGCTATTTTACATTATAATGGCAAATTTAATGTGTATCTTCCTGAAGATGCTGAAGAAGATGATGAAATACCTGTAACCAATAATATTGCTTCTGTGTCAATTGATGTTGATGAAGAAGATGATAATGATTCAACATCAAATCAAGGTAAAAAATGCCGTATAACAACAATGAAAAGATTTTCAGATGATGAAATTCATATTGATGTGTTTTCTCCAAAAGAAAATACTAATGTTAATGTGATTGTTAATAGGTTTGATTTTGATGAAGCACAATATATCATATCTTACAATAAAGACGTAATATGTTTTGTAGGTAGTAAAGATACAACACTCACAAATAAACAAGCAAGATATTACGCATGGAAAGTTTATAAAGATGAATATCCAGGGATGGAATATTTTGATGTAAGATGTAATAAATTCTTTTAAAAACAAATTATGGGAAGATTCGCACATTTGGTAATGGTCACGGAAAACAATAATAATAAATTCTATAAGATGACCGAACAATCTGATGGGACTATTGCTGTTGAATATGGTCGTGTAGATGCCACTAAACAAACAACTTCTTATCCAATAAGCAAATGGGATTCATTAATTAAGTCTAAAGTTAAAAAAGGGTATAAAGACATTACTGATTTAGTAGCTGTTGAAGAAGTAATTGAAAAAACTGCTGATGGTAAAGAAAAAGTAAATTATATATCTGATGATAATGAAGTTAGAAAATTAATTGAACAACTTCAATCTTGGGCTAAAGCAACTATTCAACAGAATTATAAAGTGTCAACTAGTAAAGTGACACAGAAAATGGTTGATACTGCACAGGATTTGATTGATAAGTTGACTAAACAGTATAAAAATAACGAAGATTATAAAATACTGAATAAAACAATTCTTGAAATCTATACTACCATTCCTCGTAGAATGAGTGATGTTAAATCATATCTTCTTAAAAGTAATGATAAGAAAGAGATTGAATCATTAATTGATAATGAACAGAAATTGCTTGATACAATGGCAGGTCAAGTTTTGGCTAACAAAGCTGTTCAAGAGGATGAACAAAAGGAAGAAGTTACTAATAAACCAAATAGTTTATTGGAACAATTGGGGCTTGAAATCAAATATGTTGAAGATAAGGATGTTCTTTATAAAATATCAAAAATGATGGGGGATTCTTCTCATTTGATGGGTAAGGTTTATGAAGTTACAAATATAAAGACCGAAGAGAGGTATATAAAAACTTTTTATACAGATAAAAACAGTAAAGAAGATTTGTTGTGGCATGGAAGCAGAAACCAGAATTGGTTTAATATTCTTCAAACAGGTTTATTGATTAGACCTTCAGGTGCTATATATACAGGTTCAATGTTCTCTGATGGACTTTATTTCGCAAATAAAGCAAGAAAATCAATTGGTTATACATCATTATCAGGTTCTTATTGGGCAGGTGGAAACAATAGTAAAAGCTTACTCGCAATATTTAAAGTAAATGTAGGTAATCAAAAACACATTTATAAACATGACAGTAGTTGTTATAATATAACAGAAAAGAATTTGTTACCATATAATTCAGTATATGCTCATGGTGGTGCAGACCTTAGAAATGATGAATTTATTGTTTATAATCCAAATAGGTGTACAATAAAATATTTGGTTGAAATAAGAAAGTAACTCTTAACATAAATTAACGAGAATCATTTGTGGTTCTCGTTTTTTATTTCTATATTTGCAGTATAATCAAAAAACGAAATAAATATATGAATAAAATTATTGCAAGGTATAAAATTACATATCCAGATTACGCAGATGGGAATGGAATGAGTCAATATAAAAATCTTATTGAATATGATGATTATATTGAAGATATTAAGCCTAAATATAATGAAATTGCACTTCTTGAAGCTGAACAAACGAAATACAGTAAAAAGAATGAAAAATATAAAGAATGTGATAGAAAAATTTCTGAGCTTAAATCTTATATCAAGAAAAATTATGGTGATGAATTTTTCACAAATAAAGGACTTCTTTATAATTCCAAAAATAATAATGGCATTATGGTTTTACCTGAATGGCAAGGTGGTGAACATAGGGTCATATTAGAAATTTATAAATAGAAATATTATGATAGCTGAAGGGTTTGAAGAATTTGTGGATAATATGTTGAAAAAACAAGAACAACAAATTAAAGGACGACAAGATTGTAATAGAGAATTGGTGAAAATTATCAGTGAAATGGTAGAGAAACATCATGAATTACGATTTGGACAAATTTTATGTATATTAGGCATATATTGTAATAATATTGATTTGTTTAATGAAGAAAGTAAAATAATGCTTGATAGAGTTGAAGTTAAATTTAAGAAATTTGAATAAAATGAATACAATTGTAGTTAATGGTAAAAGAATACAGGTAGAAGGTAATAGTATTTCTATTAATGGAAACAAAATCTTTGTAGATGGTAAAGAATTGAATTGTGAAGAGTTAAAAAATGAAGTTACTATTAAATGGGAAGGGGATTTAGCGAGTCTTGAATGCCATAATGCAAAAATTAAAGGAAATGTACAAGGAAATGTTGATTCTCATAATGTTGATATTACAGGTAATATTGGTGGTAATGTAGACTCTCATAATGTTGAAATGAAAGGCGATGTACATGGGGATGTAAAAGGTCATAACATTGATATATCAGGAAATGTTTATGGACAGCAAAAGAAAATATAAATATGAGGTTATTGGTACAGAATGCTCTAATGAAGGAATATTTGAAGGGGTGTCAAGTGAGTTTGATACATTATCAAGTGCTAAAGAACATGTAGAAAAATATACCAATAATAAACTTAGTATTGTAACAAAACAATATGTTTCATCAAATCTTATTTTCAAATTTTATATGATAGATGGTTATGCTAAATATGTTAAAAAGGTGTGGGTCTATAATGATAAAAAGTGGTATTCTACAAGAAAAATAAGAAAATATCAAATGTTTATTGAATATTAACAAATAATATTTGGAGAATTGAAAATTTAGTTGTATATTTGCATTGTAAAATTTAAAAACAGAAAAGAAAATGAAATTAATTAAACTATTGACATTTAGTTTATTTAGCTTGATAATGCTTACATTATCAAGCTGTTCGGTGGCAACCGTGAATGCAGATGAAGAATTAGTTTTTGTGAAAAAACCTATCATTTTTGGTAGTGGTGGTGTGGATTCTGAACCATTGACAAGTGGTTCACAATGGCGTTGGTTTTCTACTGATGAAGTAATTTTTAAAGTTTCACCTATTCAATATGAGGAAGAATTTAAAGATATATTTACAAGTGATAATACACCAATTAATCTTTCTGCAAATCTTTTGCTTCAAATTGAAAAAGGAAGTACACCTAAGTTATTAACTGATTTTGGAGAAAAGTGGTATGATAATAATATTCAAGTACAATTCGTAAAATATGTACGTGATGAAATATCAAAATATCCTATGAAGGAACTAACATCTAAACGTGAAATATATGATAATGTAGAGATGGTTGTTAACGAAAAAGTGCAACAAATTATTAAAGATAAAAAGATACCTGTAAATGTTTTGGCTGTTGTAGTTAATCGTGCTGTACCTAAAGATGATGTAATGGAAGAATTGACTCGTACTGCAATTCAAATTCAAGCACAAGAAACACAAGAACAACGTGAAAAAACAGAAGCGAAACGTGAAGCTGCTGAAATTAAAAGAGCACAAGCTGATAAAGCATATCAAAGGGAAATGAGTTTAACAGCAGACCAATATATTAAATTGCGTGCTCTTGAAATTGAAAAAGAAAAGGTTGAAATGATTAAAAACAAACAAAATGTTAAAATTAATATGTTAATGGGTAATGGAGCACAACCTATTTATGATGTAAATTATTAATTTTAATGGTTTAGAATGCTTGGTGGTAGAAAGTTTACATTTAGATATTTTTATGGATAAAAATAATATGAAATATAACTAAATAATAATCTATGTGGGTTCGAATCCCATCATTCTAACAAAATTATGAAATATGGATAAGGAAATTTTAAAAAGATTTACTACTAATACTGATGAAACAGGTCGTATGATTGTTACATCATTAAAAACAGGTAGAAAGTATTTTATTGAAGCTATTGGAAGTGGATATAATGAAGTGTGGGGTGATGTTGACCCTGCAACAAAGAAAATGACAGGAAGTTATGGAGATAAATATACAGGGTCAGTTAGACCTGAACAATCTTTGATAACTGAAGGAAATGGGTTTAAAAACATAGTAACATTAAAAGTTGGTGAATCTCCTTTTGATGAAATTGATAGACGTGATAAAGAATATGAGGAAAAATCGTGATATTATGTTTTAAGTAAAAAACAGTATTAGCTCAGTTGGTTAGAGCATCAGCCCATAATAGAAATTTTTCAGTATTTGAAAAAACAGCAATATAATCTTAAACACGCAGAGGGTCATTGGTTCGAGTCCAATATACTGTTCTAAAAAAATAAAAATTATGGTAAAAGATAAAGTATCATTTTATGAAATGATGAAAGCCTTAGATGAAGGTGGATATGCGTTTTTAGCAAATGGGTGTATTTTGTTTAAACAAATACCTGCTGAAATTATGCCTGATACAATTCCTTTATTGAAATCAGTACCAGATTTAGTTAAACAAAGAATGCTATCTTTAATTGAAAAAGATTCAGCTAAAAGTGCTAAGTATGAAAACCAATATATAAAAATGAATCAACAACTAAGAATGACTTATTACATATTTACAGGAGATGATGTAAATAGTAATGATTGGACTGTTGTTGTTAAAGATTAATGTTATGGGAATATCAAGAAAACAAATAAAAAAAGCTATTCACAGATTAAGAGTAGATGGTAAAACACCACATGATGTAATAGATTTTATTAATAAAAAACTTTGCACAAATAAGGTGGAATTTGAAGAAATACAAAATTGTGGTGATAATAAAATACTTTTGCCTACAAGTACTATATTATCAAATGTTTCAAATTTAAAAGGTATCATGAATGGTATTACTTTTAATACAGGAAATGGGCTTCTTATTAAAAGAACATACAATACGTTGTGTAATAATTTTAAAAGAATAACTAAGAAACAGTTTCCATTATCATATGAAGAAACTAATGAAGTAATTCAAGCTGTGAAAGATGGAAACAAACTTCAAGCTGTGAAATTGATAAAAATTAATTCAGGTCTTGGGTTAAGAGAGTCCAAAAATATTTTAGATGCAATGTTTTTTGTATAAATTATTATAATATGGCACAAAGAAAATTAAAGCAAGGAATGGTTGTTGTTCTTGATACTGATATTTTTAGTAATGAAGCTGTTGTATTATTATCAAGAGTAGGTAATAAGATTAAATCTTTCTATTTAAGAGAATATGAGGTTATTGAAATTGATAAGGATGAAATGTTAGAAAATATTAAAAAAGGTAAATGGTTACTTAGAGTACCTGATGAACTTTAACAGTAATAAAATGAAAGGAAGTACTAATACTAAGCAGTTTAAGAATTTTCAGATTAGATGGGCTGAAAAATTAGGGTATGAAGATAATCCATACCTTATAAGGTGGACATTTATCTTTTTTGGCTATTCAATGAGAATACATCATTGGATTAAATCAGACGATGATAGATATTTTCATGACCATTCAGCTAATTTACTTAGTATTGTATTGAAAGGACATTATTGGAATGTAAAACCAATTGATGAAAATAGAAATCCTTCTGATATAGTTAAGGAACTTGATGATTGTGTTATAAGGCAAAGACTTGATTATTATGTTGAAATGAAAAATACAAAATATTGTTATGTAGAAGGTATTTTTAATTCTTTTCGTAATTTAATCAATATGAGAAAATCTATTTGGTTTTCAAAAGCTGAAGATAGGCATTTTTTACGAATACCTGAAGGTGGAGCTTGGACATTGATGTTTGAAGGTAGACCAAAACATAAATGGGGATTTTATGTTAATGGTCATAAATGGAGACCGTTAAGGTATTTTCATAAGTTTGGAATAAGACAAGATAAAAATTATCAATAATGGTATTGGGCATAACAGGTTATATTGGAAGTGGAAAAAGTTATGTTTCCAACCTTTTTAGAAAAAATAACATTCCTGTATATGATACAGATAGTAAAGCAAAAGAAATTTTAAATACTAACCATCAACTTAAACAGGAATTAATTGATTTACTTGGCAATTCTATTTACAAAGATGGTGAATTAAATAAAAAACAATTAGCATTTTATTTGTTTAGTGACCAAGGTTATACTGATAAGATAAATGCAACTATTCATCCTTATGTAACAGAAGATTTTAAAAAGTGGAGTAAAAAAGAACTTGTAACACATAAGATAGTTGCAGTTGAATCAGCTATACTTATTGATAGTGAGTTAGTTAATTGTGTTGATAAAATTGTTTTTGTTGAAGCACCTGTTGAATTATGTATTGAAAGAGCCACAAAAAGGGATAACACAAATAAAATTGATATTATTAATAGGATTAATAAACAACCATCGCATTCTGATATAGTTAGATTTTCTAATTATGTTATATGTAATGATGGAAAAAAAGACAACGATATTGAAATGCAGGTAAAAAATATAATTGATAACATTTTTTAAGATTAAAAATTTGTTAGTTTCAAAAATAAGTTGTATATTTGCAAAGTCAAAGATTAATAATAGCCTTAGAACGATATATAAAATGGCATAATTTGTTAGTTAGCGAATCTTTAACGAAACATAGTTGTAGAGTTTCAAACGAATTATTTGGGTGGAGAATCGGGATTCCTAATATTATTAATTTTAAAATATTTTTAACAATAAATTTTTGGATATTTCAAAAATAAGTTGTATATTTGCAAAGTAAAAAACAATGGTTAGCTTAATTTGGTAAAGCGTTTCCAAATGATATAATTTTTTTGCGCAATTGGAATTATGTCATAACGACATGGAAAAGAATGGTTGTTGAAAAAAGAAAGATTGAGTGGAGTTTATATGAGATGCGCACCTCTAATAAAGGAAGCTTGATTTGGAATGAAGTAAAAAAGGTTCGAGTCCACCACCATTGACAATGTTTAATTATAAAATTATATTTCATGAGAATTAAAGAAAAAAAAGTTGGGCAACACTTTCAATATAGAAAAAGAATATTAAATACTGTTGCAGTACAACATGATACAGAAATTGGGACTGGATGGCATTATGGAATCGGAAATGGAAAATGTATAGATTGCTATTTCAATAATCATCCACCTTACAAATTTGCTTATTCTTATGAAAGAGAAAAAGTTAAAGACTATAATAGTTGTGCATATAAACATAGATGCACAAAAGTATATAGAACAGATGGAAATAATGTAATTTTTAAATCCATTAAAAATTTAACAAATAATTAACATTAAAAATTTGCAAGTTTAAAAAATAAGTTGTATATTTGCAAAGTAAAAAGAAAACAAAGCGTTCTTTGAAAAAATTAAAACGAAATTTTATTAGTTTTTTATTGAAAATGGAAACATTTGGAAATGATAAACTATTTAAAATATACAGTTAGCCCTCATAACTGTAAGGATAACGCAGTAATGTAATAAAGCAAACATGTGACGGTGTTTGCGATGCTTAATAAGCATTCCATAGAAGGGCAATATTGAGTATCATAACAAATGGAGTAAGGACGGGCAGAAATGAAAGTTTGTTATGACAAGGGGGATAAATCCTCTTTGTTGATACAGAAATGTAAATAAGAAAGTATTGGATAATGGTGCAATTCTTAACCGAGAAACGTGCTATTATAAATCATGTGACAATTTAGACTTCGTAGCTCTCCCAAAGAGCGATTAACGAGTGGTGTCGAATAGTAGAAATGCAAAGTCTTTGTTAGAATCAAAAACTAACAGTCAAGTGGTAGTACAAAACATCTCAATTCGGTTAGATGTGTATAGATTGGTGTTTAAGTGGATTGTACTCAAAAGGTACAAATGCTTTGGGTCGCACCACATCAATCAGTTAATTAGATTTAATTAAAAGATTATTAGGAATCAAATTTATGCAGCAAAAGTGTGCGACACTTGTAGGTTAAAATGACCTTATTCCTCTGCAATATGAGGACAATATGAGTACCGCAAGGAAAATATTGAGAAAGTAAAAGTAATGATTTATCTAAGAGGGGTCGCCTTCTGAAGCCGAAAGCAGTTAGTCAAGAAATGAAATCTATGATACCTATGAGTAAGTGTTTAGTAGTTTTCGCAAAACTATTGGTCATGCTATCTACTTAGCAGTAATGTTAAGTGTGAACATTCAGTTCCAACGCTGAAGTAATGATAGTATTAATGGTCATGTTCTCAGCCATACTTTTAACTCAAAGTGGGAGTCAATACAGATGATTTTCTGTTGGAATGGTTCAATTCCATTTAAAAGTCCTTTAAAGGAAACGTAGCAAATATTTTTATTTTAACTATCGAATTATCAATTTGAACAAAGTAGAAAATGTTTCCTGTTAAAATGGCTCTGTGGCGAAATTGGTAGTACGCATCAGTCTTAAACACTGAGGTCCTTACGGGCGTGTGGGTTCAACTCCCATCAGAGCTACAAAAAAAAAAATAAAAAAGTTTTTTAAAAAATTGAATTTTTCAATTTGTAAGTTATATTTATATTAAAAAGTAAAAAAATTAACATTATGGCAACACTTAGTCAAACATATAATCAAATATCGAATTCAACATTTAAATGTTGGAACGGGTTTGTTATGCACAATGAACAAGTGAGACCTAATGGTATTGCGTTTTATGATAATAAACATAACAGAAAAAGCGTTCGATTACGACTGAAGGATGATATAGTACAAGAAATAGACTATTAGAGTTTGACAATACATAACTCAACATATATCCCAAAGCTGTAAGAGAACGATAAAAAGTTTGAATACAGCTTTTTTATTTTATATATATTTAAATAAAATTTAATGAAATAAGATATATGACAGTTAATTTGATTGTTGCAATCAGCGAAAATAATGCAATTGGTAAAAATGGCGATTTGTGTTTTCATATTAAAGATGATTTAAGAAGATTCAAAGAACTTACAATAGGCAAACCAATAATAATGGGATATAATACATATAAATCATTACCAAATGGTGCTTTACCAAAAAGAGAAAATATTGTTTTATGTGATAATAAAGTAACATTATTAAAAGAAATACCTAAATTATGTGATTTTGATACAACTGAAAAGGGAAATGTAATTTTGTTATCTTCATTAGAAGAAGCTATACGATATTGTAATGATAACTGTTATGATGATATTTTTATAATTGGTGGTGGGATGCTTTACAAGTATGCAATTGAACACGATTTAGTGGATATTTTATATATTACAAAAATACATGAGATTGTTGAAGATGCAGACATATTTTTCCCAACTATTGATTATAATCAATGGAATGAAAAAACAAAGGAAGATAAAGAAACTGAAGATGGAATTAAATATAGTTTTGTTAAATATAAAAGAAATAAAGCAAAATTTAAATTGAACCCTGATTCAATACATGTTGATAAAATACATAAGGCAATTGAAAAGAAGAAAGAAAAGTTTGGGAAAGGATATTGCCCATGTGTAACAAAATTAGCCCATTGTGAGGACACAATTTGCCCATGCAAAGAATATAGGACTAATGGGGGAAAATGTCACTGTGAGCTTTATATTGAGTAATAAAGGCATTTTGGGATGGTAGCTCAATGGTAGAGCAAGAAGCTGTTAACTTCGAGGTTGTAGGTTCGAGTCCTATCCGTCCCGCAAAATAAATTGGTGAGATTGAAATGTTGGTCAAATTTTTTCAGTATTGAAAAAGTAGCAAATATCAAGAAATTCAGTTTAACAGTAAATTAAATATAACGTTGGTTCGATTCCAGCTCTCACCACAAAACGTTTTTTAACTTTGAAAAGTTGCATATATTATTTAAATGTTGTATATTTGCATTATAAAAGTATTTATATAATATATAAATTTTAGAAAATGATGAAAAAATTATCGCTTTTAGCCCTAATTTTATTAATTGCAACATCTTGTATTGATAAAGTTGACTATTCCAAAAAAATGAAGGAATTAGTCTTGAATTGTGAGACTTTTAAGGATTTTAAAGTTCCTGTGGTTGAAAATTGTATAACTGTTATGACATTAAATGGTGATACAGTTGCTATTACAAGTAAACCAATGACTATTAAAGTACCGAAGAATACTCTAATGGCAACCACTCGCAGTAGTGAAAATGATAACTTATTAATTTCATATGTTAATAAGGATGACATAAAATATGAAGAGCTTGAAAAACGTACTTATGGAGCATATTGGCAAGCTGTAATGTTTGAAGATTCAAAAAATGGTGATTATGATTACAATGATTTAGTTATTCATATTTCAAGCATAATTGAAACTCCTTGGAATACTAATAAAGCATTACAAACAATAAGATTACAACCAATTGCATTAGGAAGTAGTAAGAATATTGGATTAGGCTGTGTTTTATCTGATTATAGTGAACATATAATCAGCAATAATGTAAGAGTCGATTTATTTGGTGAAAATCAAGGGTTTATAAATACTCTTGATGAAAGAGAACCAATAAGGTTTAAACTTGAACCAACACAAATTCTGAAATATGAATTTCCTTATGATGAAAATAAAACATATTGGGTTGCATGGTTTATTGAAGTAGATGGAACAAGACAATATGCTGTAAGTGGAGATTTTGAATATGCAAATTATAATAATGTAATAAGCAAGGATTTATTACCATATGGTCTTGTAATTGCAAATGATAATGGCACATTCAAATATCCAAAAGAAACAATTAGTATATTTGATACATATAAATCTTTTAAAGATTGGGTTTATAATTCAAATGCCAATATAGGTAAATCTGAAAAAGAAAATGTATATAAATATTGTTTTGATAAAAGTATAAATGGTGAGAACAAAATATGGGATTACCAAGATTTAAAGTAAAAAAAGAAAAAATATGATTATAAAACGAAAACATATAAAACAGGTATAATCACTACATACACCTAATGGGCATGGAGTGATTTAATAAATGACTCCGAAGCATTTATGGTGATGCACTAGACTTTTAATCTAGGTAATTGGGTCCAAGTCCCAACGGGGTTACTATGTAAGAGTTATAAGTAATGTTAGAAAAATATATTTTTGAAAAAGGTTATACCATTAATGAAAATGGTATGGTGTTTAACAATAGTGGAAAAAGAATTGGTCATTTAAGGCATAAAGCAAATGCACCTTATGAAATTATAAGATTTAGAATTAATGGTAAAATATGTACAGTATATACTCATAGATTACAAGCTTATAAAAAATTTGGTGAACAAATTTATAATAAAGGAATATTAGTAAGACATTTAGATGGTAATTCGTTAAATAATTCATGGGATAATATTAGTATTGGTACTAATTCTGATAATCAAATGGATATTGAAAAAGATAAAAGAATTATTAGGTCATCTAATTCAAATAAAAAATATGGTGATAATATGGTGTTTGAAATTTGTGAATATAAGAAAAAACATACTTACAAAGAAACGATGGAAAAATATAACATAAATAGTAAAGGAACGTTACATTTTATTTTAAACAATAGATTATGCTTAAATAATGCCTGAAAAACATAGGTTGTTGGTGCAATGGTTAGCATAAGTGACTCCAAATCTCTTGATAAGGGTTCGAATCCTTTACAACCTGCAAAATTATGGAAGCGTAAGCCTAATTGGTAAGGCAGTGGTCTTGAAAACCACCAGTAACCGTGTAAAAGCGGTGTGTCAGTTCGAGTCTGACCGCTTCCGCAATAAAATGTTTAACATGGTGTTTGTAGTTCAACGGCTAGAATGTCAGATTGTGGTTCTGAAGATGTGGGTTCGATTCCCACCTAACACCCTTTAATTTTAAAATATTATTTATGAAACCTTATGGAGTTAAACGTAAAGACCAAGGCTGTTGCCCAGGTCATGATAAATTCCCATATGAATCATATGGAAGCCGAGTATCAATGAAATTGAAAAGGAGAACTGACCAATTAGCACATAGAAGAGCTAGAAGTTGGGAAAGACAAGAAATTTTTAAGGAATTAAATGATATTTTTTAATATGGCGAGTATTAATAAGAAAAAGAAAGCAAGAAATTCATATTGTCATGGTTCTTTAAAAGAGAAAGACATGAAAATGAAACGAGTATTATTTTTTAATTCGTGTGTTAGAAAAAATTTAAAAAACGATTTAAGAACAATAGATACTGATGAAGGAAGTTAATTTTAATGTTGTTAAAAAGGTAAAAGAATATCCTTGGTATTATTTTAAAAAGAAAGATGTTTATCATATTTTTCAAATAAAAGATAATTTTGGTTTTACAAGTATTAATTCAACTAATTTAGGTGATTATTTAATTGAGATTGATAATTCTGAACCTTTTTATGTAAGAACATATCAAGATATAAAACCTGAATATTCATATAAAGTACTGACAAGAGATAGATGTTATATTGAAGATATTCAATTTTTAGAAAATAGTCTTGATGAATATCAACTTAGAATATCATGTATTATGTATATTATTACTGATTATAATGAATATGGGAGATGGCATATGAAGTGTTCTTATAGAAAAGAAGTACCATTTGTCAATGAAATGAAGAAATATATAAAAATAAAATTTCTTGAAAAAGATGATAGATGATAACAAATTTTAAGATTAAAAATTTGGCAGATATGAAAATAAGTCGTATATTTGCAAAGTAAAAAAGATAAAAATTGCGAGGGAATGAAACGGATATATAAATCATGCAAGGCTCATAACCTTGTTATAGTAAGTTCGACTCTTACACTCGCAACATAATTGGGGATTAGTTCAGTGGTTTAGAACGCCACCTTTACACGGTGGATGTCATTGGTTCGATTCCAATATCCCCAACACAGAAAGGTGGTTTGATATAACCTCTAAGACATATTAATTAAGTTTTAAGTTATATCTTACGCCTATGAAATTTAAAACATTTTTTAACAAAAAAGATTTTGTGGTTTGAAAATAATTACTTATCTTTGCAAAGTGTTTTAAAAACAAATAGTTCTTTGACATGTTGGAAACCAAAAAATATAATTTTTAAAGGCTAAAACAGGAGTTTATAAATTTGCGGAGTATAGATAAAACACATGGAAACATGGAGATTTTTGAGACAATGCGCTGTATTTAGTCATAAATTAATATCATGTGTTGATGATATTAATTTATATTTCGATTTAGCTCAATGGCAGAGCACCTTGCTCATATCGAGGTGGTTGATGGTTCGAGTCCATCAGTCGAAACTATAAGGAAACGTAGCAAATATTTTAACTATCAAACTTTTAATTTGACGCAGTAAAAAATGTTTCCTGTTTTTATGCTTCGTTAGCTCAGTGAATAGAGCAACGCCCTTCATACGGTTGGTGAATCCGTAATTCACTGTTATTGGATTTCAAAAATATAAACTTTTTTACTTCTTATAAAGATGGAGTCAATAACAACAAGAGTAAGGTTCGACTCCTTATTCTTGTACTAAGGCGTGGGTCGATGGTTTGAATCCATCACGAAGTACTAATTTTAATGTAAATGAAGATAAAATGTAATTGTGTTAAATGTGGTAAAGAAATAATGATGATATTAATAATCTTATTATTATTTGTGCTAATTGTCATTCTTTAATTCATTATGGAGATTTAATTATTACTGAAGAAATTAAACAGAATAGGAAAAATATTAGCTAGGTGTGAGGGAGTCAGGTCAGCCCTGCTGGATTTGGAGTCCAGATTGCGCAAGTTCAAATCTTGCCACCTAGACAAGTTTTAATGATAAAATCTAGGTATGGTGGAGTTGGTAACACGCTACATTTGGGATGTAGAGACCGCAAGTTCGAGCCTTGCTATCTAGACAATTAATATTAAGTTCAATTAAAAAAAAAAACAAAGAATGAAGAAAATCATATTATTGATTTGTCTGTGTCTATCTTGTGTAACAATGAATGCACAAAAATGGTATGCATCTGCTACAACAGGTTGCGATACATATACAAATCTTTATAAAGACTTAAAGTTTGGGAAAACTTTAGCTCCAACAGCAGCGATTGCAGTTGGAAGAGACCACAATCCTTATCTTGGTACAAGATTGGAAGTTAGAGTAGGCAATGCATTATTTTCTGATGGTGAGAATGTTCGAATGAATACACCATTTTTAATGTCATTTGCTGATATGACATGTAATCTTACAAATGTAGTTTGTGGTTTAAATAATCGGATTTATGATGTAATCATATTTGGTGGTGTTGGTGATGTTTATAACTTCAAAAACAGTACTCATGATATGAAAAGTTTAAATTGTTTTGCTTTGAGGTATGGCATTAGTTGTGATGTATATGTTTACAATAATGATAAACTTACATTATTTGTTGAACCTACTTTTAATGTTAACAATTATCTGATTGATAAAAAGTTTACTTCAGATTATATTTTGAATTTATCAATTGGTGTATTAGTGAAATTATGATGATGTATGATTCAAGGTGTAAAAACCTATGGGAACGGCTTCTCGGTTTTAGTGGCATTGGGTTCGAATCCTCTTGGGAGTAAGGTCGGCACAAGCTCGGAAGGTATCTATCTTAAACTGTTTCATACTAAAATATAATAATACAACTTTATGCGATAGAGAGAGATGGTAATTTAGGTCTTGATATGTAAAAATTAGCTACTTTTATATATTTCCCATATATAAGATAGGGCAAGACAAGCATTATTTTTTAAATGATACATGGTACGTAACATGTTGAATTGAGTTGTAATAATGTTAAATTTTAACTCGCTGCTCGCTTAGGGCAGAGAAATTGGTTCGAATCCAATTATCGCAACAAATATGGTGTAAATAACATTCATTTTTATATAAATTCTATTTAAGTGTACATAAAATAGAAACCTTATATAAATGATGAAAGGGTTTGATATGGAAGAGTAATTAACTTCAATTTAAGTATTGGTGGTTCGAATCCATCTTACATCACGAAATTAAATGGGAATATCGTATAGGTGGTCATTGTACGTTGGACTGAAAATCCGAAGGCTGGGGTTCAACTCCCTGTGTTCCCACAAATATAATATTAATATAATGGTATTAATAATGACCATAGAATTTAAAATTTAAGGTTTTTATGCCATAATTGCCATTCTCAAACTGATACATATTGTGGTAGAAACATTTATAAATAATTAAAAAGGTCCCGTAGCTCAGTTGGTTAGAGCAACAGACTCATAATCTGGAGGTCATGGGTTCAAGCCCCTTCGGGACCACTGTGTAATAATACGCATAATTCTTGATATACATCAAAAAATATGTTTTAAAACATATTTTTACCTTATTATGGATATTTATAGAGGTAATAAGATAAAAATAAGTTTAATAAAAAATGTTTAAAAAGATGATTAAGAAGTTAAAAAAAGCTATCGAATGGTATTGTGATAAATGTGCAACAACTAACATTTATGTACCAACAGGTATTATACCTTATAAAATCGTTGAAGATGAAAATAATAAAGTTGAAAATGAAAAATGATAGTTTTATGAAAAGGTTCAAGAATTTGACTATTGAATGTTTAGAAATAGTTGGAAGAAGTGTATTATTAGGAAATTGGTATTATTAAGTTACTCAATTTCCTTTTTTATTATATATGTTCGGTTCGAATAACGGTTAGTTCGCATCCCTTTCACGGATGAAATACGGGTTCGATTCCCGTACCGAATGCTACAAGGGAACTGTAAGCAATATAATTAACTTTAGATTTGTAGTTTAGTGGTAAAATTTCAGGCTTTTTACCTGAAGGTCAATGGTTCGAATCCATTCAAACCCAAGTGAAGATGTTCTCTGTATATGTACTGTGAACCAAGCGGTTAAGGTGGTGGTCTGCAAAACCTCATGGACAGGTTCGACTCCTGTACAGTACTCAAAAAAAAAAATAATGATTTTTATTTGGTAATTATGAATAAAAGTTGTATATTTGCAAAGTAAAATTGCGAGGTGTAGCAGTGGTAGCTAGTCAGGCTCATAACCTGAAGGTCAATGGTTCGAATCCATTCTTCGCAACTTAGTCATGTGGGTCTTAACCTGAAATGGTAGTAAGGGGCAGACGCTTAATCTGCTTGACTTAGTGAAGTTCGAATCTTCACCATATGACCAATTATTTTATTAATTCAGATGGATATTGTCGATTCAAGTTCCACACTATTCATAACTTTTTAAATTGGGGGGGTTAGTTCAGTTGGCTAGAACGTCTGCTTTGCACGCAGAAGGTCGTGGGTTCGAGTCCCACACTCTCCACATTATTATATGTTCGGTTCGACTAGTGGCTTAGGTCGCCACCCTTTCACGGTGGTACATTGAAAAATGTCAGGGGTTCGAATCCCCTACCGAATACAAAAAATGAAGAAAATTAACTCTCCTTATATATTTTGGTGGGCTTGTTGACTTGGATAGTCAAAGAATGAAGCAAGGGTTCATGGAGAATTTAAAACTATCCATTCTCGTGATGAACAACTTAGAAAGGCATTTCGTGGTGTAGTTATCAAAAACACCAAAAATTGCACTGTTAGTATAGTGGTTATTATACTGGATTTGTAACCCAGGGACATCAGTTCAATTCTGATACAGTGCTCACTCTCATTTCGAAACATATTTTTGGCTTTTTTACTTGACTTTCTATTATAATATTTCTATTTTATAAAAAATAGAATATGGAATTAAATGAAGTTATTAAAGATTGTAATAGTTTAATTGATACATATAAGGCTGCTAATAAGAATAGTTGAAAGGGAAGAAAAAGTATTTCTAATTTTTTATTCACTGTTAATCCAGAGATGGTATCAAAGGTGGTTTTCATGTGTGTACAGCATGAATAGGTTCGAATCCTATTACAGTGACACAGTTGCCTATGTTTGGATGCATACGAACATAGAACGTAGCTTAGTGAACGGTTCTAGTTTTTATGAAAATTAAAAACAACCGCACCCGTCACTCCAAATCGTTAGGTTGGCACTACCCTTTGTGAAGTAAAAGAAGGGATAATTTTAAAAAGAAATTAGATGTATCTCAATGGTTATTATTAATTGATGAATAAGTTGCAGTGGGCTAATTTCAAAGCATTCCAAAATTAGTTAATATTTATATGTTGTATTTTGAAGTAAATTTTATTGATAGTTAACAATTAATAGGTTTAACATTAAATATGGCATATAATGGTTATCTAAAAGTAGCAATAAGGTTTTTCTTGTGAGATTGAAGAATTGTATAGAATGTGAGCGAATTCATTGTGTGAAAGTCACATACCCTTACAGTAGGAGTCTGTATAGATTAGTTTTAATCAGTCTGATTTCTTTTTAAAATAAATGCCCTGTTAGTTCAGCGAACAGAACACTAAACTACGGATTTAGGGGTCGGGGGTTTGAATCCCTCACAGGGTACAAATATAAATGGGGAAGTAGCTCAATTGGTAGAGCAAATGTTAAAAAATGTTTTTAGTATTAAAAATGTAGCAAATTAAATGATGAAGTCATTGTGTCATTGGTTCGATTCCAATCTTCCCCACTTTTTAATAAAATTTTGCAATAAAAATTTGGTAGTTTACTAAATTAGTTGTATATTTGCAATGTGAAATATAAAAAATGAAAAGGTGGTCGTCTAGTGGAAAGACACGTAAAAAATATTTTCAGGAAGTGGAAATGTAGCAATTATAATCTAGCACTGTTAATGCCGTTACGGTGGTTCGAATCCACCCCACCTTTTTTATAAAAAAATGGAGTATAGGTCAAACGGTTAAGATGTCTCCCTGTCACGGAGAACGGAGTGGGTTCGACTCCCATATATTCCGCAAAATGGTGTGGTAGTTAAATTGGAAACTTTCTTTTTATGTCAATAACATGTTTCATTCACCAACAATTAGAATGATAGTGTGAGATATAAAATAGTTTATAAACTAAAGATTGAATAAGTATTCGAATTAAGTTCAGTAATAAGTTTATAAATGAAACGATAAGATAATGCTCCCAGATTTGGGGGAGTGATTGCAGGTTCGACTCCTGTTCATACCGCAATAATGGTCTATTCGTTCAACGGTTAGGATGTGGCACTGTCTATGCTAAGACGAGGGTTCGATTCCCTCATAGACCGCAAAAAAGGAATGTGTTATCCTGAGTGAATTAATGTAGTGCACTATGTTAATCAATCAAACAACTCTTTGCTGTCAGTCGTTTATCAGACTAAAACCAGACTGTCATTTCACGGGTTCGTCTAATGGTTAGGACGCTTAAAAATTTTTAAAACTTTTTTCAGTATTGAAAAAATAGCAAAAATAACTAATTTAAAATTATGCAATTCCGAAGCAGAAATAGAGGTTCGATTCCTCTACCCGTGTCAAAAAAATAGTAATTATGGCAATTTGTTTTTATGGGGATGGTACAATTCTTTTAAAGAAAGAGAATGCAAAAGAATTTGTAGATAAATTTATTGAATTAGCTAAACAGTATAAAACTGATGATAAAATTACATATAAAAAAGATGTTTTATTAGAGTTTGAAACTTATGCAAGACATTATTTCATGTCTAACTTAATTGAAATGTTGGAAGAAAATATTGAAGATGTTGAATGTGGTAATATATGGTTTAGTTGTCATGATGAAGATTCTTCTGATGAAGAAGGCTTTCCTTTTATAAATTTTGTTGAAATAAGTAATGGAAAGTTGTATAAACAAACTTTATACAGAAGATTACCATGCGATTGGACATTTCATTTAGATAGTATAACTGGGGATGATAGTTTGGCTGAAGAAAGGAATTTATCAAATAGTGATGTTTTGATAAAAACAGATGATGAAGATGATTTTACATTTTAAAAGAAATTAAGAAATTATATACCAAATTCTAGATTGGAGTGGGAAATAAATTGCAAATGAAAGATGGTTCGAATCCATATATATAATTTCTTATATTGGGCTATGGTGTAATGGCAGTCACACAAGATTTTGATTCTTGGAGTCCAGGTTCGAGTCCTGGTAGCCCAACAAATATATAATAATGGGAGTACGCCACAGTTGGAGAGGTGGAGCAGACTGTAAATCTGTTGCCTTCGGGCTGAGTAGGTTCGAATCCTACTACTCCCACATTTATGAATATTAAATATATTTATTAAAGTATGTGCAAGATTAAATTTTTAGAAGATACATCTGAAGGGTATGGTCATAGAACTTATATAAATGCTGCAAGTGCAGATGTAACATTAGCTTTTGCAGTTGATTTTACAACAAGTGGAGAAAAATGTACAAAAGATGCTGCTTTGAAAGCAAATAAGTTATATATACCAATAAATTTGGATGATTCTAATTGGAAAGTTGACATACCTTATACAGCATGGATGATAAAAGAATTGCACTCTTTGAATATTGCAGGTAATGGCATTTACACTTTAAGTAAATATAATATTTCACAGGATGAATGTGATAGAATGATTTATTACTTTATTGAAAGGTTGGTAAATGAATACGGATGTAAGATAACAAGTATTCGTAGTGGTGGTCAAACAGGCGTTGATGAATCAGGCTTGAAAGCAGGTGTTAAATTAAATATTGAAACTATTAGTCTTTGTCCAAAAGGATGGAAATATAGAACGCCAAAAAAAGATATTTGTGATGAACAAATGTTTAAAGAAAGATTTAAAGAATATATTTAATTGCGAGTGTCGCATAGTGGTCGATTGCACTAGATTTCCAATCTAGAAATACCGTGGGTTCGAATCCCACTACTCGCTCAAATAAGGGAACGTAGCAAATATTTAACTGGATAATAAATTTAAACTCGAATTTTAATTTTAGAAGGTTCAAATCCTTCAACTCTTAGGAGTATAAACTTGTTCCCTGTTAACTTTTAGAGCCTAATGTATTTCGAACACTGCATAAGGCAGAAAATAAAGAATAGATTCGAAGATTTGTTAAATATGAAAGTTTTCATATGAAAACAATACAGCATTTATTGTTGATTAGAATTGATAGTCTTTCATGTTACTATTTTTAACCCAATGATGCATTGAGATTGGTTTTTTGGGTAACAAATTGCAGGTATAGCACAACGGTTAGTGCATCGGCTTGCCGAGCCGAGGATGTGAGTTCGATTCTCATTACCTGCTCAGAAAGAGATTATTGGTTTTTCATCTTTAAAAAATAAGGAAACGTAGCAACTTAAATATTATTATTGGGGTTAATAAATAAAAAATGTTTCCTGTACATTCTCCGTTAGCTCAGCTGGTGGTAGCACCTGACTGTTAATCAGGGGGTCGTAGGTTCAAGTCCTGCACGGAGAGCAAAATATTGTCCCATCAGCTAATCGGTTAGGCTGCATCTCTGATAAGGATGTAATCTCAGTTCAAATCTGAGTGGGACAACAATTTAAATATTATTAAATGAAGTATAAAATTTCAGATGAAATTAAAAAGTGTATAGTCGAATTAAAATTGAAAGGTTTTAATTATAATCAAATTAAAGAAAAAGTTGGTGTATCAAAAGGTTCAATATCTTCAATACTTAAAGAGTATAATTTATCACAAAAAGCTCCTATTATAATAACAGAGGATTTGATAACTCAAATACAAAAAAAATATGATGAAGTTAAAAATATTAAAATAGTTGCTAAAGAATTTAATATTTCTTATGAAAGACTTGCAAAAATTGCAATATTAAAACGAAAAAAGCTCAAAAAGAGTAATTATGATACAACAAAAGAAAATAGATATAAAAAAAAGAAATTGTTAGTTGAATATAAAGGTGGTAAATGTGAGATATGTGGTTATGATAAGTGTTTAGCAGCATTAGAATTTCATCATATTGACCCAGATAAAAAAGATTTTTCTATTTCATCTTCATCTAAATCAATAGATGAACTTAAACTTGAAGCTGATAAATGTATTTTAGTATGTGCTAATTGTCATAGAGAAATACATAATAATTTAATTAAATTATGAAATTGGGAATGTGGCGCAATGGTTGAGACGCAACAGACTTAGAATCTGTAAGAGGTAAACTCTTGTGTGGGTTCGACTCCCACCATTCCCACCATTAAAATTATATTTCTTGGGGATGTTGGCTTGAAAGTAGCCATCGTTTAAAGAGTGTGCAAAAAGTGCCATAAGAGCCTTAAATGACAATAGAGTTAATAGCTATTGTTGATAGACTGTAATGGGAATATCCACAACATGAATCTGCCCAATACATTTTGATAAAAGTCAATCATTAGATAGTATTTGAGTTAACGCCTAATGTTAACGTATATAAGGTAGTGTGGCGAGGGTACGAACTTAATTCTTGGTAAGACATACAAGAATGCTTTGGTGTAATAACACACCCAAGAAGATAATTTATTTTTAATCCTCTTGCTTTCTTGTAAGAGTTAAGCCATTCTTTAATGGCTTTTTAAATTTTTGGAGAGTAAACCCTGATGGTGATGGGGGCAACCTGCTAAGTTGTTTCGCACTGTAAAAAGTGTCTGGTTCGATTCCAGTGCTCTCCGCATATTAAATTTAAAACAATTAGTTATATGGCTATAAAAATAATTTCAAAGGAACCAGATAAATCTGTTGTAAAAAGATGTGTTTGTAAAAATTGTGGTGCAACATTAGAATATACACCAAATGATGTTGAATATAAAACATACCAAGATTATGGCGGTGGTTCTGATACTTATGCTGAGTTTCTTTGTCCTAATTGTGGTAAAAAGCTTCAAATTATACAATAGAATATTGGTAACTTAATGAATTTAGTTGTATATTTGCAAAAATATTCGATTAATGAGTAGAAGTATTTTAAGAGATGGTGATGAACGAGGTGAAAAAATTGTCTCTGAATTTTTAGATAAACACTTTTATATAGAATGTGAAGATTTTCATAGAGTTGTTGATAAAGTTCAACAAATAAAAGGTGTTGATACTACGTTTGTGAAGAATGGTTTCCAATATGTTTGTGATGAAAAGGCTGCATTGAAATATGTTAATAAGAATCTACAAACATTTTCAATGGAGCTTTCTTTTTTTAATGCTGCTGACAACATTTCAATTGGGTGGTTATTAGATTCTAATAAAATCAACAATTCATTTTTATTTTGTTGGATTGATAATGCTATTAAGAATGATTTGACATCATCTGATGATATTGTTAGGATGGAAGTTGCATTAGTTAAAAGAAATAATATTATTAATTATTTATCAAGTATTGGGTGGACATTAGATAAATTGTTTACTAAATGCAAAAAGATAAGGAATAATATTTATGAGGAATGTGGTAATTTTTATGAAAATGAGGTGAAGTTTAGTAAATCATTTCAACTTAGGGAAAAACCAATTAATTTATTGATAAAGAGAAGTAAGTTAATAGAAATTAGTGATTTTAACAAAAAGATTAGTAATGGCAAATAATAAGAAAAATTCAGACGTGGCAATTTATCGTCTTTATATGGATTTTCGTGGTGGCGAAATTTCTGGTATGTTTCTTGCTAAGAAGAAATATATTGAGTATATGATTGAAAATGAAGTTTCTGTTCATTTTGGTGAAATATTAGGTAAACATTCAGATGTTCGTGTAACTATCTGTGATGATGATATTGAAATGGTTAGTGATGAAAAGAATGTGATTGATTTTTTCAAGAAATATAAGTTTGAAAATGGTTACAATCCATTAACTACAACATTTGACCCTTATGATACTAAGGATTTTGATGAACCTGATAATGGAATTGAATGGTCTGATTGTTGTGTTGAGGAATGGATTGAATATAAATTATTTGGTACAATTCCTGAATATTACAAGAAATATTATGATAAATGGTTGGCTTCACAAGAAGAAAACAAAGAAGGAGTAAATGAAGAAAGTTAATATATTATGGTAGTAAAAGATATTAAAGAAATTGTAAAAGGTAAAGCTACCTTAGCTTATATAAAAGCAGGTGGTTTTGCTGTTTATGATATTGCTGCTGTTGATGGTAATTTATATCAGTTAACAATTGATATGAAAGATACAAATGATGTTGGCACAGAAGCCTGTTTTTTACCTGTGTATGAAAAGGCTATTACATTAATGCGTTGGATTAGACGTGGCAATGAAGATGGTACATTACTCAAAATAAGTGAATGATGTATTAATTTGAATAATAATAAATAATAAAGATAAAAAAAATGAAAAAAGCAATTTTTAGTTTAGCAGTTTTTGTTACTATGTGTTGTTTAGCATCTTGTGGTGGTAAAACAACAAGTACAACAGTAACAAATGATTCTGTTAGTGTAGATACAATGGTTGTTGATACAGTAACAGTTGATTCAACTGCCATTACTGTTGATTCCATTACAGAATAAGTAGTAATGAATTGAAAGCTTTAAGAAAAAACCGATTAGATAGTTATGTTCTAATCAGTTTTTTCAAGAAGTTTTTATTATTTTAAGCACATTAACAATGAAAAATCCGTCAATTTTGGTTTTTAACATGTTTGGACTATTTATTAGGAAATAAATAATAAACTAATAATATAAGACATGGAAATTTTTAATGAGTTATTGGAACAAATATACAGTAGCCCATATAAAAAAGTAACATTCAGTATTTTCAATTTTATTGAGAATGATGGTTTTATTGATGAATTGTTTTGTGCAGACAAGACAAGGTATGGGATTGACGATTTTGAATATATTAAGTTTTCAATAGATGATAAACAAAAAAGTGGTATAAAATATTCTAAAAGAGAATATACAAGATATTTTAAAGCATTTAAAGAATATGTAGAGAAAGACCTTCAAGAAACTGCTATTCCAAGATTAAGAATATATTTAATCAAAGAAAGTGGTTCATTGATTGCAGTTAGATTATCATCATTTAGATTAGATAAGACCTCAGATAAGTAAATCTGAGGTTTTTGTTTTTTAACTGTATTTTTTTGGAAAATACAATAAAAAGTCGTTTATTTGCATAAAGTTAATTTGAAGCGATTTAAGCAACTTTCCTTTATTGTAAAGGAATTCTAAATAAAAAGAGTTTAAGCTCAATATTGAGCTTGTAAATGCGTTTAAAACTTATTTATATGGGCATTAAGAATGATATGAATAAAATACCATCTTTATTAACAAAAGCGTTAAATTTTCAGAGTAAAATGAAAAGTGTTTTAGGTGGTATTCAAGGATTGATAGAACCATACATTGATTTAAGTGATTATGATGGTGATAAAGAAGATTTTTTACATAACATTTCAATTGTCGAAACAACAGATGGATTTTGTTTCTTAATTGAAATGGATGATGGTTATGCACCTCATAATGTCCCTGTTGAAGAAGTTATGAATTTTATTTTACAAAATGGGAAAATAATGTATAGTGATTTTAATAAAATAAGTATATGAAGATAGAAGAAGTAATTGATTTTTTGAGTCAATTTAATCAAAAAGCTGAGTTCAAAGTTGTAAAGCCTGATAGTTTACCAGTGAATATCAATAAAAATGATTTTGGATGGAGTTCAGGTGGTGAAGGTGGAACTAAGATGGATGTTGTAGAAGTTTGTATAATGTTAAATAATTCTGAAAATAGTAATTAATATGAAAGATAATAGATATGAATGGCGTATGTACAGTCTTGTAATGTACAATATATCAAGTATGCAAAAAGGTGTTCAAACGGCTCATGTTGTTTTAGAATATGCAAACCGATATAAAGATGATAATGATTTAAAAGAATATATTCAACATGATAAAACATTGATTATTCTTGATGGCGGTACATCACTTGATTTAAAACAATTGTTTGATAATTTATGTGAAAATGATATTAAGTTTGCTTATTTTATTGAACCTGATTTGAATGATGCTATTTCGTCAATTTGTTTTTTGGCAGATGAAAGAGTATGGGATAGAAAAAACTATCCTGATTATAATGATTGGTTGATTCAAAATAGTCATCTTTTAACAATTTTAACATCATATCCTCCACAAGAATTTGTTGATGAAAAGTTGTATAAAGATTGGGTGGAGTTTATTGGTGGTGAAAAAAATGTGTATTTGAGAGAAATAATAAAAGGAAAAAGATTATCAATGTAATGAACGATATAATTTTTTGTGATTTATGGGATGAAGAAGATGGCATTTATGTTCAATTTGATGATGGGTTTGATATAACTTCAGATGAATATAGAGATATTTTTGATAAATTGATTGGTGAATTGGGTTATGATGAAAGTGGAAGTCATGAATTATTTTATTCATGTAGTGAACCATCTTGGAGTGACCTTTCAGATGTTAGGGAAGAAGTCACAAAAGCAATAACTGATTTAGGATATAGAATAGAATGGCTGTAAATATGAATGCTCCAATAAAATATTTTGGTGGAAAAGGACAAATGTTTAATAAAATAATTGAACATTTTCCTGATTCTTCAACTTATGATACATATATAGAACCTTTTGGTGGCTCTTTTTCAATTGGATTGAAAAAACCTAATGAAACACCTATCGAAATTTATAATGATTTAGAGAAAAATGTTTACTCATTATATAAAGTGTTATCAGATAAAGAATTATTTGAACAATTTAAAATTAAATGTGATTTATCTTATTATATAGCTGATTTAAGGAATGAATATAGGGATAAATTAAAATCAGATGATTTATCTTTACTTGATAGAGCGTTTTATTTCTTTTATGTAAATAGGACTTCTCATAATGGTATTGGTGGCTTATCTGTTAATACTGTTGTTAGACGAAATATGTGTAAGTCTGTATCAGATATGCTTAGTTGCATTGATAGATTACCTGAATTACATCAGAGATTATCCAAATGTATATTTCTAAATCAAGATGGGATTAACTTGATAGAGAAATATAATAAAGAAAATGTGTTTATATACAGTGACCCACCTTATGAATGGTCAACTAGAACATCTGTTAGATATAAGGTTGATATGGATAGAGAAGGTCATTTAAAATTCATAGATGCTTGTTTGAATAGTAAAGCTAAAATATTAATTAGTGGATATGATTGTGAAATATATGATGCTTTAACTGATGCTAATTTCACTAAAATTAAATTTGAAGTGAATACTATTGGTGGAAATATGAAACCTAAAACTAAAGTTGAAACATTGTGGAAAAATTATTAAATTATGATTAATACTGAAAAAAAATTGTATAGAAAGGTTAATAGAAAATCTTCTTACCAAGTTCATGAGTATGAAAGTAAAAAAATTCATTTTAGGTGGGAACGTCATACTAAAAAAAGCAAAAAATTAGCTCTTGAAGGTGTGAAAAAGATTCCAATGAAAAGTGGAAAGAGTGGTAATATTGTAAGTGGATATGATTACACACCTTTATTTCATTATTTGTTAAAACAAGTTGGTCGTAAATGGGATGAAGTATATTCTGAAGTAATACCACGTCTTAATACTACTGAGCCAATATTTTGGATGGTTGATGTAAATAATTCTGATGAATCAGAATATTTTAGGGTTGGTGAAGGTTCTTATTTTAATAAGTTATATGTTGATAATGATGGAATATTATCTAAGGTTAATGCAGATTTAAGTAATATTTCTCCAAGTTGTGATTGTCATACGCATTCATTTAATGGTAATGTTGTTGGTAATAAAAATTATAATAAGACATGGCGGTAATTGTTTATAATAAAAATCATGAAGAACATTATGGTGATAATGTATTTTATATAGGTCGTGGTAGTGTGTTTGGTAATCCTTTTACACATATAAAGGATAGAGAAACAAAAGCAGTTTTTGTTGTTGAAAACAGAGATAGAGCAATTGATTTATATGAGCCATTATTTGATAAAATGTATGAATGTGATGAAGAGTTCAAGAATGAATTTGATAAAATGTATGAAATGTATAAAGAAGGACAAGATATTTATCTTGGCTGTTATTGTAAACCATTACGATGTCATGGCGATATTATAGAAAAAAAGCTCATTCAATTTTCAATGAAAGAGAAAATTAAACGAGCTATGAAAGAAAGAAGAAAATAACATTTAGAAAAACGGATTATCTTTTAAAGCATTAATAATATTTTCACATTTTTTACATTCATCAATAAATGACATTGCTTGTTCATCAGTTAATTCAAACCATTCGTTTTTTATATTATCTGAATGAAATCTATGATGTAACATAGATTCAACTTTGTAAGGGTTTTCAGTTTCATAATAATTGCAGATATGTAGTTCTGAGGAATTACCTGTCTGCAATTCTTTTTTACGTTTATCTACAATATTTTTAGTAACACCAATTTTATATGCATTAACCTTATCTAAATCACAAATTAAATATACGAATCCCATTTTCATTTACTATTATATGTTAACAATATAATATTTATTGTAATAAAAGTCAATAGGAAAATGAAGAAAATAAAAGATTTTTTAATTAATTTATGTAAAAAAATAAAAAATTCTTACAAACATCAAAGGTTTCATGTGTTTATTGGGATTATTGTGCCATTATTTTTATGGACAATTGGTTTTAGTTTCATATTATCGTTGTTATGTGGTGCTCTTGCTGGTTTGTTAGAAGAAATTATATATTGTTATGCTCCTTTGAAATCTATTAAAGTGTGGAAATGGTATATAAAAGTTCCAGATTTTAAGAAATGGAAAGAAGAATTTAAAAATGGAAGTATCAAAACTAAACATAGTTTTGAAAACGAAAATTATAAATATAATTTTATTGGTTTGTTTGCTTTTGTGATTATAATAATATTACTTAAATTGTTATAATATTATGGATGATAAAGTAATTTTATTAAATTCAAATGAGGTTGTTGATGCAAACCCAAAATTATTAAACCCTGATAATGCGCAATATGGGGAATTAGGTGTTAATTACCATAAAGGTACAGAAACCATTTCAACTAAAAATGATGAAAACGGTATCGTTGAATTTGTACCTTATTCAGTTTATGATGAAGCTATTGATAACATTCAGAATGAAGTCTTTTATGAAACTGACGAGCCTATTGGAAAAACAGGTGATGTTTGGATTTATAAAATACCACCTATACCTATGATGATAGAGTATAATGTATTGGCTGATAATTTATCAGTACAATTACCAATATCAGGTAATGTTAACTGTGATATTGAGTGGGGTGATGGTTCTAAAGAAAGTGTAAATAGTAATTATCCAACTCATTCATATATAAGAGCAGGTGTATATATTGTAAAAATAGTAGGAGATTTTAATCGTTTGTATCGAGGTTCTACTAATATTAGTAAGATATTGAATTGGGGAAATAGTAACATGTCATTAGTTATGGCTGAACAAGCATTTTCTGGCTATGTTAATTTGACTGAAGTTGCTGGTGATGAATTTGGCGTTTTATCAAGAGTTCCAAGTTTTCTTCGCACATTTTTTAATTGTTCAGGTTTAACAACGGTATCAGAAGATTTGTTTAAATATTGTAATGCTACAACTAATTTTTCAGGCACATTTTTGAATTGCACATCTTTAAGTGCCATAACTAATAATTTGTTTATAAATTGTTATAATGTAATTAACTTTAGTCAAGTTTTTCAGGGTTGCAAATCTTTAACTAATATACCAGATAATTTGTTTGCCAATTGTATAAATGCGACTAATTTTAACAATATATTTAGTGGATGTTCTAATTTAACATCTATTCCTGAAGATTTATTCAAAAACAATATAAATGCAAATACATTTGTTGGTTCATTTGATAGTTGTTCAGGATTAACAAGTTCAATACCTGAAAAGTTATTTGAAACCAATATAAATGCAACTAACTTTACTAGAACTTTTTATTCTTGCACTAATTTGACAGGTGTTATTCCTGAGAATTTATTTAGTAATTGCGTGAATGCAAATAATTTCACATATACTTTTGGTTTATGTAGAAATTTATCAGGTAATATTCCAAACGGATTATTTAAAAATTGCCCTAATGTTACAACATTTAGTCAAACATTTTTTAATTGTTCAAAATTAACAGGTATAATACCATCTGATTTATTTATTGATAAGTCAGAAGTTTTGACATTATATCAAACATTCCAAAATTGTGTAAACATTAGTGGTATTGCTGAAGGATGTTTTGATAGTATGACTAAATTGAATAATTGTCAATCAACATTCAATGGTTGCACAAGTTTAACTTCAATACCAGAAACATTATTTAACAATAACAAAGAAATTACCAACTTTACTACAATGTTTCAGGGTTGTACAAGTTTGACAGGTAATACACCAACAACTGATGGTTTACAATTATGGGAAAGAGCAGGACAAACAGGTTATCCATCCTCAATTTATGGAACACAATGTTTTTATAGAGCAACTAGATTAACTAATTATAGTTCTATACCAACTGGGTGGAAATAAAATTTGTTATTATCAAAAATAAGTTGTATATTTGCAAAAACTAATGAAATATGAAATATTATCTATTAACAAAAATAATACAACTTTTACATAATATCAAATGGTTTATGTATGATATAAAGTACAATTCCATGTTATGTATTCAATATTTTGAAAATTTATTATTGATATGTTTAGGAATACATTACTCTTAACATAAATTAACGAGAATCATTTGTGGTTCTCGTTTTTTATTTTTATATTTGCAATATGAAAAATGAAAATAATATTAATAACATTAAGTATATATGAGACAAGATTTTGAAGCAATAGTTCCTTTGATTAGAACACTTTGGAGAGAATATTTGGTAAAACATAATATTAAATCAGTTGTAAATGGTGTTAGTGGTGGTTTGGATAGTGCAATTAATTGTGTATTATTGAAGCCTGTGTGTGATGATTTGGGAATCCCTCTTATTGGAAGATATATTCATATTGAAACTAATAAAGAAGAAGAACAAAAACGTGCTGAAGCAATTGGAAAATATTTCTGTACAGATTTTCAGTCTATTGACATGACTGAAACATATTTGGCAATGTTGCCTAAAATCGAAGAAACAGGACATATTGTATATGTAGGTGATAATGCTTCTGCAATGGAATATAAACGTAAAATTAAACGAGGTAATATTAAAGCTCGTTTAAGAATGATTAAATTGCGTGACCTTGTGGCTGAAAACGATGGCTTATTGGTTGACAATGATAATAGGACTGAACATGAACTTGGTTTCTTTACATTAGATGGTGATGTGGGAGATGTTACTCCATTAGCAGATTTGTTTAAAACAGAAGTATTTGCTTTATCAAGATTTATATTAACTACTCTTGTATCAGAGGAAGAAAGAAAAGCTTTACAAGATGTAATAGATGCTGTTCCCACAGATGGTCTTGGTATTACATCATCTGATGTTGAACAGTTTGGTGCAAAGAGTTATGATGAAGTTGATGATATATTAATGAATATGCTTGGATATATTGAAAACCCTCTTCTTACTTTTGAAGATTTGTATTATAAAATGTTGAATAAATATAATGATGTGTTTATTAAAGTGTGGAATAGGCACTTAAATTCAGAATTTAAAAGAAATTACCCATATCGTTTTAAGCTTTAAAAATTGTTAATAAAGTTTGTATAATCAATATATTAGTCGTATATTTGCATAAATAATATGTTTAATATATGATAATGATTGATTATTCAAACTGTGATATGACAATTGATGAATTGTCTGCACAATCCAATATCAGTAAAGAAGAATTAATTACTGATATTGCTAAAAAATATAATAAGAGTGTTATAGAAGTTAATAATTGGATTAAAATTGGTAAAGGCAATATAAAAGTAGCCATAGATATTTTAAAAGGGTTATCAAAATATAAAAGAAATGATGAAAGAATTGAATCTGAAGTTCATGATAATAAATTTGAAAACGCTAAAGAATGTCCAATTAATTGGAGTAAATACTTAAATCATGACCAAAATGGTGTTAGTGATGAAACCAAAAAAATTGCTGAAATGTTAAATTCTAATGCAAAAGGGTGGCAAGATTTTTTTAATTCAAAATATACATCTGATTTAAAAAAAGATATTACTACAAAAGTATTTGAAGGTAAATGTTCCTATAATGACATTTTAAAGGATGATTTTCAAAAAACAAGTGAGGATGTTAATTCTTTAAAATTTTTAAAAAATAGTAAACAATATTTTGAGCCTGTTGATGACAAATTAGAAGATTCTGAATCAAAAGATATTGTAAGTCAAGTAAAAAGGAAAAAATATGTGATGTCTCAAAAAAATGAAACATCTCCTGTTTATTTGAAGATGGATAACGGTGAATTAATTGGTCCGTTTTATCATAATAAAAATCATGAAAAAACTGCATTAGATGCTTTCTCTAAAGAAATGATGTATAGTGAAATAAGAGATTTGATTAACAAATATCCTAATATTGAAGATATTATCAAAGAAGTTAGAGAAGAACTTACAAAAAATCATCAAGAAAGTATTGTTAATGAAGGAACTGTTTATACAACAGAAGAAACTTTTAATAAAAAAACAAATAAATCAGCTTTTGATAAAGTAGATTTGAAAAGGTCAAAAGAAATTATGGATGTTAATAGTACTAATAAAGGTATTAAAGTTTATTCAAATGATGAATTATATCAAATGATTGAAAATTTGACATTAGAAGTAAATGCTCTTGCTACTGAAATTGAGACTAAATTAAATCCATATAGTTTTATTAATGAGCAATCTGATACAAAGCAAAATTTAAAAGAGATAGTATTGAAAATAATTGAAAAATTATGATAGAAAAAGATAATCAAGTTGGAATCACCGAAACTGGTGAAATTGCGTTTAATTTGGAAGCGTTTGACAATTTAAAAAAAGCCAACATTATCATAACTAAAAGGTTAACTGATAAGTTAATTGATAAATTAATTGAATTTAAGAGTAAATGTATATTGCATTTAACTATAACAGGGATGGGTGGCACTAAATTAGAGCCACTTGTCCCTTCTCTTGAAATGAGCAAGCAGAAGTTTGATTTATTAATTAGCAAAGGCTTTCCTGTTAAACAAGTTGTACTTCGTATAGACCCCATCATTCCAACTCCAAAAGGAGTTCAAACCGCTTTGAAAGTATTAAAAACATTTATAAATAGTGGAATAAAAAGAGTGCGTTGGTCATCTCTTGATATGTATAACCATGTTAAAGAAAGGTTTACAGAAGAACATATCAAAATGCCTTATGATACTTTTCATGCAAACAAAGTTTTAATAAATGGTTTATATTCTATATTAGAAAGTGTTTGTTATATTAATGATATGGAACTAGAAGCATGTGGAGAACCTGGTTTTGACCCAACTCCTTGTATATCTCAAAAAGATATTGACATATTGGGATTATCTGATGAAATTAAACTTATTGGTAATGCTGAACAAAGACATGGTTGTAGTTGTCCAGCAAATAAAGTCCAGATATTAAAGCAAAAACCTGCTCAATGTGAAAATAAGTGTCTCTATTGTTTCTGGAAGGATTAACTAATTTTAATAATTAAAATTTGGTTAGTACATAAATTGTTCTTATATTTGCATCATGAAAAATCAAATAATTAATTTAATAATAAAAAGAAATGGCTAAAAAGAATTTTTTAAACATTGTTAAAGGAGCTTTCTTAACTGAAGTTCCTGATGAAACAAAAGCCGAAGAAGTTGTTCAACCAGTAACAGTTCAACAAGTAGTTCCGCAAACTGTGGTTCAATCACAGCCAATAGTTAGTGTTCAACCATCTATTGCTACAACCAATTTAATTCAGCCTGTTCAGGGAAATGGACAGGTAGTAGGGCAAGTTGATGCAAATATTTTGGAAAATTTATGTACTGTTCTTGATGAAAAAAATCTTCCAGGTCCTGATTATTTGGAGTTGAAGAGTGCCGCTAATGATGCTGTTATGCAAAAAGCAATTCCTGATGAAACAGCACGTTTCACATGTGCATATATTAGTATGAAAGTTAATGCGCCACATTTAAACAAAGAAGTAATCATTAACAGTATTGACAAATATATCGAATATTTGGAATCTGAAAGACAAAGTGGTTTAAATGAACTTGCAATTAAATGGAAAGAAGAAGTTGATGATAAAGAAGCATTAGTTGATACAGCTCAAAAAGAACTTCTTGAACTTCAAGAAGCTTTAAATGCAAAGATTAAGTTTATTTCAGAAACGACAGCCGAAATAACAACATCAAAAAATCAATGTACAGTTAGTAAAGCTAATTTTAATGCAACTGTTGATTATGTTATCAACAATTTAAACACCGATAAAACAAAGTTAAACGAAATATTAAAAGATTAAAAAATGATGAATAATTTACCTTCAATGGATGAAAATACTAAGGTATCAGCATGGCAAAAACCAGGTGGTACACTTGGTATGATTGTAGCAGGTGTAGCAATTGCTGGTGGTGTAATCTTAATCAATAAGATTCTTCCATTTTTAATTGCTTTAACTACCAATATGATTACATTGGCATTTCTTGTCGCAGTATTAGCTGGAATTGCTTTTCTTGTGACAAACAAACAATTTAGAAAAGCTTTTTCAATGACTTATTTTATCATTATGAGAAAAATAACAGGACTTATCATTGAAATTGACCCAATTGCCATTGTTGAGAAAAAGATTGGTGAGATGAATAATAAGATTTTGGAGATTCAAAAACATATGGGAAGTTTGAATGGTCTTATTATTAATAACAAACGTAAGTTAGAAGATAAAAAGTCTGATTTTGAAAATCAGTTACGAAGATTAGAAGAATATAAACGACAAGGTAAAGTAGCTGATGCAAATGTAACAGAAAGACAAGTTGTTCGTTTGAAAGCAACAATTGAACGTCAAGCAAAACGTTTGGAAGATTCGAAAAAGTGGTATGAGATTCTGAAACAATTGAAACATGCTGCTGAATTAACTGTTCTTGATACTCAAAATGAAGTTAATGATAGAAAAGAAGAATTTGAATCAATTAAAGCTCAACATAAAGCATTTTCTTCTATAATGTCTATTATGAAAGGCAGTCCTGATGAAATGGAAGATTTCACTCGTGCTATGGATTTCATGGCTTATGATATTACACAAAAATTGGGAGAAATGTCTAATGTTATTGACGAAACAGGCGGTTTGTTATCACAAATTGCTGTTGATGAAGGAGTTGCATCTCATAAGGCTGATGAATTGTTGCAACAATATGAAAAATATGGTATTGATGGCTTATTTGCAACTTTCAAAAAAGTTGAAGAGCCAAAAGCAATTGCAAATGATAATGTATCATATGTAAATTTGAATAATTTAAAAAGTCAAAAACCAATTGAGGTAGAAGCTACACCAATTGGTAGAAGTGAAACATCATTATCAAAAACTGAAAGAAAGTATTTTTAACATTTTTTAAATAAATAAATTTGGTGATGCGAAATATTTGTTATATCTTTGCATCATCAAATTAAACGAAGAACTAATAATTTAAATTTTAAAAGAAAATGAGTAAAACAGTAGTTAAACCTTGGGTTAAAACAACAGGGATTATTTTGGCAGTAGCAGCAATCGTTTTTGGATTGTGGTACACAGGTAAAACAACAGGTCTGATTGAAGAATCAAAATCAAACAGTGGCGATTCAAAAGGCTTCCTTTCAGGATTGTTTAGTGGTGGTGGGAGTGATTATATCACAGTTGGCACTAATACTTATGCAGGGTTTTTGCCTTTCATGTATTTGAATAATGGTCTTGACCCAACAGAAGATTGTATTCTTTATAAGGAGTATGGTTTGAAGTTAAAAATTGTGGTACAAGATGACTTTCAAGCAGGTCGTTCAGCGTTTAAAAATGGAGATATTGATATTATCTATTGTACAGCAGATGCATTTCCAGTAGAAATGTCAGAAGGTTCACAAATGGCAGATGCACGATTCTTTAATATTAGTAACTGGTCACGTGGTGCTGATGCAATTGTTGTTAATAAAAATATCAGAACAGTTGGTGATTTAATTGGTAAAGTGGTTGCTTGTTCTGAAGGTACTGCTTCACATACACTTTTGTTAAATACTCTTGAAACTAATGGTATTGGTTCAGATAAAGTAAATACTAAATCTAGTATTGATAAATCAAAAGTTAATATTAAAATTGTAGGTAGTGGGTTGGATGCTGCTTCAATTTTTAAAGCAGGTCAATGTGATGCAGCCGTAGTATTTTCACCTGATGACCAAGATATTGTTGCAAGTATTGCAGGTTCTAAAGTATTAGTATCAACAAAACAAGCATCAAATATTATTTGTGATGGATTAATTGCAAAACAATCTTATTTGGATGCTAATAAAGAAGATGTAAAGAAACTTATTTCTGCATTGCTTTCAGCTAATGTTAAAATGAATACTGATGATGTAGCCGTAGCACAAGCAGCTAAAGCGTTTGCGAAATCTTATGGAACTGATGAAGCATTTGCGATTAGTGGTTCTAAAAATATTCGTTATATTACATTGGAAGATGCAGCTAATTTCTTTGGTTTGAATAGTTCATATACAGGCATTAAGGGAGATGAACTTTATTCCAAGATGGCTCGTACTTATGAAAGCTTGAATTTGTGTAAACGTCCACTTGCATGGAGAAAAGTTTCAGATGCTTCAGTGATTGAAGAATTGATGGCAGACCCAAGTGCAATTAAGGGAGACCAACATGCAGAAGCTAAAAAAACATTTACAGCCCCAACTAAAGAACTTGAAACGAAAGCTGAAATGTCTAACAAAAAGCTTACAATTGAATATCCTGTGAATGGTGATTTGCTTGATAATGATGCTAAAGCATTGATTGATAGAGAGTTCGTAAGCATTGCTAAACAATTTTCAGGTGCTCGTGTTAGAATTGAGGGTAATACTGATAATACAGGTAATGCAGCATATAATGTTGAATTGTCAAAACGTAGAGCACAAAGTGTTGCGAATTACTTGATTAAGGAATATGGTTTTGATACGAACCGATTTATCATTGTTGGTAATGGTCCTAAGAAAGCAGTTGAAGATGGCGTTTCAGGAAGTAATCAGAGTTACCGAACCACTGATTTCCAACTTGTTAATGAATAATAAGAAAATGGGGGTATTAACAAGTGTCCCCCTTTTCTTTTAAAAACAATCAAAAACTATGAGAAAGATTGTATTATTTTTAGTATTGGTTATTATATTGGCATTTGTCATGCCTAGTTTATTAAATGCAGCATTTACCATTGGAGTTTTGGTAATTATGACTGTTTTCGGTTATGCTATCTATAAAATAGTAAAGTTTATAGATAACACAAACAAAAAGAAAGAGATGAAACAATAGATTGTATAATCTAAAATAAAACAATAATGTTTAAAAAATTATTCAAAATGGGTGGAGATAGTAATTTTAATAAACTATCTTTACTTTTGATAACCATAATAGGTTTCACATTAATAATTGGTGCATGGTATTTTGTAACTTATTTACAAATTATTCCAACCAAAGTACTTCCTAATCCTTTTGATGTAATTGGGAGCTATGGTAAATTGATTAGTGAATATAACATGTTTGGTAATGCATGGTATTCAATTAAATTAAATTTTATGAGTTATTTTTATGCAATTTTGATAGCATTACCAATTGGATTTTTTATTGCATTATATCCTATTAATAATATTTTAATTGGTAAATATATTAATTCTGTTAGGTATTTACCAATTCCTGCAATGAGTGGTATTTTTATTGCTATATTTGGTTTAACATTTGGCATGAAAGTGTCTTTTTTAACATTTGCGTTATTAATTTATATTTTACCAGCAGTTGCTAATAAAGTTAATGATTTACAAAATCCAAATAATGATAAAGATTATGTGTATCTTCAAACAATAAGAACATTGGGTGGTAGTAATTGGCAAAAGTTTAAATATGTTTATTTTCCTTATGTAACACGAAATATTTCAAATGAAATTATTAATTTAACAGGTATTTCATGGTCATATGTTGTTATTTGTGAATTACTTTATAAAGACGGTTCAATTAGTGGTATTGGGGCGATGATTAATAATATGATGCGCCAATCTTATGTGCCTGAAGCATATGCTTTATTATTTTTAGTAATTCTTATTGGGTTTGGGCAAGATTATTTGTTGAAAGGATTGGATAAAGTATTATTTCCATCAAAATACAATAAAAAGCCGTTTAAAATTAGTAATTGGTTTGTAACAGAAAAATAATAAAATATGGCAGGAAGATTTACATCACTTTTTTCAAAAAACGAAAAAAAGTCTGAACAAACAGTTCAACAAACAATTGAAGTTGTAGAACAAACGACTTCTCCAGAAGTCATTGATATTCAACAAACAATTACAGAAACAGCAAAAAAGAGTGCATCATTTTTAAATGGGGTTATGGATATTGTAAAAGAAGAATTATCAATACCACCAGTAACAAACATTGTATCTACTCCTATTCAACAAGATACAAATGGAAAATTTGAGTGTGAAGCTGTTGATGTTATTAATTTATCAAATATTTGCCAATCATTTAAAACTGATAATGGTGAGTTTAAATTATTTGATAATTTTAATTTAGATATTAAAGATTTTAAAGATGTTGGACAATTTGTTTCCATTATGGGGGCTTCAGGTTGTGGTAAATCACAATTGTTGAAAATTATATCAGGATTAAATAAACCCACATCAGGTTCAGTCAAAATATATGGTAAAGAACAAACAGATAAAGATTCCATACCAATGGTATTTCAACAATATAGTTCTTATCCTTGGATGACTGTACTTGAAAATGTAGCACTTCCTCTTAAAATGAGAGGTGTCCCTAAAAAGGAACGAGAAGAACAAGCTCTTAATATGTTGAAAATTGTAGGATTAGAGGGGCAAGAAAACAAATGGGCGCAATATCCAATTTTAAGTGGTGGTCAGTTACAACGTGTATCTCTTGCTCGTAATCTTGTATTTTCATCACAAATTTTGTTATTAGATGAAGCAACTGGGGCATTGGATATTAAATCTAAAAGAGATATGCAAGATACACTTTTAGATGTGTTTTATAACGCAAAACTTGACCCAACTATCATTTCAGTAACACATTCAATTGAAGAAGCTGTTTATTTGTCAAATAGAGTTTATATATTGACTGCTAATCCATGTACAATTCATTCTGTAATTGATATTGATTTTGGAAGCCAATATGCAAGAAGAACTTCTGAAGTTAGACAAACAGCCAAATTTGCTGAATATGTTAAACAAATTGAGACTATAATGGATGAAATAAACAAATAAAACTGCCATTTTGACAGTTTTATTTTGTGGCATATAATTTGAGAATAAAAAGATAAAAATTAGAAAGTAAAAATGAAAAGAATTTTAGGTATTGATTTAGGCTCTACAAACTCAGCAGTGAGTGTGATTGAGAGTGGAAAAGCAATAATTGTAGTTAATGAGGAAGGTAGAAGAACTACCCCATCTGTGATTGCATTAAAGAATGGGGAAAGAAAAGTTGGAGAAGCTGCAAAAAGACAACGTGTTGTTAATCCTAAAGAAACAGTATCAATAATTAAAAGATTTATGGGGGCTGATTTTAATTCTTCTGAATGTCAAGAAGCTATTAAAAAAGTACCTTATGAAATTATTAATAAGGATGGTAAAGCAAGAGTTCTAATTGAAAATAGAGAATATTCTCCTGAAGAATTATCTTCTTATATCATTTCTAAACTTAAAAAATGTGCCGAAGATTATGTAGGTGGGGAAATTAAAGATGCTGTTATTACAGTTCCAGCATATTTTAATGATTCACAACGTACAGCAACTAAAGTCGCAGGTGAACTAGCTGGTTTGAATGTGTTGAGAATTATTAATGAGCCAACAGCAGCTATCCTTTCTTCTGATATTGATATTAAACATGGTGAGAAAAATATTATGGTGTGTGACTTTGGTGGCGCAACAACTGATTTTTCTGTATGTAATTTGTCAGAAGGATTAACAGAAGTATTATCAACTTATGGTGATGTATTTCTAGGTGGTAGTGATATTGATAATGCTATTGCAGAATGGATTATAAGCTCATTTAATGAAGAAAATGGTGTAGATTTAAAGAGTGATGCCCAAGCATTACAACGTGTTGTAGAAGCGGCTGAAACTGCTAAAATAGAGCTATCATCTTCTAGTTCTGCTGAAATTAATTTGCCTTATATTTGTAGTAAAGATAATACACCATTACATTTACAATATACATTAACAAGAGCTAAGTTTAATCAATTAACACAACCATTGATTGATAGATTGATTAAATGTGGTAAAGAATCTTTGAAAAAAGCAAATCTTAACGCAAATGAACTTAATGGTATTTTGCTTGTTGGTGGGTCTTGTCGTTGTTTGAATGTACAAGATGCTTTAACCAAAGAATTTGGTGTAGAACTATTGAAATCAGCTAATTTGGATGAAGCTGTTTCATTAGGTGCAGCTATTCAAGCTAATATTATAGTTGGTGGTGAAGGAAGTTCTGATATGGTATTACTTGATGTAACTCCACTTTCAATGGGTATTGAAACAATGGGTAATGTGATGACAAAACTTATTGATGCAAATACAACAATTCCATGCAAAAAAAGCCAAATTTTCACAACTGCTGTGGATAATCAACCATCTGTTGATATTCATGTATTACAAGGTGAAAGACCAATGGCTAAAGATAATAAAACAATTGGTATGTTCCAATTAACTGATATTTTACCAGCAAGACGTGGTGTACCACAAATTGAAGTAACATTTGATATTGATGCTAATGGTATTTTGAATGTTTCTGCAAAAGATAAAGGTACAGGAAAAGAACAGTCAATTAGAATTGAAGCAAGTAATGGTCTTTCTGATGCTGAAATTGAAAAAATCAAGCAAGAAGCAAAAGAACATGAAGCAGCAGATAAGAAATTGAAAGAAGAAGCTGATATAATTAATAATGGAGATGCTATGGTTTTTCAAACTGAAAAACAGATTGAAGAATATGGTGATAAAATTTCTTCAGATAGTAAGAAATCTTTAGAAGAACTAATTGAAAAGTTAAAAAATTCTTTAAAAGATAGAAATATATCTGATATTAAAGAAAACACTGATAAAATCACATCACAATGGCAAAAAATTACTTCTGAAATGTATGCAACAGGTACTAATGGTGGCACGCCTAATTTTGAAGATATTTTAAGAGGTGCAGCAAATGGTAATACAAAAACAAATACCAAAGAAGATAATGTAACTGATGCTGATTTTGAAGAAGTTAAATAATATTTAAGGTAAATTAACATTAATAATGGTGCAGATTACGAATTAATTTTGTATATTTGTACCATTATTAATTTAATAACACATTAAAGAAAGATATATGGCAGAAAAAAGAGATTATTATGAAGTGCTAGGAGTTGATAGAAATTCATCAAATGATGATATTAAAAAGGCATATCGTAAGAAAGCAATTGCATTACATCCTGATAAACAACAAGGAAAAACAGATGAAGAAAAGAAAATAGCAGAAGAAGAGTTTAAAGAAGTTGCTGAAGCATATGAAGTTTTATCAAACCCTCAAAAAAGAACTGAATATGACCAATTTGGTTTTGCTGGACGTAATGGTCAAGGATTTGATATTAACATGCAAGACATCATGGAAGAAATGATGCGTATGAATCCATTTGGCAATCCATTTCATAGAAATCAATCACGCCAATATATGAAAGGTAGTGATATAAGAATACCGCTTGTTTTATCATTAGAAGATATATTTAATGGGGTGCATAAAACAGGTAAATATAAAAGAAAAATAAAATGTCCTGATTGTAATGGTATAGGCACAAAAAATAAAGATGATATAACAGAATGCCCTCATTGTCATGGTACAGGTGTGTATGTTGAAACTGTAATGCAAGGAAATATGATTTTTCAGAATCAAACAACATGTCCATATTGTTATGGTAAAGGTAAAATAGTTTCCAAACCATGTGATAGATGTCATGGAGAAGGTCTTATCACAGTTGAAGAGACTATTGAGATTGATGTACCAAAAGGGGTAGAAGAAAATATGGCAATAACATTTAATGGTATGGGAAACTTCCCACAAGGAGAAGGTGTTCCTGGGGATTTAATTGTCATTATTAAACTTAAACCTCATGGTAGATTTGATAAACAAGGTGCAACAATTTATGCAATGAAAGAAGTGTCAGTTATTGATTGTATTCTGGGTGTTAATTCTACAATTCAGGGGATTGATGGAAATATTTACAAATTTAGAATACGTCAAGGCACAATGAATGGTGAACAATATAGGATTGCAGGAAAAGGTTTGCCAATACTTCATACTGATAAACGTGGTGATTTGATTGTTATGATTAAGCAAGATATGCCAAAAAATCTTACATCAGAAGAAATTGAATTGCTAAAAAAGTTAAGAGAAATGCCACATTTTAAAACTGAAGAAGAATGAATGAAAACGAAATGTTAGATTATATTAAAAAATATGATTTAAAAAAATGTTTAAATGTTATACTTCAACAAAGTATATTCTTAACATCAGCGATTAATCCTTATCATAACAATTTTCATGCATTATGTGTGTTTTATAATGCAATGAAAATTGTTGATGATATTAATAAAAAACAAACAGTTATATCTTGGGAACAAGCAAGAGTTTTAGGAATTGCTTGTTTGTTTCATGATTGTGGTCATGATGGTGGTAAATTCAATTTATGTGATGAAGATAATGTTAAAACAGCTATAAAAAAAGCGCAAGAATATTTAAATGAATATGATGACATTAAGTTGTTTGACACTGTTGAAATGTTAATTGAAGCTACTGAATTTCCTTATAAATCAAAGTCATCTAATATTCTTGAAGAAATTATTAGAGATGCAGACCTTATGATGATTTTTGAACCTAGCCTAATTTATCAAATGGTTTGTGGAATATGGAAAGAATATATACAGAAAGGTAATTTCTGTGAATTAAATGAAGTAATTGAATGGTGTATTGGCTTTTATAGTGATGTTAATTATTATACTAACTATGCTAAAAGAATGAAAGAAACTAAATTATCTTATAGTATTGAAAAACTTGAAAAATTAATAAATATATTAACTTAATTTAATATTGTATTATAGCTTTAATTAGATAATAGTTGTATATTTGCAAAAACATTAATAAAATGAATGAACAATATATCAATAAATTATTAGATTGTATTAGAAAAACTGAAAATAGTGTTAATATAGAAGTAGTATATAGTTTATATGATATTGATATGACAGAATTAAACGACAATGATAAAATGTCATTAATTATTATGTTATATAATATGTTTGAATATGGATGCAAAAAGAAAACTATTAAAAAAGTTTTTCCAGAATGGTCTGATTATAAGATAAAAAATATAGCTAAAAAAATAGGATTAAATATAGTAACATTGTTTGATGATGAAGGGCATTTAGCTGGAAGAGGTTATATGTTTAAATGGGATGATGTGAAAAAATTTATGAGAGAATATAATTTTCGTTTTAATAAAAATTTAGTATAATAAAATGAGTACATCCGCAGGTATTATTCCATATAGAATCAATAACGGACATATCGAATTTTTTGTTGGTCATCCAGGTGGTCCTTATTGGAAAAACAACCCATATTATGCGTTTTTAAAAGGTGGTCTTGAAGAAGGTGAGGATAGTTTTATGGCTGCAATTAGGGAGTTTAAAGAGGAATCAGGATTATCTCTTCCATCAGTTCCATTTATCAGTTTAGGCGCAGTAAAACAAAATTCTAAAAAAACTGTTTATGCTTATGGGGTATTATTTGATATTGACCCTGAAAAATGTTTTTCAAATGAATGTGAAGTGGAACATCCATCTAATTCGGGTATTAAGATAAAAATACCTGAAATTGATAAATATGCTTGGATGACTTTTGATAAGTTAAAAGAAATTACTAATAAAAACCATTTACTTTTTTATAAAGAAATTATAAATTATGAAAGAAATCATGGTTTGTATAAAGGTATAATGGATGAAAATGGAAACATTATTAATGAAAAGTAATGAATATTATTAAGGATTCAGATTTGATATGGGAAACAGATAATTTTGATGTCATTTTGGTTGGGACTACAATTTATTGTTCTTTACCAGATGGTTTTCAAAGAAAAATGAGACGAAAATATCCATATATTAATGATGCTAATAATACAACTCCGTATGCTGACCCAAGAAAATTAGGTAAACGATTAACAATCCAAGGAAAACCTATTATTAGTTTGTGTTATATTTCAAAATTTAAAACTAAGAATGAATTTATTGATTATGATGCATTAGAAAATTGTATTAAGACTGCAAATATTGAGTTTAATGGTCTTAATGTTGCAACAACAGTAATAGGTTCTTCTTGTTTTGATGGTAATGGTAATAGAGATAAGATTATGAGAATATTAGAGGAAAATTCAGATAAAATGAATTTAACAGTATATGATTATAATCAAATGTCACGGGCTGAAGAAAATAAAAAACAATGGAAATATATTCAATCATTTAAAAAAAGTGACCCTGAAAAATATAAGAAATTAACTGAAAGTAGAAAAAAAAATTGGGATAAATTATATTTGTAATAATAAAAATGAGTGAATTAAATTATAACATGTTTCTTCAATTAAAAATTGAAGAATTTAAGATAGAAAAAGAGCATTTTCATTTGTTGAAAACAAATTATTTTAATTTGTATAAGAATGACCCAACAAATATTTCTTATGAAATTTTGTTTAAACAAGCACAAGATGATTATGATTTAGTTACTGAAAAAATTAGTCTTTATAATAGTTTATTAATGAATATATAAAATGGTAAAACGTTTAAAATTAACAGAAGATATTATATCTTTGATTTCAAATTTTCGTTTCAAGAAAATTAATGATAATATGTCAGGGTTTGACACTTATGACTTGTATGGTGGAACATATCTATATGAAGATATGGCATTTATTCTTGGTAAGTTTGACCAAATGATACCAGGGACAGAAAATAATCCAATGGGTAGACAGTTTCCAGAAGAACTTGTCAAGTATTTTAAAGAGTTGGATGAATTTATTATAGAAAATCTATCTGATTTAGAAAATATTGTACATCAATTTATTCGTAAGGGTTTAAAACCTGGAATTTACGAAACAATTGATTATGAACAAATTTGGAAGTTCAAAGAAGAGATAATTGAAAAGAAAATTGAAAAAGTAATGTAGTTTTTTTTAATGGCTAATATTAAAAATAAAATAAATGAACCACGAATTAATGACGAAATTCGTGGTGTTGAAACAGTTAGAATTGTTGGAGATAACATTGAAAGTCGTGAAATTTCTCTTAGAGAAGCTAAGAAAATTGCAAGCAATTTGGAACTGGATTTAGTTGAAATTAACGGAAATGTCAACCCACCTATTGTTAAAGTGGTAGACTATTCAAAATATATGTTTGAACTAAAAAAAGCATTAAAGAATAAAAATAAGAAAAATTGTGTTTTGAAAGAAATACAGTTAAGTACAAACATATCATCTAATGACCTTAACACAAAGGTTAGAAAAGCAAAAGAATTTATTGAGGATGGTAATAAGGTAAAAGTTGTTTTAACAATGAAAGGGCGTGAATTAGGACGTAGAGAAGATTCTAAGAAATCGTTATTGACTTTTATTGTTGAAATGGATGAAGTAGCTGTACCTGAGTCACTACCCAGAGATGAAGGAAATAAGTGTACTGTTATTTTAAAGAAAAAATAAATTTTAATTAATATATGGCTTTAATTGTAGATTGCAAATCATCAAGTTTATATTGGAATCGTAATAATGTTACAATGTTATATTTTGATGATATTAAAAAGTATGATATACTTACACCGACAGAAGAATATGAATTATTTGAAAAAATAAAGTTTGGTACTCCATCGGAAAAAGTAAAAGCGAGAGAAAAAATAATACAATGTAATCAACGATTTATTGTATCAGCAGCAAGAAGATGGTCAACATATAACAATCTTCCTGATTTAATCAATGAAGCAAACATTGGATTGATGAAAGCCATTGATAATTTTGACCATACAATTAATAAAAGGTTTTTAACTTATGCAATATGGTGGATTCGCAAAGAGTTGAATGCATATTTAATAACAAAGGAAAATGTTGTAAAAACAAAAAATGCACATAAAATATACACTTCAGCAAATAAAGTTAGAAACGAATTTTATTCACGTGAAGGTAGATACCCAACCACTGAAGAAATAAAAGAATTAATTTATAAAAATTATAATTATGATATTCGTCATAATGAAGATTTATATGAATTAAGAGTTTCATCAATTGATGAAACCTATTCTAATGATGGTGATGATGCAAGTTTTACAATGGAAGATAATAGTGAATATGCAATGATTTCTTCAAGTTGTAACATTGAAGAAAATATTGAGAAAGACTATGAAAAAAGTTTTGTAGAATCATTATTGGTAACATTAAATGACAGAGAACAAGAAATAATTAAATTGTTATATGGCATTAATGAAGTTCGAGAATTAAGTATTGATGAAGTTGCAGATAAATTGAATATGTCTCGTGAGAGAGTAAGACAATTAAAGTTTGCAATTCTTGATAAATTGAAAAAAGAAATGGAAGAGCTAAGAATAGCTATATAATAATAAATGGGAACTATGTAGTTCCCATTTATTATTTACCAATACCTCTAATTAATTCATATAGTTTGTTAATTTCATCAGGTGTAAAATGTCTTACAACACCATCTGCATCAGGTTTACCAGTTGCCATCTTAGAAAACAAAGAACGTAATTCATCCTCTTTCTTCTTATCTGATGGATGCCATAAATCTCTCATTAATTGTGCATGATTTAAACTATCATCTTTTAATGAGTTCATTACTGATTTATATTTGTTTTGTGTCATGCCACTTTTTTCCGCTTTTTTCTTTTCCTTAGATTTAGGGATAAATTTTCGCTTTGCTGCTTTTGATGCTTCATTTAATTTAGATTTAATTACTTTTTGTAATGATTCAGATACAACTTGTTCAACTTGTTTTCTAATAACAAGTTCTTGTAATGATTCTGAAACTATATTTTTAATATTATCTTTTGATATGTTATGTGTCATATTATATAAAACATTTTATATATAAATATCTAAATTAGATTAATAACATATTTTAATAGAAAAAAATTCGATAAATATTTGGTAAGTTCAATATTAAGTTGTATATTTGCAATGTCATTAGAAATAATGATAAAGAGATAAAGAAAAATAAGCAATAATTTAAAAAGTTTTCTGTTATGACACAAAATTTATTTTTAGCAAATTTAGGTAAACATGCAGCACAAACAGCTAATGGTGCAGTAAGTAATTCAACAACTGGTCGTCTGTTAGTTGACCAATTTGCAAAAGCAGGTGCAGCAAAAGGAAGAAACATTCAAGAAGTATTTGCTGACCAATCAGCTATATGGGGTGAAGATGCATTAGGTGCATTACGTTTTGCATTCTATTTGCGTATGATTACTCGCAAAACAAAGTTGTTTGGTGGAGAACAAACTGAAACTGTTCAACGAGGACAAGGTAATCAAGATGAAGCTTTAAAGCGTATGCTTTGGGTAGCTTTGTATCATCCTGAAACATTCTATAAAAACTTGTGGATTGTTCCACTTGTCGGTTCTTGGAAAGATTTGTGGATTTTACTTACAATGTCTGATGAATTAAAAAAAGAAGAGTTTTTCAAAACAATGGCTGAAGGTATCAATGATGAAAATCAAAAAGGTCTGGTATTAAAATATTTACCTCGTATTCGCTCAAATAAGAAATGCGTTTCAGAATGGGCAATTAAGACTAATCAATTGGCTAAGGAATTTTGTAATTTTATTGGCTGGAAAGCTGAACATTACCGTAAATTTAAGTCAACAGGTATTGCACATAAGTTCCAACAACTAATGTGTGGTGGATTATATGATAACATTGATTTTAATCAAATCCCTGGTCGTGCATTGTCTATTATGTTGGCAAATGGTGGAAAATGGCTAAAAAATCACAATCTTGAAACTAAATATCAAGAATGGATTGAAAAACAACCAGTAGCCAAATTTACAGGTTTTGTTTATGAACTTGGAAAACAAGTTCCATCAGTAAACAATTACATGACGAAGCCATTGTCATATATTCAAAAAATGACAATTGACAAACAATTTGATGGATTAATCAAATTGGCAAAATCAGATAATGGTGGAATTAAAGGCAATGTGTGGTGTTGTCTTGATACTTCAGGTTCTATGAATACAAGTATTCATGGTTTGAAAGATGTGAGATGTTGTGATATTGCTAATTCATTGGCAGTTTATTTTTCAACTTTAAATGAAGGTGCATTTCATAAGAGTGTATTAGCATTTGATAATACAAGTAAACATTACAAATTGTCAGGTACATTTACTGATATGATGTCTAATCTTCCTCGTGTTGGATGCGGTGGTACGAACTTTCAAGGTGCTATTGATGAAATTCTTCGTGTAAGAAGAAGTAATCCTAACATTCCATTGGAAGATTACCCAAAAACATTGCTGGTAATATCAGATATGCAATTTAACCCAACTAGCAATAGTGGGTATTGGGGTTACAGCAATCGTAAATCATCAAATGCTGAAGTTTCCACAAATTATGAGGAATCCAAAAGAAAACTTCTTCAGGCATTTCCAAAAGAATTTGTTGATGAAATGAAGTTTATATGGTGGCATGTAACTTCTCAATATAAAGATTTCCCATCAAGTATTGATGACCCAGGAACATACATGTTCTCAGGTTTTGATGGGGCTGTTGTTAGTTTACTTCTTGGTGGAGATGCTACTGTTGTAGATGAAAAAACAGGTGAAACTCGTCAACTTTCAATGGAAGAGATGGTTCAAAAGGCTTTGACACAAGAATTGTTATTGCAATTGAAGTTGTAGAGATTAGTCTTTAATTTTAAGAGGGAGAGAAGCAAAAATCTCCCTCTTTTTGTTAAAAAATGAAAGTTATGAATATAATCGAAAAAATAGATAAAAGATTTGCTATTAATTCAAATTATAATGAAATATTTGATAAGTTTGCAATAGCATGTTATGATTTACATGATAATGTAAATCAAAAATATGATAACAATCCTTATTCTTTACATTTGAGAATGGTAACTAATATGTTGCCAATTGTTTTTAATGATGCGTGGGAGTGTGGTTTTATCATTAATAATATGTATGAACAAACTTTATTAAAAGACTATATAAAATGTTTTTACTCTGCATTATTGCATGATTCAATTGAAGATGCAAGACTTACATATAATGATGTAAACAAAATGGTTTCTTTTTATAATTCATTTTGTTATTCTTGTTATGATGATGAAGAGATGCGAACATTTCATTATATGTTAATGATTGAACCTGAAGATGTTGCTGATATTGTTTATGCTGTAACAAATGAAAAAGGTAAAAATCGTTCAGAACGAGCAAATGAAAAGTATTATCAAGGAATTAGAGAAAACAAACTAGCTGTTATTGTGAAAATTTGTGATAGGCTAGCTAATGCTCTCTACTCAAAATTAATTAATAGTAGAATGCTTGACGTTTATAAAAAAGAACATGAACATTTTATAAACTCAGTTATTGAGGATGATAATAGTGAATTTTATAAAAAAATTGAAGCACATTTTACTAAAATATACAATGATGAATTAATATGAAAAAAATATTTACTCTATCAGAAAAAGCTTCATTAGAATATAGTGCAGCTATATGTAGAATTGGCGAAGTAAAGCCAATTAAAGACTCTGAATTTTTAGGACAAACAATTGTGTTTGGTCAGTCATTAGTTGTTAGAAAAGATGAAATGAAAGAAGGCGATATTGTCATATATTGTCCTATTGAAACTATTCTTAACAAAGATTTTTTATCTGCTAATAATCTTTATGAAATGGGCGAAAGAAAACGAAATGCTAATTTCGAAGAAGTTCAAAAGTTATATGAAGAAGGTAAAGAGGAAGAAGCTAAATCTAAAGTGGGCTTTTTTAATAAACATGGACGTATTAAATTATTAACATTAAGAAATACACCATCAGTAGGTTTTATATTTAAACCAGAAAATTTATTGAAGTGGAAACCTAATTTGGATTTATCTGATATTGAGTCTCATATTAATGAACAATTTGACACAATTGATGATGAATTATTTATTAAAGTATATGTTCCATATACCCCACCACAACAACAGCCCTCTGGTGATAGAAAGCTCAGAAAACGCAATAAAAAGATAAAGAGAATGAGTAGAATGGTTGAAGGTGAATTTTCATTTCATTTTGATACCAATCAATTTAACAATAATGTGTGGAGATTTTCGCCAAACGATATTGTTACAATATCTCTTAAAGAACATGGTACATCTGCAATTTTTGCTAATATTTTAGTGAAACATCCAATTGTATTGACTCCTGTTCAACGGATAATTAATAAACATATTAAAAAAACAATAAGAAATACATCTATTACTTTTGGCAAAAGTAAAAATAAAAATATTTCTAATAGTTGTTATAAAAAACTTCATATGTTAGAAAAACATATAATACCATCATATACTTTAAAGTATGGAAATGTTTATTCTTCAAGAGGTGTTATTAAAAATGAGTTTATTAACCAAAACGTTACAAGCGGATTTTATAAAACTGATGTATGGGGAGAATATAATAAATTAATCTCTCCTTATATTGAAAAAGGAATGTCACTTTACGGAGAAATTGTAGGATATGTATCAGGTTCACAAAAAATGATACAAAAGTCTTATGATTATGGTTGTATGGAAGGTGAAAACTATCTTATGATTTATCGTATAACAACAAAGGATAAAGATGGGGTTAAAAAGGAATGGAATGTAACTGATGTAGAAAAGTGGACTAAAAATTTATTAAAAAAACATCCTGAACTAAAGAAAAATGTTCACCCAATTAAGATTTTATATCATGGTACATTAGCAGACCTTTATCCTGAAATATCAACAACTGACCATTGGCATGAAAATATATTAGAAGCTATGAAAGCTGATAAAATGCACTTTGGAATGGAAGAAGATGAACCTTATTGTAAAAATAAGGTTCCAAGAGAAGGAATTGTTATTAGAATTGATAATGATAAAAAACCTGAAGCTTTTAAATTGAAATGTTTAAAGTTTTATCAAAGAGAACGAAAAATGATTGATAAAGGTGAAGTGGATATTGAGATGGTACAAGGCTATACAGAGGAAAACTAACCTGGCAAGGTCGTAGCGAATGGGAATAAATTGTTTATTCTGTTTGGTGAAAGTGGGTTCAACTCCCACCATTCGCTCTATTTAATCTATTATATTGAACAAGGGTTTAAAGTAAACTATACAAACCAGAAACCCTGAACCTTTAAGCAATTATTGGTAACAGACCATTGGGTAATTCCATAGGAGTGCTGTTAGGTATAGTATATTAGATTTTTATAATTTAAATTGATAATATGGCATTTAAGTTTAGTTTTGATAAATATATGGAAGATGTATATTCTCAGTTAGAATGTAATGCATCAAATGAGTATGAAAAAATGTATATTACTTTTACATATTCAAAGGAAGAAGTAGAAAACAATATAGATTACTTTAAAAGATGTTATAACAAAAATATATCGGCTTATAAAGCATTAACATTTATGAAATAATATGAACAAAATTAAAATTGTGTTTGCTTCACATAACAAACACAAAATAGATGAAATTAAGCAAATTCTTGGTGATAGATTTAAAATTACCAGTTTGACTGATTTAGGTGTAACAGAAGAAATTCCAGAAACAGGAAACAGTTATTTTGAAAACGCAAATATAAAAGCAAGTTATGTTTACAATAAATTTGGTTTAAATTGTTTTGCTGATGATAGTGGTATTGAATTTTCAGGTTTATTAGGTGAACCAGGTATATTTTCAGCTCGCTGGGCAGGCGAAAATGCCACAGGCGAGGATTTGGTTGAAAAGTCGTTAAAATTGCTTGGTGACTCTTTAAATAGGTCTGCAATGCAACTTACAACGATAGTAGCTTATATTGATGGAGAAATGCATATGTTTAATGGAAGTTTAAGTGGGTTCATCACTTATCAACCATTTGGCTGTAATGGGTTTGCTTATGATAAAATATTTGTACCTAATAACTGTGAAAAGACTTTAGCTGAAATGACAAATGAAGAAAAGAATGTTATTTCTCATAGAGGTATAGCAGTTAGAAAATTAAAAGAGTTTCTTTTGAATAAAATATGTTAAAAAAGATTAGAAAATTCATTCAAAGTGAGGATTTTGCAATTTATTTTAGTATATTTGCATTACTGATTATATTTGCACTTGTTTACATAACATATATTAAACCAACATTATGAAACGTAGAATCGAAAAAAGGAAAGACCCTAAGTATTTAGGGATTCCAAATATAAATTTTTCTTTATCAAAATCATCAGATAAAAGAGAAGGAAAATATATGAATCAAAGAAAGTTAAGAGGATTTGATGATACAGAACTGTGGTCATTGGATTGTACAATATGCAGTTTTATTGCACCTCGTTTAAAAGTCTTTATTAAAAATACAATGGGTTCTTACCCTGGTAAATTTATTGATAACCCTGATGAATGGGTTAATATTTTAAACAAAATGTTATATGCATTTGAACATTATGATGTGAATTATAAATTGGGGACAAATGCTGATAAAATAGAAGAAGGGTTAAATTTGTTTCATGAATACTTTAATATGTTATGGGATTAAAAGAGAATGAGTTTATTATATGTCCTAATTGTAAAGGTAGAAAATATGTATATGACCATATGTTAGGTTGTTTTACATTAGGAATTGGATATTTGATGGGCAGAGATGATAAATGCCCTACTTGCGATGGTAAAGGATTTATAAAAGTTACAGATAGTAAAAAATAAAACAGAAGTATTATGATTAGTGATAAATTAGACAATTTGATTGCAGAAGCAATGAAAAACCATGAAACTGAAAAGTTAGAAGTTTTAAGATTAATTAAGACTAAATTCATGGAGTATAAAACAGCTAAAGCTGGAAATGTATTAGATGAACAGACTGAAGCAAGTATATTAATTAAGATGATTTCTCAAAGAGAAGATTCAATTAAACAATATACTAATGCAAAACGTCCTGAATTAGCTGAACAAGAAGCAAAAGAAATTAACATTATCAAAGAATTTGCCCCAAAACAAGCAACAGATGAAGAAATTGAAAATTTCACAAGTTCAGCCATTACAGCTTATAAATTAACAAAAGAAGAAGGTTATGTAATTTCTATGAGAGATATGAAACCAATTATGGAAATTGTCAAAGCTGAATATCCTATGGCTAATGGGAAAGTTGTTTCTAAAGTAATGAATAACTATATTAATAGTAAATAATGGCTAAATTTATAGTAGGTAGTATAGGAACAATACTTAGTGTATTGATTATATTGTTTGGGAGTTCTTTATTAGAAGGTATTATATTATGGGTATCATACCCATCATTAATAAAATTATTTCCGATTTTAGGATGTTATTTACCATTAAGTATATCATATTGGAATAGTGCTATGATAATGGCATTATTGAATTTAATAATTGGAACTATTAGTAAATTATGGAAAAAATAAGTAAATATCCTTATCTTGGAAAGTTTAGTTTTCTAAATAAGGAGGAAATGGCATATGTTGTATTGTTCAATCGTCCTAAAACTGGTATGATTGTTTCAAGTAACATAGTTGGTAATACATTATTGGAAATTGGTAGTTATTCTGAAGAATGGGATGAAAATTCATTCACTTACTTACCAAAAGAAATTGATGTAAGATTGAATAATGATTAAATAAAAATAAAATGAATATGAATTGTTGTGGAAATGATTATAGTTCAAGTGAAATTTTAACCAAAGAAGTGGACTTGTCAAATAAAGAAAGTGTTTTGAAAAAACGTAAAGAATTGGAAGAATTACAAAGAAATTTGTATGATAAAATGGGTATTCTAGAAAAGAAATATACAGAATTGTTTAAAACAGATTTAATTAATAGAAATATTAAAGATAAATGTTTTGTCTCTAATAAAAATATTAATAGAATTTATGACCCAGGACAAAATGAAGTTAACTCTAAATATGTTGAATATTTTAGAGTAAGAGAAATTAAATATGTATATTATAATTCGATTACATTAGTTTGCGATTTTTTCAATAAATATGAAAATGATAATTCAGAGAAAGCATATCATTTTGGTCATGGTGTGATTGAAGTACTTCATTCATCTCTTGATGAAAAGAATGAAATTACACTTCAAGAATTTAAACAAAAACGTGAAGAATATTTTAATGAATATAAAGAATATGTTCAATGAGAGTAAATAAAGATTATGTATTTTTCTGGGGAAGCGAATTTTCTAATTGGTTTCCCTCAGAATTTCAGTTAGAAGGAAAGAAGTTCTACAATGCAGAACAATATTTCATGTACAAAAAGGCTAAATTTTTTAATGATGAAGAAATGGCTATGGCTATTTTGTGTACTGATGACCCTAAAGTAGCTAAGAAATTAGGACGTAAAGTTAAAAATTTTAAAGATATTGCTTGGTCAAAAGTTCGTAAAGAATATATGAAAGAAGCTTGTAAAGCTAAATTTACACAAAATTTAGATTTAAAAGAGAAACTTCTTAGTCATAAAACACAAACTTTTGTTGAAGCTTCTCCTTATGATATTATTTGGGGTGTTGGATTAAGTGAGGACAATCCACAAATAAATAATAAGGAGAATTGGTTAGGAGAAAATCTTTTAGGGGAAATTTTAACTGAATTAAGAGATGAACTTAGTAAATAAAATAATATGGGTACAGATAAAGTGACTATTGATTTACCATCTTATTTGTCAATTGATATTGATGATGGTTTAAAAATTGAAATTGATACTGACAAATATCTAAATTCCTTAAAAACTTATGACATTGTATATCATCTTGAAGGTAGGTATGATTATGACCCACTTGATGATGCGGACGATGATGATTTAATTGAAGAATTAAAGAATCGTAATTATGATTTCTCAAAAGAATTAGATGATTATGACATAGATTGTGAATATTTTAATAGAGGTCTAGGGGACAATGCAAGTGTAGTAGATTGCTTAATTCAAGCAGCTAAAACACTTGCGCCAAGAAGAATTTTAGATAAAGCCACAATTAAAGAAATAATAAATGATTTTATTGATTCATCATTAGATAATAGATGCTATAAGTAAGTGTAGTTTTATTTTATTTATTATATTTAATATTAAATGATATTACATACAATGAATAAAATTAGTATTAAAGAATCAGTATTAATGGCTTGTATTATTGAAGCGATACAAGCATCTTTATTTGATGATGGCGTTTCTCCTGAGCAAGAAGAATTATATAATAAAAAGAAAATTGCAAGACAAAATGCAGCAAAGAAAGCGGCTCAAACTCGTTCTGTTAATAAACAGAATAAAGAAAAAGCAATTAACAGAGCACATGTTATAGCAAGAGGGACTGGAGAAGATTTATTTGGTAATAAGGTATCTGATGATGAACGAAAAGAAGCTGAAAACTATCTTCAGAAAAATGTGAAGAGAAAATAAAATGGGAACTAAGGATAGTTCCCATTTTTGTATATAATAAATCTATTAATTAGTATTAAATTTATTAAAATATTTGGAAGTTTTAATTTTTAGTTGTATATTTGCAAAGGGTTAAAAAAACAATCTATCATAAATAGTGTGAATGGTGTTGTAATATGATTTATTCTATTATGCTCTTTATAAAATAGAATAGTGTTAACGAAGTTTAGAACATTAATAAAAACAAAAATAATTATGAAACTATTAGAGAAAATTATAAATCAAGAAACTTATATGGTTAATTGGGATGAAGTGGCTAAAATACCAGAATTTGGCGTTTTAAAAAAAACTGAACAGAATCCTAAATGGCATTCAGAAGGAAATGTGTGGAATCATATAGTAAATGTGGTAAATGAAATGTATAAATTAGTACCATATAACGAATCAGATAAAATATTCTCTGATATGAGGCATCAAAGACGTTTAGTTATGGTTGCTGCTGCTTTGTTTCATGATATAGGTAAAGGTGCTACAACCAAATGGTCAGACGAAAAGGGTTCATGGACTTCTCCACGTCATGCACCTGTTGGTGAACAAATCACACGTAGATTGTTATGGGATGAAGATTTTTTTGTTAGAGAAAAAATATGCTCTCTGGTTAGAAACCATATGAAACCGTTATATATTTATGATTCTGAAACTCCTGTTCGTGATGTAATATTTTTAGCTGAAGAGCCTGTATCTTTTAACGATTTAATTACATTAAAAATTGCTGATTGTTTAGGTGCAATTCAAACTGAAGAAGATGGATGGAGAGATAAATTAGAATATGCAAAAGAAATAGCCCAAGACTATAAATGTTTAGAAAATCCTTATAAGTTTTCTAATGAATATAGTCGTTTTGAATTTTTCCGTAATCAAAAAATGGAATATCCTGTGGATTTGTATAATCCATCTAATGTAGGTAATTTTACAGTATATTTTATGATTGGATTACCTGGTTCAGGCAAAGATACATACATTAAGAGCCATTTGTCTGATATTCCAACTGTTTGTAGAGATGAAATTCGCACTGAAATTGGTATTAAAGGTGAAAAGCCAATGGGCAATAAAAAGCAAGAAGATGAAGTTACTCGTATTCAAAATGAAAGAATTTTGGAATATGCAAGAAAACATCAATCTTTCATTATCAATGCAACTAATTTAAAAAGAATGTATCGTGATGGGTTTAAATCAATGTTAGCTCCATACAATGCTCGTATCGAATATGTGTATGTAGAAGCACCTGATTTTAATAAAACACTTGAAAGAAGAAAAGGTACAATACCACAAGATGTTATTAAAAGAATGAGAGAATATTTTGAATTTCCACGTCCAAATGAAGCTTATGCAATAAGAATTGATGTACAAAGAAATTCAATTTATGGTAAAACAACTGATTATGAAGGAAAAGACAAATGATAAACTTCAAACACCATATGAATTGTTTGGTGTTGAATGTGGAGATGGGTGGAAAGGTTTGCTAAAACCCATCTTTGATTATATTGAAAAATATAATTCTGAACATAAGAAAAATCCAATTATAATTGAACAAATTAAGGAAAAATTTGGACAATTGAGATGTTATGTTAATTTTGAAACTGAAGAACTTTCAAAATTGATTGAGGATGCTGAATGTGATTCATGGGAGACATGTGAACTATGTGGTAGTAAAGAACATATTGGACACACACCTGGATGGATTATGACTATTTGCCATGATTGCATCAAGAAAAATGCTGTTGGTAGAAAGAATGATAGAATGTGGATTAATTATGCCAATGATAAGAAATATATTATTTCGCATGATGAAAATATACCTGATAAAGAAATAGTTAAAAATGAAAGAAATGTACAATAACGAAATTGAAATATATAAAAAACAAGTAATTGATAAATTACATATTCTTATAGGAGCAATGATATTAGATGGTTATGATGAATATGATTCTTGTGTTAAATATGTAAATGAATTGATTAAAGAATTAGAAAACGAATGACTTAAATATAGATTAAGAATAATTAACGGAACTTATTTGCAAGTTCCGTTTTTTGTTTCTATATTTGCATCATAATAATAAATCATAAAACAAAATGGAAGAACAAAGAATTAGTAATTTTGCATCTTACAATGCTAACATGAAAAAAAGTTTAATGGATAAAATTTATTTCATTGACAAATAATTTATGTTATCCGTCATAATATTTATTATAAAATATAGATATTATGAAACGTTTAACAACAGAAGAATTTATTCAAAAAGCAAAAGAAATACATGGTGACAAATATGATTATTCGAAAGTAGAATATGTTAATAATAAGACAAAAATTTGTATTGTATGTCCTGAACATGGGGAATTTTGGTTAAAGCCAAATACACATTTAAGTATGCATATTGGTTGTCCTATTTGTAATAGAAAAATTCATAATACAGAAACTTTTATTAATGAAAGTAATAAAGTTCATAATAATAAATATGACTATTCAAAAACTGAATATGTTGATTCTAAGACAAAAGTTTGTATTGTATGTCCTGAACATGGGGAATTTTGGCAAAAGCCAAACAACCATATTAATGGTCAAGGATGCTCTATATGTCTTAAAAAAGTTTATGATACAGAAACTTTTATTCAAAAAGCAAAAGAAATACATGGTAATAAATATGACTATTCAAAAGTAGAATATGTTAACAATAAAATAAAAGTTTGTATTGTTTGTCCTGAACATGGGGAATTTTGGCAAAGACCTGATAGTCATTTATATATGAAAACAGGATGCCCAAAATGTACAGAATTTGAAGGGGAAAAAACATTATATAATATTTTAATAAATGAATTTTGTAATGTTGAATATCAAAAACATTTTTCGTGGCTTGGCAGACAAAGTTTAGATTTTTATTTACCTGATTATAATGTTGCAATTGAGTATCAAGGTAGACAACATTTTGAACCAGTTAGTATTTTTGGTGGTGTTAAAAATTTTTGGAAACAACTTACAAATGATTTAAAAAAACATAATTTATGTATTAAAAATAATGTTAAATTATATTATGTTACATTTGAATGTGATATTGATATAGAATATTTTACTGAAATTTATAATAATAGTATTAAATTAATAGATAAAATTAAGAATGGAAAAAATTAAAAATTTTGCAAGTTATAATGAGGAAATGAAAAAATCTTTAATGGATAAAATTTATTTCATTGGTTTGACTGAAGCAACTATTTTTGTTGATTTTGGTTGTAGTGATGGAGAGTTAATTAAATTTATGAATGCATTGTTTCCTGAATATACATATATTGGATATGATATATCTGAAAGAATGATTGAAGCGGCTCATATTAATATTGCAGGTAAAGATAATGTTAATCTTCCAAAAAACATACATCTATATAGTGAATGGAATGCATTAGAAAAATTTTTGAATGAAAACTATATAAATTCTAAAAAAGCTATTATTCTTAATTCAGTTATACATGAAGTATATTCTTATTCAACACTCCTTGCAATTGATACTTTTTGGGATGTAGTATTTGGTGGAAAGTTTGAATATGTAGTTATTCGTGATATGTTGCCAAGTATGTCAATTAATAAAAAATCCAATATAAATGACATTGCTAAAGTAAGAAGAAAGGCAAATAAATCACATTTTTCTGATTATGAAAATCATTGGGGGTCTATCAATGAAAATAAGAATTTGATTCATTTTCTACTTAAATATAGATGGATTGAAAATTGGGATAGAGAGGTAAAAGAAAATTATTTTCCAATTTATGTGGAAAATTTTATGGAACATATTACTGACAAATATGTAATTGATTATTATGAGGAATTTATTTTACCTTATACTAAAAGACAAATATTAAAGGATTTTGATATTGAATTAAAAGATAATACACACATTAAATGTATATTGAGACTTAATAAATAAAAGAATATGAGTTTATATGATTTTGATAAATATAATAAAAACCATATAGGTGAAGATTATATTTTTGTATGGAATGATAAAAAAGGTAAAAATTATAGTTTTGAAGCCTATTTTATGAAATGGAATGGTTATAGTCATGAAGTGCTTGCTGATGGTTATGGTGAAGATGAAAGAGATGCATTATATAACCTATTAGAAGATATTGAATCTAGAGTAAAAGAATTATCTAAAATAAATTTAATGATTCAAGAAGTTTTTGAAAATTGTGATAAAAAATCTTTACTTGTTGACTAATGAGAAAACGTTTTCATAATACATCACTTTCTAAACCTATGATAATTAAATTGACTGATGTGGAAAAAGATAATATAAATTGTCGAATTATTGGAAAAGTGGGCTTATGTGGAAGTAGATGTTATCTGTTTCAACAAAATAAATGCAAGCACTGTAAGGTTAACATTTATTAATATTATTAAATACCATATATCAAATTTAAATTGTATATTTGCAATAAGAAAATAATATAAATAGATATGAATCAAAGTAGACAAGATAAATATGGTCATATTATGTTTGACCTTGAAACATTGGATAATAAAAATACATCAAGTATATTATCAATTGGTGCTGTTGAATTTAATTTACATACAGGAGAAATTGGTGAAACATTATATGTAAGAGTTGATTTACAATCTTGTATTGATGAAGGATTAACTATTAGTGCTGATACTATTATGTGGTGGTTACGTCAATCAGATGAAGCTAGAGCACGTATTTATGGTACAAGTGGAATTCAATTAGAAGAAGCTTTAGACAAAGTTTTCAATTTTGTTGAAAGTTGCGGTGAGGATGTTGTGGTATGGGGAAATGGCTCAACGTTTGATATTTCAATTTTAGAATATGCATTTTATAAATTTTATACAACACTTCCGTGGAAATTTTATAATGTGAGTGATTTGAGAACAATTGTCAATATAAACCCTAAGATAAAGAAAAATTGTCCTTTTGATGGCATCAAACATGATGCAATAGCTGATTGTAAGCATCAAATAAAATATTTGTGTGATACATATAAGACAATAAAAGTTATTGACTAATGAAAAAATTATCAAATAAGAGAATTTCTGAATTAATTGATAAAGCAATAAATGATATGAATGAATGGAATAATTCTCATACCATAGATGAATATGTTATTAATTCTATTAGAAATATTAATTTAATTGATGATGAAAAGAAACTTAAAGATGAATTAAAATATTGGTCATGTTCAAGTAATTATTGGATTGGTGTATCAGCTTTAATGACTGCATATGAAGAACGATTAGATAATAAAGATGAAGAATATGCAATAATTGATGCTATCATTAGTAGTAATCCTACAAATGATTTGTTAATGCAAGGACAATCAGCTATAATATTAGATAAAAACAATACAGATGTTTGCCAAATAAACCCTGATGGTACTAAAGAAATTATTTTTAAAGTTAAAAACAACTTTTATAAAGTAGAAAAAAGGAAATTTAAATTAAGAAAAGATGTATAAAATTGAAAGTTTTATAGCTATGGGATGTGCTCATTCGCTTCATTGTGAAGATGATTTTTATGTATATGAAGATGAAGAAGTGATTGTTGCAGCCGTTTTTGATGGATGTTCATCTGGTATTGATTCACATTTTGCATCCACTATGCATAAATATTGTTTGAGAGAAGTTTTAATTGATATTCCTTATATTATAAGAGAAGATGATAATAGAAATTTTCCTTTTAAAGATATTAATGAAAGTGGAAAAGAAATTATACACTTACTTTATGATAGAATTTATCGTCTTAATTATAAAGTAAATAGTGAAATGCTTAGTACAGTTGTATTAACATTGGTTAATAAACTGACAAAAGAATATTTTATATGTTTTGCAGGTGATGGTGTATGCAAAATTAATGATAAAATACATTCTGTACATGATTCAAATAGTAATGCTGTGTGGTATTTATCTAGTGTAAAGTATTCTGATTTCAACTTTTATTATGATACTTATTGTACTAAATATAGTGGAATATTTGAAAACGAAATTTCCATATCATCAGATGGCATGGAATCTTTTAAAGATAAATTTGGGACAGATGTTACAACTGAAGCTGAAATTTTGTTTTTAGGATTGAATCATGATGAATTGAAATTGAATGATAAATATAAAACAATACCAATGTGTCGTTTATATAATATGTTTCAAAACGGAAAGATTGATGAATTTAAAAATATTCCAGTAAAGAATTTAGATGATTTTACAATTATTAAAATAACTGAAATAAAAGAAAAAAGTAATGAAACGTCTATTGAGTCTATGGAATAGATATGTCAGATTTGTTCAGTTCCGTAGTCATAAAGCAACCTTTATTGATTATGTTTATATAATATTTGCGAATGTATTTACACTAGCATTTTTATTTCACATATTCTTTTTAACACTAACTATATACAATTATATAGCTATGTTCTTAATAATGGGACTGCTTGTGTATATAGAATCAAGCGAAATTAAAAAATGGAAAAGATACAAAAAGATAAATCATATAAAATGAAAAATATAATGTTGATATTGGAATTTTTATTGATATTAACATTTATGATAGCATCAATTTATTTGATAACAAATGCTATTATTGTTGGAGTGTTTGCTCATATATTTTTTATATCTTTTTGTTTATGGTGGGTATATGAGATATATGGTTTATGGAAAGATTTTTTTAATAGGATTAAAAATGAAAAGAATACCTAATGTCACGCCTTTATTAAAAGATAATCAAGAATTATTAGCTAAATTAAATGATATTACTAAAGTATCATTTTTAGATAAAAATGGTATTATTTGGAAACCGTTTAGTAATGGTAAATGGTTTGGGAGAACTGCATACTGGAACAAAAAACTTTTAAAATATGAATAAAAATGGAAACAAATGAAAAGAATAATTTGACTGAAAATACCATTGTTAGTTTTAATATAAATGATGCTATTAAAGGTATAGGTATTATTAAAGGAATTGCAAATAGAAGTTTACCTGTAATTGGTAAATCTTATATTATAGAAATTTTATCTTCCAAAGGTATTGATAAGAAAACATATCCATATTCTAGTATAGTAGTATTTGAGAAATTTATTGAAGTGAAACATTTTTAAAAAATAAAGTAATATGAGATTAGATACTTTAGAAAAAAGAATGCTATATTATCGCAGTTTAACTGATTATAAACTATTACCAAATGCACCTGTATTATTAATGTTAGATGGTAGGGCATTTTCCAAGTTTTGTAAAAGATTTGAAAAACCATATGATGAAAAATTTATTGATATGATGAATCAAACAGCCCAATATTTGTGCGAAAACATTGAAGGTTGTAAATTTGCATATGTACAATCAGATGAAATTTCTCTTTATGTGACTGATATGGAGAATGAAAATTCTGAAAGTTGGTTTAGTTATCGAATGGTAAAAATGTGTTCTATTGCAGCAAGTTTGGCTACGGCTAAATTCAACCAATTGTTAATGATTGATTATTTAAATGAAAAATCAATTGAAACATTAAAAGAACAGAAACTAGTTGAATTTGATTGCAAAGTGTGGAATGTACCAACTTTAAATGATGTTTTTGCGTGGTTTTTGTTTCGCCAAATTGATTGCATAAGAAATTCTAAACAAATGGCTGCTCAAACTTTCATTCCTCATGACCAATTAAAATGTTTGCACACTGACCAACAAATTGCAAAACTTAAAGAATGGAAAGGTATTGATTGGAATGATTATTCAGATGATAAAAAATTTGGTCGTTTTCTTTATAAGGAAAGTGTAGTAATTCCTTATATTATTCCTGAAAAATTTAAGAATGGTAAAGTACCATCTAAAATGTTAGAAACACTTATCACTGAAGATACTGATGATGGAACTTTTTATTATATTGAACGTAATAAATGGATTGCTCACAATGGTTTTGAACTAACAACTGAAGAAGGTAAACAACAATTTTATGATATACTAGGATGGCAACAATAAAAGATAGTAATGGGAAAATATATAAAATTGATACAAGCAAAGAACTTGCTCGTGGTGGCGAGGGGATGATTGTATCATTAAACAATGGCAAAGTTGTTAAACTATATTTTGAAGCTTCTAGAGCCATTTCTCAAAGAAAGATAGATGAACTATCGCTTTTAGATAATAAATTGTTTATAAAGCCCGAAATTGCAGTTTCTGGTGATTATAATGGTTTTATAATGCCTGAGCTTGATTGTGTTGATTATTTTCCATTATATTCTCTTTATTCATTAAATTTTGCTATGAAAAGAGGATTACCATCAGATTATCAAACAAAAATAGCAGATAAATTAATAGCAGCAGTAAAAAATGCACATGATAATAACATCATTATTGGTGACTTAAATCCTTTTAATGTTATGGTCAATAATAATTTAGATGTTAAGTTTATTGATGTTGATTCTTATGAGACTACATCTTATAAACATAATGATAAATTATTAGAAGAAATAAGAGATTATAAAAATAATGGTTTTGTCACTAAGAATAGTGATTATTTTGCATTAGCTGTGTGTATTTTCAATTTGTTCACTGGTATTCATCCATATAAAGGCATTCATAATATATATCGTGATAATCTAAAAGACCGAGAAGTGAATGATTTATCATTAGTTAATAAAAAAGAATTTGGGAATATAAAAGTTCCCAAATTTTATAAAGCAATTTCTGATACTAATCTTTTAGGATTGTTTGAAAAATTGTTTAATAATAATGAGAGATTTTTACTTGATTTACATGGCGCAATTATTAAACAAATTAAATTTGACAAGGTAATTTGTTCTGATGATTTATTGATTACTACTATATTGTCAGAAAATGTTGTATCAGTTACTTCTTCACAAAATTATTTGTGTATAACAACTGATACGCATCATTTAATTATGTCAACAGTGTCTAAGGGAGTTGTAATGAACTTAACTATAATTGATAAATCAATCAATATTATATTGACTGATAAATACATATATGGGTTAAAAGGAAATAAGTTAAAACTTTTTGATATTAAAAAACAAGAATTTATTGATATTACATCATTAGCAATTAATAATGTACATTGTATAAAACAATATGAGAATATATTATTAATAATAACAGCAAATGATACTATGTACAAGGTATATTTGGATGAAACATTTTGTAATTCAGTTAAATATACAGTCGAAAATGTATATCATAAATCTTTTATTAAACGTGATGGGCTATTTCAACGGCTTGGTATTAATAATATTATATTCTATAATAATGGTAAAACATTAAATTCTTGTATATATCCTAATAATATTGCAGATATTCAACAAGTAGGAAATGTTGGTTTAATCACAAGTGTGCAAAATTCTAAAATTGTTTATGAATTGTTTTCAATAAACAAAATGGGTAAAATGAATACAATTCAAATTCCTGAACAATATAATTTTACAGCAAATGAGAAGTTCATATTGTTATTTAAAGATGATAAATTAAGGTTTATTGATAAAGAAACCTTAAATGAAGTAATATCATTTAAAATAAATGATGTTGATGATTACCAAATGTTATCAACAAAATCTGGAATTATTGCATATAATTCTAGTAATGTTAAATTATTAAATACTAAATAAAAATATATTAAAATTGTGGTAAATATGGCAAATAAGTCGTATATTTGCAATGAAATTAATTTTAAAAAATAAATAAAAACTTTAAGAAAAATGAGAACATTAATTGTAAGTGGATTTTTAGCTAAAGATGCTCAAATTGATACTATTCCCACAAGTGGAAATAAAGTATTGAAACTTGTATTGGCTTCTAATGAATATGGTGATGAAAAAAATGCAGATGGAACAAACAAAGCTGTATGGGTTAACATTTCTTCTTTTAAAGAAGAAGCTATGAGAATGGCACAGTATTTGAAAAAAGGTAGTAATATTATTGCCATTGGTGATATGAGAACAAGGATGTATCAAAACAAAGCCCAAGAATGGGTATGTGGCGTTGAAATATATAATGCTGATATTAAGTTTAACGGAACTGGTACAAAGAAAGAAGATAATGCATCAACAGATGAAACTCCTGCACCTGCACCCAAAAGTACAGCAAAACATACTGACATGAATATTGCTGTACAACCTGCACCATCAATACAAAATGATGATACAGATGACCTTCCATTCTAATATAGATTTAGTTATGTAATATAAAAAGCCATACAATATTGTATGGCTTTTTTTGTTTATTTATGGTTTTCAATTAAGTATTTATTAATAAACAAAATATTATGATTTTAACTGTCGTTTTAGTAATTGCTGTTATTGGGTGTGCAATTGGTTTTTACTTTTATAAGAAAAACAATAAACCACATGTAGACCCTACTCCAGAGCCTAAACCAGAGCCAACACCTGACCCTGAACCAGAGCCTGAACCTGTTGTTGATAGTGTTAAATGGAAAAACACTAAAACTGTTCATATACCAAAAAAAGGTAAAGTATTAAATGATGTTGAATTGGATATAACAGGAGACCCTTTTATTAAATTTGAAGCAAGAGTAAATGGTGTTATAGATAATAGTATCAAATTTACACCATCAGAAGGAAACGGATTCACCAAAACTACAATATCAGTAGATGAAAATACTTCAGATGAATCAAGAATAATTGAAATTACTGTAAAGAAAGATGGCGAGTAAAACAACAAAAATACAAGTATTACATAGCAATTTTCCAATCGTTCCAAGTTTAGATAAACTTGATGAAGGAGTTATTGCAATTAATAATAGAAAAGATAAAGAAAAAATTTATTTTAGAGGTGAAGTTGATGAAAGTGGTACAACTAGAATTGTTGAGTTTGACCCTACTTCAACTATAATGAAATTAGTTGACCAAAAAATACAAGATACTGATATTGGTCATTTACAAGACCAAATTGATATTATTAATGGTGGTGATAATGTTAATGGGTCATTTGCACATGCTGATAAAGTTTTGGAAGATAAATTAACCCCACTTGTCAATAATAAAGTACAACAAATTAATGCTGGTAAAGGTATTAAAGTTACTGAAAGTGTTGTTAATAATGTTAAATCAGTGTTGGTTGAAACAGTAGTTAAATCAAATGATTTAGTATTATCAATAGATGCAACTAGTGGTATTACAAGTACTATTAAAATGAATATATCTGGTAACACAATATCTTTATTAGGGCGCAATGATATGGTTATTAGTAGTATTGTTGTTCCTGGTATGAATTTAACCTTTACATCAACTGATGGTATTGATTTAACAAATACAAATGGTGATGTTACAGCAAGTTTAAAAATAGATTCTAATCCTGATAACCGTTTGGAACTAGGCAATAATGGACTTTTTTCTTCAAGAATTATTAATTGTGGAAACTATTAGAATAATTATTATATAAAAAGTAATAATATTTTAATTTAAATGAAAAGAGATAAAGTTATAAATTATTCAAGCAAAACTGCAACAAATGATACTATCTTAAACACTATTGTCAATAATAGTGATACTGATAAAAGTGGTGTAACAGGTGTGAAAGAAATTGCGTTAAAAATAAATGCGAATGATAAAATTTTATCACAAACTGCTGATGGGTTATTGTCAACACTTTCTTTAGCAAAAGTTGTTTCTCCAGCAACAGGAATGGCATCTCAATATCAATTAGTTGGTAAAGATGGTACAACTGTTTTAGGTGTTACTATTGACATCCCTAAAGACCAATTTTTGAAAAGTGCTGAATTTATTGCTAGTGCAACAGAAGCAGATAAATCAATTGATGCATCAGTAGTAATTGGAGACCCTTATTTGAAATTTGTATTTCAAACAACAGGAACAGATACAACCACATATATATCAGTTAAAAAATTAGTCGATATATATGTAGCAGGTAATGGTATTAACATCACAAGTAATACTGTTTCAGTTAAAATTGATACTTCAGGGGAAGCGTTTTTAACTGTTGGTACAGGTGGTTTGAAATTATCTGGCGTTCAAACAGCAATAAACACTGCTGTTACAACAGAAAAGAATAGAGCAGAGGGTATTGAAAATAGTTTGAGAACTGATGTTGATTCTAAAGTATCTGGTATTACCGCAAGTGATGCATCTATCACAGTTGATAATACAACCACAACAAATCCTAAACTAAAAGTAACTTTATCACAAACTGATGGTAATCGTTTAGCATTAAATGCTGATGGATTATATGTCACAAACACAATTGATTGTGGTACATTTTAAACACAATAATATACAAATAGGGGGATTTTCGTAATCCCTCTATGATATAAAATAAGATAAAAACATAGAAAACTAAAATGGCAAATAACAAATATCAAAATATACAATTGTTATGGACAAACACTTTAGATAATCCACCAAAACCTGAAGATTTAGAATTAGGACAACCATTAATTAATGTAAGAGAAGGTATTGAAACTCTATATTTTAGAAATGAAAAAGGAGATGGTTTACTAGAATTTATTGAAAAAAATTCAATAGTTGATTTAATTAATGAAATTTTAAAAAACGCTGATATTGGTGAGTTTAATGAAAAATTGGCAAATAAAGTTCATAGCATTATTGGAGAGAAGTGTATTGACAGTGTTGAAGATAAAGATGATGAAGGAAACAAAATAGTTAGATTATCACTTAAAATGGATGATAATGTGGCAAATAGAGCAACAGTTAACGATAAAGGTTTATTTGTAAGTAATATAACTGATTGTGGCGCATTTTAATAGTTAAAAAGTATAAAGTCTGTAATTGGATTACAGACTTTTTTGTTTTATTGGATTTAAAGTCGTATATTTGCATAAACATAAATAATTTTAATATGACTATATTTTTAATTCTCATAGGATGTGTTTTAATATTTGCTCTTTTTGTTAGATGGATATTTTTAGAAATATTCAAGAAAAATATTGATATAACCAGAAAACTAAGAGTTGTTTCTATTTCTGAAAGTAATACTATTAGTGGAGAAAAATATTATAAAATAAAATGTAAAGCTTGTGAAACCAGTAATGAATATCTTAATTTAGAGATTGATTTTGGTAAAGCAATTACAATTAATTTATTTGATATAGGGGAAGTGAATGTGGGTGATGAAATTGTGTTTGAAAAATTTATAAATAAAGAATTAAAATGGGATAAATAATGTTAAATATAAAAGAAATCTTAGAGTTTAGAAAAACTAATCCAGAACCTAAAGAAGTTACTAAAATTAGGGAGAAAATACTATCAACTTTTAATAAGTTGCAATTTGTTGAAGAAACACACCAATATTTTCTTCCTGATACAAAAGGTAATCTTATAGAATATGATTGCGTAAGTAATGTAACACATAAATTTGTACCACATGAAAATTGGGATTTAATTGCTGAAAATTATGCAATTAAACATAATAAACCAAAAGAATTAGTACAAGAAGAGTGGCATTATAATAATATAAGAGCAACTAATAGTGGTACAGGAGTACATTTGTACGGAGAAATGTGGATGGAGCTATTTTTAGGTCATCCAGACAATATTTGTGACATAATTAAGCCACAATACCAAGATGGATATTTATTGCCACATTCGCCAAAAGAAGAAGCCGTAGCAAAGTTTAATGAGGATTTGTTTAGAACACCTAATATGTACCCTGTGTTAGCTGAAACAAAAGTCTATACAGGTGTCAATGAAAACGTGAAAAAATTAAATAATAACTATGCAGGTACATTTGATATTTTATATTATTTTAAACACCCAACAGATAATGAAAAAAGTGGCTTATTAATATTGGATTATAAAACAAATAACGATTTATACAGTAAATATAATATTGATAATAATAAAATGCTATTAGAACCATTTACCAATATGGTGAACCAAAATTTATCATTATATACACTTCAATTATCATGTTATCAAATACCACTTGAAGATATTGGAATGAAAGTGTTAGGTAGAAGAATAATTTGGGTTAAGCCTGATGGAAATTATGAAAAAATACCTGTACCTGATGTAACTAATGTGTTAAGAAATGTATTGTAATTATGACAAGAGAAGAAATTGAAAAAGATATAGAATGGGAGTTTGGCAATTCTTGTGGCATCTGGTACCCATTTAGAGATATAATAGATAATTATACTGATGAAGATATATATGATGTTATGATTCAATGGGCTAAAAAACATGGTGCTAAGTTTGATGATGAATAATTAACTATATTTAACGAGATTTCTTTTGGAGTCTCGTTTTTTATTTGTACATTTGTGCAATAATAAAAAACCATAGAATTATGAAACGAGAACATTATCTTCCAAAACAGCCTAAATATGGCAATAAACAGTGTGAAACTTTCTCTCATATAGATATAAATGGAGAAAAAGTTATGAAAAATAAACAAAAATATGATACTGATAAGGAAGCAATTGAAGAAGCAAGAAAATTAAATTGTTTACCTGAAACAATTCATAAAGTAGTTGCATATAAGTGTATAACATGTGGAAAGTGGCACATTGGTAGAACTAGTAAAGTTTTAACTGAAAAAGAAAAAGAGCATTATAGAAGTCTTGGAACGCCTTTTAATTTTAAAAAAGTCATATATAAAACTGATATATCAGAGGGTAAGTTTAAACGTGTAATTCCAAGTGCTGAACAGGAACTTATTATTAAAAGAAATTTAGGTTTATTATGAGTAAATTAAAAAAAGCACAAAATATGAGGGCTGATTTCATAAATTTCATAAAATCAGTTGTATTCATGAAAGGAAAATTAAATATATGTGGTGAACAAGAGATAAATTTTGATAATGTATCAAATGTAATTTCTTTGGATTATTTTGATATTAATGGTGCAAGTCATTCAAGTTATATTGAAAGTATTTCATTATGTAATGATAAATTAGTTTTCAATACCAAAAATGGTGATGTATTAACACCATCTGATTTAGAAATGAAAGTTTTGGAGAACATAGTAGACATTTTAAAAGAATAGTTAAATATGAAGCTAAAAAAACAATATATTAAAATACTCCAAAAAGCATTCAGAGTATGGAGTAATAAGTTAGATGATTATGACTTGCGTTATGCAATGGATGAAATTTATTATGCTAAAAGTCCAGCAGCCGCAATTCAGAAATTTTTATCT